>Ga0222645_100151_pt1 | contig 41612 bp, 31 predicted proteins | sample AntAcemetagen292_FD_179881 | JGI IMG/M metagenome (GOLD analysis project Ga0222645, IMG submission 179881) | Saline water microbial communities from Ace Lake, Antarctica - #292 | ecosystem: Environmental > Aquatic > Non-marine Saline and Alkaline > Saline | place: Antarctica: Ace Lake | collected...
CATGGCATTAATGCTTTGTTAGTTTTGGCGAATGATCAGATCACCAAATGTCATGAATGTTCCCTTAAATATTAAATTATCTTATTGTTTTTCTAAACTATTTGTGGGGATACCTCAGGGTCAGAACAAGATTAAAATATCCAAAACTAATTTAAACCAAAATCAGCAAGCCACACTTCACATTAATAATAAACCACAGGCTTTTGATACCCGTAAGTAACAGTCAGGGTCTAAAAGTGAACGCACCTTGTTAGCAGGTCAATATTTGTATTATTTAATATCAACAAAAACATAAATAGCTAAAATCATTTAATTTTATCCTAACTTTAATAAACGATATTTCGTCTACGTTTTCCTGATGTGCATGAATAATTGAATCAGTTAATAAGCCTGCTCTTGCCTTATTGCATCGACTGTACTGGCTATACTGGCTGTAGTACTAGCTACATAATTGATAATGTTGGCAGATAAACAGTCGCTTGTTAGGCTTAACTTGCTCAAGTACTTTCATACCTTTTTGTTGAAATTCGTCAGCAAACTTTTTGACTCTAGCGGCATAATCTTTTAATAGTCTTTGTTTATTAACATCATCAACAAAACTAAAAGCTAAAGAATTTTCACCTAAACTGACTAGCTCTTGCCATGACAAATTAAACTCTTTAACCGCCACAAAATATTCATCTGTCATGGTCGAGTCCCACATTCCCCTGTCGTCAGTGGAAAGTGCTACGGGTATTCCCGTCCTTAGATATTCTGGGAATGGGTGCTGGCTATATTCACTGACATATTCAAGTAATAGATTACTGACTAAATTAATTTCGACTAAATATTTGTTGTTCCGCATGAGCAGCATGGTTTGTGGGTCGTCAATCAGGTTAACCCCATGACCGATTCGGTCTGCACCTAAAAGTAATGTATCACGCACATGAAAATTAGGCTCATCCACTTCTCCTGCATGAATAGCCAGTTTAACTGCAGGTATGGTTTGTCGAAGTTCGCGTAACGTGTTTAGAAAACGCAATGGATAACCTTTACCATTATCTTCTCGACCAACCATATTGAGGCCCACAAGGACGTCTCTGTTTCTGTCAGCTAGTTGATAATTACGCTTTAAAGCTTCTTCTGCGTTGGGTGAAAACCTTAATAAGGATTGCTGTAATCTTGTTGTCACGCCAGTATCAACCGCGTCATCTTGGATTAATCGCTGGCGAAATAAGTCGATAACTTCATCACCACTGTACGCACTACCATCAGGTTTAAGCTTATTAAAGGCGCTTATTTGTGTTTCTAAATAAGTCAGGCCTTCTGCAGCGAAAGCTTGCATATTTTTTACTAACATTTCAGTAGCTATAACAGGATTACGCCCCAAATCGTTAAGTCTTGACCAGTGTTTTTCAAAAAATTCTGCTCGTCCTTCGAATACTTTATCCAGTCGAATACTATTTAGCCATGCTGTTTTTTGTTCTAGGCTTAACTCGTTCATTGAGCGGTACTCAGATTTTTCACACTCAGTCAATACCTTGTAATTACTGTGTTGAATAGTACGAAACAGCAAAGACTGCGGCGCTGAATTAAATTCATTGGTGCCATAACCTTTACAACGTTTGATAACAGTACGAGTGTAATAGCGATATCCACCATTTTGCTTCGGCTGAGTGGCTAGTTCATACCACCACTCACTAAAATTAGATCCCCCCAGATGATTATGTAAATCACCGCCTTTTGGCAATATATACAAAAAACGGTACAGCTGCTCCGGCGTTGCCTTATTTTTAAAATCAGAGAACCAATTAGACTTAGGTTGGCTGATAACGGCTGATGATGCAATAAGTAGGCTACTCATCAACAACTTTAATATAAAAACTTTTACCATTACTCTACCCTATGGTTTTTGAACAAATTAAATTGAAGCAACTAAGCAACTAAGCAACTAAGCAACTAAGCAACTAAGCAACTAAGCAACTAAGCAACTAAGCAACTAAGCAACTATAAATTGAAGCAACTAAGCAACTAAGCAACTATCTGACCAGTTAGTCAATGGCTCTTATGCTCAATTCACTCAACAAAAACTGAACTTAATAAACTAAATTACATTACATTATTTCGGAGCTACAAGTTTCGATGTTTGGTATATAAACACCAAAGTTCAAACTAGACATTGAGATTGAAAATAGTAAAAAAATAGCGATGAATAATTAGAAGCTGACGATTTGATTCAGCGTCCAATCATTTAGTCACAATGTTAAGTCGATAGGTTATGAGTGTACATTAACGTCAGACTATTATTTTACGTCAGTTAATAATTGATCACTTACGACCAAGAATGAATGAATCGATAGTTGCCAGAATCCAACAAATTAATAATAAAAAGCTTGCAGCGTTTGTAGAGTGACTACCGCTGCCACTAAGTCGCAAGGACATTTCAGCTATCAAGCTAGCAACATCTACAGGTATGTCACCACCTAATATTTTGTCACTGATGTCATTAGCAACATTTACCGCGTGTGTAACAAGGACGTACAAACAACCCACAGAAAATAAAGTAAATACCGCTCCTCTGAGTTTACTTTCTAAATAAAAATGGCCACAACCAGGAAAGATGAGAGCGGACATCAGGGCTGCTTTTGTAGCTTTATGCATATAAACCTCTATATAGTTTCATATTATTTGTTATTAAACGGCTAGATTTGTGTGATGTTTGAAGCGACATGAATTATCGACAAGCTAAATACTTGATAGTTGCTTCACAATGTAAACTCTAGTCCATGAAAACGCGTATATATTTTACTTAAAAGCAAAAGTACAAGAAACAGATGGAACGAGATTTTAGAACAGCACTTTGAACTAATGCCTGGAAAATTTGACTAATGAGATGAATAAAAATCTGAGCATAATGGCTATGCCATAATTTAGAAATCGAAGTTGTAACCGCAATATTTTTAGATATGCATATAATTTTTTAAGCCCAGTAATCGACACAATTAATATTCGTGGCCTTAGTGCAATGAATGAATAACTTTAAAGGAAACATGATGAGCAAGCATAAAAAATCGTCAACAAAAATGAGTATGGGCGAAACGGACTTAGGTCGAGGAAAAATAAAAGATAACTTTTTAGCCGCCTTAGTCACATCAAAACTGTACAAGATGCAGGTAGTGCAAGCTAAAAAAGGTAAAGGCTCATATCAGCGTAGAGCTAAAAATGTAAGACAAGAGTCTTATTTAATAGCGGCTTAGTTTCTAACTCAAAGCCGTTATTAAATAAGACTTTTCACTTAATATCAATCTTCGATAAGTACGTGCAAAAGCTAAAAATAGTGAATAATCTTTTACTAATTAAAAAAATTAATATCACCAACCTAAATATTCTTAAACCTATCGGTTTACAGCGATTAGAACAAAGACATATCGTTTTAATGTCTGTAGCCTATCGTTTATCAGCTTTTTAAGCATTACGATGGAAAAACATGCAGAACAGTCCAGATAAGCAAGTCATTAGAGAAATCGTCGCGTATATCAAAAATCAGGAAAGCACCTTACGTGTTAATCACCCCTTTTTAGCACAACAAAATAGCATAGGTTTAGGACTACTTTTATTATCTGTAGGTAGTTTTATAACTGCAGGATTTTTATATTTCCATGGGGTTATTCCTGCATGGTGCTGCATCATTATTGCAGCTTTGAGTGCCTCTATTGCGCATGAAATAGAACACGATCTAATCCACCATCAATACTTCAAATCAAACTCTACGGTATATCATTCTATGATGTTTATGGTGTGGATTATTAGGCCAAACACAGTCAACCCCTGGTACCGCAAAGGTATTCATTTAAATCACCACAAAACCTCAGGGACACCACAAGATATTGAAGAGCGTTTGGTAGGCAATGGTATAAAAAGCCATTTATTAAGACTTTTGGTGGTGTGTGATGGATTACTCGGTTTAATAATACGCAGTAAAAAATTTGCGCAAGAAATTAAAGGCTATCGTTTTTTTAATGTATTCAATGCCAGTTTCCCTCTAGTCACTTTTTACTATCTTACTTTTTATAGTTTTTTACTTTTTCACGGTGCCAATTTTATTGCTGAAAACACAGCAATGGTGATGGATTATCCTTCTTGGCTAACCACACTTATGCAATGGGTTAATATTGCTATGGTGGTATGGGTAGCGCCTAACTTCTTGCGTTCAGTATGTTTAAACTTTGTAACTTCATCAATGCACTACTATGGTGGTGCGTATAATGTATTGCAGCAAACTCAGATAATAAATCACTGGTTTTTTATGCCGTTCCAATGGTTTTGCTTTAATTTTGGCAGCACCCACACCATTCATCATTTTATGCCTAATCAACCCTTTTATATTCGTCAGATAATCAGTAAACAGGTCAATGTTTTATTGAAAAATAAAGGGGTAAGATTTAATGATTTGAGCAGTATTCTTAACGCTAATCGCTATAAAGAGAATAAGCTGTCGAATTAAACCAGCACTTTTGAATCCTTGATAAACGGAGCGCCTGCTAGTAACAACCCCAATCTGGTGCTCTTGATTTTCTCTATTTCTCTGCATTTATGCATTTAGAATATGCGGTTTAACTATGCAGTTCAATTATGCAAAAGCCTCATATCTACAGGGGCTTTACAGCTGCATCACTGCGCCCCGAATAGTTAAACATGAAGTTATAACAATGACTTTAGGAAATACGATTTTGCCATATCGTATTTCAAGTCTGTCCTACAAAAACGCGCATTAAAATGTGTAATGAGTTGCCTGACTGGCAACCACCACCCAAGTTATGAGCATCGCGTTAATAAAAGCGCCAGTATAAACCTTACCAGTCACACGGTAGGCTGTAGTGAAGACTACAGCCGCGATCGTCATTAGTGGAACAAACTGTAACGCGATAATGGACCACAATGGCTCACTGGCTATCAGCAGTGTGCCACCCATCAGCAGTGGTGTGTATTGCACTATTAATAGCAGCAGATAGCCCACACTTAATAGTAACCAGTTCACACCTAGTTCTTTTTTAAAGCTCCAATCATCGCAACGTAATTGACCATGCAACACGATAGCAACAACGATGAAAAATAGGCTGAACGGAATTAGATATGATAAAGCAATACCCATTTGCAGCGGACTAAGTAGTTTGACACCGAATACCCAAATACGGTAATCCACATCAAATAAATAATCCGTCAAAACTAGCGATGTATAAAGCACCGCAACCACAGCCAATGCTAATAAAAACGAATGGACAATAGAGGATATAGGCACTTGGCCGTTCCATGTCATTCCATAACTTTCGAAACTGGCGCCCGTCTTGCGGTTCAATAAAAAATGCCAAAGCATAAACAGTGAAATTGAAATAAGTCCAGTTAATAATGCCCACACCATAACTTGAGTCGTAATATCTTGAGCAAACAAGGCCGATGCCTGCCATCCCAGCTTTTCGCTGATCCCTTTAAATGGAAATAAGGTCAGTGCTGGCAAGGCAGTAAATATAAGTGCGCCAACCCACCAACCTGCTCCTGTCAAACTATGCAATGTAGGCATTGTCGCTTTAAGCGAACGAAACGTTGAGGTTTCAACAACTCTAGTTAAGGCTGGTACGATAAGAATGAGCATACCTATCAAGGCTATTAATGTGCCTATTTCTTTCCATAACCAAACTTGGTCGTCAGATGGGATGGGCTTTGCACCTTGCAACGTTTTGTCAAACCATTCGATAGCATGTGTTACTGCTACATGTGAAAAGTGATCGCCCGGATGAGTGACGGCCGGTTGATGCAGAATACGCGCCGTACCGTCTGCAACATTTCCATACATTTTATCTGGAATAACTTCCTCTGAGGTATCAAACAGCGTTTTTAGCTTATCGGTTTTTGTAATGTCTGCAGGTATATCAACCCCCCACATTAATGCCGAAAACTCATCATACTTGGAAAAGACAACCGCTAAATTACGGGGCCAATCTGCTGTCCCTTGCGGTGCGCCAAAAGTACCGGGGGATGAACCCATAATAATCATGGATTGATAGTCATTTGGATAAACTCCAGCAGCGACGAGTGATGCCCATCCGCCCATAGAATGACCTTCGAGACCTATATTGTCTTGATCAACGAATGGCAATGTTTTCATATAAGCCAGAGTGTCAATACCGCCAAAGCCGTTGCTGAAAGCCGCTGGATCAGAATAGCCATGGCCGGTCTGATCAGGCGCTAGTACAACGTAGCCACGCCGACTAAATTCGATAGCAAAAGCAGATTGGGTTTCATTTGAATTAATGTAACCGTGAGTAGCAATAATACCGGGTGCTGGATTTTTGTTTGAAACACCGTCAGGTACATAAAGTCGTGCATGGGTAATGATACCGTCGTTACCTGCAAAGCGAACGTGGCTGACGTTGACACTACCGCCATTGGTTTGTATTTGATTGGCTAAATAGCCTCCAAACAGGATCAGTACCACGGCTAAGGTGAGCACTCTTGGATGGTATTTCATTATATTGCCTTATTATAATTTGTTGAAATAGTGTTCTGTAATATCAAGAGTCAATACTCATCAAATAACAGCTCAAAAATATTTTAAAGATTTGTCTGCAGCGTCTTATTGATTTTGAGCTAACGACCTACTTGTGAATCTTACTTATGAATATTACTTGTAAATCTTGTTAGTTTTTAGTTTTTAGTTTTTAGTTTTTAGTTTTTAGTTTTTAGTTTTTAGTTTTTAGTTTTTAGTTTTTAGTTTTTAGTTTTTAAAAGTATTGAACCGCCATATTTATTGGCGGCTTAATACTTGAAAAAGAAGTAATGAATATTAAAAGTTAACTCTTGCCTCTATACCAAATCGACGGGGTTGAGGAGTGACAGCGAACACAGAATTTACCGCACCAGTTCTAATACTACCAACAGGTTCATCATTATCACTGAGGTTTTTACCCCAGATTGAAAACTGATAGGTACCATCACCAGGCGTGAATATAATTTTTCCATTGGCGTTCCAAAAGCTATCGGTGGCGACATCTTCAGAATTGAATGCATCAAAAAATTGATCATCAACAAAATTTGTATCCATGTGTAAAGTCACTAAGTTGCTACCCATATTGATATCGTAATCGATGGAAAGGTTGAAGTTGATACTGGGTGCTTCTACTAAATCGTTACCGCTGATATCGATGCCATTAAGCGTTGCGTCTTTGTATTCGCCCTGCAAATAACCCAATCCCATACTCAATCGAAGATTATCACTGACCAACATTGCAGCCTCTACTTCAAAGCCGTACATTTGTGCATCTTCGTTCACAAGTTCCGACTCAGTTGCGCTTATCACATTGAGAAATTGTAAATCATTATAGCTTGAGACAAAAACAGCAGAATTCACTTGAATGCTGTTCTCGGCAAACTGGGTTTTATAACCCAACTCTACAGTATCAATGGTTTCAGGTGCCGCCGTGCTTAATGAAGTAGCAGAAAACAAGGCACTACCATCAAAAGCACTACTGCGATAGCCACGAGAGTAATGTCCGTATACTAAGGAGCCACTTTCTAATTTAAGATCCAAACCAAGTTTACCGGTTATAGCCGAATCAGAATAATTCAAATCATTGGCAGCATCATTAACAATAAACGGTACTATCAAAGAATCACCTTCAGGAAGCAAAAAAGTACCTGTAGAAGTGAAGTTCTGTAGATCCCCCTCGTCTTGGGTATAACGAATTCCAGCGTTTAGCGTTAAAGCATCGCTTAAGTCAAGGCTGCCGTTGAAATATGCAGCATAGGTGGTAAGGCGCTGCTCAAAATCAGTTTCGACAAAACTTGGTACGCCAGCGAAGGGATCTACCGCGGGATCAAAACTAGGGTCTCGAATAAACCCTTCAAACAAACGTGTTGTTGTAGGAATGTCAGATTGTTCATCAAAATAGTAAAGTCCGGCGATAAAATTAAATCCAGAATCATAGTTTGAAGTAACCCTTAGATCTTGCTGCATTTCTTCAGACTCAGCGAAGAAATCGATATGTAGTAAATTATTCAAACTGCCATCAGCATCAACTAGATTTAAAAAAGACCCGGTGATCTTTGACGTTACTGAAGTCAATGTTAATTCATCCATCTCATAATTCATGGTCAAGTAGGCACCATCAGTTTTGACCTTGATATCTCCAGAACGGTCCCAGAAACCTTGATGAGCATCGTAGGGGTTTCCAGTGATGGGAGAAACTCTTGGGTTAACGCCAATAACGTTGGTATTTCCAGGCCCGCTGCCGGTAGAGATAATGCCCGCTGCTTTTGGATTACTGCGTGAAGTGATTAAGCGTAATATCGCATCAAAATCTCCATCTTCGTAGAGCAGTGAAAGTCGTGCCGCTTGATTATCTATATTGCCTAAGTCTGAGCCATCGGGGTTTTCGTTTTCCCAAAACCCGTCACTATCTGAATAACTAAAAGCAAAGCGAGCTGCAAGTTTGTCACTAATGGGGGTTTCGACCACGCCGTCCACGTGAGTATAACCATATTCACCAATCGAGGCTTTTACATAACCCCCCGTATTAAAGCTGGGTTTGCGAGTAATAAAGTGTAACGCGCCACCTGTGGTATTTTTTCCAAAGAGCGTGCCTTGGGGACCGCGAAGAGCTTCGATACGCTCGATATCAAACAAAAGTGGGCCACCAAAATATGAGGCAGCTAAGTTGACCTCATCGACGATAGTTCCAGTGGCAGATGAAGTATTCAAAGCAAAATCTGTTGTCGCTGCGCCGCGTAACGAATATTTTGGCTGATCCGGTAAACCAAAATACGACACATTGACATTGGGAGCGAGCCTTGCGATATCTGTCCCATTATCCATTTGCGCATTTTCTACCATTTTTCTATCGATAACGCTTACCGATACAGAAACGTCCTGCAAACCTTGCTCTCGCTTGTTTGCAGTGACAATAATCTTCTCTAATTCACGTCCTTGTTGGGCATTAACGTTAGAAACCGCTAATAGCGCCGGGATTAGTAAACAGGGAATGGATGATTTTGTAATTAAATTGGAATTAAATTTCATTTTGCGCCATTAATTTGTAATCACATTATTAAAAATATGTTATATTTTTGTTAAAACACATCAGATTCTGCTATGCGGAATTATATTTTGCAAGTATTTTTAAGGAAACTAAAAATACTTTACATAAAATCAACAAACCTGTGAGACTTCATAATGTAATGAAATATATGACAGCCCTTCTTTGTTACTTAGATAACACTGTGACCTGCGAGTATTGTTGTAGCTTAATAGCTGTTTTACTTTCTTTCAAAACGCTTTTTTTGAAGCGTATTCAACTTGATTTTAGGTCGATTATCCTTGTTTTAAGGTTAACTAGTGATACGTCAATATATGAATATCTATTGGCTGATTGATTGGTTGATTGATTGATTGATTGATTGGTTGGTTGATTAGCTGATTGGTTGGTTGGCTGATTAGCTGATTATTACTTTTTATAAATATTTGTAAGCCGCTTATTTTACAAAGGTCTTTCATAAAGATGTTTTGTAAAGATACCTGTTTTATGAAGACGTCTGTTTAGGTTTTTAGTGAGTTACGATGAAGAGTTACGATAAGTGTCTACGTAATTACTTATGTAGTTAATAGTTTTCTTTAATGGATCGCAGTGGCTGTCTTTATAATTTTTCTATAGTTGCTTGCTGTTGCATAGAGCAGGCATCAAACTTACTCTCTTTAGCAAGGTTAATTAATTTAAAAATATACTTATGAAAAACAAAGAAGACACCATTAAACAAATAAATGACCGCGGTCCCAAATTCATAGAAATACTTGGTGGGCAACTTGTAGATTTTGATCCTGACAACACGGCTTGTACCTTTGAATTCGACATCAGCACAGATTTCTGTCATTCAATCGATATTGTTCAAGGTGGGTTTGTTACCGCTATGCTTGATGCAGCTATGAGCCACGCTACTTTTATCTGTGATCAAGACGTTTTGAACGTCTCATCTCTTGAAATTAAAACATCTTATCTAGCACCAACACGTGCTGGAAAACTTCGTGTTGAAGGGTGGGTAATCAAACAAAGTTACAAAACAGCTTTTATGGAAGGTCGCCTCTACAACCAAGATAATGAGCTAACAGCAACCGCAAGCTCTGTCGCTAAATTACTCCGAGCACCTAAGCAATAGACAATAAGAGTGACTGATATTTAAGGTTTGAAGTGACATAGTTGATTTAACTAGAGGCTGTAACTGTCACCTTCTCTGGCTCGATTATTTTGCCATGTAACATGATGTGGCGTTTACTCATTTTAATTTCTAAAAAGTCGCGATGGATATCTTCACAACTCTTTCATAATTCTTCACAAGAATTTATTAGTCCTTTGTGATTTTTCGTAGTTCTTTATAACTTTTCATAAATCAATCTCTGAGTGTTGCTATTAACCTCAGGGTTACATGTATCAATAACATTGAGCGCATGCCTGCTGCTTGTTGCTTAGTTCAGACGCAGCGTTTACCCTCTTTGCGCTCAGACTCCAAATAAGAATTCTACTCATCGTTAGGTAATTTCCATGATAAAAATGTTTTATAAGTCCCTACTAGTTAGCTCCCTTTTATTGCTCACTAATTTAGCTGTCGTCGCGCAAAGTCATGCCACTGTTTCCATTATTTATGGCAAAACTATTATACCTGCTGGTAACGCAACATCTGATAAAGACTTGACCATCAAAAATGACAAGTTAGCGTTTTCTTTAGCCGTGGGGTCAGCTCCTCCTTGGGGTGTTGCCCGCGGCTGTATTGTTGATATCGCCAATGTGAAAGCCGATGGGTCGTTAAGTAATGACCGCGTTGCCTTTGCCGATTTCATTCCAAATAACTGGTCAAGCTGGCCGACTACTTATCAATCTGTTGATATTATTAAAGACAGCGAAGATGAGGCAATCGTTAAAGTGACCCGTGATTTTGGCAAGGTAGTGATTAGTACAACTTATAGCCTAGCATCTGGCTCTGACCGCATTCATGTTAAAACTATCATGACTAACGAAGGTGAAGCGCTCACAGATATGTTATCCGGTTATACGTTGTGGCCGGATGGAGGATATAAGTTTGCCGTACCCAGTTCTGCGGACAAAAATCAGGTGGTTATCGATAATCTTATAGCAGACCGATTTGTGGGTTATGACGCTGATTGGGCTATTGCATTACATGCGCCTTATGTGACACAGACAAAGAGTCAATCACGAGATTTATATACTCGGCATACTCTGAACAAATCAGAATCAATATCATTTGAAGGTGAATATCAAGTGTTGGCTAGTGGTGATCTATCGCCAGTTATTCACGCAGAAATTGAGCGTAAAAATCTGCAAGCAGGAACATTAACTGGAGTGGTTAAAACGCAACAAGGTAAGTCTGTTGCTGAACCAGCAGTTGTGGTGCTTAAACAGGGTGTACCCTACATTTGGGTGATAGGTAAAAATGGCGAGTATAAGCTTGACCTACCTGTGGGTGATTATCAGGTTTATGCGGCAGGTAAAGGCTACTCCGGCAGTAAAACACATAACGTCAGTATCAAAAATAAAATATCACAAACACTTTCATTTGATGATCTTCTAGCTCCAGGTAAAGTCAATATTCAGGTAACAGACGCACAAACAACATCCGCGCTGGATGCTAAAATTCAAATCGAAGATGGCAATAAACCTTTAATTGAATTTTTTGGTGCAAAAACATTCTTCACTGAATTAGACAATATAGGCCAAGCACAATTTACTTTAGCCCCTGGCGATTACCAGCTTAAAGTTTCTGCGGGTGCTAACTTTGTAGCTAAACCAGTATTTATTGATACCAGTATTGTACCTAGTCAAACAACTAATTTAGTCAGCGCTGTCACTATTAGCACCTATCCAACTCAACATGGCTGGTATGCGGGTGATCTTCATCATCATGCCGATGTGTTGGAAGGCTCGACCTCAGCCGAATATCTAGTGCGTTCGCAGCTTGCAGCGGGTCTTAATGTGACGTTTGTGAGTGATCATGACTCAATCAAAAACCATGAAGCTATTCAATTATTATCAGATAAGCGCGGTATACCATTTATTCCGTCTATAGAAATATCGCCGTCTTGGGGGCACTTTAATGTATTTCCGATTGATGTTGGCGCACAGTTATTAGTAGATCCTGGCGTAGATAACATCCATAACATTATTAAAGAAGCTCGGCGTATGGGTGCCACAGTTGTCGCTTCTAATCACCCCTATATTTCTTATGGTTATTTGAGTAGTTTGAAGAAAAATACCGTACCCGGCGGATTCAATCCAACGATTGATCTAATTGAAATAAATTCAGAAGTAGATTACGCGCGAGCAGTTGAGAAAGCCCGCCAGCTATGGTCTCAAGGTTTACCTTATTACTACACGGCAGGCTCTGATACTCACGATGTATGGAATGAAACAAGCGGTCATAACCGTATGTTTGTGTATACAGCCAGTAAGCCAAACGCTAAAGCATTTGCCCAAGCAATGAAAAGTGGCCGCTCATATGCCTCTTTTGGTCCTATAATTTATCCAAAAAATGTTATGTTTGGCGATACATTAAAGTTAGCTGAAAATCACTCACGGTCCGTTCGTTTTGACCTGCTATCAGTCAATGGACTTAAATCGGTACAATTAATCGGTAATGATGGGCTTATCAGTGAGCAAACTTTATCGGGTGACAGAGCATCAGTAGTATTTGATGTGCCACAAAAATCGGGATGGGTAAGTTTAGTCGTAGAAGATACTAAGGCAAACAAAGCCTTCTCAAATCCAATATGGCTTAAAATAGTCGATAAAACACTATTCTAGTTATTGAGTAACGTTTAAGGTCGCCTTCAAAACGTAATATTTATGGGCCTATAGATTTAAATTTCAAATGAACTTTGATGTGTGACTTTGTAATCTGAGTCACCCTCATAATTTGAGTTGGCGTTGGGTTAATTCATAATTAACCCAACTAGGCTTTTAATCGGGAAAACCGATGCGCTTACTCAACCCAATATCCGCAACTCAATACTCATCAATTAGTTATATTAACTTCTATTCTGTTGGCAATTAATCACAGGCCAGAAGTTTACTCTGACCCTAGATTTACTAGACCAGCTTAGCTCCCTCAGATAGGCTTGCTAATTTAGCGTAGGCAATATCGGGGGCAACCGCGCCAAAGCCAGCAAAGGTGCCAAAACCACAGTCAGAGCCAGCAATAACGCGTTCTCTACCGACAATGTCGACAAACTTTTGAATGCGCTGCGCAACTAAGCGAGGATGCTCGACAAAGTTACTCGTACTATCTATAACGCCAGGGATTAGAACTTTAGTATCGGGTATATCGCGTTTGCGCTGCGCAAACACTTCCCATTCGTGACCGTGCCGAGGGTTTGCGGTTTCAAATAACAGTTGTCCTGCATTGACTGACATCAAGGTGTCAAACATTTTTTGCATTGGGATATCGCAGACATGTGGCCCTTCATAATTACCCCAACAAATATGAATACGTACTCGATCTTTGGGTAAATCAGCAATGGCATAATTGAGTGCTTCAACATGGGTATTAGCAATCTTAATAAACGCTTCATCACTGAGATCTTGGAATAACATATGTCGTGATAATGCCAAATCAGGACAGTCTAACTGAAGGTCAAAACCTGCATCTATAATTGCCTTGTATTCAGCCTTCATCACTTCGGCCAATGCCTCGATATACTTTTCTCTAGATGGGTAATATTGGTTAGGTAAAAAAAGAGCAATCACTCCGGGAGAAGCCGCATTCATAAATGCTTTTTTTACTTGTTGTTTATCAACCGCTGCTCTCAAATTATTTAAGTCATGCTGTAAATCAGCAGTTTCTTTACTTTTAATTTCACCTGTACAAAAAGGCCGTGAATATGTTGGTGTACCACCAGAACTCGCCAGCTTTTTAAGAAAGTCAGGAAACAATTTTAAGTCTGCAGGGGCATTTCGCGGACTATCACCTGAAAAGCCGCTGTAACGGTCCTTCACATAAGTAGCATATGAAATTTTTGAAGTTTCACCATCGGATACAATATCAATACCTGCTTGTTGCTGTTTGAGTACTACGGTGGCAACAGCAGAAGTCAATTCAGTTTGAAATTCGCTAGGATCATATGTTTCGTTATTTTCTCGCGCAAAAATAAAGTCAACTGTCGATTGAGAACGAGGCAAAGAGCCAACGTGGGTACTTAGAATAGGTTTTTTCATTAATTCGAGATCATAAGATATTTGATGAGTAATATATTCTAGCTTGGACTAAAAAAAAAGTCAGAGAATTGATAGAGTTAACTTTTGAGATTAAAATTAATTGGGCTTTCTTAATTCAGGTAACAAGCACGGCTTCTACTTGAAGCAATTTTACAAACGCTTTGTAGTTTATATCACCAATCATAAATCAACCAAGTAACTGCCTTATTCAACAGGCTATGAAAAGAAGCTACACTTTTAGTGACTCAAAAAATCGACTCAAGAAATCAACGTCGTTAACCTTGTCTACTTTCTTAGCTTTTATAGATAGTTTTAACGATTATTAAATACTCAAATGATTTGACCCTTTTAATAGCTTCTTGCGATTCTTTCTTCGCATTCTGCTGCATGTTCCATATCTAGTTTAAGAAGCTCCGTCATTGTGCAGTCGTGTTTTATCTGCACACTTGAAGCGCAAAAAAAAATTTATTCAATAATCAAATACCTCACAAAAAAGTGCTTCTACATTCATTAAGCACAAACAAAACCTATATTTATCATATGATTAACTACTAGATTCAGTTCTTGTCCAAATGGTCTACAAATTGGCATTCTTCCTGCTAATTGACAGATAGGCCTACTTATAACGTTAAGCAAGCGCAGATAATCATAGTGTCAATACCTGTTGCACCCACATTTATAACTCAATCCGGGAAGAGCAAAATGAGTAAAAAAATCTTTAAATTAAAATCTCTAGCAATTGCAGTGGCTATGTCAAATATGGCGGTTCTATCTGCGAGTGCTGAAGACCGAGCTATTGAACAAATCGTGGTGACTGCTGAAAAGCGCAATGAAAGTTTACAGGACTTATCGCAGGCAGTAACCGCACTCACCGCAAAGGACCTCGACAACAAATATATATCCTCTTTTGTCGACTTAAGTGCTATCGCTCCAGGTATCACTGTGGCTAAAAACGAAGGCTTTAAAACAATTGTTTCTATTCGCGGCGTAGGCAACGAAGCAAATCAAAATGCAACCGCAAATCCATCCGTCTCTTATCATATGGACGGTATCTATATTGCTTCGCCTTATGCGCTACAAACTGATTTTATCGATGTTGAACGGATAGAAATTTTGCGTGGACCACAAGGTACATTGTTTGGACAAAATTCCACAGGTGGCGCCATCAACGTCATTAGTACAAAGCCCAGCGTTGAAGAATTAACTGGAAAAGTTGACCTAAGCTTAGGTACCGACAATTTACGTAAAATGCGTGGTACCGTTAATATGCCCATCAGTGATGACTTAGCAATGCGCACCTCTTTTAGTAGAGTAAAGCAAGATGGATACACTCAAAACGTATACAACGGACCTAATGTTTTAAACCCAAGCGAAACATTTGTTGGCAAAGATATGGATAATATCGATAACTTATCTCTGCGCACAGATTGGCTATGGCAAGCGAGTGATACATTAAGCCTCCGATTTTTGGCTCAGTATTTTAGCGGAGAGTCCAACGGAGCAGGTATCAAAGGTATTGATGACCCAACGCCTGGTGCACGGAATTTATCACAAGATACCGACTCTTCGTATGAACTAGAGTCACAAGTGTACGGATTAATAGCAGAATGGGATGCTGGTTTTGCGGCGATAAAATCATTGAGCAGCTACCAAAAAGACGACATTACTGTAGTACGTGACAATGACCGTCATTCCTTCGATACCAATCCCGAAATTCAAGTGAGCGTATTTAACCCTGAAATTAACATCCAAACTACTTTTACACAGGAATTAAATGTTATTTCTAATGAACCACTGTTTGGCAAGTTAGACTGGATTGTTGGCACATTTTATCTTGATACCGATATCGAAATCACTATTCGTGAAGAACTTGATGTAGGTCGTGACGGCATACTTGATGGCTATATCCCGTCATTTCCAGCAGTGTTTGCTGGCGACCGAGGTTTTATTTCTGACTCAAGCCCACAGCGCAGATCTTTATCATTTTACGGCCAAACAACGTATCCGATATCAGAGACAATACGTTTAATTACTGGACTTCGATACACAAAGGATGAAGTGAAAAGTACTGTTTCAAACTTTTTTGATCCCGCACCAGCATTTATTAACCCAAAAACTGAAGACCTTACTGGCCGTGTTGCTATCGAATGGGATGCCGGCGACGATACGATGACTTATGCTTCCTACACGCGAGGTTTAAAGCCAGGTGGCAGTAACTTAACGTTTTCAGAAGGTGATGCAGCGCTAGTGCGCGCCGCTTTTGAAGACGAAACTATCGATGCCTATGAGATAGGGCTTAAAACAGAATTGATGAACAGTAGAGTGCGAACCAATGTCGCAGCTTTCTATTATGATTACACCAACTTACAATTCCAAGCGTCTGACTTTAACGAATTTGGTAGTGGTGTATCAAATATCCCAGAATCTAAAATCTATGGTGTAGAGCTAGAAATGACCGCGCTAATGGGTGATAGATTTAGCCTAGATGTAAAGCTGGCGAGCATGGAGTCTGAAGTCTCTACAGATTATTTAGCCTTGGACAACAGACTGCTGATTGAAGACGTACTGCTTGCCGACGGTGTCACACCTGCCAAAGAAGAAATCCATGGTGCCAATCGAGACGTGGCTAGATTTCTGCAAAATTTGAATGGCAATGAGTTGGCAAAAACGCCAAGTTTAACGGCTGATATTAGTTTAGGCTTCGAGGATCAAATAAAAAACGGTGGTTATATCGGAGCAAGCTTGCAGTACACCTACCGTGGTGAATTTGAACAGCGGGTATTCAATAACCCAGAAGTAGATACAGTTGACTCATACGACTTAATTAACGCCACCCTATCTTATGATAATTCTGACGAAGTATGGGGAGTAGATTTAATAGCCTATAACTTGTTGGACGAAGATGGAATTAATTCAGCTATGACCGATGTATTCGGTGTGAACGAAACCGGTTTTCAGTTTGTAGCTCCTCGTCAGTTAATGGCTCGCTTTAGATATAATTTTTAGAGTCTTTAGGTATCACTGCAGCGTCAAAAATTTATGTTCAGTTTTTTACTGAGATTTTTTAATAGTCTCTTTACATTGAGAGTTGTCACTTACTAGATGTAATGGCCGTGTTGGGCGTGTATTGAGGCAAGGTATTGATGCAAGGTATAAAAACTTTGGAGCTGGGGCATTTTTGAACAAGTGCCCAGCATATAACATCAAAATAGGAGATAAGGTGCATGAGCAGTAAAACGTCGTCGGAACTGATATATAAACTTGATGACAAACCACCCTTCTTAGAGTCATTTTTTGCAGCAGTACAGCATCTACTCGCTTCTTTTGTTGGCATTGTCACTCCTACGCTTATCATCAGTAGCATTTTGGGGCTACAACAACAATTACCCTACCTAATCAGCATGGCTTTAATCGCATCGGGCATAGGCACATTTATACAAGCTTATAAACCCTTTGGTATTGGTGCAGGCATGCTCTGTGTGCAAGGTACTAGTTTTGCTTTTTTAGGAGCGATATTAAGTGCTGGGTTTATTGCTCGTGATGCTGGAGGCGGGCCAGAAGAGATAATCGCATTAATCACCAGTCTGTGTTTTATCGGATCATTTGTACAAATGGGCCTCAGCCAATTTATTCCGCGGCTACGAAAAATAGTGACACCATTAGTAACAGGTATCGTGATCACCAGCATAGGAATTAGTTTAATTAAAGTGGGTATGACTGACTTAGCCGGTGGACTCAATAGCCCAGACTTTGGTAGTCCTACCAATCTGATGCTTGGATTTTTTGTTATTGCTGTGATAGTACTGATGAATATATCCAACAACAACTGGGTTCGCCTGTCTTCAGTAGTTGTTGGCCTAACTGCGGGTTTTGGAGTCGCTGCGCTAACAGGCATGGTCTCTACGAGCGATTTACTGCCATCGGCAGTGATCAGTGTGCCTATCCCCTTCAAGTATGGTTTTAACTTTGAATTTGCGGCTCTTGTTCCATTAGCAGTTATTTATATCATCAGCTCAGTAGAAACAACCGGTGATATTACCGCTAACTGTGTCATTTCTGGTCAACCCATCGCAGGAGAAGGCTATATTCAGCGAATTAAGAGTGGAGTATTGGGAGACGGTATCAATTCCATGATCGCCGCAATTTTAAACTCATTTCCCAACACCACCTTTAGCCAGAACACTGGTGTTATTCAGCTCACAGGTATCGCCAGTAAGCATATCGGCATGTATATCGCTGCGATATTAGTGTTTATTGGCCTTTTTCAAGGCGTTGGAGACATTCTACAGCAAATTCCTAAACCTGTGCTGGGAGGGGCAACGCTAATTATGTTTGGTACGGTAGCTGCAGCAGGTATCAAGATATTAGCCTCAGAACACATCGATCGCAGAAAGATGATTATCATTGCAGTTTCTCTTGGTCTAGGCTTAGGCCTAGCGCTAGTACCAGACGTATTCGCGAAGACCCCCGACTTGGTACAAAATATATTCAGCTCCGCCGCAGCCACCGCTGGACTTACGGCGATGCTACTAAGCTTAATTTTACCAGAGCTAAAAGAGCAAGAATAATACAGAGATCTGCAGGGTCAGGTTGATTGAAAAGTAAAAATCATTCAAGCTTTGATGCATTAAACGCTTTGGAGCGTCTATCGCCTCCTTGTGATAGTGGACTAGCCCTTCTAGATAAAGTTTTGGAAACCCGCTCAATAAATCGCTTATCACCTAACGCCGATGCCTTATTTGTGGCATCACGGATGGTTTGAATTGTGTTGTCAGATAAATGTGACAGGAAAAAATTTTGATAAGCAGATTTTCTGCTCCGTGTTAGTATTTTCTAATGCTAAATACAGAGCATGTGGTGTGAGTAGAGTGATATTTTTATCACCTGCATTACTGTGATAACTTAACCATGGATACGCAGCAAGGTTTTTGACCTGTTCTAGCTCTAACAGGATTCGATTCAATGTAGCGATAAAGTGTTAAAAAATAACATTCAGTATCTACAGGAGTCGACTTGAGGCGACCTTCCCACAATGTTCCCGTACGCTGGTAAGTTTGATTTATGTATCTAACGTAATACCTTCTCAAATTTTGCATGACTTGACTGATACCATCAGTTGAAGTGACTGTCATTAATAGGTGAACATGGTTAGTCATCAGAACAAATGCAGGAACGGCAACATCATGCCGAACAGCAGGCTCTTTGAGTTTATCTAAGTACACTTTGTAATCCTGCTCAGTAAAAAAAACAGGCTTGGCGATTATTACCTCGTTGAATTATGTGTTGAGGACAACCAGCTATCGATAGACGTGGTAAGCACGCCATTGCGTATTTCTTTATATTTTTTTGGTAAATGGAGTTTAATTGGTAATCCCATTTATTCAACTCAACTACTTTCAACGAACCTTGTAGGTCTAGGTCTCCGCAAGTCATATTTGATTGAATTTAGATAGGTGTCTTGTTAAAGATTAAATAAGCTACCGAGCCACAAAAAAAGATGACTTGTCGTTTATAAAAATTAATTATAGCGACCTCATCGATTAGAAATAGGGGTTACACCCCCATCTCGATAGCTTTTTTAGGAGTAAAACTACTTCCTATTGAAGCGATAATTACCAAACCAATTGCAGCCCACTGCAACAAGGTCAATTGCTCACTTAAAATAACAAGGCCAGCCAACGCCGCAATCGCTGGCTCTAAACTCATCAGCACGCTAAAGGCCTGTGTAGGCATGTTTCTAAGGGCTACCATTTCCAAAGAGTAAGGCAAGGCACTGGATAACACCCCCACCAATAACCCAAGGGGTAAAACTTCCCAGCTAATTAACGCTAAACCTTGGCTCACTGCGCCAATTGGCACAAGCACTATGGCAGCTACTGTCATGCCTAGAGCCACTGTGATCCCACCTGATGCTTGTTTGCCAGTGCGGGTCCCAAACAAGATATAACCTGCCCAGAACGCACCTGCCCCTAATGCCATTAATGCACCAGTAATATCCAGCCCTTGTGCACTGGCTAAATCAGGCAGCAGTAAAAAAATTCCCGCTAGCGCCAAAGCAACCCACAGGAGATCACTTTTTCGCTTAGACCCAAATAAGGCCACGGCTAAAGGACCGGTAAACTCAAGGGCCACAGCTATCCCTAAAGGAATGCGCTCAATAGCTAAGTAAAATAGAATATTCATACCGCCTAAACATAGGCCGTAAATAACAATGCTCTGCCAATCTTTCCCCTGAGGTAATGCTCGCCATGGGCGAAACACTAGCCAAAGTACGGCAGCGGCAAAGCCTAAACGCAATGCAGTGGTACCTTCTGGCCCAACTAAAGGAAAAAGTTGTTTTGCTAAGGACGCGCCGGATTGAATCGCCACCATTGCTAACAAAACACTGCCAATGGCAGTCAGCACTACACGATTAATTTGCATCTAAAATACGTCCTAAAAAATGATTAACTCAAGGGGCTGCATTCTACCCGAGGCAAGTCGAACCCTGCAGAAATTATTACTATCAGCTTCAGAAGACGTAAAATTGAGGAAACGTAGGAAACGTAGAATAAATAGGATAAATTGTCATTTATCAAACTTGACAGGTCATACGCGATCTACAGAGTCGCGTTCTACAGATAGGAGCGGCTAAAATCTGTTATTGTAGAGTACATAAGCCAAGTACTCTTGCCCCCCACCACAGATCTGGAAAGTTTACTCTGACCCCAATACTCCAAACATTCATATTACGAGATTACCAAACTCAAGCTGTTAAGGCAGCTGTAGAACACTTTCGTCATGGCGATGATCCAGCAGTGATCGTATTGCCCACCGGTGCAGGTAAAAGTCTAGTAATTGCTGAGTTGAGTCGGCTGGCAAAAGGGCGCGTCATTTGCCTTGCCCATGTAAAAGAGTTGGTTGAACAGAATCACGCAAAATTTCTTGCTACGGGTTCAGCAGCAGGTATTTTTTCGGCGGGCTTGGGCCAAAAAAATAGCACCGCAAAAACGACCTTTGCTAGTATTCAGTCACTTTCTGCTAGCCTAGACGCTTTTCAAGCCCCTGCCAGCCTGATTATTATTGATGAATGTCATCGAGTAGGCAGTGACGAAAGTGGTCAATACAATAAAACGCTGGCGCATTTTCGCACCCTTAATCCTAACGTAAAAATTCTTGGCTTAACCGCCACACCCTACCGATTAGGCAGCGGTTGGATTTATCAACATCATTACCACGGTTATACGCGGCCCTGCCTCACCACTTTTTTTAAAAAATGTATTTTCGAACTACCACTGCAGAGCATGGTAAAAAACGGGTATTTAACGCCACCTATTCATTATGATGCAGCCATCGCTCATTATGACTTTAGTTTGTTGACACAAAGCTTAGACGGTGAACAAAACACCGATGATATCGCCTTAAATGAACTCATCCACAAACACCCACGAGTGACCAAGGCGGTGACCGAGCAAATTATACAGCTTAGCCAAAACCGTCAAGGTGTGATGATTTTTGCTGCGACCATAGAGCACGCCCAAGAAATCACTGATTATTTACCTGCAGACCAAACCGCCTTCATTACCGGCACTACAAAAATAAAACAACGTGATGCGCTAATCGCCGCGTTTAAAACCAAAAAAATTAAGTACCTAGTGAATGTGTCTGTATTGACGACAGGCTTTGATGCACCCCACGTCGATGTTATTGCTATTTTGCGTCCTACTCAATCCATCAGTTTATTTCAACAGATTGTAGGGCGTGGTTTGCGCCTCAGTCCGGGGAAAAAGGACTGCTTAGTATTGGATTATACCAATAATGGTTATAATATTTTTCAACCAGAAATTGGAGAAAAAAAGCCCACCCAAGATTCAGTTGCGGTTCAAATCCATTGTCCTCAATGTGAATTTGCGAATGCATTTTGGGGCAGAAAAGACACGGAGGGTAATATTATCGAGCACTTTGGGCGTCGTTGCCATGGCTTGATTCAAGCCCCTGAAGACACAGACGTCGACAGACAATGCACTTACCGTTTTCGCTTCAAACACTGTCCTTATTGCAACCAAGAAAACGATATCGCCGCCAGACAATGCCAACACTGCTCAGAAAAGTTAATTGACCCCGATGATTTATTAAGACGTGCATTAAATTTAAAAAATAATAAAGTACTGCGCTGCGCTGCCATTACGCCACAGATTATCTGGGCGGACAAATGTTTAAAAGTCACTTACCACGACGAAGATGGCCTCACGCTATCCGAAACTTTTCGCTTTAATTATAAAAACTCGAGGCAAACCTTTAACGATTTATTTGCGCGAAGAATAGCTAACACAAGTCAAGTAATTCAGTTCGACTCACTTGAAGAGTTACAGAGCTTTTTACCTTACCTGCCTACGCCTGACTTTGTGATAGCCAAAAAGCAACAACATTACTGGCAAGTGACCGAACGTTTATTTGATTACGAAGGTCCTTACCGAAAAGCGAATGAGCTTAGTTAATATGCATAAAAGGCCAATTTTTGGCTTTTACCCGCCCTATTATCAGATTAACTTCAAAGATAAACCCAAGACATGAAGCTATAAGGCCACAAGCTGGAACAATAACAGCATAAAGTTAATTTAACGTTGATCTGACCCTAATTACTTTGATCTGACCCTAATTACTCACCAAGAAGCTTTTACTTAACGATCATTCTGCGGGCATTTTAAGTATAGAAGTTATACTGTATCTGGAAGGTGTGTCAGATGATAAAACCCTTAGTCGTAATACTGGGTTGCATAATTATAATATTAAACTCAACTGCTCGTGCTGAATACGCGCTTGGGTGTGACGACCCTGAATATCATCAATATATAAAACAGCGATTCGCTTATTTCGAAACAAAAAGTCGACGTTCACTTGCTAATACTTTGCGCGACTACGAACGAAGCTTAGCGACAAGCAAACATCCATTCCAAGTGATAGGCGATTTAAGCCGGCACCTTAAATACAGCGCGCAATTTGAACCAATCAATGAGGTCAATGCCAAGATCAATCGCATCTTTGAACATGCAAATAAGTTAAGTGTACAGCAGCAAATAGCCGGTGATGTGTTTGACAGTTTTAGCGGCGAAAAACACTCTGTAGGTATCGCACGGGCATGGATCGCATACAGACAAGGCAAGCAAGAATTAGCCTTTGAAGAGTTATTGAAGTCTATCAACATAAGCGGCTCAGCGGTCCTAAGTTCTTTTGGTCCTGACCTCGCGTTAATTCGCCACATTTATCGTGATGGGCATCTTGCGCCTGTTGTTGCCTACATCAACAAAACTGAAGAATTCTGGACCGGAAGGCGCCCCGACGGCCTGCGCTATGTGTGGCTTGAAATGATAAAGGCAGAGTGTAAAGTACAGTTTGATTTTGTTGACACAATAAAAGCATTAGAGCTTGGTATTAGCGTCATTGATGTAAACAAAAACTATGGACTTAGTCGCTAGTGCAGTGATGTCATTCACGACTACGCGCAGGTAACTTTGAGGTGAATAAAGGGCTCGTATTAACATTATTCCGGCGCTGATATGCTTTTTATGGTGCAAAACCTCCATTCTAATGAAAATGGAATCTTGTTTACATAGTCACTCATGACAATGCTTTTTAGTTATAAAACTACCTTAGTTTATTTAAATTGACTCTTACATCTTTTATTTTTAGTAAAACGTGCTAACAAATCAACTTCACCACTGCCCCTAGTGATTGGCTAACTCTAAGTAAACTGCTGGATTGTCTTTGATAGTCGCCAAAACTTTAGCTGCTAGGCCAGTTGGGTTTCGACGTCTTTTTTCCCAGCTTTTGATAGTGTCGACACTAGTGCCCAATGCCGCGGCAAACTCTACTTGAGAAACATTGAGTTGAGCACGAATAGCCTTAACGTCAGCAACCTCATACGATGTCACTCGATGAGCTTTTTTAAGCCCTTTCTCAACAGCTAAGGCTTCTTCAAGAGAAGCTTTTAAATCATTAAAAACACTCATTTATCTTCTCCTTTCAACAATTTCGCAAGCCTCTTTAACTCAGATTTCTCACTCTTAGTTAAGGAATCTTTAACACTCTTAGGGTACGCTAAAATCAAACAAATCTTTTCAGCATGAGCCAAGAAATATACCACTCGAACACTTCCGCTTTTTCCTTGATTTCCAACAGCCATTCGTATTTTTCGCAGACCACCCGTATCCCTAATCAAATCCCCTTTTTCCGGCTGTGAAATGAGTTCAACCTGAAGATTTTTTAATTCATCGTCTGTCGCAATAGCCCTGATCTGTTTGGTAAAAATAGAAGTCTCAACAAAATCAATTGCATGACGCATTAGATACCCTCCCATCCCTAAGAAGAAGGAGTACAATGTACACCTAATTAAAAACGTATACAACACAAAAACTGCTTGTCGGCAACGCGAACGTCGCGCGGCATCCGGCCGATGCTCTTGATCTACCCTCGACTCAAAGCTCGCCACTAGTCTACTCACTTTTTAGGGTAATCGTCAGGGAAAGACGATTAAGTAATGACTATCCAGCCTGATGTAACCCCGTTAAAGCTAGTCAATCACACGTCCCTGATGAATGACACTCGGCTACCGCGTAACAAACCTGACGTCCCGCGCGGCGTCCGCTTGTCAGGTTGTTTAGCTGGGCGGAGCAGTGTTCCTAAAGAAGCCAGCAGAACCCTGCAAAAGTGAGCAGATTGTTGGATGAAGAGCATTGCCATCGAGCGACCCTTTTTGCTTACTTTTTGCGGCTGTAGGTAAAAATTAAGTTGAACTAAGGCGTCAGCCGCACTGGATTCGTTTAAAAAAGGCATGCGGACGCCGCGCGGGATGTCGTGTGCAAAGCGCATAAATGAGCGTAGCGCATAAAAACTCAGCGAACCGCAAACTCCTTATCCAACTCACTCACCCCCAACCCACTCTTCTTAACAACTCGTAACTGAGTAGGAATACGTTCCTTCATCGCCTCAATATGGCTTATCACTCCAATCATCTTCCCAGAAGCGTTAAGGTTATCCAGCGCGTCCAGTGCAATATCTAACGTCTCAGCGTCCAAAGTGCCAAACCCTTCATCCAGAAACAGTGAATCAATACTGGTTTTATGACTCACTAAGTCAGACAAAGCTAAAGCCAGCGCGAGACTCACCAAAAAACTTTCACCACCAGAAAGCGTTTTGGTATCGCGCTCACCGTCACCTTGCCAAGTATCTAACACGGTCAGCGCTAGGCCTTGTTCTTCCTTTCTTTTAAGCAAATAACGGCCGTGTATACGGTCGAGTTGTTTGTTGGCAAGGTGTACTAAGTTATCCAGCGTTAGCCCTTGAGCAAAGCGGCGGAATTTGTCACCGTTAGCAGAGCCAATTAAACCGTGTAGGTAACTGAGCTGATCATAATCTTGCCTGTGTTGTTCGATTTGCTCGAGTAGGGCTTGTTGGCGTGAGGTTTCTTTTTGGTCTGCGGACAACAGACTGCTAGTGCCACCTCTGCGTTCTACAAGCTCATCTTTTTTAATTTGTAGCTGCTGCAGTAGTTTCTGCACGTTTTCTTGAGATGTTTGAGTCCACAAGGTTGCAGCTTCAATAAGATTGAGCTCATCAAGCTGGGCGGTTGACTGTTCTAACAAGGTATTAGCGCGCTGTAATTGTGTGTCTAACCTTTGTTTCATATTCATAAGGTGACCACGTTGCTCTTCGGGTAACAGTGCCGCTTCGAATTCAGTTTGGTTAACAAAAGGGCTGTTAGTGAGTAACTCATGCCAGTTGTTGGTGTGTTTTTTTAAAGAAGCTTCAAACTCTGTTTGCTGTTGTTCTTTCGCTTTGATAGCGGCTAATAGGTCATTGTGTTGCTGTGCTATTTGTTGATGGCTACCACTAGCTAATTGATGAGATTGCTCAGCATTACTTACCTGAATATTGGCAGTCTTTCTAGCCTGTGCCACGCTTTGTTCACCAAATAATTGATGGCGTTGTTGCATTGCTTTAGTGCATTGCTGTTTAAGCGCAGTTTCTTCTAATTGCCCAGATGAAAGTTGTTCAACCAAACTCTTCAACTGTTGTTCAGCGGATGTATGCTCAGCACTTTTACCTGCTATTTGCTGACTTAATTGCTCTTTTTCGTGGGTTTTATGCTGATAACGCGTGACGTCTTTGGCTTTATTTTGTAGCCACTGCAGCAGTTCATTTTCTGCTGGGACAATGTAGCCTAAGGCAACAATATTAGTGATTAGGGCGGTTCGATTTTTATCTACTGACTCAATAAGCCTTGCATATTCGTGGTGAGTTTTTTGGCTGTTTTGTTGCAACGATTGTTGGCTCTGCTCAAGTAATTTAAGTTCGCTGCTGAGCTTGTCACTCTCGCGCTGTGAAAGATTTACCGCATCTTTGTTTGTTTGGCGTTCTTTATCTAGCTGACTGATTAATTTTAATTGCTTTGATAATTGTTCGAGTTGGTTTTTTAAACCCTGCTCGAAAGCTTGTAAGTTCTGCTGGTCGTTTATGCCAAAGTCTAGTTGCAGTATTTCTACCCTACCCTGCCATAGAGTCACTAGTTCAGTTTCGAGTGTGCTCAATTCAGCCAAGTTTACATGTAACTGTTTAATTCTGAGCTCTAGGGTATCGAGTTTTTCGCGAACGGCTTTTCCATCAAGTTCTAATTGGTTTAAAACTGTTTCTGCTTGTTGTTTTCTAGCCACGGTATCGGGGATATCTACCGCCATAGCTGCTGACTTAGGATGATCGGTCGCCCCACACAATGGGCATTCTTCATTTTCTTTAAGCAGCTGACGATATTGCGCCAACTGTTCTTCTTGGCTAACCAGCTGTTGTAAATCTTTGTAATGTTGTTTTTGTTCTTGGTACTTCTGTAATAAGGCGCTGCGCTGCGTGTTGCATTGATCTACTTGAACTTGACTACTGTGTAGCTCAATCTGGCTGTTTGTTTTATCTTTATCTAATTTTACATAATTGCGCTGTATATCCTGAGCACTATAAAACTCTGACCAGCGATTATTAATAGCGGCTAATTGGTTTTCAAGCGCCGTGGGGTGTGACTCAAGGGTTAACGTTTGATATTGCGACTCTTTATCTGCTAGCGCTACCTGTTGTTGCTTTAAACGTTCAGATAGATTTTGCCACTGCCCTTGAAGCTGTTGCTCAATCTTGTTGTTTTCATTGAGTTGGCTGTCTGTGTCTGTAGTTTGTTTTTGAAGTATCTGCGCGCTTTGATCATCCCGTTCAATCTGTTCAAGTGACGCACTCCAACCACTTAATTGCGCGCCTACAGTACTATCTGCTTGATGTTCAGTTAGGTAGTGTTGCACAAGTCTGTGTTGCTCATTTAAACCTGCTAATTCTGCGGTTAACCCTTGCTGCGTGCTGACCGACGCTCGCTGTTGCTGTTGCAATTGGCTAATGGACTGTTGTTTATCGCTATGCTTGTCAGTCAAGACACTTATTTGACTGTCCAGCGGCATAACCTGTTCGGTGATCAATTGTTCCTGACGTTGCTGAGTTTGCTTACTGCTCTGTAATGATTGATCCGCTAGTAACAACTTATCGGCTGTGCTGGTTAACTCAATGCTTAAAGCTGATTTTGTTTGCTGCTGGGCTGTTAGTTGCTCATTAATCTTGGCATGTTGCTGTGTTACTTCAACTAAGCGTTCCCAATTAGGCCGCAGACGCTCAGCGGGATCGCTTTTTTCAAGCAAACTTAAATCGACTTGAGCGTCAAAGATAGCTTGTTTGGCCTGAGTATTTAACACTGCGGCTTGTTGCTGGTTTTTCTGGGCACTGAGCCGTTTATCCCACCAGCTAATATGGCTTTCATGGGTTTTAATCTGTCGCTCAATGTCTACTTGATTGTCTTGCAGCTGTTTGAGTTCATTTTGTTTGGCTAGTTTTTGCTCGGGTGAAAGCACTTGAAAGGTGTCTGCCCCCGCCTGTAAAGTATTTAATTGTTGTTTAGCCTGACTGTAATGTTCATGCACTTTTATTGAAATCTGGCCATAGACTTCTGTACCCGTTAGCTCTTCAAGTAACTCAGCACGCTGCTTTTCATCTGCATTGAGAAAAGCGGCAAAATCCCCTTGGGAAAGCATCATTGACTTGGTAAAGCGGCCAAAGTCTAAGCCCGTTAACTTTTCCATTACTTCACTTTTTTGCCGAATTTGAGTGGCCAATACCTTGCCTGTGGCCACTTCAGCCAATTCAACATAAGCTGGTTGTAAATTACCATCAGCATTGTCTCGTGAACGACGCATGCTCCAAAAAGCACGATACGCGTGGCCTTGCACCTCAAACTCTACCTCTGCCAAGCATTCAGCCGTGCCTCGGGTCATGATTTCATTTGACGAACTAGTGATTTGCCCTAGCCTTGGTGTTTGATGATAAAGCGCTAGGCAGATTGCATCTAGTAAAGTAGTTTTACCCGCGCCAGTGGGACCAGTAATAGCAAACAGGCCGTTTTCGACAAAAGGAGATTGGGTGAAATCAATTTTCCATTCACCCTTGAGTGAATTGAGGTTTTTCAATCGTATGCTTAAGATTTTCATACATCGGTTCCTTGATGTTCAACATCAGATAGTATCTGACTAAATCGCTGGCGAACTTGTTGTAATGTTATCTGCTTCTGCTCTGTTTCGGAGTTGGTTTCAAATGACTCCATGGCCAAGCGTTTTTCAAATACATCATGCGGGCTTAATTCAGCCAGGGTTTCAGTTTGTATTTGGCTAAGTAATTGTCTGCGGTCGTTGCGTGAACGACGTAATTGCAGCACTTCTACATTTAATCCTTGGGTCATATCTTGAATGCGCTGCTGCAGGTCTGATAAATAATCTTGGCTATCTACTTCTAGGCATAACCAGCAGGCTAAATCTGAAGCACCTTGATGTTTAAAAGGCTGTAACGCTGCTGTTATAGTTACCAAGTCACCTTTGAGCACCTGCATAGGTTGAAAGACAGGAATACTAATAGGGGTTAAACTAGTGCGTTGTGCACCAATAAACTCCACCAGCATCACTTGTTTTTGAGTACCTAGCTCATCAAAACTCAAAGGAATAGGTGAGCCGCAATAGCGGATATGTTCAGATTTAGCCACTATCTGTGGCTTATGAATATGCCCCAATGCGATATAATCAGCAGGGGGAAAACCGTCTGCGGCAAACCCGTCTAATGTACCGATGTAAATATCTCGCACACTTTCAGATTGACTCACACCAAGCGCCGTTAGATGTCCAGTGGCAATAATAGGCAACTCCAGCCCGCTGTCTTGCCTTTTCGTCAGAGCTAGTTGGTATAGCGTTTGATAATGCTGCTTAATCGCATCACCCAGCGCTTGACGTTTTTGTAATCCCGTTTCACCTGCTGTGCTTTGCAACACATCCCGGGCTCTGATAAAAGGTACAGCGCATAAAATAGCAGCTGGTTGGCCCAACTTGTCGGGAATGGTAAAGACTTGTTCGTCGATAGAGGTGCCGGTGCTGGCCACCACAAATGTATTCAAACAGGCGAGTATTTGTTTTGACTCATTTAAAGTCGACACCGAGTCGTGATTGCCGCCAAGCACAACCAAAACGCAGTTGAGCTGCTGCATATCCACCACAAATTGGTTATACATTTCGCGTGCGTAACTGGGAGGGGTGCCGGTATCAAATATATCACCGGCTATAATCACCGCGTCTACCTGCTCATTTGCCACCTGCTGTAAAAGCCAGTTAATAAACCCTTGATGTTCTTCTTTGCGACTCTTAGTAAAAAAGTTTTGACCAAGATGCCAATCGGAGGTGTGAAGTATCTTCATCATGCATCTTCCCAAACGTTAAAAAATTATTTACATAGTACAACAAGCACTAAGTCTAACATGCTCACGCTATGACAAAATATTTACAAAAATATTTACAAAGACATCTATATTAAATAATAAAGGCATTAAAAAGGTACACATATTAAGCAAGCGTGTAACCATCAAAATCATGACTTGGGCTGGGCTCATTTCACCATTATGTGATATAGATGCACTTAGGTCTTAGGTCTTAGGTCTTAGAATTTAATTTTGTTCTGACCCCAATTACTCAATTACTCTCGAATCCTAGCCACTTACTTGGTATATTTCGTCGCTTATGAATAAGGTTTTGTGTCGTTAACGCAGCAGCACAATTTAATTGGGAATGTGGTGAAAGTCCACAACTGTACCCGCAACTGTAAACGTTTATCTAAAACGTAAGTCAGATACCAGCCTTGTATACGCTTAAAGTCAGCCGTTTACTTTAAGACATCTTTAAATTTTCGTGCGGGAACACACGGATAACAAACTATTTGAACAGCCCTCAGGCTGTTTTTGATGTGTTTCTTTGCCCGCATTACTTGAGTCACCACTTTATTTTGAATGTTATTCAGATTGTTAAATACGCGTGTGAGCCAGATAAGTGTGAGCTAGCGCATGTCTAGCCCAAACTCTCTTGTTGCCACTAATGTGAACCTAAAAATAGGTCAACAGCAGATTTTGTCTGATGTGTGTCTTAATGTAGGCGCAGGTAAAGTGATGGGTGTGCTTGGGCCTAATGGTGCGGGTAAAACTAGCTTACTTAAAATGTTATCAGGGCAATTATCGAGTCATCATAGTGTTAGTTGGAACAACAAAACACTGACAGATTACGATCCCATGTCTTTGGCAAAGCAAATTGCGGTAGTAAACCAGCTCAACGAAAGTGTGTTTGCTTTAAACCTTTATCAAATAGTGCGCATGGGCTTACTGCCGCACAAATCGTTGCTCAGTAGACAAACCCCTGACGACGACAAAAGTATTAGCGACGCCATATCCCGCGTAGGACTTGAAGGCAAAGTGAAGCAAAGCTTTAATTCATTGTCTGGTGGTGAACAACAGCGGGGCTTGATTGCCCGCGCTTTAGTACAAAAAGCGGCACTAATCGTTTTAGATGAGCCGGTTAATCATCTGGATATATATTATCAGCATCAAGTACTTAAGTTATTGCGCTCTTTGGCGCATAAACTCGATATCACAGTGATAATGAGTCTTCATGATTTAAATTTAGCGGCTAATTATTGTGACCACTTATGTTTATTAGACGAAGGCAAAATGGTCGCACAAGGTTCGCCTGAACACGTACTTACCTCACAACGCTTAGAAGAGGTATTTAAGATCCCTTGCCAAATAAGACATGACGCTAACAATGCGGCATTTCGAGTGGACTTTTATCCTCCCGATGAAGTTGAAACAGACATCACGTTCTCAGTTGAAGGTCCAAACACGTGAACAAAAAGTGGATGCTTTTGTGTTTATTAGTTATTGCATCACCCATTGGGGCCCTGTTCTTTGGCGCAGCAGATTTATCCAATACACAACTCATTCAATGTATAACTCAGAGTTGCCAAGACCCCGTAAACAACATAATTTTTTGGGAAATCCGCGCACCTAGAGTATTTGTAGGATTTTTAGTGGGTGCGGGATTAGCTGTAGCAGGTGCCACTTTGCAAAATATAACGCGCAATGGTTTAGCTGATCCCTATTTATTTGGTGTGGTATCAGGTGCTGGATTAGGTGCAAGCATTGCCACGTTATTGTTCGACAGTAAGGTAGCCGAACAAATTGGACTGATACAGATGTTCCCTGATTTATCATTTTCATTAGCCTTACCCGTTGCCGCATTTTTAGGTGCATTGTTTTCAGTATTTTTAGTACAAATTTTGGTAGCAAAAACTTTTGGTAGCAAAACCGAACATATGTTGCTGGCAGGTATAGCCGTGTCTTTTATGCTCAGTGCACTGAGTCACTTTTTATTATTTTTGGGCGAACCTTTTGCTGCTAACAAGGTGATTTTTTGGCTCATGGGTAGCCTTGCCCGTGTAGAAACTTGGTACGCCTGGGTCATGTTGCCAGTCGTGGTGATAAGCGTGATAATATTGTTGCTTTACGGCAGACATATGGACGCACTATTACTAGGTGACGAAAACGCTAAAACCTTAGGAGTACAGGTCACTCGTTTACGGATTTTATCATTGGCAATTTGCGCCGCGCTTACCGCCTGTATTGTGTCTTATTGTGGTGGTATCGGTTTTGTTGGTTTGATGATCCCACATATCGTAAGAAACTGGTTGGGCGTCACCAGCCGTATTGTGACCATTGGCTGTGTATTACTCGGCGGATGTTTTATGGTGTGGGTCGATGTGCTAGCTCGTGTAGCACTGCCCAATCAAGAAATTCCTATAGGTATCATCACTTCAGCTATTGGTAGCGTCTTTTTTCTATTGGTGATGAGTCAAAGACGCAGCTGAAAGCAGTGATTGCTTAGCTAAAAATCAGCTAAAAAAGAGTCATGAGGGTAACTCGTTTTGTGGACACGCCTGATTATAGGGTTCTCTTGTGTATCAGTGAGCGTGGCAATTTTGATATATTGTGTGTCCATCTTCAAATTAAAATGACTCTTGAATGCTAAGGTCAATGATCATCAGTAGCTGATCTTATTATTTTGCTTGGTAGTAAGTATCCGAATGCAGATTTCTGAATATAAATCTTCGAATATAAATTTAAAATTGCTTAAGTAATACGCCATAAGTAACTGCTCGTAAGTACCCTGCTACAGCTTGAAGAATAACTAACTCACTTTAAAGTAAGACGTGTACAGTAATAGTATCGAAGTAATAGTCTTGAACTATGAATTGTGAACTGTAGGTCATAAGTTAGACCTTGTAGCTGATGTTTGTATGTCATATCTAGACCGTCAAAATCACCCCTGTTTACCACTAATCAAATAAAAAAGAGCGAATAACATGACTGATGAAAAAGATAACGAGCGCCACAAAGAGCGGATGCAAGAGCAAAAAGCCAAAGTTGATGAACGTATCGCTGCTGCTCAAGAAGACAAAGGACTACTGCTAGTGTTAACCGGTAACGGTAAAGGCAAATCTACCTCAGGTTTTGGTACCGTTGCCCGAGCAGTTGGGCACGGCTTAAAGGCCTCAGTCGTACAGTATGTTAAAGGTGGCTGGGAGTGCGGCGAACGCAATTTGTTAGAAACAAATGGTGTAGAATTTCATGTGATGGGTACAGGTTTTACTTGGGAAACCCAAGATAAAGACTTGGATAAACTAGCGGCACAAGCGGCTTGGGAACACAGTAAAAAATTACTGCAAGACCCATCTGTTAATGTTGTACTGTTGGATGAAATCACTTACATGATCACTTATAAATATATTGATTTAGATGAAGTGATTGCTGCGTTAACCACCAGACCCAAAGAGCAACACGTGGTTATCACTGGCCGTGCTTGCCATCGCTCAATAATCGAAATGGCTGATACAGTCAGCGAAGTGAGACCTATCAAACATGCGTTTGATCATGGTGTAAAAGCCCAAAAAGGCATTGATTGGTGAGCCAAATAACCAGCCACTTTTTGAGGATGTTTTTATTCGTTCTGATTGGCTTTTATGCCAGTCAAAACGAAGCCAGTCAGTCCGAAATCAATCAAACCAAAATCAAAATCAAAACCAAAATCAAAATTAAAAACGCTAGTGGTCCCTTGCTTCAAAAACAACGAATTATTGCACTTGCACCGCATATAGTGGAATCGCTGTATGCGATAGGTGCAGGTCAACAGATTATTGGCACCACTGCTCATTCCGACTACCCAGAAGCCGCAGAAGATATTTTACGAGTAGGTAATTATGCACGTTTACAAATTGAAAAAATTATTCAACTTAAACCAGATGTGATTATTGCTTGGAAAACGGGTAACCCAGCGGATGACTTAGCGCGACTCGAAAAATATCAACTAAAAGTGATTTACTCCCATCCACAAACTTTAGAAGATGTGGCTAAAGAATTAATCATGTTAGGCAAAGTCACAGGTAGAGAGCAAGCGGCCAATACCGTAGCGGCTGAATATACAAAAAAACTCCAAAGAATAAAAAACACCTACGCCAACAAAAGCAAAGTCAGTGTGTTTTACGAGTTATGGTCACGACCCTTACGTACGGTGGCAAACAAAGCATGGCCACAACAACTCATTCAGCTTTGCGGGGCCAGTAACCCATTTGCTAAAGCCCAAGATGACTATCCTTCGATTGGGCTAGAGCAAGTATTAGTTACCTTACCCCAAATCGTTATTCAGCCGAGTGAACAAGGTTCAGACAGACCAGATGGGCTCAATTGGCCACAGTGGCAGCATATTCCAGCGGTAAAAAATAATTTTATCTTTCATCCTAACGCTGACAAAGCTCATCGCATGACCACACGTATGTTGGATGAAGTACAGATTTTATGCGAACAGATTGATACTGCTCGGCAATTTTATCAAACCCAAGGTTAGATGTATCAACACGATTTATTTTTTAGTGCTGGGTTCATTATCTAATAGTGTTGTACACCGCGCAGTATTAGCGTCTTTCAAGGAATTTTTTGTAACATGAATATACAACCACTAGTCGAGCAGTACCTTGTTATGACAAAACAAGTTATGCCAAAGATGGCACGAGACCCTGAAAACAGTTGGCCGGTAAGGAACGATCATTGTTTTCAGCGCATAGTGCTTGATTCAATATGCCAAGGGGTGTGGTACGAGAGTATTGAGCGTCCCGCGTACAAAAACCTGAGTCACGCGCAAGCAGAACTCGCTGTACAATTGTGTAGTGAAATCATTGCAGGTCAGGTCGACTTATCACAATTGAATCTGCAGTCGCTTATTTGGCGTGGCAAACGTTAGGTCATTTTTCACATAACGAGGTTTAATAAATTTCATGCCTAGACGTACTTCATTAAAAGATGCAGAACAAGTTAATGATGCTAGTGATCTTGAGGACATTGTGTCTGATAAACGCCAAGGCTGGCGTGCAAATGCTGCTACGGCTCGACGTCGTCAAAGACGCTATAAAAAACGTTTGGTCGGTGCGTTAGCAAACATAACGCAAGATTCTGATTCTGATTCTGATTCTGATTCTGAGTATTAACACTAAAGCAGCTAAACTACTTATGGTCTTTAATCTTGATTATTCATCAAGTAATCTCAAAGGATGCTGGCCATTAACCATGCCCATAAAAGGAGAATGAATCGAGTAACCTACCAGAGCGCGAAGTTCTGGCGAAAGAGCTTTCACAGTATCTTTACTCAGCTCTAGTAAATAGTTTTCTTGTTGCCGCATAAACGCCTCACAATACTGGTGGGTAACAGCAAGTCTCGAAGATTTAGCATCATTTGCACCACCGCCATGCCAAGTCGTTCCAAGAAAAAATATAACAGAGCCAGCCGGCATCACCGCCTTAATAAATTGCTCAGGTGCAGGACGTTGCTTTCCATCCCACTTATGACTTGCCGGCACCACAACCGTCGCCCCGTTTTCTTCAGTGAAATCATCGATTGCCCAAATGCTGGCCGCACCTAGTGGTGGCCTAGGTCTGGGTATCTGATAAAAAGAATCATCATAGTGATAGGCTTGCTGCTTTTCACCGGGCAAGATATTGATCACCTGACTTTGACTTAATAGAAAGTTAGGCCTGAACATTAAATCCATTAAACCTAGTATTCTTGGGTGGTCTGCTAATCTATCTATACATCGAGTTTTTGCCAACACGTTATATAATCGCTGCGTACTTTCTCCCTCGAATTCGTTTCTACCTTTATGCGCCATTAAAGGCAGACACATAGTTTTAATTTCGTCGCATTGAGATAGGGTCAATAACCCTTCGATAATGACATAACCGTTGGTCATTAAATTTTCGAAATCTTGATCAATTAATGCTGACTGACGCTCTGCTGATGGTTGCAGCTGTTTGAATTTTTTTGCAAGGTCTCTATCCGAGTAACCCTTAATATCGCCTTCTATTTTCATGATGCTTTCATTCTGGAATAGTCTTATTCAATTAAATGCCGGAGTTAATTTATAACATATTAAGTTAGGGATGCCTAATCGGGGATGCCCAATCGGGGATGCCCAATCAGGAACTAGTCATTGTTTCATTCTTGCAAGCCTTTACTAGAACATAGTATTTATCTTTCGAATTGACATCTGAACCGCCAGATAATAGATTTCAAACGCCCTGCCCCACAGATTTACTGCATATCCCAAAGGAAGATTGATGATTCAAATATTATACAGGGTGTGGCCTCTACTACTTGGCATCATGTTCATTATGCTCGGTAACGGTATGCATTTCACTCTTATCGGCCTGCGCGGCGGAATTGAAGGGTTTACTTCTGCTGAGCTAGCTATCGTTACCTCAGGGTATTTTATGGGCTTTTTGGCCGGTGCGCGCCTTTCTCCACTGATGATTAAGCGGGTAGGTCATGTACGTGTCTTCGCAGCGCTTGGTAGCTTTATGTCGGCGGGGCTGATTGCTTTTCCGCTATTGACTGAACCTTGGGCTTGGACGTTACTGCGTATACTGGTCGGTTTTTGTATGTCAGGTATCTATGTCGCTGCCGAGAGCTGGCTCAACAATGCCGCAACCAATGAGAACCGAGGCAAAGTTTTATCGGCTTACATGACCGCACAAACCCTCGGTATCATAAGTGCGCAAGGCCTACTAACGTTAGCTGATGCTGGCACCTCTGTGCTATTTATTGGCGCATCGATTCTAGTATCGATTTCCTTCGCGCCCATCCTTTTATCTGCCACTCAAGTCCCAGTTGTCGATGTCGCGCGCCCAATGTCATTACGCGACCTTTTCAGTGGCTCACCACTTGGCACTGTGGGCATATTTTTGTTGGGCAGCATCTTTGCAACACAATCAGGTATGAGTGCGGTCTTTGGTACTAAAATTGGACTGACAGTTTCACAGATTGCACTTTTTGTCGCAATGCTCTTTGCAGGAGCATTAGTATTACAGCACCCCATCGGTTGGCTATCAGATCGAATGGATCGGCGTAAGTTAATTTTTGGGGCCGCCTGTATTGGTTTGGCATCTTGTATATTTGGATGGATCACCAGCGGTGGCTTATGGCCTTTAATGGTATCCGCATTCTTCGCAGGCGGGGTAACAACACCTTTGTATGCGCTGTTTTTAGCTCATGCTAACGATACTCTTTCAACCGAAGACATGCCTGCAGCCTCAGGGAGTCTTGTTTTTACCTTCGGATTAGGTGCGATTGCGGGCCCACTACTAACCGGGTGGGCGATGCAGCGTTTTGGCCCTTATGCATTTTGGCTAGTGCTAGGTGTAATCTTCAGTGCCATCGCATTGTATGCGCTTTATCGTATGACACAGCGCGCAGCTACACCGGTGGAAGAAACTGAAAGTTATATTGGTGTATTGCCCACTACGTCATTTGTGGCAGTGGAAGCTGCTGGAGCATGGGCTGCAGAAAATGCCGAAGCTGAACGAGAGGATGAGGCTCAATCCTGAGTGAGCTACATAGGCGTGTTAAATATTCAACATTATCACCCGGTCGTTAATTTGAGTATTCAAAATTTTCATAAGCGACTAAGTTGAGTGAATAATGTAGGTGGTAAGTAATGTGCTACCTACTACGTAGCCTATACATTTCGATTTTTAATGCCGGGGCGCCAAGCCGTTGATCCGTCGCGACCCAAGCTATTTAAGTCTAACCCTGCCAGAGGATCCTTACCTTGTAGGTATAGATCCAAGTACTCTAACTGATCAATACCCCAAAATAATTGGTTATCAATTATCATTGTGGGTACACCAAAAACACCACGACTAATAGCTGAATCAGTATTAGCTCGTAATGCCCGTTTTACCAAAGGATCTTTACATCTAGTAACCAATTCAAGTCCGTCTAAACCTGCCGATACTAGCGCTTCAGCAATCATTGCATCACTGCCCAAATCATTGCCTTGTTCCCACCCTAAGGAATAGAGGCAAGCAACAACTCTCGCTTGGTTTTCACCCGCAACTTCCATTGTAGACACGCGCAGTGCAGTAAGTGGGTTAAAGGGATGGTATTTGGGTCGGTTATAAGTAATCTCATTTATTGCTGCATAGCGCATACATTGTTTGGCTGTGTGGCGTGCTTTTGAAGGAATTTCAGCAGGGCCTAGTTGACCCCAGTGATTGAGTAAGCCTGCAAACAACACGGGGCAATAATCCAGCTTTACTGCGTACTTTTCACATAACGCTGGTAACTTGCGGGAAGCGAAAAATGCATATGGCGACAGGTAATCAAAATAAAAACTCAGTTTTTTTTGGCTCATGAACTTGCTTCCTTCGAGTTAATTGAGATGCAGCGACAATAAACGCGACTCTTGTTGTAAGCAATAAGATAACAACTTGAGCTTTAAAACAGCATCTGATTTCACAGATTTTTTTGAACGCAAAGATCTTGTATGCAAGTAACGTTTGCGAGCTACGTTTGTGAGTTACGTTTGTGATTTTTTTGAATCTTTATTAAGAGTTGCTAGGGCTTGTAATACGTTAACTGTATCTGACGCATGGGTGTAACTTAAGCCAATTTCTCTGGAAATCGATAAGTCTTTTATTGGCTTAAAGTGAATTTTTTTATCTTTGATTATAGCTTCAGAAACCGGAATAAAAGCGCAGCCTAAGCCAGCTTTGACTAAACCTAGAGCGTATTCGATAGTTTGTATTTTTGCTCTGGTATCTACTCTAACATTTGCATGATTTAGAGCTTTTTCTAAATAGGCCCAGCCTTCACAAGGACTTCGTTGTACAAAAGCCACACTCTGTAAATTCATAATACTAACACTGTCGAGCAAACCTAACGGGTGTTCCAATGGAATAGCTAATTGATATTCTTCTTGCCACAGGGGCACAAATTGTTCGTTATTTAACTGTAAGTTTCGGCTAATGATCCGAGCTTGGCATGGTTCGTCTTGAGAAACTAAAGTCAGCTCTAAAGAGTCAACTGATTGAGTAAATTGACCTAATAGCTCGCTCATTCGTGCCACCCCTAACCCTTTTATCAAACCGAGTCTAAAGGGTATTTTTGTGATGTCGGTACTAAAAATATCTTGAATAGCTGCAGCTTGTCCTAATAATTGTTTGGCCAAAGGATACAGCTGCTCACCAGCGTGGGTTGCCTGAACACCTCTAGCATGGCGGGTAAATAAGCTAGTTGATAAATTATGTTCCAATTGTTTCAACGAGGCTGATATAGAGGGCTGGGCGATAAACCTCTTTTTTGAAGCTGCGCTTAGGCTACCACTTTCATAGATAGTCACAAAATACGCTAATGCACGTAGATCCACGTTAGATACTCTTATATTTGATATAGGCAAAAACTATAGCAAATAAAGGTTATTAATATTATTCCTTGAGCTAAATAATACTTATGATTTGATTTTATTTTATTTTATTTTATTTGATTTGATTTAACTTGGTTTTATTTTAATTTATTTGATTAGTTCAATTTGAGCCTGAGCCAAACAGGAGCTGGCTTAACAATATTTTTAGCGGTAGATTTAAGGCGTAACAGCATGATGCAAGATCGTAATATTAAAGTTAAACAACAGATTATTGAGGCAATAGAATCTGACTCTTTACCTGTTGTCACTTCTTCATTCACGCCTGCAGAGGTAGGTTTATCACAAACCCAATTGATAGACCTATTCGAATCACAAGTTATGAGTCGTCACTTAGACTTTCAGTCACGAGTGATGCAAAAACAGGGTCAAAGTTTTTATACCATTGGTAGTGCAGGTCATGAAGGCAACGCCGCTTGTGCGTTGGCTTTTAGACCTAACGACATGGCTTTTTTACATTACAGAAGCGCTGCCTTTGTTATTCAAAGAGCAAAACAAGTGCCTAAGCAAACCATTTTATACGATATGTTGCTAAGTTTTGCGGCATCTTCTGATGATCCTATTTCTGGCGGCCGACACAAAGTATTGGGCAGTAAAAGCCTATTCATTCCACCTCAAACCAGCACCATTGCCTCACATTTACCTAAAGCTGTTGGAACCGCCTTCAGCATTAGTTTGTCGCGTAAAGTAACAGTAGATAACGTATTACAAAAAGATGGGGTGGTGATATGTAACTTTGGTGATGCCTCATCGAATCATTCCACAGCACAAGGTGCGATTAACGCTGCCGCTTGGGCTGCATTTCAATCCGTGCCTATGCCCATTGTATTTATATGTGAAGATAACGGTATCGGTATCTCTACCGCCACTCCTAAAGGTTGGGTACAAGCTAATTTTGAACACAGAGCAGGGCTGCATTATATCCAGTGTGATGGATTAGACTTACTCGACACCTACCACAAAACCCAACAAGCTGTTGAGATTGCCCGAAGACAACGTAAACCGGTGTTTTTACATATGCGCACCGTGCGTTTACTCGGCCATGCTGGCTCTGATTCAGAGTTTACTTACCGCAGTAATGAATATATTGAAGACACTGAAGCCCATGATCCTTTACTGTTTAGTGCCGCTTTGTTGTTGAAACACAATTGCCTCGACGGCCCGCAAATTATCGATTTATATAAACAAGTAGAAGAGTCGGTTGCAAACATCAGCCAACAAGTGATCACTAAACCTAAGCTAACCTGTGCTGAAAAAATCAAACACAGTATTATTCCACCTAAGCTTAATAAGGTGTACCAACACAAAGTATCTAAGAACGAACGCAACGAATTGTTCAGTCATGAGAAACATAATTTAGCTAAGAAGCAACATCTCGCAAAGTTGCTGAATTGGACCATGTTCGATTTAATGGCACAGCAGCAAAATATTGTAATGTGTGGTGAAGATATTGGTAAAAAAGGTGGGGTGTATAACGTTACCAGTAAGCTAGCAGACAAATTTGGGCCACAAAGGATCATCAATACCTTACTGGATGAGCAGTCTATTTTAGGCATGGCAATTGGCCTAGCTCATAATGGGTTTTTACCTATGCCAGAGATCCAATTTTTAGCTTACGTGCACAATGCTGAAGATCAGATTAGAGGTGAAGCTGCCACCTTACCGTTTTTTTCTAATGGACAGTTTGCTAACCCGATGGTGATAAGAATTGCAGGTTTAGCATACCAACGCGGGTTTGGTGGGCATTTTCATAACGACAACTCCTTTGCAGTATTTCGTGATATTCCTGGGTTAATCATTGCCTGCCCCTCAAACGGAGCCGATGCAGTCGAGATGCTCAGAGAGTCGGTCAGATTAGCTCAAGAAGAGCAACGAGTGGTGATTTTTATTGAGCCTATAGCGCTGTATATGAAAAAAGACTTACATCAAGAAGGTGATGCACTTTGGACATTCGATTATATCCAACCCAGTGAAGCACAACCGATTAAAGCAGGACAACTAGGGTGTTTTGGTAAAGGTAAGGATATGTGTATTATCAGTTACGGTAACGGTTATTATTTAAGTCGCCAAGCTGAAAAAATACTCGCTGAGTCGGGTGTTCAATGTACTGTAATTGATTTACGCTGGCTGGCTCCTCTA
>Ga0222645_100153_pt1 | contig 41516 bp, 30 predicted proteins | sample AntAcemetagen292_FD_179881 | JGI IMG/M metagenome (GOLD analysis project Ga0222645, IMG submission 179881) | Saline water microbial communities from Ace Lake, Antarctica - #292 | ecosystem: Environmental > Aquatic > Non-marine Saline and Alkaline > Saline | place: Antarctica: Ace Lake | collected...
ATTTTGAAACTTATGAAGCGTCTTCTTTTTTCGAAGCTTTTTCAGGCTTCTCAGCTTTTTCAGCGTCTTCTGGCTTTGATAATAATAACGCTCTTAAACGTGTATCAAGATCTTTAGCCATTTCAGGGTGCTCTTTTAAGTAAGCGATAGAGTTAGCTTTACCCTGCCCAATACGTTCACCATTGCAGCTATACCAAGCACCCGCTTTCTCAACCATCTTATGGGCTACACCCAAATCGATTAGTTCACCGTGGCTATTGATACCTTCGCCGTACATAATTTGGAATTCGGCTTGCTTGAAGGGCGGCGCAATTTTATTTTTTACCACTTTAACCCGCGTTTCATTACCCACTATCTCATCGCCGGCTTTAACTGCACCGATGCGTCGAATATCTAAACGTACCGATGCATAAAACTTCAAAGCATTACCTCCGGTAGTTGTTTCAGGGCTTCCAAACATCACTCCAATTTTCATCCGAATTTGGTTGATAAAAATAAGCATAGTATTCGAATGTTTTAAGTTACCTGTTAACTTACGCATCGCTTGGCTCATCATTCTGGCAGCTAGTCCCATATGAGAATCACCGATGTCACCTTCAATTTCAGCCTTTGGAGTCAGTGCTGCTACAGAGTCCACAACGATGACGTCTACTGCACCAGAACGCGTTAGCATATCGCAAATTTCTAGGGCTTGTTCACCTGTATCAGGTTGTGAAACTAGAAGTTCGTTTACATCCACGCCGAGTTTTTTAGCGTAAATAGGATCAAGAGCGTGCTCGGCATCAATAAAAGCACACACTTTACCGTTACGCTGTGCTTCGGCGATGACTTCAAGCGTCAAAGTGGTTTTACCACTAGACTCTGGGCCATATATTTCAACGATACGCCCTAAGGGTAAGCCACCAGCACCAAGCGCTATATCTAAACCCAGAGAGCCTGTTGAAATAGTTTCAACGTCCATGGTTTTATTGTCGCCCAATTTCATGATGGAGCCTTTACCAAATTGTTTTTCGATTTGGCTTAAGGCGGCGGTTAACGCTTTGGTTTTGTTGTCATCCATTAGAATGTCCTTTGTGATTATTGCGCATTAAAGATGTATTCTTTGATGCTAATATTGTTCATCAATTTGTCGCAAATTATACTGTACGATTATACAGTTACAAGTGAAAATTAGAAATTATTTTCAGTGCGTTGCTTGTTGCTTCATGCCCATTTAACAGTCATTTAATTGCTGCTTATTTCTACAGTAACGTTAATGTAGTTGATAAAGCTAACTCAATCGCTTTTATTCTAACAGCTTGCCTATCACCAGTAATCAGTTGCTTTTGGCTGCTGCTTTGTCCATTAACAAAAAAACCAAACCAGACTGTGCCGACAGGTTTATCCGGTGTGCCACCATCGGGACCAGCAATGCCGCTGATTGCCACAGCGACTTCAGCATTGGCTTGTTTCGCCGCACCCACAGCCATTTCTTCAACTGTCGCTGCTGATACAGCACCGTGCTGATTTAAAGTCTGCTCAGTGACCCCTAATAGTTCTTGCTTAGCATCGTTTGAGTAAGTGATATAACCTTTTTTAAACCATGCTGAGCTTCCAGAAATACTCGTGATGGCGTATCCTACTCCTCCTCCTGTGCATGATTCTGCGCAGGTAATTTGCCAACCTTTAGCTGAAAGTTTATTTCCTAGGAGTTGAGCTAATTGGGTAATGTCTGCAGTCATGTGGGCAACCTAAATATGTGATATCTAATGTTGAATATGTCACGCCAGCCATCAGATAAAAAAGAATAAAGTAATCTCTATTATGCCATCGAATGATTTTTCAAAGCAAACAGCCACTAGCCCCGCGCTGCAAACTCATACTCCTATGATGCAGCAATATTTAAAAATAAAGGCTGAACATCCAGACATATTATTGTTTTACCGTATGGGTGATTTTTACGAACTTTTTTTTGATGATGCTAAAGAAGCCTCTGAATTACTCAATATATCATTAACTGCCAGAGGCAAGTCAGGAGGCAACGCCATTCCTATGGCAGGTGTTCCTTATCACGCAGTAGAAAATTACCTCGCCCGCTTGGTCAAAATGGGTAAGTCAGTAGCCATAGTTGAACAAGTAGGTGACCCTGCAACAAGCAAAGGGCCAGTAGACAGAGCAGTCAAACGTATCGTCACCCCAGGGACTGTCTCAGATGAAGCTTTATTAGAAGACAAACAAGACAACATATTAGCTGCAGTGGTAAGTGTTAAACAGCACAACCATACGTACTTTGGTTACGCTACATTGGATGTCACCACAGGCCGTTTTACACTGTGTGAGCCTAAAGATACCGAAGCGTTAGCGGCCGAAATTCAGCGCACTAATCCAGTGGAATTATTGTATCCAGAGGACTTTGCTTACCAGCATATTATTGAGCATCGCAAAGGATTGAGACGCCGCCCTCAATGGGAGTTTGACTTTGATACCGCTACTAAGCAGCTAAACCAACAATTTGGTACTAAAGAGCTAACTGGTTTTGGGGTAACAACTAACAAAACTGGGCTATGCGCAGCAGGCTGTGTCATGCAATATGTTAAGGACACCCAAAGAAGCGCCCTGCCCCATATTCGTAATATCGTACTCGAAACAGAAGCAGATACCGTGTTGATGGATGCCGCTACTAGGCGTAATTTAGAATTAACTCAAAACTTAGGGGGTGGCACAGAACACACCCTCGCCAGTGTATTAGACAATGCTGCAACCCCTATGGGCAGTCGTTTATTGCAACGTTGGTTGCATCGCCCCTTAACCAATATAAGCATACTTAAACAACGACAGCTCAATATTAAATCCCTGCTTAGCAGTGATTATTTGCAGTTACAAAGTAGCCTCAAACAAGTTGGCGACATGCAGCGAGTGTTAGCACGTTTGGCTTTGCGATCTGCAAGACCCAGAGATTTTGTACGACTGCGACAAGCTTTTACCTTATTACCTGATATCCAAGAGTTTGTTACGCAGCAATCAGCTGAGTCGGATAATGCTGGCTTGATGCAGCTGGCAAACGACATTAGCCAGTTCCCTGACTTCGTAGATTTACTCAGTAACGCCATAGAAGACGCACCGCCTGTTTTAATTCGCGATGGTGGAGTAATTAAAACAGGCTATAACCCAGAGCTAGATGAGCTTCGCGCACTATCTAAAGGAGCGACTGATTATTTAGATCAATTAGAACAGCGTGAAAAGGAGCGCACCGGTATTTCCACTTTAAAAGTAGGATACAACCGAGTGCACGGTTATTTTATCGAAGTCAGCCGTAGTTATGCTGATAAAGTCCCTGCAGATTATGTACGTCGCCAAACATTGAAAAATAACGAACGTTATATTATTCAAGAATTAAAAGAACATGAGGACAAAGTGCTCACCAGCCAGAGCAAATCCTTAGCCTTGGAAAAACGCCTTTACGATGAACTGTTTGATATCTTATTACCCGAGCTAGCAAACTTAATGCAAAGCGCCGATGCAGTGGCTGAACTTGATGTGCTCACTAATTTAGCCGAACGAGCTGAAACCCTCAATTATTATTGCCCAGAGCTCACTGATAAAAGCGGTATTGACTTCAATCAAGGTCGTCACCCTGTAGTTGAACACGTGATGAAAACGCCTTTTATTGCCAACCCCATTGCCGTTCATCCTCAGCGACGTATGTTGGTGATCACTGGACCCAATATGGGGGGGAAATCGACTTATATGCGCCAAACAGCGCTTATCGTGTTGCTAGCCTATATAGGCAGTTTTATACCTGCTGAGAATGCAAAAATAGGCCCTATCGACCGAATTTTTACGCGCATAGGTGCGTCCGATGATTTAGCGTCAGGTCGTTCCACGTTTATGGTGGAAATGACCGAGACCGCTAACATTCTGAATAACGCCACCGCCAACAGTTTAGTGTTAATGGACGAAATAGGCCGCGGTACCAGTACCTACGATGGCTTATCTCTGGCATGGGCATGTGCTGAATACCTGGCACTCAAAATTCAATCTTATACGCTGTTTGCAACCCACTATTTTGAGCTAACACAACTAGCACAGGATATGCCCGAACTGGCTAATGTGCATCTTGATGCAGTAGAGCACGAAGAAGCCATTCGTTTTATGCATTCAGTACAAGAAGGAGCAGCCAGTAAAAGTTATGGCCTACAGGTCGCCCAGCTAGCTGGTGTGCCCAGAAGTGTGATCCAAAAAGCCAAGCGTAAATTGACAGAGTTAGAAAATCAGTCAGCAGTCAGCAATCCAGCACCCTTTAAGCCAAAGCCAGAGCAACAACTTGACTTACTTAATAGCGTGGATGATTTGCGTTTAAGTTTAAAACAAATTAATCCAGATACTCTGACTCCCAAACAAGCGTTGGAATATGTATACCAGCTAAAAGCGTTAGCTGCAGACGATTAGTTCAACCCTATATTGTTTGACTAAGGATACACCTTACGGTTGCCAGCGACATTTACACCTGTCGCATTGCTGGAATGTTTGTTCTTTGAGTTTGAAGTAGGCTTTGGAATAGCTTTTAAGATGGACTTTAACGGGCTTTAGTAGGCTTTAAAATGAGCTTTAAGATTGATATTAACACCCACTTTAACAAAGAAAAATATAAGCTACTAACATCTACCGTGTCAGGTAACCGGACGCGGTAGATGCATTCCCAAGTTCAACAAAATATACCTAAGCAGTTTATAACTGAGTGAGGTAATAGGTACTCAAAGTCGGATATTTGTGAATTTAAGCCACTTTTCGTATTTTATTTTAGATTAATCTTTGTTTGAGATGGCATTTTTTAGTACTATGTTATCCCGTCTAGTAGTGGTTTTCTTTTTGGCTCTTTAGCTAACAAATTCAAACCAAACTTTACATAGCCTATCCATTTCAAACGCCTCTATTAGGGTTCTCATGACAAATTATATTTTCGTCACAGGTGGTGTTGTTTCATCACTTGGAAAAGGTATTGCCGCCGCCTCACTTGCTGCAATTTTAGAAGCTCGGGGCTTAAACGTCACCATGCTCAAGCTTGACCCTTATATCAACGTTGATCCAGGCACTATGAGCCCGATTCAGCATGGTGAGGTATTTGTTACCGATGACGGTGCCGAAACGGATTTAGACTTAGGTCACTACGAACGTTTTATTCGTACCCGTATGACCAAACATAACAATTTCACTACCGGCCGCGTCTACGAAGAAGTGCTTAAAAGAGAGCGCCGCGGTGATTATTTGGGAGCCACTATTCAAGTCATCCCACATATCACTAACGAGATAAAGCTTAGGATCATTGCTGGCTCGCAAGGTGTTGATGTTGCCATAGTAGAAATTGGCGGCACAGTAGGCGACATAGAATCACAACCTTTTATCGAAGCCATACGCCAACTCGGGGTTGAAGTGGGTCGCAACCGCGCCATGTTTATGCACCTCACTTTAGTGCCGTACCTTGCGGCATCGGCTGAAGTTAAAACCAAACCGACTCAACATTCTGTGAAAGAATTACGCTCAGTCGGGGTGCAGCCTGATATTTTAGTATGCCGCTCTGAAGTACCTTTGCCGTCTAATGAACGTCAAAAAATAGCTTTGTTTACCAATGTAGTAGACAAAGCGGTAATTTCCCTAAGAGACGCTGACAGTATCTATAAAATTCCAGCGATGCTCAAAGCTCAAGGTATGGATCAACTGGTTGTTGAACGCTTTGGTTTGGAATGCCCCGAAGCTGACCTAACTGAATGGGAACAAGTGCTTTATGCAGAATCGAATCCATCTGGTGAAGTCACTGTGGGCATGGTAGGTAAATATGTCGAACTACCCGATGCCTACAAATCTGTTAATGAAGCCCTAAAACATGCCGGCTTAAAAAATCGTTTAACAGTGAAAATTAGATACATTGACTCACAAGACATAGAAAGCAAAGGCGAACAAATCTTACAGGGGCTGGATGCTATCTTAGTTCCTGGTGGCTTTGGTGAGCGTGGAATTGAAGGCAAAATTATTGCAGCCAAGTACGCTCGCGAAAACCTGATCCCATATTTAGGTATCTGTTTGGGTATGCAAGTTGCCTTAATTGAATTTGCACGAAATGTGGCAGGTATGGAAAATGCTAACAGTACAGAATTTGATCCCGATTCTCCTTTCCCTGTTGTAGGTCTTATCACCGAATGGTTAGACTCAGCCGGTACTACTGAGTCTCGCAGTGAAAATTCTGACTTAGGCGGTACGATGCGTTTAGGCAGTCAGTTATGTCATTTACTTCCAGGTAGCAAGGTACATGCTATGTACGCTGCTAGCGAAATTTACGAACGCCATAGACACCGCTACGAAGTCAATAATAACCTGCGTGATAAAGTTGAGGCTGCGGGATTGAAGGTCACAGGATTATCTGCTGACAAGCGCTTGGTAGAAGTAATCGAAATCGCCGAACACCCTTGGTTTGTAGCCGGTCAATTTCACCCAGAATTTAATTCAACACCTCGCGATGGACACCCTCTTTTTACAGGGTTTGTAAAAGCGGCAGGTGAATATTTTAAAAGTCATAATTAGATAATGAGATAAAGGTGTTAAACATGTCAAAAATCAGCAAAATAATTGCTCGTGAAATCATGGACTCACGTGGTAATCCAACGGTAGAAGCCGATGTATATTTAGAAACTGGCGAAATGGGCAGAGCAGCAGCGCCCTCAGGAGCGTCAACTGGTTCACGTGAAGCCTTAGAATTACGCGACGGCGACAAAAACCGTTATTTAGGCAAGGGGGTGTTGAAAGCCGTTGCGGCCATTAACAACGAGATCCAAGCCGCTTTGTTAGGCAAAGACGCCGTTGCTCAAGCCGCCCTTGATAAAATCATGATCGACTTAGATGGCACTGAAAATAAAGAAAAGTTTGGTGCCAATGCTATTTTAGCGGTGTCACTTGCCGCTGCTAAAGCCGCCGCTATCTTTAAAAAAATTCCACTGTATCAACATATCTCTGAGCTAAACGGCACGCCAGGTGTTTACAGTATGCCAGTACCGATGATGAACATCATCAATGGTGGTGAACATGCCGACAATAACGTCGACATTCAAGAATTTATGATACAGCCAGTTGGCGCCACCAGTTTTAAAGAAGCCTTACGTACCGGCGCGGAAATTTTTCATTCATTGAAAAAAGTATTGAATGAAAAAGGCCTTAATACCGCTGTCGGTGATGAAGGCGGTTTTGCACCTAACCTTGGTTCGAATGAAGAAGCCTTAACGGTTATTATTGAAGCGGTTGAAAAAGCCGGTTACGTGATGGACAAAGATATCACTTTGGCGATGGATTGTGCGGCCTCTGAATTTTATGTAGATGGCAAATACGATCTTAAAGGTGAAGGTAAAGTGTTTGATTCAGAAGGCTTCGGAGACTTCTTAGCTGACTTATCTAGAAAGTATCCTATCGTTTCCATTGAAGATGGCCTTGACGAAAGTGATTGGGATGGCTGGGCAAGTTTAACCAAGAAGATTGGTGACAAAGTGCAACTAGTTGGGGATGACTTGTTCGTCACCAACACCAAAATTCTTAAGCGCGGTATCGACAATGGTATCGGCAACTCAATCTTAATCAAGTTTAATCAAATCGGTACTTTAACTGAAACGCTTGAAGCCATTCGTATGGCACAAGCCGCTGGTTTTAGCGTGGTTATTTCTCACCGTAGTGGTGAAACTGAAGACTCCACTATTGCTGATCTAGCAGTAGGTACAGCGGCAGGACAGATCAAAACGGGTTCATTGTGTCGTTCAGACCGCGTAGCTAAATATAATCAGCTGTTGCGTATTGAGCAAGAACTAGGTACCGATGTAAGCTATAACGGCCGCAAAGAAATTAAAGGTCAGTAATTTACTTATCGGTTGCATAGAACAATATGCAACAAATATGACTGCTGCTGCAGTGGTGTAAAACATAAAATGGTCAGTTCACTCTGGCCATTTTAGTCTTAGGAATTTATTAGCACGATCCAACATGCAGATTTCAAGTTCTCAATCCAAACCTCAACCAAAAACGCAATCTGAGCCTCAACAAACAGATATTTTTTCTGACGAGCAGCGTCAGTGGCATCATGCTGAGTTGTGTAATGCCTTGTATGAAAGAGAACTGACTAGCCTGTCTCGACAAAAAATCAGTAACAGCAGTTTATTACAACGAAAAATAGCAGGGCTCAAACACCATGTTAAACGCGCCGCTTACCATCTATTGCAACACCCGTCACCGCTTAAGGTAGATGTGCACAACGCTAGTTGGCAAGCTAAGCAAGCGGCTAAATGTATGGCTAGTAATTGTACTTCACAAAAAACCCAATTATGGCTTTCCAACAACGTTCGGATTGGTTGCAACATCGCAGTTCATGTGCAGCAACTTGGCTTTGAACATATTGAGCTAGACTCAATAGATAAAATTGAATTAGATACTGGGCGTTTACACACCAATAAATTTGGTTGGTTCAACGGTAACGGGCAGTTTTCCAAAAATATTAGTCAATCTACTGATGTATATAACCTACGACTACTCAAACCCACAAAAGCTGTTTTAACCGCAGCGTGTTGCGGTCATAAGTGGGATTATAAAGGTAAAAGCCAACAACGGGCATTGTCTTTGCGAGAACTGCTTTTGTCTCTATCCATAAATTGGAAAACCTTTTGTTAATTGATTTTGACGCTAATGCCAAGCTATTTGAAGTCGTGGTTAGTATTTAATTGAAGTGCGATTAGTACCTAATTTAAGTATAAAAAAGGCCAGAGCTGGTGCTTAATCTATTCGTTTTTAGCTAAAAATACCTTAAAAAGTTTATATTTATATTTTAAGTTATATGTTTTCTCATAAACGGTGGTTGACGCACTAGTACTATCCGCGATACAAGTACCTAAGAATATTGCTAAATATAAATTAAAGAATTGCGACAATGAATAACGCTACATTTTCTACATTACACCTGCTGGCAGCAAGACTGCACGGGTAGATTGTAAGCAAGCGTTAACCAGTTTACAAAACCCGTGCCTAACACGGGTTTTTTGTATGTGTATTTTAAATCAGGATTACAGCTGTAATCGAATAGAAAAGTAATGAGGAGAAGGGTATGTCAGACGGGATTAACTCTAGCCAGGTCAAAATTTTCGATACCACCTTGCGAGACGGTGAGCAGGCGTTACCTGCCAGTTTAAACGTTAAGGAAAAACTGAAAATTGCTTTGGCTCTAGAACGTCTCGGAGTAGACGTTATCGAAGCAGGTTTTCCTGTTTCTTCTCCTGGTGATTTTAAATCAGTGCAGGCCATTGCCCGTGAAATAAAAAATGCCACCGTGTGTGGCTTGTCACGTGCCTTAGCGAATGATATTGACGCGTGCGGCGAGTCATTAAAGGTGGCTGAGCGATTCCGTATTCATACTTTTATTGCTACATCTGACATTCACGTCAACACAAAATTACGTAAGTCTCAAGATGAAGTGGTCGAGATGGCGGTAAAAGCCGTCAAACATGCTCGCCGGTATACCGACGACGTGGAGTTTTCATGTGAAGATGCCGGCCGTACTCATATAGATTATCTATGCCGTATGGTGGAAGCCGCAATTAAGGCTGGTGCAACCACAGTCAATATTCCTGACACAGTAGGCTACACCACACCTACAGAATTTGGCGGTATTATTAAAAATCTGTTTAACCGTGTGCCTAATATTGATAAAGCGATTATTTCAGTGCATTGCCATAACGATTTAGGTCTAGCTGTAGCCAACTCCTTGGCTGCAATAGAACAAGGTGCCAGACAAGTTGAAGCCACTATTAATGGTTTAGGTGAACGTGCGGGTAACTGTTCGTTAGAAGAGATCGCGATGATTTTGCAAACTCGCCAAGCAAAATTAGGGTTTCATACCAATATCAGAAGTGAAGAAATTTCTCGTACCTCTAAGTTGGTCAGCAACCTGTGTAATATGCCGGTGCAAGCTAACAAGGCGATCGTCGGTGCTAATGCCTTTAGTCACTCCTCAGGTATTCATCAAGATGGTGTATTGAAAGGTAGCAACACTTACGAAATCATGACTCCAGAAAGTGTCGGGATCAACAAGAACAATCTGAATCTAACCTCGCGCTCTGGCCGTCATGTGATTAAGCATCGCTTGTTTGAGCTAGGCTACAAAGAAACTGATTTTGATTTAGAAACGGTGTACGACTCTTTTGTAAAATTGGCTGATAAAAAAGGTCAAGTGTTTGATTACGATTTAGAGGCATTATTATTTTTCAGTCAAACCAAGCAAGAAGACGAATACTATAAGTTAGTGTATTTACAGGCTAACTCAGGTAAACATATTATACCTAGCGCCACCGTAAGGATGTTAGTCGGCGATAAAGAAATCACTGAATCAGCCACAGGTAACGGACCGGTCGACGCAGCTTACAATGCCATCACTAAAGTAGTGGGTCATAACCAAGTAGAGATTGTTGATTTCAAACTCGATTCTAAAGGTAAAGGTGCTGACGCACTGGCGCAGGTATCAGTAGTAGCTGAATACAATGGACGTCGTTTCAACGGTATTGGGTTGGCAACAGATATTGTTGAATCGGGCGTCAAAGCGTTAATTTACGTATTAAACAACACGCATTTAGCTGATCAAATTGACCAGCATAAAGAACAAGTAAAAATTGCAGGGGTATAAAAAACATGTCTGACTACAACATAGCAGTATTGGCAGGCGATGGAATTGGCCCAGAAGTCATGCTCGAAGCCAAAAAAGTGTTAGCAGCTGTCACTAAAAAATTCGACATTTCGTTTCAACTCAACGATTTTGATGTAGGTGGCGTTGCCATTGATAATCATGGCGTGGCGTTGCCAGCTGACACCTTAAAGGGCTGCGAAGACGCCAGTGCCATTTTATTTGGCTCAATAGGCGGTCCTAAGTGGGATAGTTTACCTTTAGAAGAGCGCCCAGAACGCGCTGCTCTTTTGGCTTTGCGTGGTCACTTTGATTTATTCAGTAACTTACGCCCAGCAAAAATTTATCCGGGGCTTGAAGCTTTCTCTCCACTTCGAGCTGATATTGCAGCCAATGGTTTTGATGTATTGGTGGTGCGGGAACTTACCAGCGGTATTTATTTTGGTCAGCCAAAAGGTTTAGAAGGTGAAGGCGAAGAACAGTTTGCTTATGACACGATGCGTTACAGCAAAAGAGAAATTCGACGTATTGCTATCAGTGCCTTTGATGCAGCGCAAAAGCGCAGTAAAAAAGTGACGTCGGTAGACAAAGCTAATGTACTGGTATGCAGCCGATTATGGCGCGAAGTTGTCGAAGAAGTCGCTAAAGACTACCCACAAGTAGCGCTTGAACATATCTATATCGACAACGCGACGATGCAACTTATTCGTAATCCAAGTCAGTTTGATGTGATGCTGTGCTCTAACCTATTTGGTGACATTATTTCTGATGAATGTGCGATGATCACCGGCTCAATGGGGCTGCTGCCTTCAGCCAGTATCAATCAAGACAACTTTGGTATGTATGAGCCTGCGGGTGGTTCAGCTCCTGATATCGCAGGCAAAGGTATTGCGAACCCAATTGCGCAAATACTCTCATTGTCTATGTTGTTACGCTTTAGTTTAAACGAAACAGCCGCTGCAGACGCAATTGATGCAGCCGTGGTGAAAACTTTAGGTGATGGGATACTCACGGGTGACTTACTAGGCCCTGATGAGCGCCATTTAGCTAAAAGTACCAGTGAAGTTGGTGATTACATCGCCGCGTTAATTTAACAAATTTAGGAAATAGTTATGGCTACCACCTTATATGACAAAATATGGCAAGCACATATTATTGATGCCAATAAAACAGCTGCAATTGGCGAAGAAAGATTAATTTATATAGACCGACACTTGATCCACGAAGTCACCACGCCCCAAGCGTTTGCAGGGTTAGATGAAAAAGGCCGAAAGGTACGTTGCCCGGAGCGCACTTTTGCCACTATGGACCACAGTATCTCGACTCGATCGTTAGCACTTGACGCGTGTGGCCCAGTCAATAAATTACAACTACAAACCTTGGCAGATAACTGTGAAAAGCACGGTATAGAGCTATTCCCAGTGGGTCATCAAAAGCAAGGTATTGTGCATGTAATGGGTCCTGAACTTGGTCTTATTCAACCCGGTATGACAGTGGTATGTGGTGACTCACATACTGCCACTCACGGTGCATTTGGTGCTTTAGCATTCGGCATTGGTACGTCACAAGTTGAACATGTTTTTGCCAGCCAAACGCTTAAACAAAGTAAAGCCAAAAGCATGCAAGTGCAGGTTAACGGCACATTACCCATTGGTATTACTGCGAAAGATATTATTTTGGCGATTATCGGTAAAATTGGTCACGCAGGTGCAACCGGCCATGTGATTGAATATTCTGGAGAAGCGATTGCAGCGTTATCTATGGAAGAGCGCATGACGGTGTGTAACATGAGTATCGAAGCGGGCGCTAAAGCCGGCTTAATTGCGCCAGATAAAACCACCTTCGACTATCTTGCTGGGCGTGAGTATGTGCCTAAAGGCGAGCATTGGAAACAGGCAGTAGCTTACTGGAGTAGCTTAGTGTCTGATAAAGGTGCGATTTTTGACACCGTTATTCAGTTAAACGCTGCTGATATCACGCCACAAGTAACATGGGGTACTAACCCAGGGCAAGTTATCGGGGTCAATCAGCCCGTACCTGCACCAAGTGATTTTGCAGATCCTATTGATAAAGATTCGGCTAACAAAGCGCTAAAATATATGGATCTTATACCAGGTCAAAAGCTTTCTGAGCTAAGTGTCAATAATGTATTTATTGGCTCATGCACCAATGGCCGTATTGAAGATATGCGTGCTGCAGCAGCGATTGCTAAGCACGGTAAGGTGGCAAAAGGGGTGACTGCTATTGTTGTTCCCGGATCAGTTTCTGTAAAAGCTCAAGCTGAAGCAGAGCAGTTAGATAAGATATTTATCGAAGCCGGCTTTGAATGGCGCCTACCTGGTTGCTCTATGTGTTTAGGAATGAATGACGATATTCTAAAGCAGGGCGACCGCTGTGCATCCACCAGCAACCGTAACTTCGAAGGCCGTCAAGGTCGCGGCGCGCGAACTCATTTAGTTAGCCCAGCGATGGCAGCAGCAGCAGCATTAGCAGGTCATTTCGCCGATGTGCGCGACTATCAATAGGCTATCGGCAATAGGCTAATCGGCAATAGACTGGTTAGCAATAAACAAGGAATTAAGCATGACAACAACAGGTATTAATATCCACACTGGATCAGCAATGCCCCTAAATCAGGCTAATGTGGATACTGATCAAATTATCCCTAAGCAATTTTTAACCGCCGTCACACGCAGTGGTTACGGTAAGCACCTGTTTCATGATTGGCGTTACCTAGATCAACATGAACAAGTGCCTAATCCTGATTTTGTGTTTAACAAAGTTCAGCACCAAGGCGCTAGCGTTTTACTGACCCGAGAAAACTTTGGCTGTGGCTCTAGTCGTGAGCATGCCCCGTGGTCATTAGACGACTACGGTTTTAAAGTGGTGATTGGCACTAGTTTTGCTGACATCTTTTATGGTAACTGCATCAATAACCAGTTGTTACCCGTGCAGCTTACTAGCGAACAAATGGATCAGTTATTTGCAGTCGTTGAAAGTGATGCCAAGGCACAATTTACCGTTAGTTTGCAAGAGCAAACAGTTATCGTTAATGATTTAAGTTTTAGTTTTGATATTGCCGAGCAGCATAAGACTAATTTATTAAAAGGCTTAGATGCAATTGGTCAAACCCTAGAGTTAGATGCTCAGATTACCGAGTTTGAGAATAACTTACCTGAATGGCAAAAAGCTTAAACTCAAGCAGTAATGTAATTGGTTCAAATTGAGCCAATTATATTGCTTTTTGTTAACTTTCTTTTTGCTAGCTTTTTTTTGCTAGGCTTTTTTTTGCGAGCCTTCTTTTTGCTAGCTTTGCTGCGTCGCTAGATACTCATAAATATTACACTCGTCACAGTTAATTAACTCTACGGTTTAGCTCTATGCTCTTAGCTAGAGTGACGACTAAGGTAGCAATAGGCGGACAATAAGGTGGCAATAAGGTGATAATAAGGTGGCAATCGAGTAACCATTCACTAGTAAACCACCTAAATCCTACCTAAATCTGAGGATGCCAAAATCAAATAATTTAGGTAATCTAAAGCCAGTCTTATCTAGAAAATATATTGGCCAATAAAATGTACCTCCGCTTAAGTTTTATCCTATTATTCATGGCTTGCACTGTGTCAGCGCTTTTAGTGCAAACTGCTGCTGCAAAGTCAGTCGTAGTCAACATCAAAAATATACAAGAAATACAGCAAGAAGGTCGGCTGCATCTTATTTTTTCACGCTCAAATGAGCCACAGCCAAGATTTTATAGCGCTTGGCCCACCAAAAATATAGAGCCTTTATTTTCTCAAGACTTGTTGAGTCTATCAAAAGGACAAGTCATTACTTTTGATGCATCAACCACAGGTTTTCCTTTCGACTCATTGGCTGAGCTGCCTGCAGGTGAATGGTATGTACAAGCTATTTACGACAGCTACTTTTTAGATTCACGTATTAATTCTCCATTAAATATCTATTCGGATGTTATTAAATACACCAATGATGGAGCTAGCGATATGACACTCGCCTTGTCTTTAAATCAACGCCTACCCAAAGAAACCTTGCCCGATGGCAATAGGTTTTTAAAGTTCATAAAAATGCCCAGTCAGTTGCTATCTGAATTTTGGGATACTGATATGTACCTTCGAGCAGGAGTGATTTTACCCAGTAGCTATTATGATAATGCCCTTAAGAATTTCCCAGTAATTTTTGATATAGGTGGGTATCACGCACGATACGACAGAGCCCAAGCTTTATATGAAGACCCAGCATTTAAAAAGTACTGGTTAACACCCGACACACCACAAATGATCATAGTATTTTTGGACGGTGAAGCCCCACTAGGAGATTCATATCAAATTGATTCGGCAAACAATGGTCCTTATGGACAAGCCACTTGGCAAGAATTACTGCCTTACTTGAATAAGCAGTTTAATATAATAGACCATGCTAATGCGCGTTTTGTCACAGGATGCTCTACCGGCGGCTGGGTTAGCTTAGCGCTACAAACCTACTATCCTGATCTGTTTAATGGGGCGTGGTCGTTCAGTGCCGATGGTGTAGATTTTAAATATTTACAGTTGGTAGACATTTATCAGGATAAAAATGCTTTTGTAAATGAACATGGTATGCCAAGACCATCTTATCGCGCCAAAGATGGTGAGGTTATTTTTAACATTAAACGTGAAATTATGATGGAAAACCAAATGGCTAGAAATAATTCATTTGCCTATAGTGGCGGTCAATGGGGAGGTTGGAATGCGGTGTTTGGACCAAAATTACAAGATGGCTCTCCATCAACTATTTGGGACCCTTTAACTGGAGAAATTGATCAGTCTATTGCGGCGCAATGGACTAAGTACGACCTACGCTTATATACCGAGGAAAATTGGCAAACACTTGGACCCAAACTACAAGGCAAACTGCATATATGGATGGGTGATATGGATAACTTTTATCTCAACAACGCCATGCACTTATATCAAGAAATGTTGGACACACAAACAGAGCCTGTGTCCAACGCTAAATTTACTTGGGCAAGAGGAACAGAACATTGCGATTATGAACAGGTGCCTATGCTCGAAAAAATCATGGTACAGATGCAACAAAGGCTACCCTAGAACCGTATTTTTTCAAAAAGAAGCACTGGACAAATTTTCGAAAAAGAATAACGTGTCCCCATAAATTTAAACACTCTCAGGAGATTTCCTATTAAACTGATTAAATTGGTAGCCGTTGCTACTTTTATACTCACCGCGCCCACCTTTGCTAGTAACAGTGTCGTCGCTGTATCCGCAGAAACCAAAGATATAGCCACCCGCTTACGTGATAAGGCGATAAATGATGATAGCGCCTATGAAATATTAAAGTCGCTCACCACCGAAGTTGGTGCACGTCACCCAGGTACTCCTGGGGAAAAAGCAGGAATTGAATGGGGCGTTAATAAATTAAAGGCCCTTGGATTTGACAACGTCTATACCGAAGATGTGGAGATGAATGGCTGGGTACGTGGCTTAGAAACTGCTGAAATTTTGCTACCGTCTTACCAGAAAATGATAATAACGGCGCTTGGCCGTTCAAAATCCACTCCTGAAGGTGGTTTAGAAGCTGAAATTGTACATTTCGAAAACTACGCTGAGCTTGAAACAGCGGCTGATGGTAGCTTAAAGGGAAAAATAGCCTTTATCAGTAACCGTATGCAACGCTTTAAAGATGGTGCTGGCTACGGTTCAGCCAACATTGCTCGTAGTAAAGGCCACGAGCTTGCAGCACAAAAAGGCGCAGAAGCATTACTTATTCGCTCTATTGGTACAGATGATCACCGCAACCCACATACAGGCGCCACAAACGTAGCGATGGGTTATACAGCGGTGCCTGCGGTTGCCCTTTCCAATCCTGATGCAGATCAATTGATGCGTTTAATGGAATACGGTCACACTCCAAGAATTCGGCTTAATATTCAGACCAAAGACTTAGGACCTATTGTGACTAAAAATGTTATCGGTGAGATAACAGGCCGCGAACTGCCTAATGAAATGGTAGTAATTGGTGGTCATTTGGACAGCTGGGACTTAGGCACAGGTGCCGTTGATGATGGAGCAGGAGTCGCTATTGCTATGGCTACGGCGGCGTTTATTAAAAACCATACGGATATGCGTCCTCGCCGTACCATTCGTGTCATCCTTTGGGGCGCCGAAGAGCTAGGATTAATTGGTGCTCGCGCTTATGCCAAAGCACGGCAAGACGACGGGACTATCGCTAATCATGTGATTGGCTCTGAATCTGATTTTGGTGCCGGTCCCATTTACGGTCTACAGTCATCCACAAATGTTTCACCCAAAGCTATACATGTAATTGATACTATGGCAGGAATAATGGGCAAGCTGGGCGTTAGTCGCCGCACTGGTAATACCAGTGGTGGTCCAGATATGATCCCTTTGTCTGCCTTAGGTGTGCCTGCACTAAATTTGATGCAAGACGGAACAGATTATTTCGATCTGCATCATACGCCTGACGATACGTTTGATAAGGTAAACCCTGAGCATATGCGCCAAAACTTAGCTGTATGGACAGTATTTACCTTCATTGCTGCCGAATGGCCGGGGTCTTTTAAGTAAAGCGTTCTGGAATAAGTTAGCCATAAAATAAGCTCATAATAGCGACAGCCTCATCAGTAATGATGAGGCTGTTTTACAAACCCCACCTCAATTTACTGGCATCACAAACTTTCACTAATAGAAGTTATAAATGGGGTAAGTGATTACGTTGAATACAGTGATTACAGCATCATTACCGTTCTTGCCATTATTGCCATTATTGCCATTAGCACTACTAACACTATTGGCAAAATCAAAGACAAAATCAAAACCTTTAATCAAGACCTTCAATCAAAATTTTCAATCAAAATTTTCAATCAAAACCTTCAATCAAAATTTTGTTTATCCTCTTCGAATAGGTTTTGTAGCTCTCGACGACCTTTTTTACTGACTGCAATCAATTGCTCAAAGTCCATATTTTGCGTCATAGTCGTTTCTAATAAACTTTTATCATGAGCTGCAAAAATATCAATTAAACCTTTGGCTTCAATTTCATTGAGCCCGTACGCTTGTAACAGCATATTTGCCGCTTCCAAGCCACCAGCGAAGACTTCTCTAACGTTGGTTTGAATACCTAGGTTATAAAATTTAACCGCTGTAAAACGATTTCTCGCTCTGGCAATAATTTTTACGGTGGGAAAATGTTTCTTAACTAATTTAGCAATTTTAAGGGCATCGTCTTCATCATCAACGGCCACTAAGATTACCTTTGCATGTGCTATGCCTGCAGCCTCCAATAAGTCTAATCGACAAGCATCACCAAAAAATACCTTGTTACCAAACTGCCTGACAAATTCGATATGCTCAGCGTCTTTATCCAGTGCAGTAAAAGGAATATTGTTGGCAGCAAGTATCCTTCCTGATACCTGACCAAATCGTCCAAACCCGGCAATTAATACTTCTGGCTCATTGAGATCAGTCGAAGCGTCATATACAGCTGGGCAGCTGCTGCTATTAAACCAAAGACTATGCAAGATAACTAATGGAGCCGTCAATGCCATCGAAATTCCTACAATTAGTGTTACTTCGCTACTAATTTGCAGCGGCAACAAGCCATTTCCTGATGCTTGCGCCATCACTACAAAAGCAAATTCCCCTCCTTGAGATAACATCAAACCAATGCGGATTGCGTCAGTTTTACGCTGTTTAGCTAGCTTTAGAATTGAAAAAATAATACTTGTTTTAATTAGCACTAAAAGCACACTGGCCGACACAATAAACAGTGGTTTAGACACCAGTAAACTTAAGTCTAAATTCATACCTATAGCGATAAAAAACAGCCCTAGCAACAGGCCCTTAAAGGGCTCTATTTCAGCTTCTAGTTGATGTCTGAAACTGGAGTTGGCGAGTAATATACCTGCTACAAACGCACCCATACCCATAGATAACCCTGCTTCTTGCATGCCTATAGCGGTAGCAATGACAATAAGTAACGCGGCGGCAGTCATTACTTCTTCACTACCATATTTAGACACTAAACGTAAAAATGGGTTAGTTAAGTAACGACCCACGCCTAGGACTGCGACTATAGCCAAAACGCTTACCCACCAAGAAGGTGAGGAATGACTGTTCGTAGTTGAGAGGTTTTCAACTAATAATAAAATAGGAATAACTGCTAAATCCTGCATTAATAGGATAGAGAAACCTTGTTGCCCTGGGGGTGACTTTAAAATCCGATGTTCTGTCATTAGCTGCACTGCGAATGCTGTAGAAGACAACGCCAGTGACAAACCTACAACTAACGATATAACCCAAGTAAATGCCAATACAAAGTGTAAAACAAGCGCGATAACCAAAGCACTTATTAATAATTGTCCACCACCAGTGAACAAAATCTGGTTACGCATTTTCCAAAGTTTTTCAGGCTGTAACTCTAACCCAATAACGAATAGCAGCAGCACCACACCTAGTTCAGCAAAGTGCAATATAGTTACTGGATCATTGACTAAATTTAGTACCTGCGGTCCAATCACTAATCCAGCGACCAAATAACCTAAAATAGCGCCCAGCCTGAACTTCTTAAAAATAGGAACCGCGATCACTGTTGCGGCTAAAAAAATCACAGCTGAACCCAAAATACTCATTCAATTTACCCACGTTTGTGTAGCGCCTTAGTGTGAATAAAATACTGAATATATTCAATAAGTTATTCAAAAATTAGCGTTTCAAATTTATATTAGATTTACAGTAACTAAGAGTCCGATAGTATAAAAAAATACGCAACACCTGTTTCTTCTAGATTGGTCTGAAGTGGAAAAAATTTATGGGTGCTATAAAATCGTGGGTGTTATATCGCTTGGTAATTTTGATATAGGTTTATCAAAGCTTTTATGTGCGGTGTTTTTTAACCAACAACGGCTGTCAGCTACCTACAAAATTTGGGTATCAGTTTTATGTTGCATGATTAACCGCAAGGTCTGTTTACCGGATTTTCTAGCGACTACCAATCAGTCAATGCGGCCATAGAGAACATTTGTCCAGAATAATTTAGGATAACGTGCTGTGGTTCAATCCGAATAATTTCAATCATTCCATCGATTTTATCACCTTCAAGCATTTTCGTGCCGTTTACCCTCACCCACCTTTCTGAATCAATAGATGCATACATATGCGCCGAAAAAGCCATGCTGGGTAGTCTATTCATCACCCATGCAGGTAATTGATCGATTCTTGGTACATCTTCGCTGCTGGATGTGTTTTCGACAGGCACAGAAGTAACGGGCAAATCTTCAACTTCATTCATGGCTTTTCTGAATCGCGCCAGCACATCTGCAGAAATTTTTGGCTCTGGCTCTGGCTCTGGCTCTGATTCTGGTTTAAATGACTTAGTTATAGTTTGAACTACTTCATTTGCTTCAGATCTCAACTCCAGACCTGGCTCAACATCAGCTATTACGGTAGTTTGTGGGGTAGCTGATTTCACGATTACATCGGTATTTATATCTCGGGGGTTATCCGTTTTAACCGCTGTTTTAATTTTGTTGTCCTGCTGCTTAGACTCAATCACAGGGATTGCATCCAGCGGAGCGGCTGTAGTAATAATCACTGCTGGTTTGTTGAGCTGCGAACCCAACAAAGTAAGCACAGCTTGATAACTCGCTACAGACCAGCCTAAACCCAAGCCACCTAAAGCAACAAATGCCGCTAATGTGTAACGCTTGGTATAAAACTGCCAAACAGATGGGATACTTTGTGCAGAAGATAAGAATAAACTGCGGTGATATTGCTCGGACAAACTATCATCAATTCGAGTGCTAGTTGTGGTGCTGCTTTCAAGCATTCTACGAGTTGCTGACTTTTTAATGGGCGCTACTTCGACCTCGACGGTTTGCTGAGGATCGACTTCCAATTGTTGAACACCCATTTCAATTAAGCCTTGCACCATATCTTGACTAGTCACCAAGCCTGACTTTTTAATTTTAACTGGCCCATTTTGTTCAATGATCCGCACAATCACCATGCCTGGCTGCAGGTCTTGAATATTTATCTGTCTAAACATTGAACCGACCCAGTGAAAAGCCCAAGGCTGCGGCGGCTATGAATAAACTTAATAAGGTATAAGTCCAGCGTTTACCGCGACGCTGTTGCACCACATCTTCACCTAAGATTTGTTGCGCGGCAGCAATAAACACATGTTGCGATACAACCGGCATCTGTTTAGTAAATGTTAGCGTCAACGCTCTATCACATAACAAGTTAATCACTCTTGGGATGCCACCAGTAATATCAAATACGGCTCGAATGGTCGCTTTGGAAAATATACTAATATCGCCATCAGCCACGCTTAACCTATGCCCAATATAAGCGCCTACCTCAGAAGAAGTTAAAGGCAAAAGATGATAACGAGCGGTAATACGCTGAGCCAGTTGGCGTAACTCATTACGCTTTAATAATTGCTGCAGCTCAGGTTGGCCAATTAACACCACTTTTAACAACTTTTCGCGATTCGTTTCTAAGTTTGTCAGTAACCTAAGTTGTTCTAATACTTCAGGTAGTAGATGCTGCGCTTCATCAACAATCAGCACCGTGTTCACTCCGTGCTCATGATTGTTAGCCAATTTATCAAGGATCTGATCAGTAAAATACTTTAGGCTGGCATGTTTACGTTTATATTCAATGCCCAACTCATTGCAAATAGTACCCAGCAACTCTAATGCCGATAAAGTAGGGTTTAGAATCATTGCAACTTGAGTGTTTTCAGGTAATTGCTGCATCAGCTTGCGCGATACGGTAGTTTTGCCGGTACCCACCTCACCGGTTAACATCACAAAGCCACCACTTTCACGTAAACCAAAGGTCAAATGAGCCAGCGCCTCTTTATGACGAGGACTCATATATAAATAGTCGGGATTAGGAGCAATGGAAAACGGATTATCAGATAATCCAAAATAGCTGAGATACATAATTTAGGCTTACATGTCCATGAGTGACGTTTAGGGTGTGATTAGCTGTGCTAAGCTAACCAGTTACACACTTGTTGTCAAAGACACTGTGCATATTTAACCTAATTTTTCAGGCTAATTACCCCACTCACCTTCTGCAAAGCTTGGGTCTAAGGCATAATACAGTTAATGAAACATTCTGAGATTTTATGCAAATTTATTTAGTCGGTGGCGCCGTGCGCGACAAATTATTAGGGTACCCCATAAAAGACCAAGATTGGGTCGTAGTTGGCAGCACTTCACAGCAAATGTTGGCCCAAGGCTATCAAGCAGTCGGCGCTGACTTTCCAGTGTTCTTGCACCCTAAAACTAAACAAGAATATGCTTTGGCACGTATCGAGCGTAAGGTGGCTAAAGGTTATAACGGTTTTAGCTGCGATGCTTCTAGCGAAGTTAGCCTAGAAGAAGATTTGTTACGCCGCGACTTAACCATCAACGCTATGGCAATGGATGAGCAAGGTAATATCATTGACCCTTATAATGGCCAACAGGATCTTAAAAATAAACTTTTACGCCACGTGTCTGCAGCTTTTACTGAAGATCCGCTGCGGGTGTTACGTGTAGCTAGATTTGCCGCCCGTTATTACGGTCTAGGGTTTCGAATTGCGCCAGAAACACTGGCTTTAATGCAAGCAATCGTTGCCAATGACGAGCTCACCGCGCTTAGCGCTGAACGGGTATGGCAAGAAACTGCTCGCAGTTTGATGGAAAACCATCCAGAAGTATATTTTGAAAACCTGAGAGCCTGTGGTGCTTTAGCTGTTTGGTTCCCCGAGTTAGATATTCTTTGGGGTATTCCTAATCCAGCAAAGTGGCATCCTGAAATAGATACCGGCATTCACACTATGATGGTGTTACAACAAGCCGTTAATCTTTCAAATAAACATTCGAATGAGCATTTGAGTAGGCGTTTGAACGGGCATTTGAATGAATATCTGGATGAGTGTTCAAATAAACTAAACGTGCGTTTCGCAGCGCTAGTGCATGATTTAGGTAAAGGACTAACCCCGCCAGAAAAATGGCCATCCCACCGAGGTCACGAACAGCTTGGTCTAGGAGCAATAAACATGCTTTGTGACCGTCTCAAAGCCCCAAATGATTGCCGTGAGCTGGGTTTAATGGTTAGTGAATATCACACTCATGTACACCATGCTTACGGACTAGAGGCCAGCTCGCTACTTGATATGCTCAATCGCTGTGATGTATGGCGTAAACCTCAACGGTTTGCTGATTTTTTGCTTACCTGTAAAGCCGACGCCAGAGGCAGAACCACCTTTGAAAACCGCGAATACAAAAACGCCGAATATATTTGGCAAGCTTATCAGGCCGCAGCAAAAGTCGATATCAAAGCCATCGTCGCCAAAGGCTACCAAGGTAAAGCGATTAAAGAGCAGACCGAACAACAACGTATCAGCGTTATTCAAGCATTTAAAAATGTTACTGATCAATAGACAATAAACAAAAACAAAGGACAACCTTCACTATGCTCAGCTCAACGCAACTCGCCACTATGCTATCTCTACAAGACGGCATGAATAAAAAAGTCAATTCTGATTGGCTCAACGCTGGTTACGCTTATTTACGTGCCGCCATGATTGAATCAGTGGAAGGTATAGAGCACCATGGCTGGAAATGGTGGAAAGCCCAACAAAAAGATTTACCTCAGTTGCAAATGGAGCTGGTTGATATCTGGCATTTTGCGTTATCAGACATCATCATAGGTTTCAGTGGCGATATTCAAAAATCAGCTGACACCATCGCTCAGCAACTGACGTCAAAACGCACTCAAGTGATGTTTGATGGCAAAAACTACGTGTTCACGGAGCAAAGTATTCTTGATAACTTAGAATTAATGGCGGGTCTATGCGCCGCCAAGCGTTTCGATGTGCCTTTGTTTTTGACCATAGTTGAACAAGCCGAGATGAACTCTGATGAATTGTATCGCCAATACGTAGGCAAAAATGTGTTGAACTTTTTTCGTCAAGATCATGGTTATAAAGAAGGCACATACAAAAAGCTGTGGAATGGTCGTGAAGATAACGAACACCTAGTAGATGTGTTGAATAGCCTTGATATTAGTCTAAGTGATTATAGTGATAAAATTTATGCTAGCTTAAAAACAAGATACCCAACTACATAACAAATCATAAGCTTTCGAGTTCCAAAACTAAAAATACAATTTTACAAGGAGAATGTTATGCGTACTACACCCCCCAAGCAGCTTGGTGAAGCACTAGCTCCCCAGTTGCCCTGTAAGTTTACAAATATGGGTTTGTTTCAGATAATAGCGTGGTTGATGATAGCTGTTAGTCTTGTTACTACACCTGTATTGGCGGCACAAGGTAGTAAAAAACCTTCCAAACGATTTACCGCTGAACGTGTATTCGATATGGAATACGCTAAAGACCCTCAAGTGTCTCCTGATGGTAACAAAATTGTATATCTACGCCAAAGTATGGATAAAATGACTGACCAAGATGTCGGAAAGTTGTGGATCTTGGATATAAAATCTGGCGCAAACCGACCATTGATAGCAGATAGGCAAGCATCTTCTGCCCTTTGGTCTCCTGATGGCAAAAGCTTAGTATTTACCAGTTACCATTTGGGTAAACCTGAATTACGACGAGTCTTTATTGATTCAGGCGTGAGCTTTTCACTTACCCAGTTACAAAAGGGAGTGTCGGGCGTAGCTTGGTCACCTGATGGAGAACAGTTAGCTTTTAGCATGTTTGTCGAAGCAAAAAAGCCCTCTTTTGCCACGCCACTTACACCTCCAAAAGATGCCAAGTGGAATGAACCGTTCAACGTCATAGACGATTTCACTTTTCGTTTTGATGGTGCAGGATATTTGCAAGACGGTGCTAGCCAAATATTTACATTACCCGTAAACGGCGGTACACCGAGACAAGTCACATTTGAAGCAGCGGGGCTATCAAATCCACAATGGCTCGACAATAACCAATTATTAGTCACCGGTAACTTAGCTGAAGATAGCGAGCTTGATCCGATTGAAAGCGAGATTTATAAACTGGATTTATCCAACCTAAACATAACGGCTTTAACTACCAGAGATGGGCCAGACTCCTACCCCGTCGTTTCTCCCGATGGCAAAACTATTGCTTTTCGAGGTTACGATGACAAGACACTGTCGTATCAACAAAATGACTTGTATCTACTCGATGCTGACGGCTCTAATGTTAGATCTCTTGCAAAAACATTTGCAGGCAGTATTGGGCAAACGGCCTGGGCTCCTGATAGTAAAAGTTTGTTAGTCTTATCCGAAGATTATGGGGTTTTAAGCCTGTTTAACATCACTTTAAAAGGCGAAGTATCTGAGGTAGTCACTAATATTGGTGGCACATCGATTGGGCGACCCTATGCAGCAGGTAGTTTTTCTGTAAGTCGTGATAAAAAACCAGTGATCGCTTTTACAGCAGGATTTAGTGAGCGCCCAGCCGAAGTGGGTTTGGTTAGTATAAGTGGAAAAGACAAACAGATACTGACGGCTTTAAATAAAGATGTACTACCGTATCTAGACATAGCACCGGTTGAGGAGATTAAAGTCAAGTCTTCTCACGATGGCCTTGAAATAGAAGCATGGGTGGCTTTCCCCCCTGATTTTAAAGCAGATGGCAGCTACCCCATGATTTTAGAAATTCATGGCGGACCTTATGCTATGTATGGACCGTTTTTCGGTAGTGAAATTCAGCGTTATGCAGCCGAAGGTTATGTAACAGTGTGGGTTAACCCACGTGGCTCTACTGGTTATGGCGAAGAGTTTGCGTTAGGCATTGATTTGGCTTATCCAGGTTACGATTATGATGACTTAATGACAGTAGTAGATGAAGTGATAGCCAAAAAATACGCTGATCCAGAACGTTTATTTGTCACGGGGGGTTCGGGCGGAGGTATATTAACAGCTTGGATCACCACAAAAACCCAACGTTTTGCAGCAGCTGCATCAATTAAGCCCGTTATAAACTGGATGACAATGGCACTGGCTGCTGACATTGGCCAATATGTACGCAGACATTGGATACGCGCTGATCCTTGGGCTGATCCAGAAGCGTTTTTGAAACATTCACCGATACGTTATGTCGACAAGGTCAAAACACCAACACTTATAATGGTTGGTGAAGAAGATTACCGAACTCCAGCTTGGGAAGCAGAACAATACTATACCGCGTTAAAAATGTTAAAAGTGGATACCGCATTAATTCGGGTACCAGGCGCACCACATTATATTGCTGCACGGCCCAGTCGTTTAATAGGCAAAACTGACAATATAATGGGTTGGTTTGCAAAGTATGATCCTGCTAAGAAAAAATCAGGAAGCGCCAATCCACAACTATAGCCTATACAGCTAGCCAACCTGGGCAATACTCAAACCAAAGTATGCCCATTGGCTATTTTAATAATCGAATGTCGTACCACGTACTATTATTTATTAAGCCACCCACAGTAAATCTGCTGACAGAACACAAAACACATTGTCAGCGTATGGTTGAATTGTCTCAAGTGAGCATGGAAATGTTCGATGATGTTATAGGGATGGATAAAATAATGAATGATTGTCCACATTCTGCGGCACAGCTATGCTGCTTGAATGAATAGTTTGTTAAGTTTATTCGTCTTTTAGGTCTTTTAAGTCTTATGCACAGCTAAGTAGCACTTGGATTCAATCAGTAAGTGCATAACTTAAATAGGTAGAAAAGACGGTCAGTTGCAAATATGCTGATCACTTTTCTCCTGAGCTATTTATCAAGCCACCCATAATAAATGCGCTGACAAAAAACGAAGCACACTGTCAGCGTATGGTTGAATTATCTCAGAAGTGCATGGAAATATTCGATGATGTTAAGGGGATGGACAAAATAATGAATGATTGTCCGCATTCTGAGTACAGCTATGCTGCTTGAATGAATAGTTTGTTAAGTTTGTTCGTCTTTTAGGTTTTTTAGGAACTATGCATAGCTAAGAAGCACTTTCGCTTTACCCATACCTCGAATGCGTTGATGACCTGTATGCTTTTTAAACTGGCTCATCATCATTTCAGCTCCTACTGCATAGCTAAAGTGTTTTTCAAACTCCGTGGTCAAGGTGAGCCATTGTTCATCTGATAGCCCTAACTGTTGTAATATAGGGGGACTTTGATAGTCAATGCCTGTCGCTTTATTGTTTTTGATGATACTTGCTGTTATGTCGACTAACTCACAGTAGTCCTTGAGTGAAAAGGCGATACCTTTGGGCATGTCTTGTCTTGAGTTACCCACAAAAGGCATCAACGAGTGGGTAGTCGCAGGATGCTTTATTGATATTAAGCGTTGTTTGATGCTGGTGTGCTCTGAGGTTTCTGGCGTATCCGCTATCTTGGCGCGAATAGGGTTAAGGTCAACATAAGCCATACAAGAAAGCACTGCGGCTTCGTCCAATAACGCCTGTGATTTGAACCTTCCTTCCCAAAATCTACCCGTGCAATCGTCTTCTTTATTGGCTTCTCGGGCTATATTCTCATTTAGGTCACGCATCAGCCAGCTAATGTCATGTAAGCGTCTACGATACTCAGTAAGGGTGTTATCTAGTGTCAGTTGTTGGCCTTGGCTTAAGGTGTTGCCTTTAGCAAACATTTGCGTCAGTAATGTGCCTTTATGTAAACGGTGCCAGCGCTGAACTACGTCATAGTCTGACCACAGTTGTGCTTGTTTCACATCAACGTGTAACACCACATGCACATGGTTACTCATCACTGCATAAGCACATATGTCGATTGAAAATATTGAAGATAAAAACAATAACCGCCGTTCAACCCAGCCTCGACGGTGCTCATAACTTTGCCCTGAATATTTGTCAAACCCACATAGGAAAGAGCGCCGTACACAACGGGAAACACAATGATAATAAGGGGTATCTGATAAACTAATCTGGCTACTACGAGGCTGAGGCATGATATTAATCTTGTAACTTACTTACTAATGAAAGCGTAGCTTATTTTGATGATTAATCAATTGTTGTGGGTGGCTTGATAATCTTTGATCAATTACTATGGGTGGCCTGATAATCTGCCATAATCTGCCTGACAGTCTTGCCTCTATGGGTGGCCTAATAATCTTGCCTGATAATCTCTGATAATCTTTCTTTACTTCAGTTAGTGTGGTTGTTTTTAAAACGCCTTTAATCTGTAATTAAGCATTCATAAAATTGTCAATTCTTTGAATCTAGGCAGTGGTAGAACGGTTTAGGGGTTGAGACTATAGTTTTGAATAATTGCGGAGGTAACTGTTTGGGAAGGTGGTTCGCTTCAATTATTTTTTGAGTTAAAAGTTATTTATCTAGAGTCTTTCTCAGCAAACTCCCTATGGGCTTGGTAAGTGAAAAGCTAAAAGAATAGTTTCCTACTCTTTTAGCTGAGTTTTTCGACTCTTAAAAAATTACATTTTAGGAAGAATAACTGTGTCGATTACGTGAATAACGCCATTTTTGGTTTCTAAGTCAGTTTGCGTGACGTTAGCATTATTAACTTTAACACCATATGCAGTGTCAATCATTATGTCGCTACCTTGAACAGTAGTGGCTTTACTTAGCTTGACTACGTCTGCAGCCATAACTTTACCTGCAACAACATGATAAGTTAAAATGGCAACAAGCTTATCTTTGTTTTCAGGCTTAAGTAAGTCTTCTACTGTACCTGCTGGTAATTTTTCAAAAGCTGCGTTGGTAGGAGCAAACACTGTAAAGGGGCCTTCACTTTGTAGTGTTTCAACTAATCCTGCAGCTTTCACTGCCGCTACTAGTGTGCTGAACGCAGGGTTGCTTGCAGCTGTTTCTACAATATCTAATTTCGCTGACTCATGATGCATTGCGAATGCACTAGTTGTTAGGAACGTTAGGGACAACACAGCGGCCGATATAAATTTTGTAAAAGATGTTTTCATTTTTCTCTCCACGATTTTAACAAAGTTAAGGAAACGGTTTTATGGATAACAACTCTTGTCACAAATTAACAAGGCAATATTAAACACCACATAAATACTGACTAAGTTAATTATTTGATCACAATGCAAATACGAATAACTGAAAAATAAGCCAAGTAAATTGGTGTGTTTCGTTAGCTCACTCCACTGAGGCATTTTGTCATAACACTCTCTTAAATTGCTTTCTAAGCTTATCTGAGATGGTCATTTTTATGGATATCATCGTCATTAAGCAAAAGGCAAAAAAAATCACGACCGTGTCTTGGGTGTTATTAATGCGAAATTACCAACATGAGGGCTGTAGCGCCCTCGAACTCAGCAACGTTATTAATACCCTCTATCAAGCAGCTACCTGTGTGTTTCTGTGTGTTTCTGTGTGTTTCTGTGTGTTTCTGTGTGTTTCTGTGTTTTTTAAGTTAAAGGCGCAAGTAAGGTATTCAAAATATCATCAGTTAAACTTAGGTTACCTTGGCTGACTTCCTCTGATAACAAGGCATTGGCTAGCTCTGCTTTTTTGTTCTGAATTTCTAGGATTTTTTCTTCAATAGAATTTTCAATAATTAACTTATACACAAACACAGGTTTGTCTTGACCTATACGGTAAGCGCGATCGGTAGCTTGGTTTTCCACTGCGGGATTCCACCAAGGATCAAAATGGATCACCGTGTCAGCAGCAGTTAAGTTCAAACCTACACCGCCTGCTTTTAAGCTAATTAAGAATACAGGTACTTTACCAGATTGGAATTGTTCAACTACTTCTTGGCGATTTCTAGTGCTACCGGTGAGTTTCACGTAAGGTATGTTGCTGGTAACCAGTTCTGTTTCTATCAACGTTAACATACTAGTAAACTGAGAAAAAATTAGTACATTTCTCCCCTCTTCAACCATTTCCGGTAAGGTTTCCATCAAAAATTCTAATTTAGCCGATTGTTTAATGGACTTAGCACTAGGTAAGGACAATAACTGCGGATGATTGCAGACTTGACGTAGTTTTAATAACGCGTCAAGAATTTCGATTTGGCTGCGTTGTAAACCTTTTGCTGCGATAATTTCTTTTAACCGAGTATCCATAGTCAAACGCACAGACTCATATAATTCGGCTTGTTTGCCTTCAATTTTTAACGTTTGGATGATGCTCGTTTTTTTAGGTAATTCTTTAGCAATCAGTGTCTTGCTACGACGTAAAATGAAGGGTTTAATACGTTGATTAAGTAAAACCTTGCGCTCGTGATCATTGTGTTTTTCAATAGGCGTTTTAAACAAACGGGTGAACTGTCGGTAGCCTGCTAAAAATCCAGGTAGTAAGAAGTTGAATTGCGCCCAAAATTCACCTAGGTGGTTTTCCATCGGTGTACCTGTCAAACACAACTTATGCTGAGCCTTAAGTGTCAACATCGCTTTATAAAGCTTTGTTTTTGGGTTTTTAATGTAGTGAGCTTCGTCTAAAATTAAGTAGTAATAAAGCTGCTGCTGATGTACTTCAGTGTCTTTTAATACCAGCGGATAACTAGTGATCACGATGTCGTATTGCTCTAATCGCTCAAAATTTTCTTGCCGCTTGGCTCCATTAATCACGATGTAAGACAAACTAGGTGTAAATTTAGCTATTTCTTTAGCCCAGTTAAATAACACACTGGTAGGCGCAACAATTAAGCTTGGTCCAATTAGCCGGCCTTGCTCTTTTTCAAGTAACAAATGACTCAATGTTTGAATGGTTTTACCCAAGCCCATATCGTCAGCCAAAATACCATTTAATTCATATTCACGCAGAAATTGCAGCCAGTTTAATCCTTGATGTTGATATTCTCGTAGCTCAGCTAGTAATAACTTGGGGATAGGAACGGCTTGAATTGCGTTAAAATTTCGTAATTTCTCAGCTAAGTGCCGTAACTTACTCGCACCTTGGGTAATGATCCCTTGATTATCTAATTCATTGAGGGTTTGATGACTTTGAAAACGTGATAATTGCATGGTGCCATCATCTTGCAAAACGCCTGGCATCAATAGTTCGACAAATTGTTTCAGCAAAGGTCGAATACTTTGATAACGCAGCGCAATGAATTTTCCACCAGAAAGATCAACAAATACCTTTTCATCACTATCGATGTAAGTTTCGTCATTTAACAAAATATCTTTAGGTAATTGTTCTAATGCACTAAGCAATATAGGAAAAGCCGCCACACTTTGACCATCGATATTTATGTTTAGACCAATAGAGAAAAAATCATTACCTTCATTTTGTTCTACATTGGCATCAAACACACTATCAGTATCTAGCTCTTGATAATGAAAACTTGTGTCGTACTCTATTTGCCAACCCTGCTTTTCTAGCTGCGGTAGCTGATTATGTAAAAACGATAAATTAAGATGCCGTCCTTGCAAAGTCATTATATAACCGCCTTCAAAACCTTTATATGAAGTACTAAATTGTGACTGAGAAATAAAATGCCAAGTTTTAAGCGATTCCATAATCATTTTTTCAAAAGCGAAATCACGGTAAATATTTTGCTCGCCTTCCTCACTAGGTAACTTATGCTTATTGTTCAAGGGGCTGATAAGTTGCCCATGATAAGCAAATAACAACGAAAGTTGAGTATTGTAAGCTTGGACTTTGTTCGGCGTAGTCAGGCGTATATGCGGTACTGGCCGCGATAAAATAAATTCTTTTTTAAGAGTGGGTTTTGGCAATTGTTGAGCTAAATCACCCAGAGTCATATCTAGTTTGCTCAACACCCAAGGCATTTTTTCTTCAGAAAATGCTGGGCTGTGCAAAAACTGAACATCAAATTCGCTATTCAAGTCCGTTTCAATCAAGCCCAAACTGTTAGTTCTGGCGTTGTAATAACTAATTGGCTGTGACTTTATCAGTGTAATGTCAGTATTAGCGTTTTCTAGAACAAGGCTAAGTTTGTGAACGCTACTGCGCTTTTGCCACTGCCAGCTTGCTTTTAAAGGCTCGCCTAAAAAAATGGGGTGATTTAAGTCTGCGTTATCCTGCCAGAAACAGCGTCCAGTACTCACCAACAAATGAAATACTTTGTGCAGCTTAATATCACTGGAGTAATGCTGGCTTCTGATCACAGAGCTAATGATCTGCACGTCTTGATCATCTACAAACGGCTGTTTAATCAGGTAACTATCTAAATTTTCGTACGTTAATGTACGACTCCAACCACCACTTTTTTTCATACTAGAACTTTTGACCGCCAGCTGTAAATAATCATCTGGCAAATAGTTATTCTGATTAAGAAAATACAGTAGCCCTTTTTTTTGTTGAAAAACTAGGGGTTCTTGGGATGAAAAATTATTTAGCCATTCTTGAATTAAGTTGTTTGATGCCGAACTAACATGCATACGCTCCAAATAATGGTGAGCCAGTGCAGCGGCATGTTTACAGTCGTACTTAAGGTAACAATTACAATATGCCTGAGCTCGGCCCCTGCTTTCATCATATTCAAAACGCGTTAGATAAGTTTCGCTGCGATTGGACTCACTTTTGACGGAACCTCTCAATACCTGCTCATTCAAGGCAGCACTGACCACAGAATTTAACTGATGAAGTCTTAACCCTTTTGCCCAGGTTTGTTTACTTAAAGCGGCTTGCAAGTTAGTTTTGTTGAACATATTTAAATCGTGTACCTAATGCTAAGTTGTGTCGGTTGAGTAATATTGCTTGAACCAAAGATAAGATAAATCATATGGTCAATTTTTGTAACCTTCTATTTGCTTAGGTTATTTCGCAATCAAATGTTGTTGGCTTATACAGATTGTTAATACTTGGATCAACTACTCACCATAATCTTCAAAATAAAGCGTTAGCTACTCTTAAGCAACTTTAAAATATTTTGACTCAAATTCAGTAACTCAGATACTTCTAGCCCATTTTAAAAATGAACAAGAAAATTACTAAAGAACGGTCATTAGAACACCTATCTTAAAAATGCGCGAAGCAATGCTTCTAAGCTCTGATTTCACTTTACTAGATCTACTCTGACAATTAGGTGGATATGTTTTGAGCGTACAGTTCTTTTTACTTACTTTACGTACTATTTTATAACTTAAAAATTACTAAAATATTTATATTAAGAGTTAATAATAGAATTACCAAGAGGCAATTATCAAAACAGTTGCCTTAAAATGTGTGAAGCAATACTTCCAAGAGCTGCTTTCACTTTTTTAGATTTATCTGACCACTAGGTAAAACATTACAGTCATCTAGTCTTTTTCACTTACTTTATTAGCTACTTTATTAGCCACTTTACTAACTGGTTTATTGGCTACTTTTTGACTGCAGCAAAAAAGTAGCTTGAACTAAAAGGGTTTTGATTGAAAAGGTATATGGCTGCTATGTGGGACAATGCCATACGCAACGCATTCTCTGAAAATGCATAAGCATTTACCTCGCTACTCCTTTATAATCGTTCCAATTTCAAAGCCAACGATCAAAACAAGGCTTAAACATACATGTTTGAACAACTAGAACTAGACGACGACTTAATCCATGCCGTGACGGACTTAGGTTACAAAGAGCCCACTAGCATCCAATCGCTGGTCATCCCACAAGCTATGAATGGCAAAGACATCTTAGCTTCCGCCCCTACAGGCACGGGTAAAACCGCAGCATTTTTACTACCTGCTTGTCAGTTTTTATTGGATTATCCCAGACGCCAGCCGGGCTCAACGCGGATTTTGATCCTCACCCCTACCCGCGAATTGGCTTTACAAATTTTTGAGCAAGCCAAAGCTATCAGCAAATATGTACCACATATCGCATGTGGTGTGATAACGGGTGGTATCAACTACGGTACTGATCGTGATCTATTAGATAAAAATCTTGATATTTTAGTCGCTACACCTGGCCGCCTATTCGAACATATCGAAAAAGAAAGTTTTGATTGTCGTGATATCGAGTGCTTAATTTTAGACGAAGCTGATCGTATGCTGGATATGGGTTTTTCCCCCGTGGTAAACCAAATTGCTGCAGAAGCGCGCTGGCGTAAGCAAACGATGTTGTTTTCAGCCACCCTTGAAGGTAGCGGTATTGCTCGTTTTTCTGATGAGCTGCTTAATGATCCTGTTGAATTAGAGGCTGATTCAAGTAGAAAAGAAAAAGGTATTATTCACCAGTGGATACATTTAGCAGACAATGCCAATCATAAACTGGAATTGTTAATACATATTCTAAGTACGCAAGTAGAAACGGCCATAGTTTTTGTTAAAACTCGTGAACGCTTAGCAACTTTGGTTGGCCAGCTGCAATCGGTCGACATTGATTGTGTCTGGTTACAAGGTGAAATGCCGCAGGACAAACGCAATACTGCTATGGAGCGTTTTCGTACGAGCGACGTAAAGATATTAATCGCCACCGACGTCGCGGCTCGTGGTATTGATGTAGAAAACATCAGTCACGTTATTAACTACGATATGCCGCGTACAGCTGATGTATATGTACATCGTATTGGTCGCACAGGCCGTGCGGGTAACAAAGGTACCGCTATTTCTATTGTTGAAGCTCACGATATCGGCGTAGTACCCAAAATCGAACGTTACACTGAGCAAGTGCTAAAACGCAGAGTGATTGCAGCGTTGCGCCCCGTCAATAAAGAAGCTAAACCACCCGCTAAGAAAAAAGTGAGTAATAAGACAAAAAAAGCAGTGATTAAAGCTAAACGTACTGCGAAAATAAAAAAGCGTAAAAATAAAGGTCGAGGTAAAAAAACACCTTAACCTTATTTCATATAAGTTACGTGTTACGCCCCCAAGCGAATTTCAACTAAGTTAAAGTTTGCTTGGGTATCACCTACCACCATTATTCTGCAACGCCCCCAACTATCAGGAATTTTCCACTCTGTATCTTCTGCAACGGTGTACTTCTGTCTTTTATTAGCACAACGTAGTTCTACTGTATCTAGTGTGCCAATGATATCGCTAAAAATAAAACGCTTACGACTAAGAGAGTGCCACCAATCGCCATCGCTACTTATTTCTCCTTTAACAATAATGAAATCTTCATTTTTTAGAAGCTGTCTAGCTTGAATAGCATATTTTTCTAAGGCATCCACAGTTTCTTCGTTATCAGGATGCTGTCTAATTTGTGCAAATGTCTGTAACGCATCAGAAAATAAGGAGGCTTTTATTTCTAAAATGAATTTTTGATGCAGCAGATAGAGGTAATATTGAGCGCCAACATGTTTATGACTTTTATTAGAAAAAAGGACTCGCCTGAGACTGCTTAGCTGAGAACTGTCATGACCTAGTGCTTTTTCGATTTCTGACTTCAACATCCAAAACCAAGCGTCTTCGTAGCTATTCCAAATTTTACCTTCGCTCATTTCAGTAATCAGTTGTTGAGCTAAAATAATATTGTTGGTTTTTAATGCCTCTTCTGCTTTTTTATACTCTCTAACAAAACGTTTTCTGCCACCGTTTGTTGATTTTTCGAGCTTAAAATCTAGTTGTACGCTATTGCGACACTGCTCTATATTTTCTCCGTTACGGATAGCGGGAGAATATTGCCATTGTTTAATGGCTCTTAGACTCGCTTTTTCAAAACCACGAATACCAGACGAATCTTCAATAACGGGATCGATCACAGTGCCATTTTCACTCACAACAAAGCTTAGTTTTACCCAACCTTCATTACCATTTCGGGCTGCATTGGTTGGGAACCTAGGAGAAACACGTTTGATGGGTTTAGCTGGGATAACGGTTTCTACCAGTTCAACAACCGACACCGGTTCAGGTTGAGCGATTAAAACGCTCGAAATTAAAGATAAGGTAAGCAGAGAGAATTTCATTTACGTCCTTGAAAAGTGATATTATATCAAAAAGTATTATAGCTCGATAATATGAATTTCTCTAAACAATCACAAGTAAAGAAACCTAATGTATTGGCTGAATTAGGCAATGTCATAATAATTTTAAGGATCACAAGTGAGTAAAAAAATAGTCCTTGCTACAGGTAACCAAGGTAAAGTTAAAGAGCTTGCCCGTATGTTGTCTGATTTAGATATTGAAGTATTACCACAAAGCGAATTCGGTGTAACAGACGTGGCCGAAACGGGTACCACTTTTGTTGAAAATGCGATTATTAAGGCACGTCACGCTGCTCAGCAAACAGGTTTGCCAGCTATTGCCGATGACTCTGGTTTAGCCGTGCATGCTCTTAATGGCGAACCCGGTGTTTATTCGGCGCGTTACTCTGGGGATCAGGCTACAGATAAAACGAATATTGCCCAGTTGCTGAATGTTATGACAGATGTGCCAAAAGGTAAGCGCCAAGCCAAATTTTTATGTGTGCTGGTGTACATGCATCATGCTGACGATCCTACGCCTATTATTTGTCAAGGTGAATGGCATGGCGAAATCACTACTGAGCAACAAGGTGAGAATGGCTTTGGTTACGATCCGATATTTTGGGTCAAAGAACAAAACTGCAGTTCGGCCCAGTTGTCACCCGAGCAAAAAAATATATTGAGCCATCGTGGTAAAGCCTTAAAACTGCTGCTAGCTCAACTACAAAATCAAATAGGTTAAGACTTGTCACAACCACTTATGCTAAAACTGCCGCCTCTTGCGTTATATATTCACATCCCTTGGTGTGTACAAAAATGTCCTTATTGCGATTTCAACTCCCATGGGCAAAAAGGCCAGGTGTTGCCTGAAACTGAATATGTCAGTCACTTGCTAGACGACTTAACTGAAGATGCGGCGTTAGTAGGCGACAGAGCCATTCACAGCATTTTTATTGGCGGTGGTACCCCGAGTTTGTTCTCGGCACAGGCAATTCAGACTCTTTTGGATGGGGTAAAAAAACGAGTCAATTTACTGGCTGATGCCGAAATCACTATGGAAGCTAATCCTGGCACTATAGAAAGCCAGCGCTTTGCTGATTATGTCAAAGCAGGTATCACACGTATTTCTATAGGTGTGCAAAGTTTTCAGCCAGAAAAGCTGAAGGCTCTAGGACGTATTCACGACGAAAACCAAGCACTCAATGCAGTGAAACTTGCCAAGAACATAAACCTAAACAGTTTCAACTTAGATTTGATGCATGGCTTGCCTAAACAATCATTAGAAGATGCTATGTTTGATCTAAACAGCGCAATAATACAACGCCCCCCTCACTTGTCTTGGTATCAACTCACCATTGAACCAAATACTCAGTTTCATTCCAAACCACCTAAATTACCAGAGGATGAGCTGTTGTGGGATATTCAAGAACAAGGTGAGGAGTTACTTAAGCAAGCAGGATTTGAACAATATGAGATATCTGCATACAGTCAAACAGGGCAACAATGTCAGCATAATTTGAATTATTGGCGTTTTGGTGACTATTTAGGTATCGGCTGTGGCGCACATGGTAAAATTACCTTAGCCACAGAAAATAAGATAGTACGTACGGTTAAGGTCAAACATCCCAAGGGTTATATGGATCTAACTCGCAGTTATACGAGCGATAAAAAAGTAGTACCCAGTGAGGACTTACCGTTTGAGTTTTTTATGAATCGCTTCCGTTTACTTGAACCATGCCCTAAATCAGATTATTCAGATTTTACTGGCTTGCCGTTAGATGCAAACACCAAAAAGAATCTACAAATTGCCTTAACTCGCGGTTTATTAGTGGAATCATCGGATGAATGGCAGGTCACACCTTTGGGTAGACGCTATTTAAATACATTATTAGAAATGATGGTATAGGCAATCGCAGCACGTTTTTAACGTCACTTTCTTACTACATTTAGTGTCGTATTCCTAACGTATTAAAATGTGTTACTTCTCGAGATAAGTGCTGTTGCCCGTTAATAGTACATTGTACGGCTCGAGCTCTTTAATTGAAGCTCTAAGCCCATCTTCAGCTTTATCTAGCTCTTTGAATCTATTGCAAAACCACTGGGCCTTAAGCTTTAAAGTTTGAGCTTTTGGGCCTGCGATGTGACTCATTTCTCCACCTATCGTTTCTAATTGATTCGCTATAGCAGTGATTTTTTGTTCGCTACTTTCATTGGCCACTAGTCCTCCAATGGCAGATAATATGCCACCCACTGAAGTACTCATCGCTTCTTCTAGTTGCTCTTCCAATTCACGGTCAACCAGGTCATTAACCTGCTCCAGACTACCAGGGCCCATATAAAAATTGTCATTAGCACGGATAAACTTTTCTTTGACACTCATTTGCACGCGTTCAAGGGACTTTTGGAGTTTTTTCTGACTCTCATTATCTCTCACTAAACCACTGTAAACTTGCTCTATAGTATCTACAGCGAGCTCCACACCTTCATTTGCCAGCAATATCATTTTGGGTACCACTTGATGAATACCCGCAGACAACTCAGCAAGCTCACGCTCTTGTTGCTCATTTAAGTCAATCCACTCACCTTGGACAATGAGCTGTGTCGGGTGATTAATTTGGTATACCGTTCGACCACCATGCCCTATCACTCTTATCTGTTGCTCGCTCACTACGACCCCATAATCAAGAGATACTTCGCAGTCATTACCTGCATGTACAGTAGAGCTTAACAATAGTGAAATAAAAACTAAGAAATACATAAAATCCAGAATGTTGTAAAACTATCATTAGTTTGCCTTTAAACACCACAATTGCAACACAAGATAAGTTAAGACAAACAAAACTCACGTTAGTCTACGGTTACAATTAGGCGAGTGAAAATCAGTAAAAATGAATAAAGGTGAGCTAAAAGAAATGGTACTTTATCTTAGAAATAATCGTTGCTGTTAAAAAGAATAGTCACTGTTAAAAATAATCGTTACTGTTAAAAATAATCGTTACTGTTAAAAATAATCGTTACTGTTAAAAATAATCGTTGCCGTTAAAAAAATAGTCACTCAATGACCGTCAAAAAATGCTGCTTCATCCCCAAATAAGCCCTAATATATAATTTATTGGCACAGCATAAACGCATATAAAATTGCATAAAAGAGAACAGAATGAAGTAAAACATCTAAAGACTCAGACTGCCCGTACACATCAGTGAATTGACCATTGACTGTTGACTATTGGCTATTGGCTATTGGCCATTATTTCAAAGGTACTTAATTTTTATGAGAGCACTATCTACCCGTTTTAGCATCTTCTAAATGATATTTTTCAATCAGAGAATATAAAGTAGGCCGAGTCACACCTAAAAGCTCAGCAGTTTTAGACATGTTGTGCTCTGCCACTAGAAAAGCATTACGTATTGCCCTACTTTCGGCATATTCTCTGACTTCTCGTAAATTAAGAGTGTCTATAATTGGACCTTCTCGTTGTACCGACAAACCTAAATCTTTAGCTTGAATATGACTACCTTCAGCCATTATCACTGCAGATTTAAGCTTATTTTGAAGTTCACGAATATTACCAGGCCATTTATGTTGCTTCATGGCTTTAATGGCTGGCTCGCTGAAACCTTTTAGCTTAGTCTTAAATTCATTGTTGTATTGAACTAAAAAGGTTTTAGCCAATAACACCACGTCGTTGTCACGCTCTCTAAGTGGTGGAATTATGATACTAATTTCGCTTACTCTATAGAATAAATCTTCCCGAAAGGTCTGATCCGCTACCATTGATAAAAGATCTCTATGGGTGGCACAAATTACCCGAATATTCACGGCTATTTCAGAACGTCCACCGATTCGTTCAATAACACGCTCTTGTAAAAACCGCAGCATTTTAGCTTGTAAACTGATGGGCATATCGCCAATTTCATCTAAAAATAATGTACCATTTTGAGCCGTTTCAATCTTACCCAAGGTGGTTTTATTAGCTCCAGTAAACGCACCTTTTTCGTAGCCAAAAAGCTCACTTTCTAATAAATTTTCTGGGATAGAAGCACAATTAATCGCAACAAAGGCTTTATTTTTACGCAGACTATGTTCATGAATACTGCGTGCAAACACCTCTTTACCGGTACCACTTTCTCCGAGCAATAAAGTACTGATATCAGTTTGTGAGATCCGCTCAGCTTTTCTACTGGCTGCTAATAAACCTTCACTTTGACCAATGATTTTATCCATCGAGGGTGCCACTTTTGCCAAATGACGATTTTCCATTTCTAAATTAAAAAGCTTAATCGCACGACTCACTAAAATTTGAATAGTGTCTGAGTCAATGGGTTTTTGATAAAAATCATATGCACCCAAACTCACTGCTTTTAACGCATTTATTTTGTCATTATTACCCGTGACCACTATCACTTTAGTTTGTGGCGCTAAAGCTAAAATTTCTTCTAAAGTGGCAAGTCCTTCCGTTGCATTACTTGGATCCGGAGGTAAACCTAAGTCTAGCGTAATCACTTTAGGTTCAAAACGTCTCAATTGTGCAATGGCTGAACTCCGGTCTGCTGCAAAAATAACGTCATAGCCTGAGAAGCTCCATTTTAGTTGTTTTTGTATCCCTAAATCGTCATCAATGACTAAAATATTATCCATATGTCAAAATCCTTTGAATTTACTTAATTGGTTGGAATTCGTAACGTAAAATTTGTACCTTTGCTTAGTTCACTTTGCACCCGTAACTGACCGCCTATCTTTTCTAAATAAGCTTTAGCATCAAATGCCCCTATTCCCATACCGGCATTACCTTTAGTGGTATCAAATGGCTTGAACAAACGTGTAGACATAAAGTTCTCACTCATACCACAACCTGTATCCACAATATTGATCAACATGTATTTGTTGTTAGCGGATAATTCTATACATATATCGACTTTCCCGTCATCACTAGTGGCTTGTTGTGCGTTACTCACTAAGTGATAAATAACATTACATAATTTATCTTTATCTAAAACCACAGGTGTTTCACTGATGATGATTACCTTGGGCACAGGCAAATAAGATGCACATCTTTGTGTCACCACTTGTTTAACACTCTCAGATAGCTCAACTAAACTATTAACATCATCTTGGGAGGCATTTTTTTCGGTCAATTGAATTAACATTTTATCCATTCTGAGCTTAGTATGCTGTAAGGTTTCAAATGTATCTTCAATAAATTCAGGGTTATTTTTATGTTGCTTTGCATTCGACAGAATTAGGTCAATTTGTGCCATGACGTTTTTTAAGTCGTGAACGATGAACGCAGACATACGTGTAAAGGCGGCAAACTGTGAATTTTCAGCAAGCTCTTGGGCTGCTTGGTGATGAAACAAAAAATTTGAAACTTGTGCATTTACCGCAGTCAAATAATCTCTTAACTCCCAATTAAGCTTTTTACTGGTGTTATCCGAGCCTTGCATAACAGCCATACCCCAGAACTTTTCGCCGTTGTAAATAGGGATCACTAGCTGAAAAGAAACCGCCTCTAAGCGGCTAAAATTAACTTTTAGTTCCTCATAAATAAAAGGCTGTGTCCTGAGTTCTTCAATATCAATGATCCAGTTTTTAGATTTTAGAAAGACAGATAACTCTAGTAACACCGCCCGTTCATCTTCATTTAAATTGGGCTTATCGATATTTGCTAACACCTTTAGTTCACCGTTTTGTACCTGAATGAAACATCCAACCTGGTAATCAACTGCCTGAGTAAGACCCCGTAAAGCGGTTGTATAAACGTTCTCATCCAACTCTCTAGCATTTAAACAATGTGTTAGCTTTAGCCATTCATGTCGGTAGTCAAACTGATTAGCAAAGAAGTGCTTGGTAATAAACACTTTTATCTTTGTGCGAAAACTTAAAGAAAAGAATAATGCCCCTAATAATGCCAAAGACAGAACCATCTGAACAGTTGAAATAAAATGCAATAATCGCAACATTTCACTTGATAAACCGAAATAATATTGTAAGATATAATTTACGTATTAGGCTGTGTTGCAGTTTGGTGTTGGTGAACTATATTTAATGTACT
>Ga0222645_100154_pt1 | contig 41369 bp, 34 predicted proteins | sample AntAcemetagen292_FD_179881 | JGI IMG/M metagenome (GOLD analysis project Ga0222645, IMG submission 179881) | Saline water microbial communities from Ace Lake, Antarctica - #292 | ecosystem: Environmental > Aquatic > Non-marine Saline and Alkaline > Saline | place: Antarctica: Ace Lake | collected...
AACTTTTGAAGAAGTTGGCTATGCCTTCAAGCGCTAATTTTAATATGTCGACATGGGGTAAAAATACCAGTCTAAAGTAACAGCCTTCTTTAATGTTAAACGCAGAGCCGTGTACTAATAGTATTTTTTCTGTCCGCAATAAATCAAAGATCATTTTCTCATCGTTACTAATATTGAATTTTTCAGCATCGACTTTAACAAAACAATACATAGCACCTTGGGGCATAATACATTCCAAGCCATCTACTGCGTTCAACATTTCAAATGCCATGTCCCTTTGAATTTTTAAGCGTCCATCGTTACCGATAAGCTCATTAATGCTTTGATACCCACCCAAAGCGGTTTGTATTGCATGTTGACTAGGTACGTTTGCACACATGCGCATAGAGGATAAAATATTCAGCCCTTCAATATAGCTCTGGGCAATCAGTTTGTTGCCACTGACCACCAACCATCCAGCTCGAAATCCAGCTATGCGATAATTTTTTGATAAGCCACTCATAGTAATACAAAAAATATCTGTCGCCATGGATGCAATACAATGGTGTTTTGCATCATCATATAAAATTTTATCGTAGATTTCGTCGCTGATCACAACCAATGAAAATTCTCGGGCTAGTTCAATAATTTGTTGTAATAACTGCGGGCTATACACTGCACCAGTAGGGTTATTAGGGTTGATTAAAACGATTGCTTTAGTTTTATCGGTCACTTTGTTGCGAATGTCTTGTATATCCGGCTGCCAACCATTGGTATCGTCGCAGCGATAATGTATAGGTACTCCAGATGCCAGACTCACTGCTGCTGTCCATAAAGGATAATCTGGAGCTGGGATCAATACCTCATCTTCATTATTAACTAGCCCTTGCATAGCCATAACGATGAGCTCACTAACACCGTTGCCAATATATACATCTTCCACGTTGACATTTTTGACGTTCTTTTGTTGGTAATATTGCATTACTGCCACACGTGCAGAATAAATACCATTTGAATCTGAATAACCTTGGGATTTTGGTAAGTTGTGGATGACGTCTTTTAATATATCATCCGGTGCCTCGAAGCCAAATGGGGCAGGGTTACCTATGTTGAGTTTTAGTATACGATGCCCTTCGTCTTCCATCTTTTTTGCTTCGGTTAAGATGGGCCCGCGTATTTCGTAACACACATCTTCTAGCTTTTTCGACTTATCAATTCTTTTCATTAATTTCTAATCACCTCCTAATACATATTGATAGATTAAACTAACAAGGGTAAGGCTGTTAAGTGTTTAATTGGCTATGGTATATAAAAATACTAAATAAGCTTGCAGTTAAGATATAAGGTCACAATCTGATCTTTTACATTTCTTAATATTCATTCAACCTTTTTTGAAAACAGATTATTACTAATAAAATTTACTATCCAATCCAATCCAATCCATTGTCTTGACGCCGGCACTGGGTATAAACATCAATTGGTTTGACAAGTTTGTTTGTCACTCGTTTGTTGCTTAGCTGTCGTTTACTCGTCGCCTATAAAAATATGCAAACGTGGCAGTTGACTCTATCGCTGCTGCTATCGCACTTTTTGAAGTTGCTGGTGTATTTGAGCGTACTGATGCTTGAATAGACGGTAATGTTTTAGAACTAAAAAGTAATGGCCTAATATTCACTTGTGCTGGATTAATTACTAGGCACATCCAGCTATTCAATAGGCGCTAGAAATTTGGATTATTTTCTAAATTACCAAAGGTTTAACTGTTCTGTGATTGCAGCGCTATATACTTTTTTGGTTGTTAGAGTAAAATAATATTCAAGTTCAATTGTTAAATAATCAAACATTAAGACGTTTCGATTTTTTATGGAGTCAAACCATGTCAGATCACCTCAAAATATCTCCTCAGAATGCGATTTCCGATAGTGACATTGCACGGGTTATTCCTTGTAAACAATTATCAATGAGTGACCCATTTAAATGGTTAGCACTGGCCATGAAAGACGCCAGTCAGGAACCTGGGATAACGCTTTTTTTTGGTCTGATATTTGCGGCTATACCTTGGCTTATTATTGAGTTAGTTCGCTTAACAGGCTGGCACTTAGTGATAATGCCAGCACTTGTTTGTTTTATGCTGATTGTTCCGTTTATAGCAGCGTGTATGTACGATGTCAGTTGGGAACTAGCAAAAAATAGCGAACCAACCTTACGCCACTGCGTGAAAACATTAAAACGTAATGCCATTAGTGAGTGGGGTTTAGGCGTTTTTCTAATGATATTAATGGTTTTTTGGTTACGCGTAGCCTCATTGATCCATGCCCTATACCCTCCGTATTTGGACGAAAACCTTATCAATCTTCTACCATTCCTAGCTGTTGGTACAGTGGTTGGTGCCGTATTCACATTATTAGTTTTTTTCTTGATTGCATTTACGCAACCCATACTAATGGAACGGAAAGTTGATTTGGCCACCGCTTTGTTAACCAATATGAACGCGATATGGACTAATAAAGGCCCCATGATGTTGTGGGCATTTATCATTTTGATGTCAGTACTCATCGGTTTTGCTACGTGGTTTGTTGGTTTTGTATTTCTGATGCCGCTTGTTGGATATGCGACTTGGCACGGCTATGTAGACACAATAGACACAAGAGACATAGTAGAGATTAAAAGCGAGCCTAAACCTGAACTAAAACCTGAACTAAAACCTGAACCCAAACCCAAACCTGAATAACTAGAGCATCTACGCATTCTGACTTTTCGTTAGTGCTGCTAATTTGTACTATTAGCTGGCGATGTAGGTTCGTGATATAAGCTCGTATTATTAACTCGTATCAAGAGCCCGAACAAAAAATGTTTCAAAACAAGCCTCATGACGAATGTTATGAGGCTTCTTTTAAGAAGCTATATATTTGTCGAGGTAATTTAAAGAAGCTGCCTCGTTCTAAAACTTTCTTGGGCCAAAAAGCCTTAATCAAAAAAACCTATTTCTTAATTTTATTCTCGACAGAAGCATTCGCTATTTTCTTCTGAGCAGCCCGTTTTTTTGTGAAACTTTCTTGGGTCTACCAACCACTACTTTTATTGTCTTTACAAAGGTAGTTGCATCTAGTTCAGCTATCATTGCGTCTAAGTCTGTTAAACGAAAGTTTTGCCACTATCAACATTATACCAGCCACTTTTAGATTCTATTACTGGAGCTTTACCATTTGCTGTTGTATGAGCTGCTGTACAAGCTGCAGTAAAAGCTGCTGTGACTTGCTCTTTGTCCAATTTACTTATAATTAGCTCTTACCTTTGCCTTTTATTTTTGCCCTTTGTTTTTGCCCTTTGTTTTTGCCCTTTGTTTTTGCTTTTATTTTTATATCTTCAAAATATGGGTAAGTTTCACACCTATTTTTGTTTATAATATCTAATTTATCCAAGTCTATTACGTTTGCTATGCTTGTTAATCAGTAGGAAAATCGATGTCAGTGTCAAATAGTCAACTATTACAATTTCTAGACATATTGTTAGAGCCAGAAAAAGTGAAAGATTACTGCCCTAACGGCTTGCAAGTAGCAGGTAAAAGTCAGGTTTCAACATTAGTGACGGGCGTGACTGCTTCTCAGGCGTTAATCGACCATGCCGTATCTATGCACGCTGATGCTATCTTGGTACACCATGGGTATTTTTGGAAAGGTGAGTCACCTTGTATAACAGGCATGAAAAGAAAACGCATACACTCATTATTGCAGCATAATATCAATCTTTATGCCTATCACTTACCATTAGATATTCATCCAACGCTGGGTAATAACGCTCAATTAGCTAAGTTATTAGGTATTGTGGATGTCTCATCACTACCACAACATAATCCTCACAGTGTGGTGATGCAAGGGAAGTTTGATGGCGGCATTTGTCCGACTGAGTTGACTCACTTGTTGAGTAATGTATTGAGCAAAAAACCGCTACATGAGGCTGCGAAAAAAACTAAAATCGAAACAGTCGCTTGGTGTACTGGAGGCGGTCAAAGTTATATCGAAATGGCAGCCGAACAAGGTATCGATGCATTTATCAGTGGTGAGGTATCAGAGCAAACTATTCATACAGCACGAGAAATGGACATTCATTTTTATGCTGCTGGACATCACGCAACTGAGCGATACGGAGTGAAAGCACTAGGTGAGTATATTCAACAGAAGTTGGGAATTGAGGCTGTGTTTATCGACATTGACAACCCAGCTTGAGGCACATCCGATAAATGGAAAATAACAGGCAAGACCAAAATTTTGACAAATTTGCCGCTAAATTTGAAAAAAATATTTATGGCTCGACAAAAGGTAGATTACGCCACGAGCTAATAGTCCATCATCTGCACGATTGTGTTCCCCTCGTTGGAATATCATTACAAGAAAGTGCGCCGTCTCAAATAGACGCCTTGTCTCAAAAAGACGCACTGTCTCAAAGAGTTATGCCGTTACAGATCTTGGATGCAGGTGGGGGTACAGGCGTAATGACTGAAGTGATGCTCAATTTAGGCCACGAGGTAACATTATCTGATATTTCTGCACAAATATTATCTTTAGCAAAAAATAATTTGGGGGAACGTCCTAATTTGCATATTCAGCATACGGATATATTATCGCTATGTAATGAGAAAAAATATGACTTGGTTATCTGCCATGCGGTCTTAGAGTGGCTACAGCATCCTTTCGAGGTTATATGTAAGCTGGTGGACCTAGTAAAGCCAGGTGGGCATTTATCACTTAGCTTTTTCAACTACGATGCGCAGCTGTTTGGAAACATGTTATACGGAAACTTTGACTATGTTGAACAAGGCATGCTGAGTAAAAACACCGTCAGACTAAGTCCTAAAAACTCACAAAAGCCTAAAGCTATTTTATCTCAGCTTGAAACCTTACCGATCCAGATCGTAAAGAAAGCTGGAATACGTTGTTTCCACGACTATTTAAAACAGCCGGAGAAAAAAATCAGTGAATATGAGCAGCTAAAACAGTTAGAAATACAATATGGTTCAACCGAACCATATTTATGGTTGGGCAAATATTTTTTAATTATTGCCCAAAAAGATGCTCAGTAATGAGCTGAGTTACTCAGCCAATAATTTTTCAATATCTTGAAGCATTTCAGCAGGTTTAGTAGTCGACGCATAACGTTTGGTTACTTTACCTTGTTTGTTAACTAGAAATTTAGTGAAATTCCATTTAACCGTTTTGCTGCCCATTACACCTGGCGCTGCTTCTTTTAAATATTGATACACTGGGGCAGCGTTTGAACCGTTCACTTCGATCTTCCTAAACAAAGGAAAATTGACATTAAAGTTCAGACTACAAAATTCTTGGACTTCGGCATCTGTTCCAGGCTCTTGGTGGCCAAATTGGTCACATGGAAAACCCAGTACTTCTAAGCCTTGTGATTTAAACTGTTTGTAGAGACTTTGTAAACCTTCATATTGCGGCGTAAACCCACATTTACTGGCAGTGTTGACTATCAATAAAACTTTATCCTGATAATCTTTAAAATTTATGTTTTCGCCATTATTTAATACGGCATCAAACTGATATATGGTATCTGACATAGTCACTCTCTTTTTAAAAATAGACATTATATATTGTCATTATCTAGCTGCGTTTCAACTATTTAAGTTAATAATCTTAAATTAAAATCAACCTTGATGAAGGAAAGTAAATTGCCACAAAAAATAGCGTTTATCGGATTGGGTGTTATGGGGTATCCCATGGCGGGGCATTGTAAAAAAGCAGGTTACGACGTTACCGTGTATAACCGTACTACCAAAAAAGCTGAAGCTTGGGCGAACGAGTTTTCGGGAAAAATAGCATTAACGCCTAAATTAGCGGCACAGCAAGCTAAGATTATTTTATTATGCGTGGGTAATGATGACGATTTACGCTCTGTTATGTTGGGCGAGCATGGAATATTAGCAGGTGCAAATACTGGAGATATCATTGTCGACCATACCACTGCGTCAGCACAAGTCGCCCGTGAAATGGCAATTTTATGTGCTCAAATAGGAGTTGGTTTTTTAGATGCGCCCGTATCTGGTGGACAAGCTGGCGCTGAAAACGCTCAATTAACGATAATGTTAGGTGGTAATCCAGCCCATTATGATGCTGTTGCGGTGGTTATCAATTGTTACGCAAAATTCAGTCAATTACTCGGTGAAGCAGGGAGTGGGCAACTTGCTAAGATGATGAATCAAATTTGTATTGCTGGCACAGTACAGGGACTGGCTGAAGCCATCAGTTTCGGAGAAAATGCTGGATTAGATTGCCATGCGGTCATCGATGTTATCTCAAAAGGTGCAGCACAGTCTTGGCAAATGGAAAATCGTTTTGAAACCATGCTTGCAGGTCAGTTTGATTTTGGATTTGCCGTTGATTGGATGCGTAAAGACTTAGATATTACTTTAAACGAAGCAAAAAGAAACGGTACTACATTACCCTTAACTGCGTTAGTTGATCAATTTTATGCTGATGTGCAGAAAATGGGGGGAGGGCGCTGGGACACCTCGAGTCTATTAACTAGATTAAAAAAATAACGGTAACTGCAATTGTAACTTTAACTATATCAGTGGCTCAACGTGCCACTGATGCTCCTCAAAGCAAATCTTGGTTGTGTTGTACTCTCTTTCAGCTCGCCAAGTGCGCTTATTCAGTGTAATTACCACACCCGGGTATACTCTTTTATTAGCAATAAGCTGGATGTTAGTCTGATATTGTTCCTTGGCATCGTGCATTTCCTGCGCTTTACTTTCAAGCCATTTGAGCAACTGTATTTCGTTTTGAAATAACTGATTAGCTTGGTCTACTCGTTTTTGCATATCTCTTGGAATGTACTTACTGTTAATGGTACTAATACAAACAGAATGCCTAATATTATTTTGTTTGGTTTGCTTCAAAAGTTCATCCAGTGTTTCTTTACGCTCTAGCAAAATATTAAAGCCGTCGCTAAAATCAACACTTAAATTACTACCAGAAACAGCCCCTAAAGTGCCTGCTGTGACTTTATCTTGGCACTTTATAGCACAAGCAAAGATATTTCCGTTGGGTTTATCTGCCTCTCCAACTGTCACCTTCCCGTGGCAGCTGATTTTGCTGTAAGCCAATTGTCTGCCAATAGTAACATCACCACTACAACTAATATTCAGCCCTTGGCCGTGCTGTATATGAATGCTGCCTTTTGAAGTTAAATTGGTACTGTATTCAGTACCGTTGTCATTCACTTTACCCATTGCACCTTGGGTAATAATGATATCTCCACCTGCATGTATGGTTGCAGACTCCACAAAACCATTTACTGTGACATCACCAGAAGCGACGATAAGCATTTTTTCTGTTACGTCACCATCAACTAAAACTGAGCCATTAAAGTCGATATTACCATTGCCTACATTGACACCTTTACAACTGAAAACATCATCGACCCACATTTTTTGATCTTTAAATTTAGGCATCCCATCGATGTTTGAAAGTAATAAGTTCTCATCGCTGTCGCTAATGATAGTACCATCACCGAGCCTGAACTTGATCCATTCACCTGCTTTAGCTTCGATTACATTTCCTGCAACGGTAAATCCATTCCTACCTTCGGTAGGCGGTATTCTACGTAGAAGATGTGCTCCTTTTTGTACACACATAATTGCACCTAGATTACGCATATCGACACGAGAAGCCCCCACTTCTTGAGGTTGTAGAATTCTATCCAAAGCATTTTGTACCAAAGGTTGCAATCGGGACGATTTACCTAATTTGGGTGACAAACCTTTTGCTATTAGCTCTTCAAAAACTTCACCTGGGCGCGCTTGAGCACAGCGCTTAGCCAGACTTGTTACACGTTTTTGACTGATCCCACGTTTGACACCTGCTAAATTTAACTCCTCTAATAATGATGTAGCTGTAATGGGTTGGCCTGCATAACCAGATGTGATACTTAAATAAGCAGTTAATTGGTCTGCAGCGACCCTACATTTTATCTGGGACTCCCTTCGTTCGCCAATACGGTGTTCAATTACTTCAAAGCTATTACTATTGATTGCAGACTTATAGCTATTCATTGCTTCAATAATGTTTTCATCAATAATAAAAAAACGTTTAAATTCACTATTTTGAATAAACTGGTGAAGCGTCGCAGCTTCAATCGTTTCGACAAGTTCTGGTGCGATACTTATTTCCAAATATTGGTTTGTGTCATCAACTTTTAACGTTATTCCGAGCATTATTTAGCCTTTAATTGATCCGTCATATAAAAATATTTGGTTTTACGTAAACTCAAGCGCTGCTTTATTCATTTATAACCAAGCTGCATCATTGATTAAACAGCGTATACAACTGATGTTGATAGATTATAACTCCCCACACATTTTTCCAAATAAAGTTCTAAAATTTTTAAAAAAACCACTGCATTGTTATAAAATTTGCGCGTAATTGTAAAGGGATTTTAACAGCGTCAATTTATCTGGATTGCGAGCATATTCGACACTCAACTGTTCCAGTTGCATTAAATACTCTGGCATTTTAATACTCGCTGGCGATGTGTCGTCGAAAAATTTAAAATGTCGATAACGTTGCCATCGTTCAATTTCTGATGCAGATAACGATTGAGGTACATTACGAGCCCGGTATCTGAATAATAGTGTAGTAAGCCGCTCATCTTCAAAAGGTAAAGAAAGCTCTGTCAGACCTTGTGCGCTACTGCTAACAATTTGCTCCATAAGTTTTTTATCAGCCGACGAGAAAAAGCCACCCGTATATAAAGCGTATTCAGGATCAAGCGCATTAGGTTGCTCCCTTTGAGCATACACCTCTTGTAATTTATCAAGACAATGTAAGTTAGCTTTTATTTTCTGTAAATTTTGTAAACAAAGTTGCCTATCAATCCCTAAACGTTGCGCATTGTCAGCGCTAAGGGTTTTGGCTGGAGCTAATACAGGACATTTATTAATATGCAACAGTTTGATTGGTAAGCGCTGTTCGTCTTCTTCTAACATTGTGCTAGGTTTATATAATTTTTCTTTTATTTCATCCGCCGTAAGTGTAAATAATGGACTAGGATCCAACGCCAAATTAAGAATAATTACCGTATTTTTATTCGACGGGTGCATGCCCACAGGGACTATCCAAGTACAGCAACCATGTACTGAGGGAATTTTTGAAGATACATGAACTAGCGGTATTAATTGCTCATAATCAATTTGCTCTAATACTTTTCTTTTATTTCTTAAAGTAAACAAATAGTCGAATAGTTTAGGTTGCTTTTCTTTGATTAACTTCGCTACAGCAATAGTGGCGTATACATCGGACATCGCATCGTGTGCCCCTTGATGTTGAATGTTGTTGGCCTTAGTTAAATCTTGTAATTTAAAGCTAGGTAACCCTTGTTCATTTAAAGGCCAATTAATACCCTCAGGTCTTAGAGCATAACAAGCCCTTGCCAAGTCAATAATGTCCCAACGACTATTATTATGTTGCCATTCGCGCGCGTAAGGGTCATAAAAATTTCGATACAAAGTGTAACGTGTAATTTCGTCATCAAAGCGAATATTGTTAAACCCTGCAACGCATGTATTGGGCTGTGAAAACTCTTTGAGGATCTTGGCAATAAAATCCCGCTCCACAAGTCCTTCTTTTAAAGAACGCTGTGGTGTAATACCTGTGACTAAACAAGCTTGCGGAACGGGTAAGCAATCATTAGCAATTTGGCTAAAAATCATCAATGGTTCACTTACTATGTTCAAATTCATATCTGTGCGTACACCAGCAAACTGACAAGGAAAATCTTTCTGCGGATTAGTTCCCCACGTTTCATAATCGTGCCAGTAAATAGTGGGAAGAACAGATTCCTTGCTTTGTGTCATTTTGTTATGCATTTCTTACAACTAATTAATTATTATCATGAGTATCTCGCTAACGATAAATATGTTGACTGCAACAGTCCACCAAATTAATAAAATGACGTTACTTAATGACTCTCACTTAAAGCTATTATTGAATCTAAGTGACGTTATAAAAATTTACTCTAACCCCCCTAATTTAAGGGGATGTAATTTAAACAGTTACACATAACAATGCATACGCGAAATAGTTATGTATAGATTAGTGTGAATGTAAGTTTTGTTAAGAATTTTCTGTATGTATTTACTAATTTTGTACTGAATAAAATTTATAAAATATTGGAGAGGAACATGTCAAAAGGAACCAAGAATTCAGGTTCGGTCGCACCCAAAGAGCGCATAAATATTTCTTACAGGCCAGCAGTAGGTAACGCAAAAGAAGGTGTTGAGCTACCCTTTAAACTGTTGGTGTTAGGAGATTTTACGCAAACTCATTCAGATTCTACTCTGGAAGAAAGAAAGTTAATCAACATTAATAAGTATAATTTTTCAGACGTTATGACTAACTTAGATCTCAAAGTTGATTTTAGTGTTGAAAATAAAATGTCGAAGGTAAGTGGTGAATCAATTGATATATCATTGAACATAAAAGAGCTAAGTGACTTCGAACCCGACAATATTATTCAACAAGTAGATGAGTTGAAAAAAGTTTTAGAATTACGAGATGCCTTAAAAGCGTTGAAAGGTCCCATCGGAAATTCACCACAAATGCGCAAACAAATACGTCAGCTCTTAGCAGATGAAACATCTCGCACTAAGTTAAAACGTGAATTGGGTTTATCGGTTAAGAAATAATATACCAACAGCAGAAGCTTAGGTGTATTTAGGAGTAACAAATGGAAACTGTAGAAACTGAAAAAGAACAATCTTTAATCGCCTCTATTTTAAGTTTTAGTAAACTCGCAAATGATGAAGATAACTATGCGATTGCAACACAAGGAATGCAATCATTACTGAGTCGCGTGTTAGAGAACGATGCGGCAATAGATGACGTAAGAATCGACAAACGTTATGTCGAGTCTTTAATTGATGAGTTGGATGAAAAGCTCAGTATGCAAATGGATGAGGTAATTCACAATGCCATATTTCAGGCTTTAGAATCACCTTGGAGAAGTTTAAAGCTTCTTACTGATAGAACGGAATTCTCAGAAAATATCAAAATTGAATTACTATCTGTTTCACAAAACGAATTGCTAGAAGATTTCGAAGACACTGCTGACATCACCGAAACAGGATTGTATCGTAAGGTCTATACTGATGAGTTTGGTCAATTTGGTGGTGATCCTTATGGTGTTATTATTGGGAATTATTCATTATCACCTTCTTCGCCTGATATGCGTTTGCTCACTTATATGTCTAGTCTAAGTGCTATGACTCATGCACCATTTATAACCAGTGCAAGTGAGAGCTTTTTTGGTCTTGAAGACTTTTCTGAGTTACCAGATTTAAAACAACTAGAAGCTATGTTTGAAGGCCCACAATATCTTAGTTGGCGTAATTTCAGAAACAGTGTTGATGCTAGAAATGTTGGATTAACTTTACCTAAATTTATGCTTAGGCACACCTACGGCGAAAATATCCCAGTAAGAAGCTTTAATTATCAAGAAGCCATTACTGATAAATCTGATTATTTATGGGGTAACGCCGCTTTTGCTTACGCAACTCGTTTAAATAGTAGTTTTGCCAATTATCGTTGGTGCCCAAATATAATTGGCCCTCAGTCTGGCGGAGAAGTGGCCGATTTGCCAATCAACATTGTCAATGACAGTGGCACTGATAAAGTCGTTGGCCCGGTTGAAGTCAAAATATCTGATCGAAAAGAGTACGAACTATCAGAATTAGGTTTTATCCCTTTAACCTTGAGAAAAGACTCTGATAGTGCTGTGTTTTTCTCTTCTAACTCTGTTCAAGAACCTAAAAAATTCAGTAATGACGAAGAAGGCCGACAGGCACAGATAAATTATAAACTTGGCACACAATTACCATATTTGTTTATAGTGAATCGTCTAGCACACTATATTAAAGTACTACAACGTGAGAATTTGGGTAGCTGGAAAAGCCGAGCCGAATTAGAAACTGAGTTGAATAAGTGGATCCGTCAATACGTTGCAGATCAAGATAATCCCTCAGCCGCTACCAGAAGCCAACGGCCTTTAAGAAAGGCATCTATTTCTGTAACAGAAATGGAAACAGATGCAGGTTGGTACAAAGTTGGTTTGGATGTCACACCACATTTCAAGTTTATGGGGGCAAGCTTCACACTTTCTCTTACTAGTATTTTAGAGCGTGCTTAATACGTTCTTTTCATTGCCAAAAAAGGAATAAATAATGCCAACAGAAATTTATATGTCAATTAATGATCCTGAAGGTTGCTTGACAGAAGAGGCTTGCTCTAAAGAAAGTATTGGTTCATTTTTTAAAGCTGACCACGATGAAGAATCTTTAGTACTTGCTTATGATCATAAAGTTAGCGTTCCAACCAATAATTTAACGGGGCAAGTGACCGGTACTCGAAAACATGAGTACTTAGAAGTTAGTAAGTTCATAGATAAAAGTTCACCACTTTTATTAAATTCTGTTACTTCACCTTCAGAACTGGAAGTTATCTTACGGTTCTTCAGGACACCCGATGAAACGAGTGCTGGTGAACCTGTAGAGTATTACACCATCACACTACAGCGAGCCAAAATCGTGAGTATCAACACCATATCCCCAAATATTTTGGATGTTGAAAATGATGGGTTGATGCCTTATGAAAAAGTTAAATTCACATATGGATTGATTCAAGCAGATCATATTGTGTGTGGTACAACAGCGACCGATGATTGGTCAGGTGAGGGCGCGTAGGAAAGAAGTTATGAATATATTCACTTCTAAATTTAAAACACGGATGTGCATATTTTGCACATCCGTGTTTTTATCTAGTTGTAGTTTAGTACCAGACGATTTGTTTGCTAATAAACAGCCGCAACCGACAAAAAAACCGATCGATCGTTGGGTAAATAATACTAAAACTTGGCAAACGTGGGATGTAAATGACCCTAATAATGAATTTGCCACTTGGTCTCGTGGTGAAGACGCATTTGAAATTAGATTTACTGCATCTCCAGAGTTGAACTCTTATAGTCAACGGGCACACACTTTGAGTGTTAAGGTGATTCAGTTAACTGAAGTGTCTGGACTCAATACATTGTTACAGACGTCTGAGGGTATCGGACAAGTGTTATCTCAGCCATTAGAAATGATACCTAACGCTGTATTTAGCCAGTCATATACATTAGCCCCAAAACAAGTTATGTCGGATAAATTTGCGCGTGAAGAAAACGTTAAATTTATTGCAGTAGTAGCTGGCTTTGCTGAGCTAAATAAAAGTCAAGTAGTAAGAATAATACCTATTTCAGTTAAATCTATACCGCAAAAACCAATCGAAGCAGAGTGGACACTTTATGATCAGGTAACCTTAGGTTATTTTGTAGAAAAAGAGTTACAACCTGATGTGGTAAGACCAGCAAATATCAAGATGAACATTCGCTTAGGTGAAAGCAGTATTACGAAGTTTAGTGCTACAGCTAGATAGTGCTACAGCTAGATGGTGCATCAGTTAAACAGCAGTAAGTCTAAGAAATGCTTTCGCGAGCTAATTTGGAGTTAGAATTAATGGATTCAGTAAAATCCTTATATTGGAATCAAGGGCTTTTTTTAAAGCCGCAGCATTTTCAACAGTTAGACAGTTACACCGCTGCTCTGTCAAATTTGTACTCTAAGATAAGGACAGGACAAGGTTCTGGCATATCTGAATTGAAGTTCGATGCATCGGCTTTGCTAACAGGTTTGCTGCATGTGGAAAAACTACAATGTATTTTAGAAGATGGAACTCTAGTCTCATTCCCAGATAATTGCCGAATAGCACCCTTGACAATTGATATTAACGATGTTGATGATAGTGGTAAAATAGAGGTTTTTATTGGTTTAGCTCCAATATCAATCGAGCAAAATAATTTGGTTAACAATGTCAATCCAAAAGCAAGGTTCTTGCAAGCAGAAGATATTATTAAAAAAGATTTATTTGATTCAAATGAGCAAGCGACTTTGACAAGGCTAGAGTTAAACCTTCATTTATTAACTAAATCCCACCTCCAAGCTTCGGACGGTTTGCATTTAATTAAGTTAGCTGAAATTGTTGTTAATGATGATGGATATGTTCTGTCTGATAAATTTGTGCCAAAAGTTATGCTGTTAACTGGCGCTGGATCACTTATCAACATGGTCAAAACTACTAAGCAAGAATTAGTTGGTCGTTACAAACAATTACAAAGAATTAGTTCATTTGAGTTGGGCTTGATGAGTAGTGCGAATAATTTATCAGTTGGCTTGGCTATGATGTCTATTAGTAATCATATTGCTAAATTTGAACAACTTCAAGAAGACACTACGTCAACTCCTTCTGATGTATATTTGGCTTACAGACAATTGATCTCTCAATTAAGTATGTTTTCTAATGAAGTGTCAGTAGTGGGTGAATCGGTAAATGATGAGTGGGCAATGGTGGCATTTAATCCTAGTAATTTAACGGAATGTTTTTCAAAAGCCACTAAATTGACGAATAAACTATTGAACGAGTTGACCATAGAGCCGGAATTATTGATCAACTTAGAACCTCAAGGTGCTTCTAAATTTGTTGCCACACTTTCCGATAAATTTCTAAATATTAACTCTCGGATTTACATGCGTATCCGTAGCAAAGAAGACTTAACTCAACAACTGAATTCTATGCTCAATTACTTAAAGGTAGGAGCAGACGGTCAAGTTGATGTGTACCTTAAAAGAGCCCTGCCAGGGGTTGAATTATCTTATGTCATTAAGAAACCTCAAGGCGTAGCCATGGTACCTAATAGTTATTATTTCGATCTGGATAGGCAATCATATCAATGGCAAAAAATAGTTGAAATGAAGCGTATTGGGGTTATATGGAACGATTGTCCTGAAGATGTGTGTATCGAATTAATTGCTGTGCAAGGGTAAATTATGACATTAATTGATAATTTTATTCCTGTATTTGAGAATATCAAAAAATTGTCTTTCCTTTTATCAGAAGATTTTGACAAAACGTTCTTAGAATTAGAGCAAGAAATATCCGAGATGTTGTTGTCTGTCAACCTTGTAAAGTATTCTGCACAGCAAAATGCAGATGCTTTGTTTGCAGTATGTGCATTGATTGATGAGCTGATTTTAGATTCACAGTGGAAGTATAAAAATATGTGGGCGAAGTCCCCTTTACAAAAAAAGTACTTTGACACAAACAATGCGGGTACTGAGTTTTATAAAAGGTTAGACCGTCTCAACGAAAGCGATCCTAAAGACCAAGATGTTCGGGAAGTGTACCTTTATGCTTTGGTTCAAGGATTTTCGGGATGTTATTTTGAGTCAGGTGAACACAGTTTAAAACAAGAAATCATTCAAGCAAATTATGCCCTTATCTCTAAAGATATAACAAATAGTTTGTTTTCACCCAAAGTACCTGAGCCTATCAATAATGGCATCAAACGGGTCAATCGAAAAAAACAAAAGGAATTGGCAGCGGTTATTGCTCCAATAGCGAGTGTTTTATTCACTTATTTAATATTGAGAAATGATCTAATTAATAGTGTCTCTCAAGTGTTAAGTCAGTTTTAGGCACGTTTAAGTGGGAACATAAAACATGAAAAAATTCCTTAAATTAATTTTAGTCATATTTATTTGGTTGTTAGTGTTGGGTGTCTGTGTCGCAGGTGCTTTATTGATGGGTTATGCAGAAACAGTAGGTTTTCAGCTTTTCATTAGTGTATTCGTAATTTGGTATAGTGTAAAACTTTGTATTTATATGTACAAACGATTCCAAGCCAAGCGCCGGGTAGAGAAGCTGATAAATGTGAATGCTTCTGTAGCGAATAAAATGAAGCTTTCGTTTTTTGAGTTCTTATTTACTAAAGATATCGATAAACATATAAAACGAGTTATCAAACGCCTGCTTCTCACTACACCGGATGATGAGGACAAACAAGATGCTAATTTTGTTTTGCATCTTAGTATGCAAGATACGCATTCCAAGTGGTTGTATTCCAATTCGGTCAATAAGCCCAAAATACAAGACCCCATATTTAGCGAGTATCAACATATTAAGTGGGTGGTCTTTAATCATCTTGTGATATTAGATATTGCTCCATATCTGATTAAAGATACTAACCCGTCAGCCAACAACGAATGGCTGCAGTTACTTAATGGCTTAGCTTCTAGCGAGAAAGCTAAGGCATTGGATGGTTTACTAGTATCTATTCATGTGGCAGAAATCGCTGATCCTACAAATAGAAATGTATTAGCAGATACCCTAAGAAAAAAATATGAAGAAATAAAGGAATACTGTGGGGTAGAAGTTCCTATCAGTATTACTTTGCTGGGCCTTGAGGAATTAAAAGGGGTCGACGATTGGTTGGCTCGGTTAGGCCAAGAATGGAAAACTCAGACTTTAGGCGTCATCAATCGCCAGGACAACCCAGTAAAAAATCTTGTACAAAGCTGTTTTTCGCAGATTAAAGATGTATTCAAACAAGGGTCTCTTAGCTATTTGGTCAATCAGGGTTTTGATGAAAGCGTCGCCAATCTGCCGCATAAAACCAATGAAATACAGCTTCGTGTTGAATCATTTTGCACACGACTTTGCTCAAGCAACAGCTTTCAAGGAGGGGCTAAAACATCAGGGCTATTTATTGTGATGGCCGAGGAAAATCAAAGTGCTTTTGCTGACGAGCTCTTGGAGCAGTCTGCCTTGTGTTGGTTACCTTCAATTGTAACCAATAAAAATACGGCCAGTGACATGGTTCAAAATAAACGGACTATGACGTATTTTGGTGCTGCAGCCGTGTTAGTCGTCATGTTGAGCATGTTACACAATGCTAACAAAGATAATATTCAAGATATATTGCAGGTTTATCAAGTTAAAAACTCTGAGTCAATCGAACTAGAAAAAGTTATCGCTAATTTAAAAAATAGATATCAATTTATTGAGGATTTAAACGACGTCAACATCAGTCACTGGCTACCTATGTCAGAAGGTGATTTTAATATACCTCTACTCAAGTCTCGTTTGGTTATAGATATACAAGACGTATTGATCCTTCCAGTCGATAAAATATTTTCGTCCCAGATAGGTCAACTTGACAACGATGATGTAGATTTAAAAGTCGACTATATCAACATTTTGATGCGCAGAATAAACGTGTTGAAAGCAGTTGCCTCCGGTACATCTTTTAGTGATTTGACCAGCATGCCTCAACCTTATGATAATGCGTATATAGACAATATGTCATTGACTGTAATTGACGGATTAAATGAGCTTTACCTCAGAAGTTTATTTATGAAAAAGGCTAACAATAATACCCAAATTTGGAAGCAACAAATTGAAGCCTATCGCAGTGATATGTCTAACCTTGTTCTATCTTCAGATGGTGATATGGATTGGTTAGTTGACTGGGTTAGTGCCAGCAGTGGCGTGCAGCCAATCACCATTGAAGATTACTGGCAAGGTTCGATCAATAACGATGACACTTTATCGGTAAACGGTGCTTACACGTTAGCCGGTAAAGAAATTGTTGATGATTTTATTTCGCAAATAGTTAATGCACTTGGCAAAGAACATGCTTTCCTATCAAAGTATTTACCCGCGTTTGAACGACAGTATCAAGCAAATTATTTAGCCAGTTGGAACGCATTTTTGATAGGTTTTAGCGGTGGTAAAGAAACATTAAATAGCCGAGCTGAATGGTTAAATGTAATAAATAACTTAACGACAGGCAGAAACATATTTTTCACATTATTAAATGATGCTGAATATCAATTATCACCTTATAAATCAGAACAGCAGCCTGATTGGATGAGCTTCGTATTTTACTATCAAGATATGTTGGCCTTAGGTGAAGATGAAGCGGAGGGTAACCCTAAAAAGAACAAAGTCCTTACTAAATTAGGACTTAAAGTGGTTAGCGCCCTTGGGCCTATAGGTAAAGCGTTAGCGGGTTCAGGTAAAAGTGCACTTAAAACTAAGAAAAAAATAGATAAGGCAGAAGGTGCTGGTCCTGGTGCTTCGGATAGGGAGCTTAATATGCAAGCTGCAGCCAAAGCTTTAGATGAATACAAGGCACTGATTGCCACGTTAGTGTTTAACGTAGACCAACGAAAAGAATCGTACAAAAGCATCAAAGCACTTTTTGAATTTGAAAATAACCCAAGTGATGAAGGCACAAGCTTAGCTAATGCGAAAATCAATATACGCAATTTACAAGGCCTAATTGGCAAAGCCAGTGTGTCTAACCAATCCTTTTGGAATGTATACACAGGTGCAGTATTGTTACTAGAAGACTTTATGTTGGAAGAAAGTGCCTGTGTAATACAAAGACAATGGAATGATAACTTTTTATACGAATTAGATGGTGTACCAGATTATAAGCTAGAAGAATTTGCTTATGGAGAAGCCGGTGTTTTATGGGATTTCTACTCAAATAATCTACAATACTTTTTTAAGAATAAACGCGGTAGTGGTTATGGTTTTAAACAAGTTGCAGAAAGAAAAATACCTCTATCGGCCAATTTACTTGATTACTTAATTCGTGCTGAAGATTTAAGGAAACGGAAAAAATTTGAGTCTTTCGATCTTTTAATCACGGCTAAACCAACTGACACCAATGCCAACTCGTTGTTGTATGTATCTAAAACTGATATCAGTTTGATTTGCGCCGCTGGTGACCAAACATTAATTAATAACAACTACATAGTTCAAAAACTATTTAAATGGGACGAGAGTTGTCGTTCGGTCAGTGTTAAATTCAAAGTAGGCAACAAAGTGCTTGAAAAAATATTTGCCGGTGATGATGGAGTACTTGACTTTCTTATAAAATTTAAAACCGGAACCGCACGTTTTGATTTAGACGAGTTCCCAGCATTTTTCTATGATTTAAATAATTATAAAATTGAATATTTTGATGTTAAGTTAGACATTGAAGGAAGCAGTAAGTTGAGGCGGGCTTTATCGATTAAACCACCTAAACCACCAGAATCTATTGCACAATGCTGGGTATAAAGCATGGTTGATTCAGTGAATATTTCATTCTTATCAAAACAAGCAGGCAGTGTGCCATTTAAAGCGTTGGTATTGGCACCTTTAAGTGGTAAAAATATCCCTGAGCAATTGAGCTCACCACTCGAAATTAATTGTCATAACTTTGACCAAGTGGTTAAAAGTTTTGCACCTGTTATTGATGTGTATATTGATAATATAGCATTGTGCCAGTTACTCAATTTAGAGGAGCAAACCCTGACCTTTAATTATTCTATTGATGCTTATATCGATTTTGAACCTTGGGTCATTGTTAAAAAAGATCCCTCTTTACTAGAAATATCAGTAACTATAGAGTTAATTCATTTACAACTTCAGAAGAATGGTGACAAGTTTAGTACTGATGTTTTTGAGCTAAATCATCTTGTGATACCGACATTAGACAATCAATACATAAACCGTCAAGAACTAGAAATATTAGTCTGCGAATTAGAAATAGTTCTTTCAGATATACTCAATCAAGTCCTTCACCAACAAAGTTGGCAACAGTTAGAATCAGCTTGGCGAGGAATATATTGGTTATGTAGTACCGCACAAAGCTGTGATGACTTAATAGTTGAATGTGCGACAGTCACCAAAGAATTACTGTGGGATGATTTGTTTAGCAATGCTGATCTTATTGATTCCAATTTATATCAACAGGTATATGTAGACAGTATTGGACAATTTGGCGCCGTACCTTATGGGGTCTTATTAGTCGATGACTATTTTTCAGGCACTGGCTCTGATTTAAGTTTATTAAAAGCCCTGACGAATGTGTGCAGTCGAGCACATTTACCCGTTATTACTGCCGCCAGTGCTGCCATGTTTAACGTCGACGATTTCAATACGCTGCAAGATTCAGCTTATATCTCTGAAATACACAACACCAATAGCTACATTAAGTGGCGTAGTTTTATTGCCACTCAAGATGCCAGTTATCTTACTTTAACGATGCCAAGACTCTTGTTTAGATGCGTTTACGATAAAGGAGAAACACCTTTAAGCTGGTTTCAAGAACATACCGGTAATAGTCATCAATACTGTTTGTGGGGTAACGCGAGTTATGGGTTCGTCGATAATTTATTTAAAAGTTTTGAAGGTAATGGGTTTTGTAGTGCTATATCGGGTAACAATGGTGGTAATATTGATCTATCCGTATTGGTGTCAAGTCAAGCCAAATTACCGGTTGAGATAGCCTTTTCTGAAGATAAAGAAGCAGAATTAATTAGTCTAGGCTTTAACCCTATTTGCACAAGAGCTTATCAAAACCAACTTTTGTTTGAATCAGCGAACTCTGTTCGTTGGGGTAATATGAAAGTGAATCACCAAATTCAAAATATCGATAGTATTGCCAGTGCTCAATTACAGTATTTACTGGTTGTAGTGCGTGTCATTCATTGTTTGAAAATTATATTCAGAGAAAATTTGGGTGCTACAAGTCACACTTCTGAATTATCTAATATTTTAAATCGCTGGGTACGTCAGTTTGTTTCTGACGTTGAAGCCCCATCGCTTGCTGTGCGTTCACAAAGGCCTTTAAAAGATGCTCGTGTGACAGTGTTAGAAGCGCTTGATGCTGGTTGGTTTGATATCGAAATATCACTTACTCCACATATGAAATATCTGGGTAATACTGTGGCTATTACCACTTCAGTATCCATGAATGAAGAGGTAAGCTAATGGAATTCGCTGGGTACATGAAAGTAGAAGGGGATATACAAGGGCCAATAGAAGGCTCTTCTGCTAGAAAGTTTAGAGAGGGGAGTATCGAGCTTTTTTCATTTGAACATGAAATTAAATTACCCACAAATATACAGTCAGGAATTGGTAATGGGCCTGTCATACATCAACCTATAAAAGTACTAAAAGAAATAGATAAAAGTACTCCCAAACTTTATCGGGCCTTGGTAGAAAAAGAGTGTTTGAGCTTAGTGCAACTTGAGTGGTTTAGGTATACGCCTCAAGGAGAAGAGTTGGTTTATTATCGTGTCGAACTAAGCAATGCTTACATTCTGTCCGTAGCTCCATGGACTCCTGCTTTAAACCGATCTGAATCAGAATATTTACTTTTCATGGAAAATATTACGTTAGTCTATGAAGGAATAAGTTGGAGTTGGGGACCCGATGGTGATGTTACTTATCAAGCTAATTGGCGAGGTCAGCAGTGATGTTAAGACTTACTGAGAGGTTAAATTTATTAGGTTCACAACCCAGTGATAATAAGCACGAAGAATCCATTAATATAGCCACTTCGTTACGTAATTATCTGCAAAAAATATTGAATACAAAGATAGGCAGTGTATTGTGCTCGCCACAAATGGGCTTACCTTATATAAACATAAGCGAGGGTATCGGTGTAGATTCGGGTAAAGAACATATCCTCAAGCAGATACAGGTATTGCTACTAAAATTTGACCCACGCATAGTGACCATCACTACTCAATTAAAAAATAATCATAATTTAACTACTATTTTGGCCTTTCAACTGTCCCTCACTACCCAGTCAAAACAAAATATTAGCATGTTGGCTAAATTGCAATCAGACAATACTTTCGAACTGGAATTACAATAATGGACCTAGCCGAACTTTACCTACAAGAATTGAAATTACTAAAGGAATCTTCAAAAGTTTTTAGTGAAGATTACCCTGCTATTACCGAAAGTATCAATCGAGATATCATTGATCCTGATGTTGATATGATCCTCCAAGGGGTGTCTTATTTAACGGCACAATTTAAAAAAGAATTGGATGATCAGTTCCCAGTTGCACTACAGGCATTGTCACAAGTATTAACGCCTACTTTGATGCAGCCCATACCAGCTGTGAGTATTTTATCTTTAACGCCTAAAGCTAACCTGATCTCCCCTTTAACCGTCAGAAAGGGGACTAGCTTTGACTCATTACCTATTAACTTAGATGAAGATGGTGTGGACCAAATTTCCTGTCGTTTCAGTAGTGCGTGGCCAATAGAAGTATTACCGCTGAACATCGCCGATGTATCTGTGTCAAAGGTCGAAAAAATAGTTGAAGATTTACCATCGACAGTACTTGAACTACGTGTAGGCTTTACATCTGATAAAAACGATCTAGCTAATTATCACTTCGATAAGCTTAGTTTCTACATCAATCAATCACCTAGTGATGCCAGTGTATGGTTACAAATGTTATCCCAGAAGCTAATATCAATCACGTTAACTCAGGGAGCAAGCAGTGTAATTTTGCCTACAGATAACATAAGATTGAGTGGATTTGCCACAGATAGAAATGTCTTTGATGCCAGTAATACGTCCAATCAACACAGTATTTTACAAGAATATTATGTATTACCTGAAAAACTACAATTTTTTGAGCTAGACCTAAATCAATGGCAGCAGCGTAACGGTACACAGTTTTCGATTACCTTTCAATTTCAACTACCCAATTGGCACTTACCAGACATTAATGCAGAGCATTTAAAATTGTATTGCGCGCCTGTAATGAATGAGTTTGAGCATTATGCTGAACCAACGGCGATGAACAGCGTGCAACTAGACTTTGCTTTAACAGCCAAGCATCGTAATTTATCAATTCCAGTGAATTTGCCAATAGTCGATGTGCTTAGTGTAGAAAGCATCAAGCGGGAGAGGGAGCGCAATAAAATTTATCGTAATATTGTTAAACCCCGAAGCACCTTCGCTAGTAATAAAGGTGGTTTTTATCATTACAGAAAACATGGTGTGCACGATGGCGAAGTCAGTAATTGGCTAGCATTACAATTTGAATCAGGTATGAGGCCACACGGTCAAGAAGTGCTGCGAGTCAAGCTTAAATGTTGCCATGGTGATATTGCAGCGACAATTCCCCCGAATAAACTTAATGTGTCAACGAGTAGCAGTCCAGAGCTGGTTTCTTTTACTAATCTGACTACCAGTAGTGATTATCTACCGGCACAAATTGTATCAAATGAAGCTTGGCAAGTGATGTCTGACCAGGCTATTAGCTTACAAAACATAGAAAGTGCTGAACAATTAAAATTAGTGTTGCAACATCATATACCGGTACAACTCAAAAATACTGCGAAACATAAAACATTAGAACACCGTATTGAAGCGATCAATAGTGTTCAAATAAAGCCTAAGGATCACTTCGAAAATGGATTGTTGATTAGAGGCACCGAATATTTAGTGAGTATCAACAGTGAAAATTTTGTTAATCAAGGTGAGAGTTTTTTATTTTCATGTTTGATAGACCAATTATTAGCCTTACAAATACCCATTAATAGTTTCAGTCAGTTAATTGTAACTGAATCTCGCAGCGGTGAATCTCAATCCTGGCCAATGAACTTTGGTGGTATGACTCGATGATCGAACAAGAGCTATTGGTTAATGCCACACGTTATAGTTTCGTAGAAGTCTATAAATTACTATGTGAATTAGCTATAAATAATAAGCTTGACCCTATTCAAGTGATTAGAATTAGACCCGTGTTAGGTTTACAACATGCCCGTACCCAAGTGGTGTCGGTGACTAAACAACAGCATATGAATACAGGTTGTTTATATTTTTTGAATGTTAATTTACCGGGGCTTTACGGGAATGCTTCACCACTTCCCAAGTTTTTTACAGAAGAACTGGTACAGGCATCACACAAAGAGCAAAATCAAACCCGGCTATTCTTAGACCTGATCCATCAAAGGCTTTATCAATTATTGTTCGCAGCCAGCACGCAAAACCTACCTCATTACTCCTTAAATGGACAAAAAAACTTACACGAATTTATGTTTTCTATGGTGGGTTTTAAGGACGAATTATGGCTTAGAAAGTTCCCTGAACCGGCCTTAATTTTACGTAATATCAATATTATACGCCATCAAAAAGGCACTGTCGCAGGACTAAAAAAATTGCTGCAAAATATTTTTTCAACCTCAGATATACAGATACAGCAGTGTGTCAACAGACGAGCCAACATCAGAATGACTCAACACTTAGGACTTAATTTACAAGCTAATCAGGTCAGTACGAATGCCGTACTCGGTAGTAAAGTTCAAGATATCCAGTCCAAAATTATACTTTCTATAAATTCAGTAACAGTTAAAGAATATAAAAAATGGTGTTTAACACCCAAGTACTGGTCAGCCTTGCAACACTTAATAAAATTTTTTGTCGGTCAGGCTTTGTTAGTCGACGTACGGTTCGATGTGTTAACAGATAAAACCTTAGGGCTCAAGCTAGTGTCAGATGATCAGTTTGCCTTAGGGAAAAATGCTTGGCTAACCAACAGACAAGATCAGCAGTATATTACTGCCCCTTTGACACTCTTATAAACGGCTCTACTGTTTTAATTATGCTGATAATTAGGCCCAATGAGTTTCATCATTTATTACTCATTTGAGCACTAATTCAAAATTTTAAAGATTGTATTCGCAAATACATAATCAGACGGGAAACATGCCATGAGTCAATATCACTTTATATTTCATTATCAGCACAAAAGCCCTGAGGGCGGGACCGAGAAAAGAGAACTCATATTACTGAGTTTTTCAGGCCGTGAAACCATTTCAGAGTTGTTTGATTTTGAACTTGAACTTAAGTCTGATGATATTCAATTAGACGAAGATGGGGTGATTAATCAAACGTGCTCTATAGAAATTTACTATGCAAATAATACCACCCCAATCCGCGTTATTCATGGGCTTATCAATGAGTTTGAAGACGTCAATTATTTCCCTGACTGCACCTTATACCGCGCTAGGGTAGTACCGAGAGTGTGGCAATTAAGCTACTTTGAAACCAACGAAGTCTATCTAAATGAAACCATAGATCAAACGTTGACAGTGATGCTTGAAGAAGCGGGTTTTTTATTAGGTCAAGACTTTCGCTTTGAACTTAACCGCAGTCCCACCTATCGTGCTTGGCCGTTCAGATTGCAATACAATGAAACACACCTAGATTACCTGCAGCGTATTATTGAGCGTGAAGGTATCTATTATTATTTTGAGCACAGTCATAACGCAGATGTCATGGTGTTTTGCGATAACAACCAATCATTACCAAAAATTGTGCATGCTAATGAAGCCGATAAGGTCACATTCCAAGCTAATAGCGGTGTGTTGATCGCCAGCGGTGCGAATACTGTTAACAGTATTATTTGTAAACGGCATACCCTGCCCAAAAAAGTCACATTACGAGATTTTAATGACGAAACACCATCATTAGATATTCGTGGTAAGTTTGTGATCAATAAAACCGGGATAGGGGACATTAACCTCTATGGCCTAAACATCACCTCACCAGAAGAGGGTCAGCAATTAGCCGAAATTCATGCTAATGCGTATCTGTGCCGCCAAAAATCGTATATTGGTCAAGGTGACGTTGCCACTATGTTAGCAGGCCACACTTTTAATTTACAGCACCACCCAAGGGCAGCATTTAATGAGTTAGGGTACTTGCTTGAGAGCATCGAACACGAAGGGGCAAATCTCAATCAATATCAGGCCATTCACCCCGATGACCACAGCCTCGTTAATTATGCTAATAATTTTACTGCTTTATCTAGCGAGCATCAATTTGCTCCTAAAAGACAAACCCTTGCCCCTGAAATCAACGGTACATTAAACGCGATTGTTGACACCGAAGTAGACTCTGGTTACGCCGAACTGGACCAGTTCGGTCGGTACAAGGTTAAATTACCTTTTGATCGAAAAGACCGAGGTGTTGATGGCGGCAAAGCTTCGCATTGGGTGCGTATGATGCAGCCTTATGGCGGCTCAGGTGAAGGCATGCACTTTCCGCTGCGTAAAGGTACCCGTGTGTTACTGGGTTTTATCGGTGGCGATCCTGACCGGCCCTTTATCAGCGGCACTATCAACGACAGTGGCGAACAGCAAAGTATTGTCACTGGTGACAATCAAACCAACAATATGATCAAAACCGCATCAGGCAACAAAATAGAACTGGAAGATAAAGAAGGTAAAAACCGGATTAAGCTCCAAACGGGTGATAATCAAACGTATATGCACTTAGGCTCACCAAATCACCCTGGCGATGGCTTCGTAGTCATGTCTACAGGAATAGAACGTAAAGAAGTTTTAGGTGGAAAACAGATTACACGCGTAACAAAAGATAAATTAAACGAAACTGATAAGACCAGAGACGAAAGCAACTCACATAATAGTGGGGTGACGACTGATGATTTATCTGATGAACAAGGCTATTTCACATTTCCAATAAAAAGTAGTATGGGTGATGGGGCAAATGCCGTTTTGGGTACATTTGCAGCTGCAGCTGCAGATTTTCCTATCGACGGATTGATGAACAGAAATATTGAGTTATCGGGTTATTACCTGATAGAAAGAACCTTGGGTGATAAATATATTTTTGAACAGGGAAATGAATATGAATTTAATTCGCCAGGTGATAAACGCTTTCAGTTTGGTGCGGACAGAGAAATTATTATGTGCCAAAATGATGCAGCCTTAAATACTGACTATGTAAAGACCGCAACTAGCATCAAAGAAAATCAAAATAAAAATCGTGATCTCACCGGAGCAAACGACCTATACACCTCTCTTGTTGACTTGTTGACCAAAAATGTATCTGGGTACCAAAGTTTCGCGACGAATTCAGCTCTTACAGAAGATGATAAGACTTATTGGAGATCTGGTGTTTGCTTAACACTCAAGCAAGCGAATGACCTGTTAGATAACAAATGTAATTTTAGAATAGCCGAACACAATACCTTTAATATTCAGAAAGGTAATATTTTTGATTTTGGGGGGTACTGGAATTATGACATGGGTAATAGTTATGCGGAAGTACACGGTAAACAAGGAGAATCAAACGACGATGGAACCATTACTCCGACTGAAATTAACAAAAAATATTCTGGGGATATAGCCGAGGAAGCAGGCCCATGGTGGAAAGAAATAAAGGGTAAAAATCTAACAATTGTTCAAGAAGGAGAAGAACAGGTAGAAAAATCATACTGTAACCAATACAACTATGCTCTGGGTAATAAAATCGAAGTACACAAGGGGGATGTAGAAAGTCAGCATTATGGTAACTCCTATGACTACCACGATGGCAATGCCTATTCGAAGCATAATGGCAATAGTTATGAAGAGGTAAATGGCAACTCTGAAAGTGTGTTTGGGAAGCCGGGGGGAGGGCACTCAACGGTAGAACGATATTATGGCTGGCAAGATTCTATGATGATTGCCGGTAGTTCAGAAATGCAATTGGGAGGTGCCAGTTCATTATTCTTAGGTGCAAAAAATGATATAAGCTTGGCTATTTCTAATAATGTTAATATGGGGGTGTGGACTGATATAAGTTTGGGTGGAAAATTTACCTTGGATGGCGCTGTTGAACTAAACGCTTGCGTTGTTAGAACTGAGGCCGTGGCTGCGTCTAAGTTAGAAACAGCTTTGAGTAAAATACAGATGATAATATACGATATAGAAACAATTACTAATGATATCGACAATAATCTGGTAAGCCTTAAAAATGTTGTATACAATATTGAATCTGGTGCTTTGAAAATGATTCAATAATGCAAATAATAAAGCCCTTACACCTTGGTGTTTTGCATAAATCTTTTACCTATCTTAAAAAGGATATATTTTGTGTATCTATTCCTATCGCTTTTTCATTAGTTAATGGTGAGATATTACTTGAGCAAAAGCTTTGGTCTACGATTGCCGAAGAGATGGATGGTGAAATATTTGATGTTGGTATGCCAAAACAGAATGCCGAGGTTTTGGTGAACGGAAATTTTTATGCGCCTAAACGGAAACCAGTTCAAGTCGGCTCAGTGCACTTAAAGGTCGGTTGCGAAGATAAAAAATCTATAGATAAAAAGCTACTGGTATTTCCAGATCGACGTTGGATCAATTTATTAGATGCCGGTATCGGCATTCGTTCAGATGTAGAAATCATCGACATGCCTATCGTTTATGAAAATGCTTTTGGAGGTGATGGTTATAAATATAATCCAAAGGGAAAAGGGTACAAACCATTAGATGCCGAACAGGGAAATATTCATTTTTTGCCTAATATTGAATATCAAGACAAATTAATAACCTCACCTGATAGTAAGCCTTGTCCAGCAGGATTTTCTCGTATTGATATGATATGGCAACCTCGCTTAGGTAAGGCAGGAACCTACGATGAAAAATATTTAGCGGAACAGATGCCTGGCTTTCCCAATGATATTGATTGGTCTTATTTTAATGATGCTGCCGAAGATCAATGGCTGAATGGTTACTTTCAAGGCGACGAAAAATTTTCTATTAGCAATATGAATACACAGCATGCACGGTTATCGGGAACTTTACCCGCTATTTATGGCCGTGCTTTTGTAAATCAAACTATCCCCATATTAGATGAGCAAGGTAATAATACAGCTGAAACGACCGTCGAATTTAAAGAGATAAAAACAAAGCTCGATACCTTATGGCTATTCCCTAATGAAGCTATGGGCGTTATGATCTACCGAGGTACTATTGAAGGCCATAGTGACGATGGTAGCGATATTAAAGACCTATTGTTAGCCTGTGAAAACCGCAATGATAAGCCTCGATCTCTTGCTCATTATCAAAATCAGCTCACGAAACGTATTGATCCAGAACATGGCTATAAATATGCGCTGTTTAGTTCACCGCTCATTGCCGAAGGCATGATCTGTGGCTTTAAACAAATACAAGAAGACTATGATTTTCCCTTAGAGATGCTCGCTCAAGCGAATATGAATGAATTTTCCGATGCGAAAAAAGCAGAGGCCATGTCGCAAGTAGGTGACGCCAAACAGCAGATTATTGATCAGTGTAAAGCAGCGGGTATAGATCCTAAGCCCTATATAGATAAAATTGATAATCTGGAAAAAGCCCCCGAGCAGATTAAGATAGAAGAGCTGTTGGAAAAAATGGCACCCGGCATGCTAACAGATCCGGAAAACATCGAAATATTTAATATCGACTTATCGGTAATGGATGAAATTAAAGCGTTTATGGATGAATTAAAAGAAAAGAAAATAGCCGAGGCCAAAGCACAAATTAATGCTGAAGTAGAAAAGCTAAAAGCATTGCCTGATGCGCATTTGTTTGCCGATGCCATCACTCAAATGGAAACAAAGGTAAAAGAAATTGAACTGCCGCCCATGTGGCCACGGGCCGATATCCCAGAGAAAATAAGCCAAATTAAGCAACAAGTATCGGAGGCTAAAAAACAGATAGATGAATTGCGTCAGCAAGGTGTATCCGAAGAGCAATTACCAAGTTTAGATGTCGACATTGAAGATGTTGAAACCAAATTAAAAGCCGCTGAAGTGAGCTTAAAAAACACCTATTTAATGGGTGCTCATATGCTGGGAGAGGCGAGATCGCCACACCCAGAAAAAGAGCAAATACTTAGAGACGAGTTTCTTACAAAGTTTAAAAATGGGACTAGTCTTGTCGATGGTGATTTCGCCTGCATAGACTTGTCTGAACAAAACCTCGCAGGTATCGATTTGTCTGGCTGTTATTTGGAGGGGGTGAACCTCTCTGATTGTGATTTAAGCAATGCCAAATTAGAAAAAGCAATATTGGCGGGCGCTAATTTAACCAATGCGAAATTAGTTAATGCCAATTTCCAAGGTGCAAATATTGGCGCAGCTAATTTAACCGATGCAGATTTCACAGATGTTAATTTAGCAAAAAGCCAACTGGGTGGAGCCAACTTTACCCGCACTAAACTTATTCGCTGTTTAATGGCTGAAATTAATTTTTTAGACACCGAATTTAACCGCACCTGCTTTGACGGTGCCAATATGAAACAGTGTAATTTTGTTAATCCGGTTTTCAGAAATTGTAGCTTTGTTGGGGCAGATTTAACGCAAGTGAACTTTGTTAAAGGTGAATTTGTGAAAGCTAACTTTAGTAAGGCGATATTAGATGGTGCTAATTTTGTTGAAGCTAAGGCCAACGGTACTAGTTTTAGCCAAGCGCAAATGATCAATAGCCGTTTTGTTGGAGGATGCGACCTCAATAATACGGATTTTAGTGGTGCGTTAGTAGATAAGTCCTGTCTGCGAGAAAACCAGTTGAATCATGCTAACTTCAGCGGTACTCAACTGAATGAAACAGATTTAAGCGGATCTAGTCTGCATCATGCCAACTTTTCAGGGGCCATTGGTATTCGTGCTCAATTCATGAAATCTGATTTAAAAAATGCCAAATTAACTTCTCTGAACTTGATGGAAGGATCTCTTTATAAGGCTTTTTTGGTAGGCGCCGATTTTAGTGGTTCTAATATGTATTGCGTAAACTTTATGGATGCCACCTTAGGCGAGAATCGTTATAAAGATACTAACCTTGATCAAACCATATTGCAGGATTGGAGGCCTTAAATGTTAAAAAATGAATTAGTTAAGGCCGTCAAAGGTCGAGAACCCATGATTCAAGGAAAGGATCTAAGCGGTGGTGATTATCAGGGGGCTGATCTTGGTGGTGGTACCTTCGAATCAGTGTCTTTTCAAGGGGCAGACCTGCGTTCAGCCAAGCTTAAAGAATGTAATTTTATAAAGTGCGATTTCACTAATGCTAGGTTGGATAACTCGAACCTGACCTTGGCTAACTTTATAGAACCCAAGGGTGAGAAAATAAGCCTAGTCGGCTGTGATATGCGTCTCACCAGTTTTATTGACGCTAAGTTTGAAGGGGCCGACCTGTCAGCCGCCAATTTTGAAAATACCAATTTTATCAATCCGAAGTTTAAAGACGCTAAATTCATTGGTGCTAAGATGAATCAAAACTCCTTTATTAATGGTGATTTTGAGAATGCTGATTTCTCCAAGGTAACGGTGTTTCGTGCCAATTTTATTGAAGCCAATGTTAAAAATATGACCTTTGAAGGGGCCAAGTTAGAGCTGGCATTTTTTATGAAAGCCGACTTTTCTCAATACGATTTTACCCAAATCAATTTTATCAAACCTCAGTTCCAGCAAACAAAATTGATAGGTGCCAACTTCGAAGGCATGGATTTAACTCAGGCCGGGTTTATGGAAGCGGATCTGACCGGGGCTAACTTAAAAAAAGTGCAGGCCAAACAGGCCAATTTTATTAAGGCTAACTTAACCATGGCCGACTTTACTGGTGCGCAGATGGAGCAAACCTTGTTACAAGAGGCTAACTTGTTTCAGGTTAACTTCACTAATGTTAAGGCCATTCAAGCGCTCATGGTGAAGGCCGACTGTTCCAAGTCGGTATTCACTGGTGCCGATTTAACTTATGCTGATTTTAGTCATGCAAAACTAATTGATGCAGACTTATCCAATACTCAATTGTACCGTGCCAATTTACATCAAATAATAGAGCATAATACGCGATGGCATAATGCTAATCGCGCGGCTGCACTAGGCACCGATGAAACCAAAAAAAAAGCAGAACAGTGGCGCGCTGATGTTTTATAAATCAAAAAATAAAGTAGGGGTTTTTTAATGACAAACGTATCAATGATCCATAATTCGATGGAAAATCTCACAGAAACAGAAATTGTGACAGTGCAGGGTGGGAGTGAACATAACTTTATGGTGCTTTCTTCGCTTGGGGTTTTGCGTGCTTCAGTAGCGTTTAGTTGTTTAGTTGTGCCTAGGGAAGGGGACCGGGTTTTATTAAGCCGTTGCAACAATGAAAACCATATTTTGGCGATTATTGAACGGCCTGATGTGAGTGATATGGCTATTTCTTTTCCGGGTAATGTTGCGATGCAAGCTAAGTCAGGTTCAATTAGCATGGTAGCTCAGCATAAACTGTCTTTAACCAGTGCAAAACAAACACAAATTACATCCACAGAATTGGCGATTAATACCATGAAAACAAATGTGCTGTCTCAAGAGCTACTGGTTAAGGGCGATAAAGTGACAAGTGAATGGCGACAAATTAATGTCATTGCTAAGGTTTTTCATTTTTTAACTGACACACTAACCCAGCATATTAAAAACAGTTTTAAAGTAGTCGAGGGTGTTGACCAATTAAAAAGTCTTAATTATATGCAAACTGTGGACAAAACTTTATCTATCCGTTCTCGTGATGCTGTGATTACTGCTCGTAAAGATATTAAGATTGATGGTGAACGAATTCATATGGGTTAAGGGAGAGTCTTATGGTTTTTGCAACAACTCAAATGGGTGGTTTGAATTTAGCTTTTCCTGACGTGTGTTTAACGCCTATACCGTCACCTGTAGGACCTATTCCGGTGCCTATTCCTTATCCTAATTTGGCTGTACCGATGACGGCTATTCCTTCGCAGGTAAAAGTATTAACACTGGCAATGCCAAATCATAACATGATGACAATAACCCCCATGAGTAATGGAGATAATGGAGGACTAATGATGAACCCTCTATCAGGCATGGTCATGGGGCCTCAAAAACAATTACTGGGTAGTGTGAAAACCTTTATTGGTGGGCTACCTGCCAATAAAATGTTGGGTCTGTCAGGACAGAATGGAATGATGCCTGGTGCTTTTGGTATGACCTTAGCACCTAGCCAAGTAAAACTTATGATTTTGGCATAGTCCAAAATAAAACTGATTATGTTTCAAAACAGTAGGAGAGGGTTGTACAAATGAAGATTTCTTTCGGCATAAAATTTGGTACATTAATGCTGATAGCCATTATGTCTCTAGTTGGCGGTGTGTTGGTTTTTTTCTACCAAGATAGTATTTCTACTATGAAAACTGACCTTAAAGACCGCATTGGCGATGTAGTTCGCACCAGTGCTTTTATTTTAAAAGAAGAAGACCGAGTGCTGATAGAACAGTTCCGAAACCAAATTTATGATCAACTACCTAATGATTATGAAAAAAAAGTTGAGACGTTCATTCGGTTGTCTAAAAATGGAGCGGAGCTCAAAAGTGGTGCAGATATACTGTTCGACACAAATACATCTACTGCCATACATAATGAATATGACTTTCAACACATTGTGCAATTACTCAGAAGAATGAAAGCGGGTAGTAAAAATCAGGCTGAAAAATTATCTTTCTTAGAGCAAGAAAGCCACTCCCATAGTAATGCGTCTGATGTAGTCTGGGCTTATTTAATGGTTAGAGTACCGGGTATTGAGTCTACCAAGGCTTTAATGTTTTTGGCAGACTCCCATTACGAAGGTGACCAAGAAAATTCGACTAATCCAGTAGGTACCCTTTACGCTGGTGATGCGTTTTATGCGAGTCCCTTTGATGGTGAAATATCCGTTTCAGAAGAAGGATATGAAGATAAATATGGCGAAACCTGGACGGGTTTGGTGCCTATTAAAAATAAAGACGGTGAGGTCATTGCTGCATTGGGTTTAGATTGGCGAGTAGAAGACTTTAATCAGCGCATTAATGAACGCAAAAATGTTAGTTTAATAATTTTTGCCTTCGCCGTCATTATGGCTATTGTGTTAACTCTTTTAATTACTGCATGGATATCTATTCCTCTGGGTAAATTGAGAATTGGCGCAGAGCAGCTTCTAAGGCAAAATTTTGAGCATAAAGTATCGATTAAAAGTCAAGACGAGTTTGGACTGTTAGCCAATACCTTTAATAGAATCAGTGTTGAACTCGGCCAATTTACTCAAGATTTAGATAGTATTGTAAAAGCTAAAACTGTACAGCTCACTAAGGCAAAAGAGGAAGTAGTGGCTCTCAATAATGTACTTAATCAAGAGAACGCACATTTGGGTGCCGAAGTCAGTAATTTGATAGCACTACGAGAACGTAATTTACCTTACTTAGATGCACTAAAGCAGCATACTAGTTTGAATGACTACGACATTGAGTTTCATTATTTACCTTCACAAGCAGTGTGCGGTGATTTTTGGCAAGTAAAAATGGATGATCAACAAGCTAATATTACCTTGGGTCAGGTATCTGGTTATGGGCTTGAAACCGCTATGATGGCTATGCAAGTACAAAGTCTGCTAAAAGTGACTAAAGGTACTGACGTTGACTCTTTAATTTGTGTAAATCAGTACTTACACGAACAGCAGCAGTCCATTAATTTAAATTTACATTGCAAAGTGTTATCGGTACAAATTATTCAAGATAAATTAAGTGTTATAGGTAGTGGTGAAGCACCGATTAAATATTCAAAAGACCATACCAATAGTGTAGAAATATCCAGTATGTTACCCTTAGGTGTAGCAGAAAATATTGAGCTTGGGCCCGTGTCAGTGTCTTTACTCAAAAACGAAGGCATATTGTTGTTCAGTGCTGGGTTTAAACATGCCTTAGCCAAATTATACGGGGTCGATGCAGACGCACTTAAGGCATTGGATATTATTGAATTAAGTGGTGTACCTAACAATAGTAGCGCTGATTTATTAAATGAGATCAAGCAACAAACATGGTTTGACGAGTTTAAGCAGGATATCAGTTTTATCATAATTCATCATAAAGGAAGTCGGTGATGCATAAACTGTCTGTGTCCAACTGCTATAGCTTTATAGAAGAAGAAAATAAACTGTCTTTTAATGTTGATGCAAACTTATTTAATTTATCAGACATTCATAATGCTAAGGAGCTTATCACATTTTTACAGCGTAATAGAGTCACAGTGTTGAAGCTGGAGTTAGACAAAATTATACACTTAGACTCAAACACTGAGTCTTTTATTTATCAAGTGGTTTTATATTTCTCGCAAAGTCCACAGCGCAGTTTATCTTTGTTAGCTGATGGTGAAAGTAATTTACAAACTATTTTAGTTAAGCGTTTACTTATTATTAGTCAGACAATAGATATCAGTTTTACCAATGCAATAAGTCTTTAACCTTAATGCCAATATTAGTACTCGAACAAAGCTGAGTGATAATATGAAGATAAATATCAGTAGTAAAAAGCGCAATCTATATTGGTTATAGGTTGCGCTTTTTTATGAAAATTATTCTACTGGATAACGGGTTAGCGCAAATGAAAAGTATAATATGCTAGCAAACATAATAATGTAAGGCATCCCATCGGTTCCTAAATATTGCATTGAGAACCCGATAGCCACAATACCCAATGTACCACCAATGCTTTCCATTAGTGAATAACCTGCGTTTGAAGCAATAAGATCATCCTCGCTGGTGTAGCGTTCGCCTACCAATGTCAATGAGACTGAATAGATACCGGAAATAACCCCACCCCATATAAAGACTAGTATCCATGCTTGTAGTGGGGTGTAAATTGCAATGGGTAAACATACAGCACAAATAATACAGGCAAAGGCACACCAAACTATAAAAAATCGTCTGTCGAAGTAATCAGAGATCCAGGCGATAGGTATTTCAAGCAGTAATGAGCCAAACATAAAGCAACTTAATAACAAGGCTGCATCGGGTAAGGATAATCCGTTTTTCATTCCATAAATAACGATGAAAGCAGCTACACCAAACTGGGATACTCCAGCCATTGCAATTGAAAACATAGCGCCTTTGTTCTCAAAAATCATTTTAAAAATACTTGATCCACCATTAAAACGTGCCTTTGGTATCTTGGTTGAGTATACAATTAGAATTACCACAGATAGTGCACATACCAGCATGGCTACAACAAATAACCGAGCCATATCAACCAACGGTTCGTGGCCTACAATTGCAGTAGTAAAGGCTAGTATTTGATTCGTTAAATTGGCGAACAACAAAAGGTTATTATTTAATGCATTTATCAGTATGGGACCGATGGCAAAACCTATCGAGATAGAGGTACTGTAAAGTGCAATCATTAAGCCTTTGTTTTTCTTGAACGGTATAGAATTTACCCAAATTTGCAGCATTATAAAAATATAATAACAACCTATAGCATGAATAAATATAAGTGCGATGAGCATGCCTAAATCATTAAAATATGGAAACAGCAGTATTGTAGGAAGACGGAACAAGGTTGAGCCAACTATCCCCAATGCTAACTTAGTATGTTTAAGTATGCTTGGAATAAGCAAACATACGATCAGAGAAGCAATAGTTTCAAAAGATAGCACTGCACCAATAGCAGAATCAGTATTAGCAGGAGAAGAAGCTAAATGAACCGGTACTAAAACCGCTAACATACCCATTGAAGCACTTGTCAATAGAGTGGATAGTACATTCACCATGAGTCCAAATTTGTCTCCAAAAAAGTTAATTTTAGGAAGTGTACCGCCACCCTCAGTTGTTGTATTATTGCTCGTCATTTGTTTTCCTGCTAAATGTAATATTCTTTTAGTGGCGGTATGCCGTTAAAGCCGACACTTACATAACTATTGCTATAAGCACCAGTGCACATAAAAATAATGTGATCACCGGTTTTTAACAATTTAGGAAGCATATGTAGGTCATTTTTAAAAGATAACATATCGTCACTATCGCAAGATGGTCCCGCTAGGGTGGTTTCAACTAGTTCATCTGACAACTCATTCGCGTAATAAACAGGGTGTTTTATATCGGTACCTTCATACAAACCATTAAATTTTCCTACATCTAAATACAGCCACTTTTGTGATTTGCGTTTAACCATTTTATGAGTGGCAAGTATAACCTGTGTTTTTATACAACCTGCCTCAGAAAGTAAAAAACGTCCCGGTTCACACATGAATTCATACTGATTATCTAAACCAAATATCTGTCTAATATATTCACAAACATCTTGAGCATAACCAGCCACATCGTAATTAACAGGAACGTTTTGATCATTTAAATAACCTGATGCAGGAAACCCGCCACCTAAATTAATTAATTCAACATCAATATTTTTAAGGGCCAACTGATCAATCGCTGTTTTAGTATCTAATAATGCAACTTTCCAGGCGCGAGAAGACCTTTGCTGAGAGCCAACATGAAATGACAATCCTAAACTGTCTATATCTAAAGATTTAGCGTTGCTCAATAGTTCTATCGCTTGATTAACCGAACAGCCGAACTTATTACACAGGCCCCAAGTTGCACCTTCTCCAGTCGTAGATATACGGCACACTATTCTGCTGCTTGGCGCATGAATGTGTATTTTTTGTAGTTCTTCTTCACAATCTAAAGCAAAACTACGAATACCAAGAGCATAAGCTTTTTTGATACTGTCAATACTCTTAATAGTGTTACCGAAATGTATATTTTTTGCTTCAACGCCCAAACTTAAGCAGAGTTGTATTTCACCTAAACTGGCGCATTCAAAATTACTACCTTGTGCCAATAATATTTTTAAAACGTTTGGAGAGGGGTTAGATTTCACTGAGTAGAAACATTTAGCAATAGGCAAATTACGCGTCAGTTCTTGATAATTTACGACTACTTTTTCTAAATCAATTACCAGAAAAGGTGTTTTTAAATCAGGTTGCAAAATAAAGTTTTGTAGTTTTGATGGTAATCGGATGACTTGGTTGCTAATTGTTGAAACTTGTGTGGATTGGTTATTCATTATCAGACCTTGTGTGTATTGAATTTCTTACCACTTGTTCGGCAAGCTCTTTCCTCTTTAAATTTATTTTTAATCCAAAATTGCGCATAAACCATACAATCGAACCAACAAAGAAGGAGATGAAAAACCCAGCTACCATTGTTCTAGTGGTAGCACGTCTGATGGGTTCTAATCGAGTATTGTAATCATCAGCTGTGATGTCAATTCCTAATACACCTATCATTTCACCTTGTTGATTTGAAAATGGAACATAGGCGGAAATGTGTGAGCCCCATGCATCTACATAGGGTTCATCCGTTACTTCCGGCTGATTGTTAGTTAAGGCCTGAATTAATTTAGCCGGCGCCCCTAGATATTCCTGCATTATGGCCGCTTTATCTTCTCCAGCGGGTGTCGCGTCCAATATAAAATAAACTTTTTCTTCTTTTAAAATAGCGGTATACAAATACTCAATACTTTTGTCAGCTTCTTGAGCATCTTCTAATGGTTTGATTTGTCGTAAATAGCTTTTTGATGTTTCTTGGCCAATGGTTAAACTTTCATGTTCATCGTGGTCTAAAATCGTGTTTATTACTGCAACTGTCCTCAACAATCCTTGTTTTATTTCTCCTTTCTGAGCGTTAAGAGCATAATCATATATGAATTGTGTAAGACTAAGGATGACGAGACACACAAAAGACCCAATTAATACCGCCTCCGATAACGGATAAATCCTATAGGATTTCCATAGCTCTTTTTCAGCGTTCATTATGTTCCTTTTAAATTTATTTGATTTTTAATAGTAAATATTTACTGATTCTACGGTGCATTAAAATAACTTTGTCCAACCAGCAAACACTTTTAAATTATCACTGCCTGACTCTTCTGCTGCCTTAGACACAGAAAAAGTGAAGTCGCTTTTATTTATATCTATTTGTATATGATTATAATCATTATCGCCAAATATCGACTCGTTTTCATCAAATGTGTATACACCACCTGTTAGGGTTAAGGAATATTCTTGAGGTAATTTAAAGGAGTAAGATGCATGTGTGTAAATATCACCAGTACTAAAAGCCTGATTATCATCGATATCACTACTTACTGTTAACGCGACACCTAAGGTTAAACTCTTGTAGCTGGTTTTAAGACTGACTTCCCTATAATCTGAATCTTCAAAACCTGAAACTGGGTACGTATACGTAACATAGCCTATGTCATAGTCAATGCTATTAATACTGCTTGCGTAACCTACGTATAAGTCTACTTCACTACCACTACCTGCTCCAAAATCTACATTACTGGTCCATACACCCGCGTAAAGGCCATTATCATTGGTATAATCAATTCCTCCTGAAATAGCTGCACTATCATTAGATTGTGTAACACCACGCCACATATAATTACTAGTTACACCTAAATTCATTGACACTTCAGCTGAAGCGCTGAAAGACATTATTGTTAGTGACGCGAGAGTGAATTTTTTTATATCCAACATTTTTTTGTATCCTTTAAATTGATGTGAGAATTAAATAAGCGTTAAAACCGATATGTAAAACTAGAAACAGACTCCATATGGCCATCATTAAGTTAATTTGCATCATTACTTTACCAGCTTTGATTAGAATGTCAGATGCGACTGAACTAATGATGGCGAGTACGATACCTGCAAAAGTAGTCATTTGTAATGAGTCGGAAAGAGTGAAACTTGTTGTGTAGGGGATTTTAGCATCTAGACCATAAATAGTCCCAACGGCCGCAAACAAGGAACCTACACATAACGTGATTCTTGGTTGTAGTGGGATTATTGCCAAATACTTTGCTGATGTGTTGATGGTAAATACAATAATAATCAAAAATGTAGCTACGAAAAGTCCTAAAAATGATGTGATGAAAACGCGTAATCCATTGCGTCTCAGTGTGATTACCGCTTTAGCTTGACTAAATTTATAATCGGTATCAGCAGCTCGCCTTGGGTCACCAAAAGTAGTGGGATAACTTGTAATAGTGGGTAACACTTCAAAACTTTCCAACGACCATCCTTCGGGAATTATATTATTAGCAATGCTACTCGTCTCATCTATTAAATAAATAAGTTCACCTGAAGAATCCAAGGTATCCTCGAGCGAAATAGTTAGTTTTTGTGTATCAAAAGGATACTTACTAACATCCCAGTATTGTTTAATAGTGCCCATAAATACTTGAGAGTGCAAAAATCGACCATTAATTTGTCGAACATCAACATTTCTTATCGAGAATTTTTTGGCGTTAGTAATTTCAGTTCTTTCACTAGGTTTATAACTAATATCATCAGTTAAAAACCAAGACCAAAACTCAACTTGATATTCACTATCTGAAAAATTAACGTCATGTATATTAGTGACAAACATGCCAAATTCGATCTTCGCAGGCTGGTTTTTATCATCGGCTAAAGCCGTTGAGATAAGGCATAAAATGCAAAATAATGTTGTAATTAATTTAAACATGATACGTTCACTTATTTTTAATTTAAGGTTTAAATTTTAAGTTTTATATTAGTATCTTCAATATGACCAAGCGTATTATTCTCATTATTCATAACATCTAATACATCGATTTCTCTTTCCCAAAAATATTGCAAGAATCGAGTGTTATTATGCACAGGGATGATTTGTATTAATTGCCAACCATCACCTTCAGGTTGCGGTAAATCGTAACTGTCAAACTCTTCGTTTATATCGTTAATGTCGTTGGTGCGATTAATAATAAATCCAGCAGCCGCCGTCATTTTTGTTTCAAAATGTCTAGTCATAAGTATCCAGATTAGTGATTAAATTGAAGGCCAACAAGCTCTCCTCGGCTTTTAACCTTATATTTGTAGTATATAGATTTGTTATAGTCTGCAATTGTGTGAGGTGATAAACCAAGATATTTGGCAATAGCTTTATTTGACAAACCTCTTATCAAACAATTGAAAACGTCATTTTCTCTTTGAGTAAGCTTTGGATTTTGTTCAGGACTGGTGGTTGGTAACGACAATTTAGCTAAGCATTTTACAGCATTGATTGAGAAGGGAAATATATCAAAACTTAAAGCACACAGCATATTTTCAAAAATTTGTTTAGGTTCATTTTTTAAAATAAAACCGTTAATGCCTAAACCTATTAGCCTGCAAAGATGATGCTTGTTTTCCATATTAGATAGCAAGACCATTTTTAGCTTTGGAAACTTATTTCTGAAAACATTTACATTGTTAACAAATCTATTATCAAGCTCGCTATTTGACCATAATAGTAAGGTACTATTTTCATTTTCAGTATGATCTATTTGCTTTAATAATGAAAAACAGGTTACATCTTTTACACCAACAAACTTGATAACCTGTTCTTTTAATATCTTTGAGCGACTGAAAGATGACTCTACAATAATTATTTTTTTTATTAGCATGAAAGAATTATAATTAAAACATACACTTAAAATTATGATACAGCTGAATTTTTTTGTAGTCAATCCTAATGTTGTTATTTTTTATCTTTATCCATATTTAACTATAAGAAGTAGAAGTTTCCAAATATAACTTGCATTCAACCTCGAAGTGCATAAACAATTCATGCTGTTAACGCAGCCATATGTTTACCCATTAATTTGCTTGGCGTTTGGTAATTTAGCCTTTTTCTGGGCCGATTATTCAACTCAACTATTACAGACAAGACTTCCTTTTGCGAGACCTTTTTAAAGTCTGTTATCTTTGGCCAATATTGCCGCAACAGGCCGTTGGTATTTTCATTTAATCCGCGCTGCCACGAACAATAAAGGCCGGCAAAATATACTTTAGCGCCAAGGGCATCGGTCATCTGTTCATGGAAAGCACACTCTTTGCCGTTATCCGCTGTCATCGTTAACACCGCAGCCTGATAGGGCATTAACAAGGCGATTGTCGCTGCCGTTACCGTATCTGCTGACTTGTCATTGACCTGAGATGAAACCGTGAAGCGCGTACTGCGCTCTACAATGGTGACAATC
>Ga0222645_100159_pt1 | contig 39866 bp, 53 predicted proteins | sample AntAcemetagen292_FD_179881 | JGI IMG/M metagenome (GOLD analysis project Ga0222645, IMG submission 179881) | Saline water microbial communities from Ace Lake, Antarctica - #292 | ecosystem: Environmental > Aquatic > Non-marine Saline and Alkaline > Saline | place: Antarctica: Ace Lake | collected...
ATGTAGAAAAACAGAACATCTACCGACAGTGTGAACGCGACGACGACGCGTGTCCATATTGTTCGTACAGTAATATCGTCCACGTTCAAGACACGAGTGACTTAGTCTGTGACGGGTGTGGTATAGTTGTCGCCGTACACATCAACCAAGAACTCACCTACAGAGAAGAACAAGAAACGTCCGAAAAGATCGTAAACTATTCGTACAAGCGAGAAAATCATTTCAATGAATGGTTATCACAGTTTCAAGCACAAGAGAGCACTACAATACCGACTGAAGTTATGGACCAATTGAGAGTGGAACTACGAAAGATGAAAATCAAAAATCTTGAAGACATTACATATGCAAAAATTAGAGGTCTCCTAAAAAAATTGAGACTAAATAAATACTACGAACATGTACCCTACATAACCAACATTCTAACTGGTATCAAACCCCCAAACATGCCCCAAGAACTTGAAGAGTGTCTTCGCATAATGTTTAAGGATATCCAAAAACCGTTCGACGATAATTGCCCGACAGAGAGGAAGAATTTCCTTAGTTATTCGTATGTTTTATACAAATTTTGTGAACTCTTGAGTGAAGATCGATATCTCCAATACTTTCCACTTCTGAAATCTAAAGAGAAGTTATATCAACAAGATATGATATGGAAAAAGATTTGTGAAAAACTTAGTTGGGAATTTATTCCGACAGTATAATTAAATGACGAATGAAGAATGTCCCAATTTTTTAGTGTGTCGTAAGATGATGCGAGAAGGATTGAAAGTATGTAGTAGATGTTTTTGGAGATTTAAAAACAAACCCTTGGAATTCAAACGTGATAAATGTCAGATATGTATCCGAGAGATGGATTGTGTGAAAATGCGAAAATGTTCACACTTTGCGTGTCTGAAATGTTTTGACAACTTTGATACATGCCCAGTTTGTAAGAACTGAAAATAATATAGAGGTACAATAAATGGCTATTGTCTACATGGTTAAAATCCAGATAAGTAATTCTAAGTATCTTAGTGAACATGGATATGAAGACGTAAAGGACAAGAGTATATTGGCGCGTCACCGCGCACTGATGCGTGTTATTCGCTCAGGCGAACCACCCCTCAGTCTATTTCGCCGCCTCAACGCACTCATGATTCTTTTTAAGAATAAAGATCGCAAACTCTCTAAAATTTTTAAACAAGATAGAGATTGGGTGAAAGAGAAACTATTATAAGATGATTTTGATAGACAGGATTATTAGGATACTCAAAAAAGATATTTACCTACCTTACACGTGTTATGTGAATAAGAGACAACTCATGAATCCACGAGATTGTTGTACATGTAAGAATTTTTGTAGAAAACCACCGAGTGGTGGAACACCTGTGTACATTAAAATGTCAAGTATTAATAATGTGGATCCTTTTCATAATCGCACTCCTATTGAATACACTCGTCGGAAGATTAATATCAAAACCACGTGGTGAAGGGTTTGGTGGTCAGATACGGGATGTCGGTTTTGATATTTTACCGGATTTGAGTAATTATGAGAGTTTACATGATATCACTTTATTAGTGCCTTTCATTCTATTGGTACTCAACTGGAAAAATATAAACCAAAAAAAATACATATCGTTTCTGACCATGATGTATTTCATGAGGGCATTGTCAAATGTAGTGACTCAATTTCCGAGAGCGAAAAATAAACCATGTAACCAGAATAACCCACTTTCAAACTGTAACGACTACATGTTCTCGGGGCACACGACATTCAATATCGTGACATCTTACTTTTTAAATAAAGGATTGTTCCCTGTGTACCCAATGATTTCATCTCTCGTGACCATTTCCACGAGAGCGCATTATAGCATTGACGTTCTCATGGCTTGGATTATATTTTTCTCGCTTAAGTGTACGGTTAAATGATAGTATATAATGGACGACCCAGCTCTTCTCGCCCTCTATGATCTGGAGGCGCATGTACTTCCTCCAATGGCAGCGCTTGAATCTCCCGCACCTCAACCTCTCGACCCGGGTGAAGAGGAAAATTCACCAGATACGCCGTCTTCAGTTCTGTCAAGTCAAGATATTTTTGAGCCTGTAACTCCATCCCGTCAGTCAGAGTCTTAATAGCCTTTAATTCTAGAATGATATGATTATTAATAATAATGTCAGCTCGTAACTGTCCCACCACGTGTCCTCTAAACCTCACAAGAATGTGACGTTCAGATTCATAAGGGATTCCCTTTTCCCTTAATATAACCTCCACCGCGTTGTGGTATACTCTCTCACTGTAACCAGGACCCAGTTCAGAATATACCTCTTTCATCATATCTTCTATATCAATGTCATTTACCATATACAAAAAATGTATTATTTTCTCTATATATGTTAAGATGGCTCAGTCAAGTGCTTTTTTGAGAAATATAACTAGACAGGATCGAGAGTTGGAAGAAATTGTGTCTAGAATAACGAATATGAACGCATTCACTAGAAGTGTTCGAAATGAAGCTGCGAGAAAAATACAAAAAGCTTGGAAAGTTGGGCGAAGAAGGGAAGTTAGACAATTGATGAGAAACGTACAAGCGGGAATTGTAAATAATCTCGCGAATGAGTTTGAAAAACTCGACATGGTAAACCGAAACAATGATGGTAATGTCAACATGACTAACGTAGAACCCACACAAGCCAGGAAACGTAAATCGGATAACAATAACAACGAACAAACCAAGAAAACACGGTCCCGTGAGGTCAATTTACCAAACACTGAAATTGGTAGGGGTTTGGGGTGTCACTACGCGGGTATTCCCAGATATATGAAGAGAGCGAAAAAAACATTTGACAACAAGGATATTGTTTCGGCATTTTTGGACTACAACATCGATACGAATCAATATGGTATTGTTAAAAATATTCCTACGATCATTAACCGTTTCGGACAGATTCATAATTCGGGTTCGAGAATAACTCCAACGAAACAGGTCCATTTTTTCATGATTGGATTACGACATGAGAATTCAGGGCATGCAATTAGTGTTTTAGTTGACCCCCGAGACCCACAAAATAGAAGAATATGGGTATTTGATCCACACGGGGAAGCGTCTAAAACTTCCATTTGGGGTAAGACTATGCGTAAAAAGGTTGTTCCAATTCTCAGAAAGATGTTCAAAATACCTGGTCGCAAAGTTAGATATTATGGTGGTCGTGATCTCCAAATGGGTAACACCCGTGGTGTATGTACGACATTTTATGTAACGTTCATGGACATGATTCCGTTCTTACTCGATGGTGTCGCGACCATTAACCAAATTAACGAGCTCGCTAAAAAGAATAGTATACAGATACGTTCCTTTTTCCTTAATTTCGCCCCAGACACGAACAGTAGGATTATAGTTAAAAACAAGACGCGATAAACTCTCAGTATATAATAAGATATCAATGAGATTAGGGGTCGTACGTCCAAATGCGGTGTTAAGAAGACAAAGAATGAAATTGTCTCATGAAGTAGTGCACAATTTGAAAGAGATAAGTAAGATATCTTCTGTCAAGCGGTGGGAATATGCAGGTGGTATCGAATATGATAATTTCAAATTTAGTACACCAACAAGGATTACATCAAAAAAACGAAACACAGTCGACACGCGTGAAATTGAACAGGTGTGGTATTCGGAAATATCATACCATACACACCCGGGTGTTGGGTATCATGAAGAGTGTATATGTGAAAAAACACCAATATATACAACTCTCCCCAGTAATGCGGATTTTGAAGTGTATATCAAGGGGTTTCCTAAAATGCAGGTAAATATAATTTGCGATTCACATGGATATTACATTGTCGACGTGTTAAAATCAGTATATAATAGAACAACACCTTTACCTGAGGCTGTTTATGAATATATGAGAAAGCTACGTAGTAGACCATTCATGCGTATAGGTGCATTTTCAGAGGATGGTGTTGAATATTTCCACACAACTTTACAAAATTGGAAAAGATATATGAATGAAGACGTTAATCCGGAAATGATAGATCTCTTTGGAATATCTATTCAGTATTATGGGTATGATGACGATCCACCAAATGTCACCATCTATCGGGGTATAGACGTAGCATAGAATCCTCTAATTCGTCAACCTCGTACCAAGCCCAATGACACTCAGATGAATCCTTATCCATTTTACACATTTCCTGTGCTTCTTTTATCGCTTCGGTGAAACGTAAACGAAGTCTCAGATTTTCCCTAATAGGACGCACCTCCACGATACTCGGTCTCTGGTACATAGCTTCAAGGACATTCTTACGAGTCTTTGCCAGTTTTATCTTGTAAAGACTGTTTTCAGAAAATGTAGCCACACACTTCATCTAATATATGAGGGTATTAAAGTTTTAACTATAATCACCGTTGGTTGATGAGGGGTATGCTGTTCCATATGCGGCACAGAATAAGTCTGAAGTTGAGGCTCTGCATATGGTGAACAGAGAACGGGTTCGAGATCAACTTTGACGCCTTAAAATGAAAACTAGAATTATAATAACCGCAAGTATAGCTATCAATTGTTGTGGTCCATAATCGAAATAATAGTCAAATATTAAATTTGGGTTTTTCCATATAAAAGATTCATCTCGTCTCGTAAAGGTCTGTGTCATGGACATATTAATTTCATGCCCGTGTGTAGCATGCCAGTACCATGGTGGAATAATGAGACTATCCCCTGGGTATAAGGTCGTTTTATAAATTTTCATTTTGCTGTGATCCATTTCGAAAAAATCGTCTATAGCAAAATTGGATTGATTGAAATAATAAAATGGATTTTTACGAACATTTGCATTTTCGTAATTCTCGAATATGTAAATCGTTTTACTCCCGAATAACTGATTTAATATATAATCACCATTGACATGTAAATGTAAACCAGTTTTATGATTTTTACCTAAAAATAAGAAAAATTCATCAATTTCCCTATGTTCTGTATTTGGGTTATGTAAGGCTTTCGTCAATTTGTCTGATATGGGTTGTTCAAATAAATCAACTTCTGCACAATATAAAAATGGTGGCTTATTTGTTTTCCAATGATCAAACATATATTTCATCGTATGTTCTTCTATCTCGGAAGAGGGTGTGGGTGTATTTTCCATTTCATACGTCTCCATCGGCAACTCAATATCACCAAACATCGAAACAACCGCATCTATACTCATATTTTTAGCCGTTGGGTTATACAATCCTCGTATAACAACGGGTTTTTCAAAATCTCTTCTGAACAACCGTGTTTCATTTATTGACATTTTATCATATGTGTATGTTGGTAATTCTAAATACGAAGACATGTGTATTAAAGTTTTGTAATATAAATATATATAAGAATGTTATGCGTCGCTTGCGGACCAGATAATTATCCATGTAAGAAACATGTCATTGACGACACCCATTTATGTGATGATCATAAACATGTAGTAGATGATATTTGTGGAAGTTGTGAAAAATCAATGTATTATAGAACGAAATTATCATGTGACCACGAGTTTTGTGATAAGTGTACTTTTAATCACTTCCGTAACGGTGGTGTCAGCTGTTTCACGTGTTCGAAATTTACGTATCTCGATCTATTCACGGAACGTGAGATGACTGATAAAATAAATACTTTTCTCATAGAAATTGACACCAAACCGGTTGGAGATATGAGGGTGGCACTCGCATTACAACTTATTGAATTCTTGACAAAGTATTATAAATGTCTAATAATTCCAGCTGTAAAATATACTAATTTGTGGAGTATAATTTACAAAAAGAATATAGAACTATCTGAGGATGATGAGCGCTTTAAAAAATTTACGTACGAGCTTTATTTTATAAAAAAGTTGGCTTCAAGGATAAAAAAGCGCAAAACAAGGCGTACCGATCGCCGTCGTAGATCAACGAGACGACGGAAAGCCGTCTGGATAAGGGTATTTCCTTACCCATAAATTACAAATCCATTTATCCCCAGACTTTACCGGTTTACCTCCATGTAAAGCCTTGGATGTTATGAGATTATAGTTGTCTAATGTATCGAAAAATAACGCGTCACCAGCCTTGAGTTTATAGGTCTTATTTATGTTTGGGAATACAGTCTCACCACCATTGTATCCATCATTCAATGCGAGTATGAATGTATACACCCGCATGTTCTCCTCGTTAGCGAATGCATCTTGGTGAGGTTTATAGTATCCACCAGCTTTGTACCTAACAACCTGGAGTTTCTCATAATTATCTATGGGTCTGTCGGTGTATTTCAGACATTTTCTCATCACGGTATCCACAATTTTATCATCTCTACCCAACCATGCTGTATCACTCTTACGAAAGCTCGTGTCAATCTTCTTATCCGCTGAGATGGTTGACGGTTCAAGTTTCCCAGATGCTTCTTGTATGATATGTCTTCGTTCCTGTTCTGTAATAAAATTCTCGATCAACGTTGGCTCGGGGTACCTTGGTAACATATACAAAAAGATGAGAGCCAGTATGAGTATGATCAAACTATCATTCATCTTATTATTTAGAAATATAAATTTTTTGGTAATACACAATTATATCGTTTCCGTATTGTTTCAAAAATTTCATTTCCATACACTAATATTTTTGATAATAAGTCTATGATTTCCGGTTGTCGTGATGGTTCGAGTATATATTGGCGAAGGAGATCCCCACCGGTATGGGTCAACATTTCGAATATATGTGACATGTCCCTCATCTTATCCTTATATTTCTCCTGTCTCTGTAAAAATATTTTAAACTCTTTTTCATCGAGTTGATTGAGCATATACGCGACGCGGGCATTTAAGTTATCAATGGGTTCCAGGTCAATATACGCATTTTCCCTATCCGCATAAAATATATAGGTTGATAGATTCAGTAAATCGTCGGATGCTTCGGCTTGGCGTAGTTCCCTGTATGTTGGTATACCACCGCACGGGATATCTCCATGTTCCCTGCTCACACCCCCTTTCCTCTTAAATTCGATAAAATGTGGATTATGTATACGCCCAGTCGCGATTTCACCAGATCTCCAATCGAACGCCGTGTGACAGTTGATACACCACATCTGTGAACACCCACTAGATTTGTATATGACTGTTCCACATTTGGGACATGATTTACTATCTCGATTTAACAACTTCATCGTTTTTACAACCCGTGGATCACATGTGTGGTCATCTCCAAGAGGTTCTAAACAATCTTTACAAAAGTTATTACGACACAAACCACAGAAAAACTCTTCGTTTAGGAATCCTTTACATTCCTCAATTGGACACTTACGTGTAAATTTTATTTGAGTATTCACATTTAGTTGACCACGATTCCTTAATTCTTCGACTTTAACATACACTTCTTCCAACTCGTTATGTATTGTTAATATTTCCGGGTGTCGTAAGAATACCTCATTTGTAATCGGGTACGATATCCGGTGTATCTCGTACAGATCGATTAAGGATTTACGGAGTTCACTTGCTTCACGTCGAAGCCTCTGTATCTCGAGCACCCTCTCAACTTCTACCTGTGTTTGGGGCATGAGAGCCTTTTCCCGTTCGAACAGTACATTTTCCCTATGACGCTTCAAATCAACATTTCGAAAATACTTTGTACAAAATGAATCCACAAATTCACGGTTCCAACGAGTCTTACACCCCATACAATGAGGATCTTCGAAAGTTGAAAGAAGATACTTTTGTGAACATGAACGACAACTTGTTAAATCACAAAAAGGACACTTAACTTCTTTGTGATTTATCTTGTTAATTTTTTCACAACATACATCGCATGTATTCATTAACTTAAAGGAAGTTTATTTCTTTAAATTACAATCTAATCTTGACACGCTACAAATAGAGACAACTTTTCGCGTGCGTCTGAAATCTTATTCTCGTACAAGGTTTTCGCAAATACCAACACCAATTCCGCATCCCTATATGACATGTACGAATGCCCGTACTTCTCATATATCTCTGCGATATTATCGAGGTTATTATCACACCACTCCTTCACATCCACATCCCCATTAAGACCCTTTTCGATGAAATCGGCAACCTCGTCGCTGAGAGGCATGTCGGTAGTCACGGTACAGTCGTCATATTCATTCATTTTAAGATACTTTATTAAGTATTACTTTTCACTTAGGCTTCGAAACAATCGTCTAGCCTCGGCATTTATCTTAGCCGGGCTAAGCCCGGGGGTCTTTTTCTTTACATCCTTCTTCAGTTTTTTCAGTAAAGCCCTGTTATCGACCCGACGTTCGGAACGCTGGCGGCTATTCTTGGGTTCGTTTCTAAGAATCGCTCCTTCGATCCGCCCACGAAGTTTCGCCACGTTTGTTCGATTTTCCAAACGGTTGATATTTCTACTAAAATTTGTACGCGTACCCTTTGCCAAGTCCCGGAGTTCAACCTTTTTAGCATTGATGAAATTCTCTCGGGATCCATACTTCATCTTCTTATTAGGTTCATTCGAATTTACATTTGAGTTGTAGTTAGATATCACAGAGTTTGTATTGTTATTGTTACTCTTCTTATTCTTCACCTGAATTTCTACAAGCGTACGCCGAGCATTCGCGTTGTTCGCAAATTGTACCACTTTTCTACGATGGTCCATCTTTTCGACTTTAGTGAGACCCATCCTCGTGTACTTGTTTTCTATATTTTTGCGAAGTTCCGCCTTTTGGTTCAGTTTGCTTTCTATGTTTTTCAAATTATCGATCGTATCAGCTTCTCTCAACTCTTTCGCCCATTGACCTATACGACCCCGGTCTAAGCCACGTCTTTCACTGAAAACTCCGGTGTTGTCGGGTCTCAAATTCAATTCCTTTGTAACTTTATTCTTGATCCTGTTTCGCTCGGAGTTAAGATTCGTTACCATGTTGCGTACCACGTTTTCCTGTTTTTCAACTTCTTCGGGGATGTTGTTCACACTTTTTTTAATGTTATTTTTAGTGAGGGATGAGGCTGAAATTTCACCGTTGTTGTTATTAAATAAGGGGTTGTTCATCATTTTTACATTATTGTTGATTTTAAACGTCTTGTTAGACGCGTTCTCAAATACATTGTTTTTGTTAGGCTCAGCCGCACGCCCACCTTTCCTGATAGTCTTGGAGACACCATTGTTGATGTTTGTTTTGACATTCTGTGTGAGTCGATTAAGAATCTTATTCGCTACGAAATCAATCTCTTTCTTGTTGTTCGAAACATTTTTGGGTCGCGGACCATCTTTACTGGTAGTCTTGGAGACACCATTGTTGATGTTTGTTTTGACATTCTGTGTGAGTCGATTAAGAATCTTATTCTCTACGAAATTAATATCTTTCTTGTTGTTCGAAACATTTGTGATTTCGGATTTAACACCCTTCATAACTACATCAATTACATCACCAGTGATGTTCACTTTAGGGTTGGATACTCGTTTATTTATAGATGGGGTGATGTCTTTCTTTATTAATTGATTCATTATATCATTCACCACACTGGTACGAACCTTCACAGCGTTCACTCGGTTCACAGCGTTCACTCGGTTCACAGCGTTCACTCGGTTCACAGCGTTCACTCGGTTCACAGCGTTCACTCGGTTCATAGCGTTCACTCGGCTCATAGCGTTCACTCGGTTTGTGATATCTTTTTTCAATAAATCGTCAAGTATATCATCGGATACGCTTTTCAAAATAGCATCATCACCATTGTTTCGCAATTTAGATCGGACATCTTTATTGACTTCATTCATAATTTTATTGGCTACATAGTTAATATCATTGTTAGTATTTTTCGGTTTGTTACCACCAGTTAGAGCGTTAAATATACTGGGTTGGTTGTTGGTACCCACCCCAGTGTTAGTATTTTTCGGTTTGTTACCACCAGTTAGAGCGTTAAATATGCTTGGTTGGTTGTTGGTACCCACTCCGGTGTTAGTATTTTTCGGTTTGTTACCACCAGTTAGAGCGTTAAATATGCTTGGTTGGTTGTTGGTGCCAGCTCCCATGTTAGTCGTACCAGCTTGGTTGTTGGTACCCACTCCGGTGTTAGTCGTACCAGCTTGGTTGTTGGTACCCACTCCGGTGTTAACAGTATTTGTACCGGTAGCGACATTTTTCTTGCACCTACCCATCATTCGGTTCATCATTCCACACTTCTTAGGAGCATTGGCGGCAGCAGCAGCCACAGTAGCACCCGCAGCGGCAGCACCAGCGGCAGCACCCGCGGCAGACACATTCTTCTTCTTAGACATCCAATTAAACATACCAGGTTTCTTGGGACCATTAGCAGCGGCGGCATTGGTGGATTTTGTCGCTATCTTGTTCGCAAAGGAACTTTGCTTAGCCCTGATCGCATTGATACCTGGAGCGGCGGGACCAGCAGCAAGGAAAGAAGGCTTCTTCTTGAAACCATTCCCAAATTGAGTTGGGGTGGGACCCGCGTTGGTACCAGTAGAAGTGGCGATATTGTTAAATCTCGTTTGACTCCTAGAGTTGGTACCGGTACTATCATTCATTTGACTTCCAGAGTTAGTCTTAGAAGCAACAACCGTCGGCTTGAACGAGAGTCGTTTTGGGAAAACTATCGTAGGGGGTCCACCGAAAATATTGGTTTGTAATTTCACACCCGGTTTATTACCGGAAACGTTCACTGTCCCAGAATTTACATTCACTGCTGTGTTGTTGTAACGGTTTGCGTTCGAGTTCACTGCTGTGTTGTTGTAACGGTTTGCGTTCGAGTTCACTGCTGTGTTGTTGTAACGGTTGGCGTTCGAGTTCACTGCTGTGTTGTTGTAACGGTTTGCGTTCGAGTTCACTGCTGTGTTGTTCACTGCTGTGTTGTTCACTGCTGTGTTGTTCACTGCTGTGTTGTTCACTGCTGTGTTGTTCACTGCTGTGTTGTTCATATTTGATTCTTTTTTTACAACGAGACGTTTGGTTACGAGTTTCACTGGCTCATGAACTTTCAAATACCTGAGACGCTTACCAATGGCGTCAGTCAGTTGTTTTTTGGTCATCTGTTCAATTTGAGATGTGAGACCAACTTTACGAGCAATTCGTTTCAGGTCTACCCGTTTGGTTGAAGAATCGAAGAGGAGTTCATACTCCATATGTTTCAGAGGACTTGCTCTGTCGAGTAAATACGTTCGATCAGACGTCATAACAAGGGGTGGTAGAGGTAACTTACTGGCATGTATATTATCATATGCATCGCACATTTGTTTCCTTGTGAGTTTAAGATCTTCCCCAGCTTGCATTTTTATCATCTTTCTGAGGGTTTCTATATCAGCGTCTGAATCACACACTTCAATCATTTATCTTAAACTAACAAAAAAAGTATTATCGAGATGAGTATCCCAAATTATATAATTTTACTTTTTCTTCATATGACATGTTGAAATTAAACACATCTGTATCGCCAACATTTATGTTCACGAGGTCAATCGGTATATCATACGTTACCCTGTTGGAAAGTGCAGAACGAACGAGAATATCTACAAATTGTTTGGGTGTATCTATACTTTCGTGAAATATCGTAGCAGTCCTAACCTGTATACAGGTGATTTCATGTGGCTTTTTATCCATAAACGGTGTGAGTGGATATTCTTCTTTTGTTGCCCCATCTACGTACATGAATCCGTCGTATTTTCCACATGAAAAAATAAACGGTACCGCCATACTCATACAGACTGCATCTATGATTTTCATGTCTGGGTGTGTATCCCTCGAAAAATATACAGTTTCTGATGTATTTAAACAGTACGCTGCGATGTACACTTTCATGGTGATTTCCGCGAACGTTGGATCAGATCCGCATATTTTTACTAATTTTTTACGTATTGGATCCATCGATACAAAACCAAATTTAGTAAAAAATGTTCCTAATCGTATCTTGACGTAGTTAGGGACATTTAGATCGATACATGCATCCATGATTTCATCTATCGACATCCCCATGGCTAAAAATAGTGTTAATATCGCACCAGCGGATGACCCTGAAATTTCCTTCACATCTGCGAGTGAAGATTCACGCGCTTTCAAGCATCCCACGAGTGAAAATATCCCCATAGACGCCGGTCCTAACACGAGATACTTCATCTTCTTACTTAATAGAATTGAGGAAATTGACGACGTAAAAGCGCAAATACCACGGCGAATACGACTGTGTGTGTCATCATCGATTCGATACTGGTCTGTCCGGACATGTAGACCCCCCCGGACCCGGGAGGTAGAGTGAGGAGAATACCAGGGCTTAGTGCGATAAAGAGAGACGTGGTCACGATGAGATCCGTCTGTGTGAGTACGAGACCCAGCACCTTTGCGACCAGACTGTATACCATGAAGAATACGAGCGCGTGGAAGAATACAGACATTTGGTCTGTAGTTTGGGTTGTGTATTCGATTTTTGAGCCGTCGGTCTTGAGAAGAAGACCGGGACTCAGCGCGATAAAAAGCGCTGCCGGTATAGCAACCTTTTGTGAGGTGATATCGGGAAGCATTTACAATATACACATATAATTTTTAGCGTAATATAGGAAATCGTTAAAAGTGGCACCCCGCATCATCTCTTCATGGAGACCATTATCATTCACTGTACGCCTGACATATTTCCAAATATGAGCCAGACGTTCCTCATACCATGTAGTCTGTTCTTGGTATTCCCAAGTGACTCTTTCCTGAGTGGAATCATGTTCTATGTAACAGAATTCAACAAAGTCGCAAAACTTCCCTGAGTGTGTGATGTGGGCGTCATACAAGAGAGTATCAATCTTGTTCCACATCATATGTAATTCATCTGAGTATTCGACTTCCCAGTCTTCGATATTCAGAGGAGTGTGTTCATTATAATCATCATCATCACTGATGTAGGCATCAAAGCCGATAGTCGCTTCGTCAACGTATTGGCTCCAGACCATCGTGCTTTACTTATTCTCTTTCTCGGGTTTATCCTTTATACCAGTTAGCGAAAGAGAGGTAGACTCTTTCGTTTTAAGTCCATCCTTAATGGCATTTAGAGCTCCTTCGACCTTAGTCTCATCTCCACCAAAAAATGTCATCAGACCCTCTTTGATGGCATCCTTGTTCATACCGGCTTTCCTGATACTTTTACGGATGCTGATCTTACCCTTCCTGAGGTTGATCGTATCAATACCCTGGGAAACCATATGCTGTTTGACTTTTTCTTTCAATCGTTTTTCTTCTTGGTTAAGAACCTTAATGTCAGATTTAGCTTCAGAGAGTTGTTTGGTGAGATCTACGAGCTTAGAAACACTCTCAGATAGTTCATTTGAAACAGAAGACATTATTTAATAGTATTATTACCTAATCTTTAAGCACACAAACCACGCTGCATGGTATCAGCGACAATGGTGGAATTGTTCCAGACGAAAGGCGCCTTGGGGTTAGGGGGGTCCTTGCGGATCTGCTGGTTGGCGTTGCGGAGGGCACCACCGATGGTCTCGGGGTAACCGATCTGCTTACGGGGCTCGAGGAAGTTCTGTCCCTTGAGGATTTCTTCTGGGGCAAACTGACCAAAGTCTTCCTTGGAAGCAACTTCACGGGGGAGGAGGGAGGAGGCGAGCCCGGTACCCTTCTTCATACCCATAGACGCAGTGGATGGACCGGTAGAAGGGGCTGTGCCAAACACACTGTACTCCCTCTCTTTGATAGAATAATTAGAGCGACCGTTCATAGCAAACAATAGGTAGACCACAACAGCCACGGCGGCGATCATTAAGATTTGCTGAGTGCGACCCTTCATGATAGTTTATATAGTAGTAACACTTTTTTTTATTGTTCATCTACAAATGCATATTGCTCTGGGTAAACATCACTGATAGGATCTTCCACAATGGGATCCTCGTGAACCCTAATCTGGACAACATTCCAATTTCCACCGAAAGCCTTCTTCGCGAACCAGATACCAGCGAATTCCAGTAAGAGGTCACACTTCTTACCCGGCTGAACAATTTCAAGGTCGAGGGGTTCCTGGTTCTTGTTGTATACGAGAACCTTGGGTTCGGTGATGATATCAGCTGACATCTGCCCACCGGACAAGACGCTCTGGTACGCGGAACTAAGAACAACCTCTGAAAGTTTTTTACCGAACCATTCTTCACAGTTATCTTGCGCGGCTAAGAGGTTCATGGATTCGACCCCTGTAATTTTCTCCTCTGAGGTGACGTCGAAAACTAACTCGCCTGAAACTTCCGATACTGTGACATCATTCAATTGCACAAGACATTTAGTCTTATCGTCATTGGAAGCCTTCACGAAATAAAGACCATCGTCACCTTTGGCTGGGGAACTGTAAAACATTATAGTAGGTTTACTCATTAATTCTTTAAACCAATAAAGGGTATAGCCGCGGCGGCGTTTAAAACATCTTTATTTATCCACTTATCCCGATTTGGGTTGTAACCATACAATGTCTTCGTGGTGTTTATGTTTTTGGGTATATTAATCGCCTGCTTCGGTCTGAGTGAAACTTCGTTTTTCACGTACGCCTGGTTTGACTCTTTTACCCACTTGAGTTTATTCAAGTTGAATCTTTTGTTTCCATGGGAATTTTCGTAACCTTCTACTTTAGTGTTATTTATCAGTGGCTTCAGTCCATGTACGATTTGTTTAGAAATGCGTTCCTTGGATGGTTCTGTCGTGTAATTTTTGTAATTATTTGGGTTCACCTTCCTCGCTTTACTGACATTTACACTCCCTGTTGATTTCCTTGGTTTAGATGTCTTTAGACTCAATTTACCCCTAACCTTTTTGTATATATCATCTATTGTGTCGCTCGCTGTGATATTTTTGCTAAAAAGTTGACTGAGTTTTAGGAGACGACGTCTATCCTTTTCTTTTTTCTCTGGGCGAAGTTTGAGTTTATGCATGAGATAAATGTCTTCGATCAGGAACTCTTTACTCGCGATGTATATTTTCTGATTATTTATGATTTTACCAGAAAGTGGATTTCGGTACACGATCCCTTTGAGTTTAGTTTGAGCAACTTCATATCCAAACTCTTTAGGTCTCATGAATGGAATGTCGAGTATACCACCCATGGTATTATCCGTAATTCTACCACTCTCGGGTGAGAAGAATCTAATATTCAGGTCCAACGCGAATAACTCGACGTCGATGAAAACGTCACCCTTCCCTGGGTTATTCGTGTCACCTGTTTTCTTCTTTTTTATGAGTGTATATCTCCTAGTTACGTATGGACCGGAATTCTTGAAACCGACACCTAAGAATTTGAACACCTTGGGGTACCTAGAACGCATCGCATTCAAACGATTTTTAACTCGTGTATTTAGCTTTTTCGCCTGCTTACCAAGTTCGTCCCATAGTAGCAATTTTAGTGCTTGGAGTTTACCGAAATACTTGGTGTCTGCTCGAATACGGGGAACGAATTTTGCGTCTATATCACTCGTGATGATTCTGTCATTAAAATCAACATATAAGTTGAACGCTTCACCACCACTCACGATAAGATCACCAGATGCTTTGAATTTTTCCGTGATTTCACTTATCGTATTGAGTATTATATCGCGAATGGAATCTGTCACCAAGACATATATGATATTTTCGAAAGTTTTATTAGAAAACTTTTGGTGAACCTGAGATCTAAATTTAGTTAAGTCCCTCTGTTCGTTCCTGTTGAAATATTTCTCCAATTTTTCATCTTTGAACAATAAATTTTCGTTCATGAACTTGTCAATGGCAACTTTCGAATAACTTTTTTCATCCATTAATATATCGTGATATAATAATATGATCTGCAACGTTATCGACGAATGTAGGTGTTACGCGTATGATGATGTAAAAAATCCCAAGAAGGAACAATTCTGTGGTGTGAGACGGGGTTCCAGTGTGATCCCATGTCCATCCGGTTGCTGCGCCGGTGGGTGTCCTGGTAAACACTCTAGTCAGCCATTCAGGATAATCAAGCGTCCAGTGCCCTCACCCATACTTAAAAAAAATGGGAACGAACTCAGTTTCGGTATGAAAGTCCTAATATATTTGACGGTAATTTTATTATGTATATTCCTCTTGTTATTGTGACTTAAAGATTACTGATGTAAGAAAGATATAATGTCTCTCGAAGAAACCATTAAGACCGAGCTCACTGCTCTCCGCGCCGAGGTGAAGACTCTCACGAAGCTCGTCCGCAAGATCAAGAACACCCAGGAAGATCCTGATGGTGAGAAGGCTAAGGCGCGCGCCGCCAACAATGGTTTCAACCGTAAGCAAGATGTGATGCCTAAGTTGCGCGAGTTCCTCGGGCTTCCTGTGGATGAGTTGATTTCGCGTTCGGAAGTCACAAAGTTTGTGAACAAGTACATCATCGATAAGGGTCTTAAGCACCCCGAGAACGGTCGCCAGATTATTCTCGACGACAAGCTTCGCGACCTCCTTGCACCCCCTCCGGATGTTGTCGTAACGTACCTTAACCTACAGAAGTACCTCTCTCCTCATTACATTAAGAAGGAGGCTTAAAAAATAAAAACATACATATAATAAACATAATGGTCGTGCTCGCTGATAAGGCGTGTATCGAAAAACTTGTTGGTACAAAGATCAAAAACCTTGATTTGTACCAAAAGGCATTCACACATAAATCTGCTCTCAAGGAGTATGAAAATATGAACGAATCATTTGAAACTCTGGAATTTATTGGTGACTCTGTATTGGGTTTTGTAATCACTAAATTCTTATTTGATCAATATGAAAGTCGTCAAGAAGGTTTCCTCACGAAAGCTCGCACAAAGTTGGTTCGTGGTGAAACACTCGCAAAAATAGCTAAAATACTCGGTCTCGATAAACTCGTCATAATGGATGAAAAGGGGATGCGTAACGGATGGAATAACAACCCCAAGATTTTGGAGGATGTCTTCGAAGCCCTCATTGGAGCCATCTATATGGATATTGGACTTCTTCATGCGAAAGAGTTTGTCCTTAGAATATACAACGACCCCAAATATATCGATATGAATTTGATCATGGTCGATGACAACTTTAAGGATCATCTCATGCGATATTGTCAAGTGAACAACTTGCAACTTCCCGAATATCGGGTAGCGGGACATCATGAAGGTATTTTCTATATCGACATTTATGTGAATAATAAATTCATTAGTAGAGGAACTGCGAAAAGTAAAAAGCAAGCTGAACAGAATGCAGCGAGACTTTTTTTCGAACAACTTAAAAGTTACACCCTCTCTTAATATAAGATGCACCCAAACGTCAAAGCTTTGCTCGAGAGGGAATATGCAGCACAAAAGTCTGAAGAATGGTTGGCTCTCCGCGGTAATATGCTCACCGCATCAGATGCCGCCACAGCCATCGGTGTGAATAAATATGAAACACCCGCCGAACTTCTCCTAAAGAAGTGTGGACTTGGTGAGAAGTTTACTGGGAACGCAGCCACAAGGCATGGGGAGAAGTATGAAGATGAGGCTCGCATTCTCTACGAAGAGAGGCATGGAGAGGTCGTGCATGAACTTGGATTGTGCCCCCACCCCTTACATACGTGGCTCGGGGGGAGTCCTGATGGTGTGAGTGAAAGTGGGAAATTGGTAGAGATTAAATGCCCACCGATGCGACAAATTGTACCTGGTGAGGTCCCAATTCATTATATGCCTCAGCTTCAGTTGTGTATGGAGATTTTAGACCTAGAAGAAGCAGATTTTATTCAATACAAACCAGCCGAGACCAACTGGCCTAAACCCGAAGAATTCGACGTCGTAAATATTAAGCGAGATCCCGAATGGTGGAAAACTAACCTCCCTGTGATGAGGGAATTTTGGGACAAGGTGCTCTACTTTCGAGAACATATAGATGAACTCCCACCACCTAAGTTGAAGAAGACTCGTAAGAAAAAAGAACCTGAACCAGTTATTTGTGAAGTGGAACTCCTACTCGACGAGGATCATTACCATGACGATTGAAGAGCAATACAACCGCGCGAAGAACAACCTCAATGGTCGCCTATTCGCGCCTTACCAACGTGAAGGGGTATTGTTCCTGTTGACGATGGAAAGCCAAACCTCTGGACCCAAGGGTGGATTCCTTTGTGATGACATGGGTATGGGCAAAACCATACAGCTTGTGGCTACCATACTTGGAAACCCCAAACCTCGTACACTGATCATCGTACCCAAATCCATTATCACCCAGTGGGCGGAAGAGATCAAACGATTTGCACCTAACTTGACCATCAACATCTTTGATGGTCCAGAACGGAAAATTAAAGAGGCTGACGTGACGCTTGCACCTTACACACTTTTGACACCAAGGGGTGAGTCTACAGATACAAGGACACCTCTTCATATGGTACAATGGGATCGAGTCATTCTCGATGAAGCCCACGAGATTCGTAACAAGAAGTCAAAGCTCTTCAAGAGTGTATGTCGTTTGCAGACCCAAATCAAGTGGATCGTAACCGGTACCCCAGTGTTCAATTCTATGGAGGACTTTGTCTCTCTCTGTACATTCCTTGGTCTCTCGAAAGTTGTTGTACAGGGGATGACCAACAAGATCAAGGATATCTACATTCTTCGACGCACCAAGGAAGATCTGTCACAAATCAGTGAGCGTCTTCGTCTACCTCCATGTCACTTCGAGAATGTGGAACTGGATATGTACCCTGATGAGAAGCAGTTGTATGAACTCATGTTCATTGAGGCACAAGATACGATCCGAGACGCATTCAGACACGCTCAGAGTCTCAATGCCAAGAATATGGTTATCTTGGAATGCCTTCTCCGTGCGCGGCAGGTGATGATTTGGCCGCAGATGTACCTCGATGGTATCGCGAAGAAGAATGGGACACAACCAGAGAAGTGGGTTGGGAGTTCCAAGAAGATGGAGACCCTTTTTGCGATGATTGAGAGTCATCCTTCTGAAAAATCGTTGATTTTCTGTCAATTCCGTGGTGAGATGAACCATATCCAGAAGAATCTCGATAGACCCATTTTTCGCATCGATGGTTCTGTTCCCAAGGATGAACGTGTGAAAAATATTGAGGGTTTCAAGCAGGCTGAGCCAGGTGCGGTATTCATTATTCAGATTAAGAGTGGTGGACAGGGTCTCAATCTACAAGAAGCGACACGGGTCTACATCACGGCACCCTCATGGAATCCAGCCACTGAACTCCAGGCGATTGGTAGGAGTCACAGGACGGGTCAGACCCACCCAGTATACGTGAAAAAATTGGTCTATAAGGAGTGTGTGCGTTTTGTTAGTGTAGAGCAGGAAATGATGGCACTCCAGGGTCATAAATCCATAGTGTGTTCCAAAGTACTCAATGATGAACGAATCGAGAGACAAATCCCAGTCAACAGGACATCAGATAAGATTTCGATTCTGGATATCAAAAAAATTTTCAAAGCATAAGATAAATGACTGTTGGTACTCGCGCTGAAGTTTTTCACGGCACTGCTGATAAAACCGCTGGTGGTCTCGCAAAGAAGAATCTTATGATGGGTAATGATGGACGCATCAAAAGTAAGGCGGCTCACGATGCCGCGCTCAAGCGGATGAAGAAGGAGGGTAAGAAGGCTATGGTGAAAGTGTTTAAGCCATCCAAGAAGGGTTTCAAGCTTCAACCCAAGGCTGGCACAGTTGAGTACGAAAAGAAGATCTCCAAGATGCAATAAAATTTTGTATGCATATCATAAGAATGTCTCTCAAACGTTGGGAAGATGCGGTGAAAATTGCTAAAATTAGACAAGGAATAGACCCAAAGGAATTTTCGAGAATACAGGGTAAATTACTCAAGGAAGCCCAGACGATATATAGAATTTTAATGATGAATAAAAATATCAGCAAAAAGTAATAATGGCTTCGAATAATCAGGTTCAGGTGCCTAATAATGCGACACGAACTAACAACGCGCCGGTGAACAACAGCGCTCGTGCGAACAATAACAAGAACAATAATGCCCGGAATGGTAATTCCGCTATGGCGAGAGCCCGGGGTAAATCTCTCGCGGAGCAGGCTCAGTCCCAGGGGTATGCTATGGCGCAAAAAGCGCACGAACAGGCACTCGCTATGGTGCAGCAGGCACAGGCACAGGCTCTCGAGAAGGCGAAGCAGGTTGCCATCTCGAGGGGTCTCCAGTTCAACGCGAATGTTCCCACCAACTACCTCGATACCCAAGGTCGTCGTATCATGCAGGGTGCGAATGGCGGGACATACGTAAATACGTCAAGCGGTCGCAACTATAAACCAACACCCGCGTTCTTGAACCAGATGGGAACTAACGTGGTGTCTCAAATTGGAAACCAACCCCCTAACATGGCTCCACCCGCATAAAAATATACTGTACATATAAACAATAATGGCTGCGATGTTCGCTAAAATGGCTTTAAAGGGTGCGGCGAAAGCTGCCGCGTCTCAGGCGAAGGGTATGGCGAAGAATATGGCGACGAATCTCGCGAAGGGTGCGAAGAACCAGGTGATGGCTGCCGGTCGCGCGAAGGCGAACCAGATGGCTAAGAATGCGATCTCCTTCGGAACCGCGAAGCTGAACCAGGCTCAGACGAGGGTTGCGAACAAGATGGGTGCGATGGCGGTAGGTGTGCAGGCTGGTGCGCCTGTGATGGTGGGTCCCAAGGGTGGTAACTTCAGGTTGAACGCCATGGGTCAACGCCTTCCTATGTTACCCGTGGCTTAAACAACAAACTGAAACCCTTTAAGATTTTGTGGCTCGTACACGACGAGCTGATATAATTTCCATGTACAACCAAACATCCTATTCAAGAAATAAACGCTGTTGAGTTCAACGATAGCGTGTCCAGAATTCCTTGCATAGAGACCGTTTGATACAAAATCCTTGATTGGATTCTTATCTGAATTATACACCGAAGCCTTCATGGTATCTTCCATGTCTGTATCCGCCTTAACACGAAACTTTGGTTCACGGTCACTCGACATTTTGATATTGGAATTAAACATCGGTAAAAGTTCAGCCTTTGTCATGGGTTTGCCGAAAATCTCAACACTCTGTTCTACGACTGAATCGACAATAATGTTTTCCAATTTACGTAAGGAGTCATAAAAACTCTTCATAAAACTATCATCTTCATCATACCCTTTCACAGCGAAATCGATGTTGTACTTGGTGGGACCCACCTCTGGTGTGAATCCGGAAACACCGAATGGCATATACATACGAGGAAACTGTACACGGAACGGTGTACCTTGTTTGGTTGAGAGGACAATTTTACGATTGTTATATTTATTAATTTGAAGGTTTTCTATCACTTTTTCCATGTCTTCTTCTTTTTTATCTACCCACCTAAACTTTAAGCTGAACAGGCTACACAGTCAGGCTCTAAACTAAACTGGATCGGTCGGGATTTGGCTTTGGACCTGAGGTAGTACATACCAGTCTTGAGACCAGCCTTCCACGCGTACATGTGCATCGAGGATAGCTTGGACATCGTGGGACTCTCTATGAAAAGGTTCATAGATTGAGACTGGTCAATAAATCGTCCACGGTCAGCCGCCATATCAATGATACACTTCTGACTGATTTCCCATACAGTCTTGTAGAGTTTCTTAATGTCTTCGGGAATGTCCACTATGTTTTGGATGGAGCCACCAGCCTTCACCATCAGGTCCTTCATCTCCTTCGACCAGAGACCAACCCTCTTGAGATCCTCAACCAGGTGTTTGTTAACGACTACAAATTCACCAGCGAGTGTGCGTCGAAGGTAGATGTTTGTCGTGTAGGGTTCAAAGCATTCGTTGTTGCCCAAAATTTGTGCAGTGGAGGCTGTGGGCATGGGAGCCATGAGAAGACTGTTACGGAGACCCTTGGTCTTGACACGCTCGCGCATAGCATCCCAATCGTACCGACCACTGAACTTTGTCTCACCCTCCCACATATCTGGCTGGAGTACACCTTGGGACGTGGGAGACCCCTCAAAACTCTCATAAGACCCATCCACCTCAGCCAACTCCGAACTCGCCTCGAGGGCGGCGTGGTACATAGTCTCAAAAATTTGCGCGTTCATGAGACGCGACTCCTCACAGTCGAATGGAAGCCCACAAAGGATGAATACATCGGCGAGACCCTGGACACCCAAACCGATGGGGCGATGCTTCATGTTAGAACGCTTCGCAGTCTCCACTGGGTAGAAGTTACGGTCGATGACCCGATTGAGATTCTTTGTGACGGTCTTCGTGACCTCATGGAGTTTCACATGATCGAAGGTTTTTGTTTCCTTATTCACATACTTTGGGAGGGCGATGGACGCCAGGTTACATACAGCGGTCTCATCCTTGTTGGTGTACTCTATGATTTCGGTACACAAATTTGAACTCTTAATCACACCCAAATTCTTCTGGTTGCTTTTAGTGTTACAAGCATCCTTGTAGAGCATGTAGGGTGTACCTGTCTCAGTTTGAGACTTGAGAATCGCCTTCCATACATCAGCAGCTGGAATGGTCGCACTGGCGAGACCCTCCTCCTCGTATTTGGTGTAGAGTGCTTCAAACTCCTCACCGTAACAGTCAGAGAGACCTGGTGCCTTATCGGGGCAGAAGAGAGACCAGTTACCACCCTCCTCAACCCTCTTCATGAAGAGATCGGGGATCCACATAGCGGAGAAAAGGTCACGACAACGAGCCTCTTCATCTCCTTGGTTGAGGCGAAGTTCGAGGAAGTCCATGATGTCAGCATGCCATGGCTCGACATAGACCGCAATAGATCCCTTGCGTCGTCCAGCCTGGTTCACGTAACGTGCAGTGGCGTTGAAAACCCTAAGCATGGGGATGATACCATCAGATTGACCGTTTGTACCCCTAATTCGAGACTTATTCCCACGAATGTCGTGGATATGCATACCAATACCACCCGCCCATTTACTGATCTGGGCGCATTCCGTCAGAGTTCCATAGATACCATCGATTGAGTCAGATTTATTTGCGATGAGAAAGCATGAAGACATCTGGGGTCTTGGTGTTCCCGCGTTGAATAGAGTTGGTGTGGCGTGGATGAAGAGACCCTGAGACATCTTATCATACGTATCCAAAACAGCGGGAATATCTTTACCATGAATACCAATCGACACACGCATGAACATGTATTGAGGTGTTTCGATCAATTTCCCCTCAACACGTTGGAGATACCCCTTTTCTAGGGTCTTGAGACCAAAATATCCAAAATCGAAATCACGATCACCTTTAATTTCATCCTTCACCTGCTGTGCGACTTCGACGACTTCATCCGTGACGACATCAACCTTCTGAAGTTTCTTCATGGCGAGGTGGAAATTATTGGGGCACACCTTTTGAATGTTACTGGCGATGATCCGCGTCGCCAGGATTTCATAATCAGGGTCGACAGTGATCATACCCACACAGATTTCAGCGGAGAGGGTATCAATTTCTTGGGTGGTGATATTATCGTACATAGATGAGAATACCTGTTGTGCGACTTTAGAAGAGTCGCAGTTTTCGGAGAGTCCATACGTTAAATTCTTGATCCTATTGGTGACGTTATCAAATTTCATATCCTCAATACGACCTGAGCGTTTAATGACCCTCATATATCTAAGTTTCTAGCTTTATTTTTAACTTACTTCTTACAGCTCAAATCTGAACTGCGAACAGTGGCTGTTCCGAGTGTTTCCATTCTACGATCAGGTTGGAGAAGGTACGTGTTCACGTAAAAGGGTCCTTCCTCACCAGCCTTGGTCACCGGGGCATAGGAACCGACGAAGCAGGAGGGTGGCTCGCATGGTATCATGTCAACCGTGTCAGGACCTTTACTGTATGCTTTATCAAACTCGGCGTATTTCGTCATTTACTATTTACACAGTTTTTTTTTCGAGCGGTATATTAAATGAGTAATCTTCACTTGAATTCTATGAAGCAGTGTGAGACACCATTAAATACACTCTTCTTTTCGGAATTTAACAAAAATATTCTTCAGCGTGGAATTCGTCAGACGTTTAAGGATCGTACTGGTATATCCATCGATTACCAAAATTCAGATGATCTCTATGGTATCATGCGTGTCGTCTTCATCAACAACTCCGGTGATCACCAACGGGATGTGAACAAACAGGTGAAACTCATGAACAGTCGCGTGATAGAAACCGCCCTGTCACAGATTCAGACGGGTGTTTCCCAATACATCGCTTATGTGAAAGACATAGACACCACGAGTATACCACTCGACCAACCCATGAACACGAGTACTTCCGGAAGAAAGATTGGATACAATAACAAGATTGGTATCAATTAAAGATTATCAAACAAGAAAGAATAAGTGTGATGAGTCTCAATTATTACAGAGATGAAACTAAGAAAGTGTGTAAATCTAAGGGTTGGGATCGCGCCCCTGTAGATACGGTATGGCTCTTACTCTCAGAAGAAGTTGGTGAACTTGCATCAGCTATTCGACAGTACAAGAAGATGTACAAGAAGACGAACCTGAAAAAGGAGAGGGGGACTGATGTGATGATGGAGATGGGTGATGTGTTTAGTTATCTGTTCCAACTGGCTGACATGTTGAATGTGGATCTAGATATGATGTGGGAAACACATCGATACAAGATGAATGATAAAAAATATAATCTGAAGTAATAGTAATTATGAGTAAGTTTATGCTCAACGACGAAGATGCGATAAATGATGTTAATCCATTTGTCACACACGATTTTTCCCTTCCGGGTGGGGTGAGACAAACTGGGGGGTATGATTCTTTTTCTAAACCTTCACCTATCGACGGTATAGTTGGAGCCGATGAGAGTGTGTATTGTAATTATGCATTATGTGAAACGGCAAAGGGTCCTTCAACTACATTCACTAGTATCCACCCCAGAAGGAATATCGATTCTGGATTCACCTGTAAACCACCTGATCGCGTGAAGGTTGGAGTATCTCAGGAACCACGTATTCCGTATATAGGTATTGTGATCGCCGTGTCGTCTATAGCTCTCGTTCTATTATATTCAAAACGTCTGTGAAATATTCAAGGCGATCCAACTTGGTACACTCCTCGATAGAATAGTGTATAAACTCTTTGCATAATTTAATGATATATTCTCTTTGCCAAGCACTTTTCATGTTAATAATGGGTGGCTGGAAGTTGGGATCTATAATCTTAGTGGCGTGTGCGACACGAATGTACAGTCGAATGTCTCGATCGTAGGATAGGAAATTTTCGAGAGCCAATTCAGCCATTCGCTGTCGCACCTCAATCGTTTTGGTAACCATGATTTCTAAAAACTTCAAATATGTGATGGTATGCTTTTTACTCTGAAATAATTCCCAATCTGCTAGGGGGTCAGCGTTCATGTAGTCTGTAAAAATCTCATATCCTTTACCATGAACAAAGGATTCATACATAATTTCAACGTAAGTGAGGTCGGATTCAACATCATGTACAACTTTTGCAGATTTAAAGAAGGAGGTCATATACGAGTATAAAGAATACTCTCTTTAAACACCTAAGTTGGTGAAAGTATTGTCTCAATTTTATGGATTAATGTATACGAATATTGCCAATAATTCGTTTTCCTATCTACTCACGATAAATGAGTTTAGGAATGCTTTACCTGATGAACTGAAACCATCTTGGATTAAAATCACGACAATCACGATGGTTTCTAGTTTTGTCCAAAACATCGACATTAAACGCCTTCGAGCCGTTTTCGAAGATATCGGAACGTATAAGATGAAACGCTGTGGACCAGATTCCGAGACCTCGAGGGGTTTCGAATGGAAGCTCAAACCGACAACCTTTTATAACCAGGTTACATTGACGTATCATGATTCGTACAGTACCAAATCTGTAAAGGTTTTCCCAAATGGAAGTATTCAAGTCGCTGGGTGCTGTGATATCTTTGACTGCAAGCGCATCATTACCCAACTCGTGTACATATTTAAGACTTTTCTCAATTTGGATGTGAACATACCCCTTGATTCGTTTAGGGTTGTGATGATCAATTCAAATTTCAGTCTCAACCATAACGTCAATCTCATGGAGGTGACCAGATGGTTTGAGCGTTACAGTGATATTTTCAACGTATCTTTCGAACCCGATCGATACTCTGCGGTGAAGATTAAGTTTAAGCCTGCGCACGACATGAAAACGATCACATGTAGTATCTTCAGTACCGGAAAGATTATCATCACGGGTGCCGAAACACTCAAGGAGATTGCTTTCGGCTATAACATCATCAATCAACACATAAACGAAAATAATGAAATTAGGGTGTCTCGTACAGTCGAGACAGATGTTTTTGATATATATTTGGGGTACAAATGTGATCCTCTCGTTAAGCACCTCAAGGAAAAGGGTTTTGAGTCATGGGTCAAAACAATCACCAACCGACAAATTAATTTCTAAATTTATAGTAATAAAGATGTCTCAACGACTTGGCATGGCTGATGGGCGCTGTTTCACGATTAATTCGTCAGCCCAACTGTTTAACAACTATGTGATGAAACAGAATGGTATCACATTCGAGGATAACTATTCTTATAGGCAGCTTCTCCAGAAGCAGGGACCTGAACTCCTTTCCAAGGTCCAAGAGCAGCAGGGTAGGGAGAATTGTAAGACTTGTGATAAACCACTTCTCGCAGTTCCCGATATTTATTAGGTGAGCTAAATGACGGAAAAAACTTTACACTCGTACTCTAAGAATGTCCACGTGTTCTATATGTCTAGCTGAAGTCAGGTCGACGAGGAATAACCCGTCGATTCGCTGTGGTCATATATTTCACACACACTGTCTTGATAGGTGGAAGGAACAAGGTAAAAACACATGTCCCACGTGCAGACGGGTATTTGATGTTTCTCAATTCAAGGTGGAAGTTACGATACATAATAACTACACACATACATCAAACGTCGTATCCTTGAATGATGAATCAATGTTATCCGTATTGGATTTGTTTGATATATCCTTTGACGCAGATAGCGTACTAGATCTAAATAGTATCCTAGTAGACTTTGGGTTAACTCTTTCCGACTTTGATTCCTCGATCTTTAACGCAGAATGAACTACAGTATTTGTCATAGTTTAATTCCTTATACTTCCTAGAAGCCGTACGAGGGTCTTTAATCACCTTACCATTAGCATCACCGAGTAATGGTCCAGTAGCCCATCCACGCTTGTGACTAAACACATTAGCATTGAACACTAACTGATTTCCAACTGTAAACTTTCCCGCCTTTTTTATCCTATATTCAGGAATTTTAAAAAATGCGGCAACAGACTTGATTGTGTCACCCAATTTTATTTTGTACTCTACGACACCGTGTTGTTTGTAAAAATGAAAATCACCCTGACGAATGTAGCTCTTGGGTCTCCCAGAAGATACAAACATCATGATTTTGTAGTACCCCTTTTTACATTTTTCATCTCCATCGATTTTGTAAATCAATTTGGGGTTATCCGAAATAACGCGCCTTGGGAGATCGTCACATTTTGTATAATTATGTGGAAGACTCGATAAACCGGAACGGTCCCCTGGTATAGATTTTTGCCAACGATACGCGATATAGTTACCTACTGCATATGCATAACAATTATTGCTCGTAATACCCTTGCCGCTCCCCCATCGACGGGTTGTAAATTTACTTTCTGATCCACTCAGAGGAAGTTCTTTAGTTTTAGACATCTGTCATTTACGAAGAAAAAAATATCAGTATGTAATAAATGTTTGCTAATATCCTCAAGTCTGAAAACAAGTCCGATATGATTCGTGAACTTCTCATCTTCATAGTTTCGATTCTCATCAGCACGTTCGTTCTCCGTGTCGTGTGGAACTCCTCGCTTGTGAAGCACATCACCGTGCTCAAGCCCATCAACAACATGCTCGATGCTTTCATCCTCTCTATTTCTCTTCGCGTAATCAGCGGTCTTGATCGTTAAATACTTACACACTCCTTCAGTCAATGACTGTTTAGAAGCCCATCCTCGTATCATGGACTCGTAAACATTTATTTGTATATATAAAATGCCTTCGACAGTATTCACCATTGGAAATGATAATTTTACACTCAAATACACCAGGAAAATGTCCCGTGGTGAAGTTGAACGGATGAAGTCGTTCGTCACAAAGGGTGGGACGACACTGGTAAAAACCCCAAAGTTTAAGATACTCTCTATAACAGGTGACGATACTAAACGAGTCTTCAAGGTTGACAGATCTTCTTTTTGAGCATATTACGTTCATCATTTGATAAACCGTTCACATACTTGTTTATCTTTTTTGTATTTATATCCCGTGCAGTTGGTCCAAGCTCAGGAATGGTCGGTTTAATCTCGGGGACTGGGTTGGGACGCACAACACCGGGTCTCCTTCGAGGTACTGGTTTGGATTTATTCTTGTTAGCTGCAAGTATAGCAGCCGCTTTCTTAATCATATTGTTCATAGTCTTCTTCCCATTCGCAGTTGAAAGCTTACCGAAGTTGCGTGGTGGAAGTACCCGGGTGACCTTGGGAGGAGTCTTACCCTTGGGAATCATTTTGAGAGCCTCCGAGAGAGTCTTTGGTCTATTTGGTGATTTCTCATCAGTTAAGAATGGGTGTGACAAAATAGTCTTGAAGGTGGGGAGATTTTGCTTAGCCAAAGCATCATTAACCAGATACCCAGTTTTGGTGAATTTTCCGTTATACTCAAGGTACTCTTTGTTAGGTATGAGTTCTTCGATGAAATTTTTAATAGCTCGCTCCTTAGAGTTCCCTGGATTTCTCACCTTAACATAAATGATATACAAGAACCTATGAGTATCATAGTAAATCGAACCCGGACGATCCTTGTATATACCCGCACCCATGTATCCACCACGAGCTGTTTCTGGGTTTTTCATACGATCAGACCAGTAAGACAAACCAAAATCAATGATATCAGCAGTCACAGCAGCGTTTGTACGCTTATACTTTTTATCGTCAACTTTCCAAGTGTATTGGGTGGTGGGATCATTTGAACTCACCATCACATTACCTCCGTGTAAATCGCGGTGACGGAATGTTGGATATTTTTGGTTAATTCGGTAGAGATTATCAAAAACCTGTGTGATTACAGACTTCATCGCATCAAGAGATGGATTGGTTTGCCACCACGAATTAAACGACATACCATTAAGAAGTTCCATATAAAGAATATCCTTGGGTTTGGTGCGTTTTATTGGTTGGATAAAATGACCCATCTTGGAACCGGGTTCCCCCCCTTTTCGTATTCTTTGGGGTTCTTTATTTTGGATGGGGCACTTCTTAAAGAGGTACACCTTTGGGACTGCAAACTCCTTCAATTTCTGAGCAACTTTGAATTCAAACTCAAAGGCACCAGCAACACTACCCGATGTATCTACCTCTTTGTACGCAACGTACCGACGACCGTTATCGTTAATACTTCCACGGTACGTTTTACCAGACTTACCTTCACTCAGTAGCTTACCCTTACCAGTGCGGAGGGTTGGTGAGTTATACACAGGAACTTTCAAGAAGTGTTCTGGTATACAAGCCCTCTCACCTTTGAGTATTTTTTTCAAGTTACTCTCAATGTTCTTATTAGACATGCTTACTTATTGGTAAGAAGTTATTTTCAACTTACCAAGAAGGATTTTGGGACGAGTCAATTAGGACTCAGAATTAGATTTTTTATTGGTCATCAACTTCATCCTCCTCAATCTCATCAACTTCCTCCTCTTCCTCATCGGGGAGGTTAAGACCCTGGAAGGCAAATGAGGGAAGCTTGGCGGACTTCTCGAAGAGAACCTGCTGGAGGCGGATCGTCACACCGAACTTGTTATCGATAAACCAGATCTGGTTGAGGTCAATGATCGCCATACACTTCTGACCCTTCTCGACAGTATCGAGGGAAACCATCTCACGGTTCATTGTATAGCACTCTGGAACAAACGAACCGTCAGCCTTGGTTAGAACCTTGAGCTTGGTGGTGGATGGGTACTGCTCCTTCCCGGGGCGAACCATGGGTTTGTAGAGAGCTTCCTTGAGTACAGCGACGTTAAACTCCTTACCAAGCCATTCCTTCGCATTCGCAGCGACAGTGTTTACGATGATATCATCGAGCTCACTAAGCTTCTTGTGAAGCTCCATCGCCTCGGCGTTGTCTGGGTCAAAGGAGAGGTCGAGAGAGTAAGAAGTGCGCCCAGTGGCTTCGTCGGTGTAAGCACTCAGACCGTAAGGGGATCGCATGAATGGAAGTTGAACGTAGAGTTTTTTGTTGTCGCCCGCGTTGAGATAGACGGCTTTACCGCCATTTTTGTTTTTACGAAGTTTCGAGAACTGCACAGAAGTGGGAGAAAATTCGGAAGCTTGTTGGATAGAGAGCGACATTGTTTGTTGGTTATATCTTTACAAGGTGGTTCGACTTTAAGTAACTTTTTTTTCTTGACATATATTATAATTAATCATGACTTTGTTTGAGGACTGCGGCTGTGGATGCAAGGGTAAAAAACAACAAGATAAATTTGTAATCTCCATTATTTCAGCGCTCACATTCTACGTGGTCGCCAATCCCATGACATTTCGAATCGTCAGGGGGGTCTTGGGTTCGAGCATCTCTTCACCAAATGGCTGTCCAACTGCATTTGGTCTCGTCGTTCACTCGATCGTATTCATGTTCATCGTATGGGGTATGATGAACGTAAAGAAGGAAAAACCATGTGCATGTGGTTCGCGTAAGCGTGACGTGAAGGCTGGTACGAAGGTTGTAGTACCACCCATGTCTGAAGCTCCATCCCCTAAACCCGATTTCAAAGAAACTGAAATCCCTAAGGTTGATACCGGAAAGATTTTAGAGTCGTATGAAATTGGTGTAGACGGCGGTTTATTTAATTAAAACTCTTCATCGAATGCGATAGCGGATGAGTCATCATCCATTTTACCGTAATCACCCACCCTCTTTTCAAAAAAGTTCGTCTTACCATCGAGACTTATGTTTTCCATAAAGTCGAAGGGATTTTTGGATCCCCAAATCGTTGGCTGACCAATTTGTTTGAGAAGGCGATCAGACACATATTCGATATACTCAGACATTTTATCAGAGTTCATACCAATGAGATTACAGGGAAGTGCGTCTATGATGAAATTCTTTTCAATCGCGACAGCCTCCTTCACGATAGAATGAATCGTTTCAGTTGTTGGTTTGTTTCGAAGCATTTTGAATAATTCAACGGCAAACTCTTGATGAAGACCCTCGTCCCGGGATATAAGCTCGTTACTAAAACAGAGACCAGGCATGAGACCCCTCTTTTTCAGCCAGAATAGAGCACAGAAACTTCCCGAGAAGAAAATACCCTCCACACACGCGAACGCGAACAGACGTTCAGCGAAGGGTCGAGTTTTCGTGTCGAACCATTTCATAGCCCAATTTGCCTTATTCTGAATACAAGGAATGGTTTGGACGGCTTCGAAGAGCTGTTTCTTCTCGACATCATCCTTGATGTATTTATCGATGAGTTTGGAATACGTTTCACCGTGAACCATTTCATTGTGAGACTGGTAAGCATAAAAGGATCTAGCCTCGGATATCTGCACCTCATCCGCAAAATTATTGTTTATATTTTCAAATACAATACCGTCAGAACCCGCGAAAAAAGCAAGGATGTATTTAATGAATTTTTGTTCATTATTGTTTAGGTTTTTCCAGTCTTCAATATCTGCAGAAAAGTCGATTTCTTCGGCTGTCCAATTGGACATTTGAGCCTTTTTGTAAAGTTCCCAAAGATGGGGATGTTTCAGGGGGAACACAGTAAATCTATTCAATGTCGGAGCTAATATTGGTTCATATTCATTTTCTACGTAGTCTTGAAATTCAAAGTAGTCTCCGACACGACGATCGTCAATAAATATTTGGGGGTAGGTTATAATTGAATCACCGCATTTCTCTTTCAATTTATCTTTGTCGATCATGACCTTCTCAAAATCAAAATCCTCATTTTTACATAACGTAACCGCATGATCACAATACTGACAACCTTCCTTTGAATAAATTGTAACTTTCATCTGTATTATTATCGATGATTATTTTTTGTCTGAAAACTCTAAGCATGATTGTGCCCTCTGATATAATTCAGGACGATATAGTAAAAGTTTTAGTAAACGAAGATGGTCTCGAAGATGAGATGTATGCAGTCGTCGCCATGAACACTGGTAGAACCCTAGGTCTTCATTACCTTAACCCAACCGAATCATCGTACAAATCTGCATGTGTATACAAATTAGATGATAGTGAAATGTGTCCAGCTCCTTACGACAGTCTCACGGAACACTACCCACATGGAACCAAGTTCGAAGACCTGGAGATGAAACGTGTAGACGTTAACATGTTTTCCCTTTATTCCGAAATCGACATTGATGACAGTGATAGCGAGATCCACTTTCCGTTGAGTGATAGTGAAACGGACTCTGAAATGGCTGATTTTGTAGTTCCGGACAGCCAGGTGGAAGGACAGGGTATTTTACCACCAGATTATGTATCGATCGATAAGGAATGGAATGAATGGAAGCCATCTTCCGTGGGATCTCGCAGTTTCAAAGAAACAATCAATATGATCGAAAACCGCGTCAGACGCCTAAGTAATGCGTCATAGAGACCGAAATAAAAGGTTCGGTGAGACCAAACGAAATGCTGGCAGCTATATGGTCTCAAGTAGACACCCTATTACACAAAGAAAATGTTGAAAAGCCAGTGAATATAAATTTTTGTCGCGAATGTTCAGGAATTAAACTTATTACCAGGGAAGGATTACCAACATGTTCAGACTGCGGTCTCATAGATTCCTATTTTATCGATGATACAGCGGAATGGACAAGTGGAATGAACGATGACGGTAAAGTGAACGACCCGTCGAGGTGTGGGAATCCAAACTCAAACCCTGAACTCTTTTCCCAACATTGGGGGAAGGGGACTATAATTTCGACACAACATTCTTCGACCTACGAGAATAAACGAATGGCAAAGATCAACTTTCACATGTCCATGAATCATAAAGATAGGTCATTGTTTCACGCGTATCGTGATATTGATGAGGCGTGTCATACTTTACCGGAGGTGGTTCTCAAGGATGCAAAGATGATGTACCGAAAATTTAACGAGGAAAAACTAACGAGGGGGGCGGTACGTTTGGGTATCAAAGCGAATTGTGTACTGTACGCGTGTCGTCTCGCGAAGCATCCACGAACGACAAAGGAAATTGCGGATATGTTTGGTATCCAATCAAAGGATATCAGTCGTACGACACAGATGTTCAAAGAGGTGATAATGGGTATGACTGAAAAGAATTACGTGACCAAATCATTCGATGTGATGAATCGATTATTGAATTTTTTCGATGTGACCCGCGAAGAGAGATTGCAGTGTAACAAGATGTGTAACAAGATTGAGGATTGTGTGGATTTGATGAGTAAAACACCTAATAGTGTTGCATCGACAATCATTTATATAGTGTTGGGTGGGAAGGTGAAAAAAACTGTATTATGCGAAAAATGTTCTGTGTCTGTTCCAACACTGAACAAAATAGAGTCAATCATAAAAAAACACTTAGAGCATACATTGTAATAGTATTTAAATGATAAAGTTGTTTCTCTCAACACCATGCTACGGTGGTTTGTGCTTAGAAAAATACATGTCAAGTATCATTAAGCTTCAGCTCCTCTTAATAAAAGAAGGTATCCAGATGTATCTCGACACGACTGAAAATGAATCTCTCGTCCACCGCGCCCGTAACGTGTCCGTCGGTCGTTTCATGCAAAAGACCGATTGCGACTATTTCATGTTTATAGATGCCGATGTTCACTTCGACCCAGAAGCAGTCGTGCGTCTCATCAAATCCGGACACGACCTCTCTGTTGCATGTTATCCCAAAAAGGTTGTTATGTGGGATCAAGCTGCAAACGCCGTCAAGCGGGGTGACGAACGCGATATGTCCATGCTCTCTTCCAGCCTCGTAATCAACTTTGGTGCCCAAAATAGACCCATTGTGAATGGGTTTATAGAAATTCTCGATGGACCAACCGGATTCATGATGATTAAACGATCGGTATTCAAGACACTCGAGGAGAAGTTCCCAGACCTCTGGTGTAAGAACGATCACCAAAATAGGGATTTTGATGATTATCACGCAGCATTCGATTGTATGATAGACCCAGACAATCGTAGGTACCTGTCGGAAGACTACGCGTTCTGTCGCCGATGGCAACAAGCCGGTGGTAATATTTACGCAGATGTAAATACAACCCTCGGGCATGTAGGAAACTTACCTTTCAGTGGATGCCTCAATGATAGGCTTAAGGTTTAGACATGTTAAGTATCCATGAAGATAGCTACAATTTTAGTGACTCGTTCGGCATCATGTCATGTGAAGACTTTGCATAGTATTCTTAAGATTAATATGAAGTGTCTTCAAGGTGGTATTGATAATCAGATTGTATACGTAAACGATGACCCATATGATAAAGCTGACATGATTCAGAAATATATGAAACTACACGAACGTATCGTTTTTATCGATTTTGGTATCAATTTGGATGATGAGTCTATCAATCAGATTTTTGAGAAACATGAAACTGTTGGATGTTTAGTTTTCCCGGGTGTAAAAAGTGGGATAAACTGGACCGGTTTCAGAGCGAAAGTCAAAGAAGGATCCACTGAACCAGTGTCTCAAATGGGACTCGATTTCGACACAGATGTTGGATTGAAGATTTCTGATAATATTTATCGGGTAACGTCCACCCAAGCTCGTGCATGGGTCATGAACACAAAGAACATCATCAAGACCATCAAAGACAAAAAGACTGGTAACTATAAAATTTATCCCAGAATGTTTGAGAAATTCAAGGAACAGGGTGTACGAATTTATGCGTTTACAGCAGCTAAGTTAACGATGACGTACACACATGAATGTGTTAGTAACATTCTTAACGCGGCGGGTGTAAAAGTAAATTAAAGTTTTTGTCCGAATAGTAAACATGTCTATAAAACCCGAATCCCCGTTTTATGAATATGTTGTGAGTTTTATACACGCTACATGGGGGAGTAAAGATTATTTCCCGGGTCCGCAACCTATATCCATCGAATATAAACACTTCACAATTTTAAAAAAAGGAAACTATGTTGTATGTGAAAAGACGGATGGTGAAAGATACATGATGATTGCCCTTATATTTGAAGGAAAAAAGAAGTGTGTATTCGTCAATAGGGCGTTCGATATGTTCGAAGTTCCAATCAATCTGAAGAAGAATGTGTACGATGGGACCATATTGGACGGGGAACTATATGAAAATACACTCATGGTGTACGATGCCGTGTGTGTAGCGGGTAAATCTGTTTGGGATCTCGATTTATTACAACGCCTTGGTTTTGCGTTGAGTGTTATCCAACCTGTTATTTACATGAAAATGGATAAATACAGACTCAAGTTGAAGACGTTTTATGCGATGGATAAATTTAGAGAGTTTCTTGATGAACACTTACCATCGGTAAATCAGGAAACGGATGGACTCGTATTCACACCTGTGAATGAACCAGTGAAAATAGGAACGCATGAGACGATGTTCAAATGGAAACCACAACAGAAGAATACTGTGGACTTCTTAATGAAAAAGGAACCGACGAGGGAAATGCCCGGGCTTAAACCGGGTCCATTAGCTTGGAGACTATATATACAAGAGAAGGGGAAGTTGTACTTTGAGGGTGAAATCCCGTTAAATAGGATCGCCGATGAACCCTGGTTTGAAGATGGAGCAATCGTGGAGTGTATGTACATCACATGGGACGAACCCATGTGGTGGAAACCGATTAAGAGACGGAGGGATAAGACATACCCCAATAATCGTAGAACGTTTTATCGAACGATCGTGAACATCAAGGAGAACATTCAGATGAAGGAGTTTTTAGATTGTATACCATGAAATAATATCCAGCCTCTTCCGGTAGTACACATTCCTTAATAGTATCATCATCTATCAAAAACCATTTATCCTTTCTCCTTATCAAACTCATATAATGCCCATCATACTGGTGACCCAAATGAATCGCACTCGCTACTAAATTATATTCATTTTCGTTGATGACTATGTTTTCGATTATTTGAATGTGACTCTTTGAGTCAAAAGAAATCATCAACACACGGGGGAGTTTAGAGAACATCATGCGGGTCGTAGCCACATGATGTACTTTACCATCAGTATCCTCAAAATTTTCGAGTGTGTTCCACTCCGTACTTTTCGAGAGCATCTTAGTCATATCTTTTCCATCCGATGTTATCAAATGAACACTAAAATCCTCTTCATTCGATGATTTCCCTCCCGGCCAAATCGTTTCTTGTATTTTTTTCCCGTATAACCAGCGTTTGATCTCAGGTACCGACGTTTCGAGAATATCTATGATACATAATATAGTCTCCTGAATGTCATGCTGTTCATTCATTCGAAAACGAGTAAATGAGACTCTAAAATGTTCGAGGAGGGAAGATAGGGTGATAGACTCACGCCCATTTGTCCAATACACTTTCACCAAGTCTGAATACGCTCGGGTAAATGCACAATCACCTTCATATGAATTTTTAATAAAGTAATTCGTCAAGTCTGGGATATGCATCAGACATTGGATGGCTGTATTAAAATAACAAGTATTTCCGTGATTTTGGAAACCTTTCATTAAACTTTATGTATAAAAAAGGCTTAAGTAAAAGGCGCAATGTGTAAATGTTGAGAAAAGATGAACATCCAATCTATCATCGATAAAGTCGGCACCGCATTCGAAACTCATAAGAATGAGGAACACATCGAAGTTGAGATACGTCTCGGTAAACACAATGGTTCCCTCTTCGATACAAACGTCGGGAAAGAAATTTTCGAACGTGTTTTGAAAGGATTGAAAAAATATGATGGTTGGGAAAGTATGAAGACGACAACAACTGACGTGTATTACGACGACACCAACCATGTTCGTATTTCATCTGATGAAGATACTAGTGAACAGACGATGATCCAGAAGATTAAAGTTCTCAAGGATGATTTCAAGTGCGAACCCCTCGATGTTCGGTTCAGTATATCCAGAGAGATCCCAACGATTGGACAATACGAGATGGATCGTAAGAGAAACAAGCTTCGTCACTCCTTCGTTCGCAAGAATGTGAGTATCGATATGACTATTTCAACTGGAGATACTGTCGATATGGACACAGAGGATGCATCGTCCTACCAAATCGAATTAGAAATCATCAAACCAGGTGACGTAACCTCATATAATCAGCTCTTCAACATTCTTCACAAGATTAGTGACCTTTCAAAATTAATCTGATGTGTATATAATGCTGTACCTGATATTAACTCTCGTAGTTTTGTTTATGTTATATGAAAAAAGAAAAGTTACAGATGAAGTCGACAAGTCAACAAATTTTCATATAAGCAATGGAATGTCAAAGGATACATACACCCTCATGCACATAGATGGTTTGAGTAATGAGGATTTAAAAAAATTTGTTCAGATGGAGGATCAATTTCTAGAGTGTGAAAAGTCATCGGTGTCTACGGGCGCCCCCGAAATAATTCAAGCTACTATACTGTCTAATAAAATTAAAGAAACATTTCCAAAATATAACTTTTCGTATCACACGATTCATTTAAAACAAATCGCAGAACCAAACAAACTCGTAAATACCAATACTATAAGGTAATTACATTTTTTCAACCCGAGCTCGAGTCGTACGGTTAATTACTCCAGAATTCCTATTACTGTTCAAATTAGATCTAAACTTCGACCAATATTTCCTATATGCCGCCATTCTCTTATCAGTAGGCTTTTTCTTCTGGTTTACTAAATTCGTCATGATGTAATTGGCTGCCGCCTGCTTGTAATCATTTCTCAAGTTAAATGCGATACCCGTCACATTTATATTGTTCATTAGGTATTTCTTTTCGAGCTCGCGTCGCCGATCCCTTTTCCACTGACTGACGACCACCTTCTTGACCTTATCCGCATCGCGCTTGAATACGACACCGGATACATTTTTCTTATTGATGAGGTTGAGAGCCGACTTCATGTTTCGCATATCTTGGTTTAGGTTTGGCTTATACCGATTCATCCATGTGACTCCGTAAAGTTTAGTGATATCCTTACGGATAGAGTTATCATCGATACCCCTCTTCTTCATGGTTTCAGTCCTCTTCACGTTGCGCTTAGCAGCTGCTTCATTTTTACGCACCGCCATCTTCGTGTGCTTAGGAGGGGGTGGAGGTGGAGGTGGAGGTGAGGTTTTAGCTTTGTTCATACGGTTTCGTACCATCTCAATCCTTTTGCATATACCCACCTTGGTTTCCTTCTTGTTGACGGTGATATCGAGAATCGCCGCGACGCGAATGAGTTCACTTTTAGTCATGTCACCACACATCTTTCGACCAATCTTGAACGTCTTATTCGATCCAGAGAGTGGAACATTCTTATTCTCGATACTGTTCCTGAATGTGATATTATTCTTCTTACCAGTCTTATTCTTAATTCGATCACAAATCTCATCCTTCGTCGCGACTCGAGAACCATCTTGAAGTTTAGTTCTAAAGTTCACAACCCCCATTCGGCGCGCGAAATCTATGAGTTCGGACTTCTTCATTCGAGCACACCTCTTGTCATCAACCCTCAACGCATTAGCTTGATTCGACGTGAGTACGCGTTTAGTATATGTTTTCTTGGTCTTGGCTGTGGACTTGGGCTTAGCTTTAGATTTGGTCTTGGGCTTTACACCATCCTCAAACACACCAGTCACATTAATTTGATTATCGGAATAAAGATCCCGAACAAACTTCTTTCCGAAATCATAAGCTCTCGCCATGTCCCCGGGATTTTTCGCACCGGATATCTGGACATTACCACTCGCGGATAGGATAAACTTATTCTCCCCAAAATAAGCATAAAGAAACGGGGCAAGTTCTGGTTCGTAATTAACCCTCGTCATACCATACTTCCGTGCATTCCTTGCGATATCGGTTAAATTTCTGAAAACCCCATTAACCCTGAACTGACCACTTAAATTATTGTATGTGAATTGGTTGTAGAAGAAAGGTTGTTTCTCAGTATACTTATCGACGACGTACCTACGAATGAGTTCAGGTTGATTCTCAATGTTAGTTCCAACGAATCCACCTGAGAATCGAATCTTACCGTTTCTGTAGAAGTTTACAGTAGCACCCTTACTTTCAACACCATTACTTAAAGTAAGCATCAACTGTGCGGAGAAGAAGTTCTTATTGAGACCCCCTTTAGGACCAGCTTCCCTTGTATGTGAGAAACCCGTCGTAAACTGACCATAAATACCCTTTATCTCCAGTGTGTCTACATAAAGACCTTCACCTATAGGTGTTTTGGGTAGAGGTGTTTTCGAGAGTATATTATTAATTTTTATGAGAACGTCCTTCTGTCCAAAACCAGAATCGACTGTGGCATTGAACATACCAGGGTTCATTTTACTTATCTCAAGTGGGATGTTCCCATTGGGAACATCATCAAATTCACGCGCTATATTGTTTATCATTTGTTCGGTCTTCGTGTTCAAATCATCAAACTCATCCTCGAATGGGGAATTGTTTTCAAACTCTTTGAACATGCCTTCATACGTTCGGTTATTGACTAGGTTTCGCTGAAGGCGTTCGGGAATCTTTACTTGACGAGGCGCTGGTCTGATTTGTCGGGGTGGCGTGCGCATGAATGACGTACGTTCTCGTTCCCGATCAGCTTTCATTAGCTCCATTTCAAGTTCCCTCGCGAACTCATTATTAGAGTTAGAGTTTGGAGTTTGAACTTCCACGCCAGATTTCCGAACAAATTCTCGGACACTTTGGCTCATATTACTATTGATTAATATTTTTTTTTAAAAATCCTTGGTGAAACCGAAACCCTCC
>Ga0222645_100164_pt1 | contig 39684 bp, 50 predicted proteins | sample AntAcemetagen292_FD_179881 | JGI IMG/M metagenome (GOLD analysis project Ga0222645, IMG submission 179881) | Saline water microbial communities from Ace Lake, Antarctica - #292 | ecosystem: Environmental > Aquatic > Non-marine Saline and Alkaline > Saline | place: Antarctica: Ace Lake | collected...
ACCATAAAGAAAACGGTAAAATACATAAAATTAGTTCAAAAAACATTCCTGAAGAAGGATTTGAAATTTTTGAAGTTGAAAACAAAGAAGTTCTGCCTATTCTTACTGGAGAACGCAGAACTGAAGAGTTTGTCATATTTTATGATGTAAGTTTAAAACAAATACGATTAAAAGCAGTTGCATATGACGATACACATAAGACAGCGTCTACAATGTGTTATCAGTTACCTATAGTTAAACAAAATAACGAAGACTCTTATTTAGAATCTGATATTGTTATACAACAAGACACTGATAAAGGCGAATGGAATATTAGAATTAATCCGCACACGACAAAATTTTTACAGACAAGCGGAATTAACTACACCGAGACTTTATATTTTAGTGTTACAGCAAAATACGATCCTAACGTATTCTATAGGAGTTTAGAAGTTAAGATAATAGATTTATTTAAAAAATCTGCACCAAGCATTCCTTTCATATATGATGTCGAATACGGTGCTAATAATGTAAGTATATACACAGCAAAATACTTTGACAAATACGTACACGAGATTATATAATGGCAAAATTTAAACCAATTGACTATGATATCATTTATCTGAGTTATGATGAACCTAATGCTGAAAAAAACTATGCAGACTTATGTAAAAAAGTTCCATGGGCAAAGCGTGTACACGGTGTAGACGGTAGTGATGCTGCACACAAAGCCTGTGCAGCACTAAGTGAAACTGATCGATTTATTACTGTAGACGGTGATAATAGGATTCGTGAAGACTTCTTAAACCAAGTGATAGATTTTGAAGAACACACTGACTTACAAAATACTGTAATTAGTTGGTGCGGCAGAAACGAAATAAACGGATTGATGTACGGCAATGGCGGACTTAAATGTTGGCCTAAAAAATACGTATTAAATATGCGCACACACGAAGCAGCAGATCCTAACAATGCACACGCACAAGTAGACTTTTGCTGGGATGCACAATATATTCAAATGAATAGTTGCTACTCAGATGTATATAACAATGAAACGCCTGCACAAGCATGGCGAGCTGGATTCAGAGAAGGTGTAAAGCTTGCAACTGATCGTGGCGCCAGAATCTCTAAAGAAGAATTTAAAAATAATCATTGGAGATGTTTGCATTGGGTATACATTTGGACTATGGTAGGTGCAGATGTTAAAAATGCGTTGTGGGCTATTTACGGCGCAAGGCAAGGGCTATACATGACAATGTGTACAGACTGGGATTATGTACAAGTAAGAGACTTTAAATATCTAAACAAGTATTGGGACAAGACTGTTAGTGTACATATAAATGATGACAACTTGTTAGAATCGATTCAACGGTTAGGTAACAGTCTTATTGATGAATTAGCCATTCCTATTTCAGTAAATCCATTAGATATACAACAAAGCAAGTTTTTTAAAGCAGTATATCAGCATCCTGCAAGAACAGACCATCAACGGTTTATAGAAGAATTAAAGGACGTATAATGAAAACCGATCTCAAAAGCTGGAAAAAAGAAAACTTAGATCCAATAAGCCCTACGTTTTGTACTGCTAAATGGAAGCAAGTTACTCTGCACTTGCACAATGGACACACGCATAGTTGCCATCATCCTACGTCACATAAGATACCTCTTGAAGAATTAAAAGACAATCCTAGTGCATTGCATAACACTAAGTTTAAAAAAGAACAGCGTAAACTAATGCTTGAAGGTAAACGTCCTAAAGAATGTGATTATTGCTGGCGTGTAGAAGATAGTGGCACTAATGAACTAAGCGACAGAACATATAAATCTGCAGAATCTTGGTCTACTCCTTATATAAAAGACATTGTATCTAAGCCGTGGGATGATAATGTTAATCCGACTTATTTAGAAGTTAGTTTTAGTAGTGTATGTAATTTTAAATGCAGTTATTGTTCGCCGCAAGTAAGTAGTAAATGGATGGAAGAAATTAAGGAGCACGGTGCTTATAATACTTCAAGTAAATTTAATGATGTAAACTGGTTAATAAAAACTGATGCAATGCCAATTCCTAATAAAGAGCATAATCCATATGTAGAAGCATTTTGGAAATGGTGGCCCGACGTCTCAAAAGATTTACACCATTTTAGAATAACAGGCGGTGAGCCATTACTTACTAAAGATACGTTTCGTGTACTAGATGATTTAATAGCAAATCCGAAGCCTGATCTTGAATTCTCAGTTAACAGTAATATGTGTGTACCGGATGCAATATTCAATAAGTTTATTGAAAAGATGAAAATTATTGGCAGTGAAGGTAAAGTTAAAAACCTTAAAATATTTACTAGTGCAGAAGCATATGGAGCTCAAGCAGAATATATTCGACATGGATTAAATTATAATCAATGGTTATCTAACATACGCAGAGTATTAGAAGAAGTTCCTAATTGTACATTTACATGTATGAGTACATACAATGTGTTAAGCATATTCTCGTTTGATAAAATGTTAAAAGATTTATTAGATCTTAAATTAGAATTTGGAGGTCCTGGCAAAGCAATTCCAATAATACTTGATACTCCGTATTTGCGATATCCTAATCATCAAGCAATGTTTATCGCCGAGCCCGAATGGCGCGACATGTATGTAAAGCCCCAATTAGAGTTTATCCGCAATAACCTTGAAGATAGAAATGTACGTGACAAAGCAAACATGGGATTCTATTCATGGGAGGGCGATAAATTTAAGCGGTTGTACGATATTATGAATGAAGAACACCTAGACGAAGAAACGCTAAGAAAAAATAGATCAGACTTTATTATATTTGTAGACGAGCATGACAGACGCCGCGGAACAAACTTTTTAAAGACTTTCCCAGAAATAGAGCAAGCCTATCACAAGTGGTCAAAGCTTTGAAAAAACTGCTGCACAATAAGAATCAACCACTTCAACAATCTTTAGAAGTTGTACCAACTTTTAAAATTGCATTTTGTTTTAGTGGACAACTTCGAACATGGAGAAAATGTATACATACATGGCAAGATATGTTTAAGGATCTAAAAGAAAAGCACGGTGTAACTGAGATTGATGTGTTTTGTCATATTTGGGACCATAATACCTTACAGCAAAGTATTGCAACTAAGAAATATGGCGGTGATGCTATTGATAATGCTATCGATAATGCTATTGTATTATCTAATGCTGAAATAAGTAGTTATCTCGAACACCTTAATCCAATAGCTTATAAAATTAGTAATACAACAGAATCCAAGAACACAACACAGCAACTACTTGACCAGATAGCAAAAGATACCTGTCGTATTTACGGTAAATGTAATAATGAATGGATGTCTCCGCAATTTTATTCAATTATGTACTCGACACATTTAAAAAGAATGCACGAAATAAAACATAATTTTAATTACGATGTATGTGTTCGTATGCGAAACGATCTTTATCTAGGTAACAGTTTAACAGATCGTTCTATAGATAATATGCTTCATCCAAAATTTAACACAGTATATTCTTGCCATACTGGCGTAGATAATTCACAATGGTTTGGAAGACGACTAGGTGATATATTTTGGTATGCTGATAGTCCAACATTTGATAAGATGTCAAATTTTTATCAATGGTTGCCAACATTAGGGGCTAAATCTTTCCGCGAAGATGATCATTGCGGACCAGAACATCTATTATATTTTTATGCAAAAATGTTTAAAATATCAATAGATGTAATATATAATGATCTTAAAATAGCTCGAGACGATGAATATGTTAAATTAAAACAAGATTATGGCTATGGCACATTAGGAGATCATGAAATATTATGTTAGGAAAAAAACGAGTTGCAGTTTGTTTTAGCGGGCAACTGCGAGATTGGCAATTTGCTACAAAAAATATTTTAAATTACTTTTATACATCAGGCATGCCTGATGTATCGGTAGATTATTTTATACATACTTGGGATATAAACACATGGCGAGTTTCAAAAGAAAATCATAACGTATGCACCACTACCAGGCACAAAGATATAAAACGTATAGTAAAAGCGTATAAGCCAGCGGCATACCACATGTCTGCGTATGACTCTGGACGCTGGCCGAGAGCATGGGATCCGCTGTTTTATAGTTTTGAATATAGTATGTTGTTAAAGCGACAATATGAACTAGAAAATAACTTTGTATATGATATTGTAATAAAAGCTCGCCCAGACACAGTATATGATCCTGCTAATCATTTTCCGTTCTATCACGGCATACTTGATGGTTCTTGCTACACTACAACTAATATAAATAGGTTCCCTCGTGAATTTAATATGCAGTGTTTTGACGATGTTATGTTTTTTGGCGATAGTAAGACAATGGATGTTATGTCGGGTCTATATAAGTATTACAATTTAAAAAATAAAAATAGCTATATTTTAGAGAAATCACAAACTCCGCCAATTGATATAGATACTAACATATATTTGGGCCCGGGTACACTGTTATATCAATATGCAGTAACTCATAATATTCATCCTGCTGTGTATAATATTAACTATGCAATACTTCGAAGTACCATGCGAAATAAAGGGTTAGATTCAGTTGCTGATTATGATAAAATAAGAAAACTTTGGTTAGAGTGGTAATAAAATGAAATTAATTTTTGATGGAGACAGTTGGGCATTTGGATCTGAAATTGCAGACCCTAAACTAGCTATGCAGTATGATAAACATCTACATCCAGGAGTATATGATTTTTTAGAAGTAAATGATCATTACAGGATACCTAAAATTTATCCGCATCACATGGCAAAACAATTAGATTGTGATTATGTAAATTTAGGATGGCCTGCTGATGATAACAGAACTATAATAGAAAGAACAATGTCATATATTTCTACAGAGTATTTAGATTGTAATAAACCAACTGATGACATATTTGTAATTATAGGATGGACAAGTCCTGAAAGAAATAGCTTTTGGTGGAAAAACGGTGACACTTCACGCAAATTTAGACTATGGCCGCAAGTTCCTATCTTTGATGATAAACGGATGGAAAAATTTTGGAGTCTTTATGTTCAGTATATGTGGCATCCAGAAGAATATATACCACGCCATGTAACCACGGTACTACAATTCCAAACTTTTTGTAATACTCATAATATCAAATGGTTATGTTACAATGCATTTTATCAAACTCCAAACAATACTCCTGATAAATGGGAAGATTTAGATATGGTAGAAGAATTAAAGAGCATTGATCGAAAAATAGGCGGATACTCATACTCCGATAATGGCAACAGAAAAACAAAACAATTAAACTTTGAAACTTTATGGAACACAGTTGATCCAGTAAGATTTTATAAAAAAGACCAACTCAATAATACATTTAAAAGTTTTATTGACGCTAATGTAGATAAACCTTTAGTAGGTTGGCATCCTAGCCCCTCAGGGCACGAAGCATGGGCAACTGAGTTAGTAAGATACATAAAGGAAAATAATTTATTATGACACGTTTAGTAGTAGCAGGATGTTCAGTTAGCGATTATACCCAAGTTGATAAAGTGTGGGGCGAATATCTTGCAGAGCAGTTATCCTACGAGTATCTTCATCTAGCAGCAGGTTGTGGATCTAATTATCGAATGTGGCGATTACTGGTATCACATGTTGTTGATAATAAAATAACTGCTGACGATACAGTAATAGTGCAATACACTACTCCAGAACGAAATGAATTTTGGTCTCCTCGGCACCGGGTCAATGGACAAGTTGTTGACGATCACATTCCCAGCGGCGGCAGTATTGTTAGAATCAAACATGACACCTATACGCAATGTGATGGCGCTGAACGCAAATTTGCAAAACTGTGGCCAAGATTTATTAACATAGAGTTTGAACTAGAAAAGTTTAGAGTTAATCATATGATGTTTCAATGCTTAATGAAAGAATACGGGATTAAAAATTTATATTTTGTACAAGCAGGATACTACGGATGGTCGCTCGGTGATTTACAGTTATTAGAATTATACAAGAACAACAATATAATTTGTAACGATATATTTAGAGTAGAGACCTGCTTACCAAATGATTTGTCGCATTTTAATGACGCTGGGCATAAACTACTTGCAGAAATAGTAGCAACGGAACTATTACAATGAAAAAACTAGTAATATGCGGCGATAGTTTTGCAAAAGGGCTAGGATGCCACGATCTTAAAACTGAACCGTATGGAAGTATAGTAGCTGCTGCGTTAGGACTAGAACTTGTAAACATTGCCAAAGGGTCCAGTACAAATTATAGTATATTTTTACAAGTATTATATGCAATAGAGCATATTAATGATATTGGAATGATATTAGTTACTAATACTAGTTATGATAGGGTAGAATGGTTTGCACACGATGCCGTTACAAATAATAAATTTCCAACCAACTTTGATATAAATTATCATCAATATCCTCCGTATCATCCAAGAAGTTATTCACCACAGGCCAAAGGTGAGCAGCACATAATGTCAAAAAATATGTATAACGGAACCATCTTTACAGAAAACTTATTAGGTATAATTGATTATTTTGATAATGTAGTGGACACAAAACATGAAACTCCTACCGGATATTATGAAAGATTTTATAACGAGCCCAAGAGTAGAACAAAGATATTATATGACTATGCTCAGCATATACATGATCCTCGTATAAACAAGATGCATAGTTTAGGAGCAATAGCAATGTGTCATATTGCTTTAAAAAATGCAAACATACCACACCTTATTGGCACCGAGCCCATAGATGAGTTTAAAAAATTTGTATTAATTGATAATAATAATCATATGGAGTTAGATTGGGGAGTATTATCAGTTAAGTACCCTGATGATATACCCAGTATGCATACTAGTGCCATAGGACATAGAGCAGCAGCAAAAATTGCATTAAAAAAAATTAAACAGAATAAGTGGAACAATGAATAAACATACAGTTATATTACCAACTGCTGGATTAGGTACTCGGATGGGCGATTATACTAAGCATCTTAATAAAGGATTATTGCCGTATAAAGAAAAGCCTGTTATTGCACATATTATAGATCAATTTCCTATAGACACACATTTTGTTATGCCAGTAGGATACTTAGCAGATCAAATTAAAAATTTTTGTGCTGTTGCATACAGCGATAGAAATATTACATTTGTAGATGTTGATTGGGAAAGCAATAAAGCTGGCACCGGTTATTCTTTATTACAATGCAAAGATTATATTAATAGTCCCTTTTGGTATGTTACCTGTGATACTTTTTTTAACGAACCTGTAGTTACTAATACTCCTACACACGATTGCTATTATGTAAAAAATATTCCGCAAAAAGACAGTTATTTGTACACAATGTTTAAAACAAATAGTAATATAATACAAGAAATTACATTTAAAAAAGATGCACCTAAAGACTGGACAGCTTGGACAGGATTAATGTATATTAATGAATGGGACAATTTCTTTACTAAATTGACCAAACTAGACGATAATGAATTCATACAACTAATACAGCCTGGTACTATGTGTAAAACATTAAACAGTTGGTTGGATTTTGGCAGTCCTACATTATATCAAACAGCAGTAGCAAAAAGTCAAAAGTTTGATTTTAGTAAAAAAGACGAAGTTACTTATATTTGTAATAATCGTGTAGTAAAGTGGTGGCACGATAGCACTGTTTCAAAAAAGAAAAACCGTAAGCCTGAATTAAATCCTAAAGTATTCCCTTCAAATTGTTTAGTTAAAGGGCAGTTTATGGCTTATGATTTTTTTCCCGGGCAGACTTTATACTCGTTTAACAATCCAGTAATATTTAAAGAATTATTAAATTGGCTTGATTGCAATGTATGGAAAACTACAGATTATAATTTATCGTCTTCGGCTATGTTATTTTATAAAGACAAGACGCTAGATAGAATAAAAAAGTTCTTAGATAAGTGTCCTGTATTACAAAATATAACACACGTGAATGGTACAAAGGTAAAACCATATTCAGAATACTTAGATAATATTAATTGGCAGTATCTTTCAACTAATATGTTGCCTAGTTTTATTCATGGCGATTTACAGTTTGACAATATTATTATAAACAACTCTGGAGACTTCTTATTAATTGACTGGAGGCATGACTTTGCTGACGTAATTGACTACGGAGATATATATTATGACTTAGCAAAAATGGCCGGAGGATTTATAGTTAATTATGCAAGTATAAAAAAACATAATTTTGATTTTGAAATAATCGGAACAGAAGTTACTATTAAAATTCCAAATATAGATGAGATTGATACTTACCAACAAATATTAAAAGAATTTGTGTATTTAAAAGGATGGGATTATAAAAAAGTTCAACAATTAATACCTATTATATTTTGGAATATGAGTCCGTTACATACAGCACCATTTGATATGTTTTTGTGGTATCTTGGAATAAAACTATTTGAAGAGTTAGAAAATGCGCATTAATGAAAAATGGAGTAGACACTCTGAACAAAAGGTGTTATAATATATTATGTATGATATTGTATTTATAAGTTATCAAGAACCTAGTGCAGACGCTAACTACGCTGCACTAAAGGCTAGATTTCCTATGGCTAAACGTGTACATGGGGTTAAAGGAATACATCAGGCCCATATCAAAGCAGCAACAAAATGTTTTACTAAGATGTTTTGGATAGTAGACGCAGATGCAATTATATTAGACGACTTTAATTTTGATTACGAAGTTCCTGAGCATCAATTAGATCATGTACATGTATGGCGCAGTCTAAATCCTATTAATGATTTAGTATATGGTTACGGGGGAGTAAAATTATTCCCCCGTAAACTAACAATTGATATGGATATTAATAAACCTGATATGACAACCAGTATCTCAAAACAGTTTATAGCAATGCCTGAAGTTGCAAATATCACTGCATTTAATACAGATGAATTTAGCACATGGCGCAGTGCATTTAGAGAATGTGCAAAACTTGCAAGTAATATAATTGACAGGCAGAATGTAGAAGAAACCAAAGGTAGACTTGATATCTGGTGTAGAAAAGGCAGTGAGAGACGCTGTGGTAATTTCGCTATCGCTGGCGCTATTGCTGGCAGGGAGTTTGGGTTATCTAATATGGCGGATCTTAACCTTATAAATAACTTTGAATGGTTACAGGAGAGGTTTGATGCAACTTGTAAGTGACATTAAAACAGTACACATTGAACTAACTGATAAATGCCAAGCACAATGCCCAATGTGTGCCAGAAACAGCCACGGCGGAGCCACTCGACCTTTTATTCGTAATGGCGATATAAGTATTACACAATTTAAAGATTGGTTTCCTAAACAGTTTTTATCACAGTTGGATAACTTTTATAGTTGTGGTAACTATGGCGATCCGGCATTTGCAAAAGACTGCTTAGAAATATATTCTTATGTACGCGAATGTAATCCTACAGTTCGGCTAGGAATACATACTAACGGCGGCATGCGTAATCCTGCATGGTGGGCAAAACTAGCACAGCATAATATTGATGTTGCGTTTGCTGTTGATGGATTTAAAGGCAAACACGAATTATACCGTAAGAATACAAAATTTGATAAAGTGATCGAAAACTTAAAAGCATTCTGCGATGCAGGAGGCATTGCCCGTGTTGATAGCTTAGTGTTTGAACATAACGAGCACGAAGTAGATGAATTAGAAAGTTATCTATTATCATTAGGTGTACAAGAAGTAAACTTTGTAAGTACTACACGATTTTACGAAATGAAAGAGTTTGAAGTACACGATAACAATGGTAATGTAGAATACACTATTGCTCCTGCACAAACAGAAAGGTTTAAAAAAACTCCTAATAATAGTTTAAATGCACTTGTAGACCCAGCGGTGCGTAACGCAGCAGTTGAATCAGCAATAATTGAGCCTAAGTGCGTAACTGAGAAAGGTGTTTATATAGATCCTTATGGTAATATATTTCCTTGCTGTTGGATAGGCGGTGAATATATTGAACAACCAGTGGAAGAAAAATTACCAATTCATTATCTTAGAAATTTAAGTGTAGACAACACAAAGACTATATTAAAAACTGTAGGCGTGCCTAACTGCCACGATGCTGTCTTAAACACTAACGAAAATTTATTTAAAAAAATGCCAGACTTTTGGCAAGGAAAGAATAAATGCCTAACTTGTGTTAAAGTATGCTCTAAAGCGTTATACGATAGTAGAAAATGAGTAACTTTCAAAACATACCATTTGAAGATATAACAAGCTTCGGCCAAAAGACGCTGTTGAACACAAACTTGTTTACAGTTAGTTGGATCCTTGCTAGGTTTTGTAACTACAATTGTAGCTATTGCTGGCCCTATGCTCGTAGCAGCACTCCTGATCATCAAGATTTAGCAGTATATACTAACACAATTGACGAAATAAAGCGCCAAGCAAGAGAAAACGGCTTTACTGACTTTCACTTTAGTTTTAGTGGAGGTGAGCCTACTGCATATAAATACTTTGGGAAGGTTATAGACCATTACTGTAGTGATACAGCTCCTGAGTACCAGAGTATCCACATGACAACCAATCTAAGCCCAGGAAGCAAATGGTGGAACAACTGGTTAGAATCTACAAGCAGTTTGCAACGTAGAAGTATAACAGCAAGCTACCATGCAGAGTTTGCAAATGAACAGGAGTTTGGGGATAAATGTCTCCAATTAATGAAAAATAATGTATATATTACGATCAATCAAGTTATGGTTCCTGAAATGTTTGAAGAGCTTTACGAACGTTTACAGCGATTTGCCGCCAGAGGCATTAATGTTACTGTCAAGCCACAGTCCGATCCTACAGCCTCTCGTGTGGTATCCGGATATACGGATGTACAACTCGGCTTGTTGCAAACAGGATTCCCACAAAGAATCCCAGACGAATTTAAAAAAATAATACCGTTATTGCAAGTAGAATTGCAAGACAAAGACGGTAACGTCTACTACGTAGATCAAGCAGAACGCTTTAATTCCTTCGGATTCAACAAGTTCAAAGGCTGGAGTTGTAATGCAGGATACCAAGGATGCGTCATTAGAGAGAATGAAGTTAAGCGCAGCTACAGTTGCCATGACGAACCTCTAGGCACGTTAGACGGCGGCTTTGAGCTCTTTAAAGCGCCACGTAAGTGCATTACTCCTACTTGCGTAAGTAGTGCAGATAGTAAACTACCAAAGGTAAAGTATGAAAGTTGAAATACAAGATGTGTTATTCTGGATGGATGCTATTCGTAATAGTGAAGATCGCTATCGTACTCTAGAAAGCTTTTGGAAAGGACAAGTCAACAGTAAAGTTTGGCTCATTGAACAATTAACTAAAGTGTATAAAGCGCATTATAGTAAATCTAATATAGTAATTTTTGGTGGCTGGAACGGAGTACTATCAAATCTGCTATTTAATAGTGATATGTCCATTAGGCACATTACAAGTGTAGATATAGACCCTGTATGTGAAGAAACAGCGTGTACAGTAAACAAGCGTCAGGAAATCGAAGGACGGTTTACCGCAGTAACAGCAGATATGTGTGATTATTCATCTCCTGCAAATATTATTATTAACACAAGCTGTGAACACGTTACGCAAGAACAATACGAACAATGGTTAAGTAATCAACCAGACGATGCAATATTTGTAATACAGAGTAATAACTATTTTGACTTGCCCGAACATATACGTTGTGCAACAGACGCAGATGACTTTATGCGTATGAGTAAAGTTAAACCTCTATGGCGAGGTGAATTTGAAACTCCTATGTATACACGCTATATGATTATTGGAAAAAAGAAATGAAGCCTACTTTAAAATATTCAGAAATGTACATTACCAATGTATGTAATTACAGTTGTACACATTGTCAGAGCTTTAATAATTATGCTTTCAAAGGACACCAGCGGTGGGACGACTATAAAGATGAGTACGAACTGTTAAGCAAAAAACTTGATATTGGCATAATACAACTTATGGGCGGCGAGCCTACACTGAATCCTGATTTCAATAAATGGCTCAAAGGTATATCTAACTTATGGCCAACTGCTAAATTACAAATATCTACTAATGGGTCAACACTTAATAAACTAACACAAGATGTTTATGATGTACTATCAAAGAATAATGGTACACTTTGGATAACATGTCATGATATAAAACTTTATGACGGCTTTTTAGACTTTATTAACACATTCCTTGATGTAATCGTATCTGATACTGGAGAAGCTCCTGCTCGCAGAGTGTCTAGAATATTCATTGATAAAAACGGTGTTGAAGTAATTCTTGACTGGTCACAAACATTTAGAGCTAGTGCAATGGACTTAGTTAATAAGCAACTAACACTGGGGTACGATAGCGATGTAGACGAAGCACACGATGTTTGTGGATTTAAAACTTGCCATCAACTTAATAAAGGCAAATTATACAAATGTCCATTAGTAAGTGTATTACCAGATTTTTTAAATCAATTTAATGTTGCAGTTGCAGATAAAGAGTTAGCACATGCATATCAACCAATGTCGCACGATGATGATGTTGAGAAATTTGTAAACAATTTAGTTAATCCTATACCGCAATGCAAATTTTGTCCTAGTAACTATAACATAGGACACGACTTTATTGGTACTGATAAAAAAGTTAAACAAACTTAAATTCAGTAGCAATACACATACGAGGCTCACTTGGCATATGTGCATCTACAGCATGTAAAATAGTATTGTCCATAATAACAATATCGCCTTCTTCGATAGCAAGTCTAAGTACGTCACTATCTTGATATTCGCTAGGCCAATCACCGTAATTGCTGTTGTGTATAAAAACTAAATTTGATCCACCCAAAGGAGCTTTAGGATAGAATAACATTATTAGAGTTTTTTCATCTTCTTCGGTATACCTATCCCAGTGATTTCTAGTTTCGCAACCTGCATAAGTTAAATTAATCCACATATTATCAAATTGTAAATCAGTGGCATCTGAATACAAATTAGCATACTTTATTCCTGTTTGTTTAAGTGTATCTAATAGTATATTAAATTGTTTCGCTTTATCGCTAGTTAATGTAAAATTAAGATCTGTACTACAAACTCGTCCACCTCTTGCGTACGGGTGACTAACATCTTTATTTTCAGGAAGCATAAGATGCTTCATTACTTCGTCATGTAGTTCGTTCGAAAATAATGTGTTTATATCATTATTTTTAATTATAACAACTGGTAATCCAAATATTGATAATATCATAATACTTCTTTCTTTACTTCACTTCGTTTAATCCAAATTCTCTATCTAGGTATTTCCATTCAATTTTAACAGGATCCCATTGTTTTAACTCTGCAAAAATAATGTCTTTATTTAAAGCACCGCATGTGTAAACATCTAGTTGCACAAGTGCTGGCTCAACAGCGTCCCATACATGTATTGCAATATGACTAGTTTCGATTACAACTACGCCAGTTAATCCTTCGTTACCGGGCATGTCAACATATGCAGTAATAGGCCCTCGGCATACTTTCATACCAATTTTATCTACTAGTTCAGTAAGCCAATTTTGTAACCAAACTTCATCTCTTGGAGGGTTGTTAACTTCGGTACGAATGATCAAGTGTTTGTGTTCTAGTAATTTCATAAGTTATCTAATTGTTCTTTAATACAGTCTTCAGCATGGACTATGTACTTATTATCACTAGAAATGCCGGTGTCGTTGATTAACTTTATTCCACCGGCTCGCTTAATAACATCTTGTACAGTTAATTGTTCCATACTAAATAATTGACCTTTTAGAACCACGCCTTTTAGTATCTAATGTACTGCAATGAATGCCACCTTCCCAGAACAGCATATGACGTTGGTCACATACATGACAATCAATTCCGTGTGTTTTTAAGAATTTAAATAGATCTGGAACTTCTCGTCCAAAGATAAGGTTGTTTCTATCCACAACTAGTACGTTAAAGTCAAAGCAACAGTCTTGGTTATATCCTGTCCAATTACCTAAATAATTTTCAACCCAGTCTAATTCGTATCTACCACCTTTAGCAATGAAGTTTCTTTTGTATTCTTTTGTCTTCGGTGAAGGAACAAATTGTTCAGCATCGATTAATTTTAAATGCCGCAATGCATGTGGTACCCATTCAATGCCAGCATGTAAAACTGTCTCGTCGTCGATCATAAGAAATCCGTGATCAATATGTCCGTAGTTTTCAGCATGCCCGTTAGTGTTTTCTATAAATTCAAAGTCTGTTAAATTACGTTTAAGCCATTCGTAGCCTTTTTTACTACCAGGTCCATCGGCGTCTATAATAATTTTATCACCTACAGGATACATAGTTGCTGTGTGAAATAATATTCTGTCTTTTAATTTACTATAATAAATGTTAGCTCCGGGCTCTTGCCCCGGCATGTACCATATGTCACTTGGCGTAACAGGAACTAATGGAGGAGCAGCTTGGCTAATCCAATTATAGCCCTCGTCAAACATTTCTGAAAATATATTATAAAAACTTAGTCCATCAAAATACCGATCAGTTAAGCTAGTGTATGTTTGGATAATAGTTTTATCTAATACTTTGTATTGGTCTCTAGGAACGGTTGGTCCCATTGGAAACTTTACATCAAACCCTGACATTGCGATATGACCATCGTAATGATATACGTCTGGTCTCTTAACTGTAACTCCGGCTGCTTTTAAGAAGTCTGCTAATTTGTCAAAGTCTTCTTTTGTTTCGTCTAGTATTTGATTAAACTGTGATAAGTTCTCATTTGGAAATAAATGATCTAAGTCACCACCTGCATACGAATCTGCAACAATAACTTCTTCTAGTGGGTCGTATTCTGTGTAAACCATATTAGGTTCTCCTGTAGTGCTTCAAAGTATTCATCGCCCGCGTTCATCGGTATTACATAAAAGTGTTTGTCTTTTTTATTGTCGCTTCTAGCAGCTTTAAATATTAATCCATATCTACTAGTAACTACGTGTCCGTTATTTTCAAATACTGAAATAGCACGTTCTACTATTTCGTCATGCTTTTCTAATAAGTTATCACGTTCTAGAATATCTAAGTATTTTATAGCACTAGCTATTCCTGCTAAACTAAAGCTGTAAGTAAATCCGTGTTCCCAGAAAAAGCCTTCAGGCAGAACATTTTCAATTCTCTCATTATATAATACCATACTTAGGGGGAAAAATCCACCTGTTATTGCTTTGCCCATAGTTGAAATATCTGGCTTGATAGGAGTGTCATGCCAACCTACATAGTTACCTGTCTTACCACCACCAGTAAAGATATCGTCAAATATAATTACAACATCGTGGTCTGTGCGTAGTTTGTCTAAGTGTGCCCACCATTCATCAGTAGGAGGTAGCAGCGCAGAACCGTATGAACATGGTTCGATCATTACAGCAGCCACATTATCCCAGTCTATATCTTGCTCTGCCCAGATTCTGGATATGCGTCTTGTATTCTGATGCGGCTCTAGTGTATAAAATGGATTGTCCATAAAGTTTTCGTAGCCTACGCTGCATGTCATCATAGTACTACCGTGGTAGCTGTCGCTGAACCCTACAACTATGTTCTTATGTTTGTTGCCTTTTTGCCATTGGTATGCAGTAGCTAATTTAATAGCGCCTTCATTAGCATCGGACCCACTAAGTGAATAAAAAGACTTCATTCCAGTTAGTGCATGAACTCTGTCGGCAAATTCAAAGCTGATATGATTTAATCTGTTAGCACCGCCCTTTGACATTTGGTTTTCGCCAAGCTCAGGACGTTCGCCTTTGAGTACATCTGCAACAAAGTCTACGATTTCGTCTTTTTGGTATCCTAATACAAATGCACCAAAGTGCATAAGAGGATCTATAACTTTTCTACCTTCTCTAATTTCACCATAATTCCACCTCGGTAACGGTAAAAGTATGTCTTGGACTTGGTGTTCAGGTATTAATCCTTTAAATTTCATGTTTGTTTCCTATTCAGTGTTAAACTATTTATATGCGTAGTTAACTATCTATGTAGTTCTTGAATATTTCACATCCTCTTTCCATTGTTATTGGCTCGTTATTTTCTAATAACACAAAACAAAAGGTCCAGCGGTATTCGTCGCCAGGATTCCATGTAGAGTGAAGCTGTCCAACATTAATAAGACTAGGCTTGTTTATAACAGCTTCGTACACTAAGTCACAGTCGTCAAAATCTGCTATTATGCTATAGTCTATGTCAATGTCAGGATTAATACCAGCCTCATAAAACTTCTTATTAGATCCACTGGCTGTGCCACCGTAAAATTTTTCATACTTTGTTTCGTCTCTAATTTTGTACCATCGTGTGGTGCTATCTTCCGGCCCCCATGTAAAGTTTAATTTACATACGTCTGCGGTCCCAGGCAACATTCCAGGATCGGCATGAAGTGGTACATCGCTGCCACCTGGACATGTATAAAACGCTTCTAAGATATTAGATAATTCTAGCCCAAGACTTTGAATCCACTCTCTAAAAGGTTGATAAACATCGCTTTCTTCCATTGCAACTGCAAAACGTTCGCCAGCATAATTAAATTTTTCTGGTTTAGTAAACTCAAATGGAAGTGTTAAGTATCGGTGGTATATATTTTCAGTCATTGTTCTAAAATCTCCTTTAAATAATCTTTGTCCCAGAACGAGTAATACGATGTATTTTGTAGTGTATCTCTGCCCTTTTGCAGCCCAGCCCTGTCTTGGCATAATAATATATTATATTTTCCGTTACTAGTTTGTACTCCATTAATATTAGAATATCTATCTATACCGTCTGGCAAAAATACTAAAGAAGGATAAAAACTATTGTACTCTTTTGCAATAGTATCTAGTTGTTCGAATGTGTACTTGTTGTCTAGTATATAAACTATTAGTTCTAATGAACCTAGCACAGGATTAATATTGAGGTCTACTAAATGTTCTACTTTGTATCTAGCTTTTTTGGCAAACGGACAAACAGGTAATCCTCCTAATTCAGAACGTGTTTCTGAAATCTTATCAATCCATTCAGAAATACCTTGTTCGACGCTACTCACTACTAGCTTTCCATTTTTTGCTAGGTACATTTCCAAAGATATTACTCTTAAGCCATGCGTAGTTGTTTTCGCCTAATGATGAAATATACTTATGTTTATTATTATTAAAATCAAAATGCATCTTTGCTAATATTTTATCTGCATCGCTAGAGTTATTCCGAATGTCGAAATCTATATTCCAGTGAGCTGCAAGTTGTGCCCACATATAATCAGGAAACATAGTATATCCTGTAATAGCCCCAAGCATACTATTACGTTTGTTATAAATTTTGTCTATAACTAAAGATGCATGATCGTTTGCTTTTCCCATTACCTGCATGTCTGTCCAAAATTTAGTATCTGTTCTAGGACTAAGCGTATAGTGTACTAAAATAAAATCAGCAATGTCGTCAATAGTACATGCCATTTTTTCATTATACGAATCATAATTTGCTAGATTTAATACTTCGTTCAATCTTCTAATACTAGTAACTATGGTGTATAGCGCATTTGCTTCAAGTGGCTCGACAAATCCACACGTTAGGCCAACAGCTACACAGTTTCCGTTAGCAAACGTTTCTAATCTCTCAGGCTTCCATTTAATTAATCTTGGTTCGTTTTTAGGAGTCTTAATTTGTTTTAGAAAATGCTCTTTAGCATCCTCGTCACTAACATGTTGTGAACTAAAACAGTAGCCGTTCCCGGCACGATGATATAGTCCTATATTAAAACGCCATCCGTATGGCTCTGCAATACTTTGTGTATAGTTTACCATCTCGGATTCAGGATTGCTATAATCGGTTTGGCACACCCAGGCACTATCTATTGGATGATCGTATGTTTTTGTTTTCCAGTCTAGTGCATTAACTAATACTTTACTAAACCCGGTACAGTCGATAAACCAGTCAGCAGTTATTATAGATCCATTGTCTAATTCGATTGAACTAATGTCTTCTTCGTGTACATTTACTTTAATAACGTTGGCAATTATATTAGTAATATTAGGAGCAACTTTAGTTTTAATATAAGTGCCTATAAGCTCTGCGTTAATATGATGGGCATAACTGTGTGCTTGATTTAACACAGCAGTATTGTTATTATATGGAGAAACATTATTTTCCATATAATGAAACTGTGGGCAAAAGTATTGATCAAATCTGTCATACGTATTATTATGCAAGAAGTGAGATAAAATATCTATAGTTCTTGCTTGTGTAGTATTTTCACTAAAATCGTTGCTGGATACATTTTTAGATATATCCTTGTACAGGTTTTTTGCAGGAGTAGTGTAATTAAAGCTAAAATACGACTCGTCATCTGCACCGCACCAGTCAACAAACTTATTTGCATACTTGTGAATAGCACCTGTTTCTTTCATCCAGTCGGTTTCGTCCATGTCAATCTCTTCAAAGAAATCTCGAACGTGCGGAGTAACACTTTCACCAATTCCGATCTTTGGAATAGTAGCAGACTCTACAACTGTAACATTTTCACTACCGTGGTACTTTGCAAGATAAGCAGCAGCCATCCATCCTGCTGTGCCACCGCCGACTATTACTATTTTTTTATTCATGTAACGTAACCTGTAATACTACTCTTGGAGTAGATCCTATATTAGCTGCACCATGTAGTGCAGCACTATTTGCGTATTGAAATATATCACCCTTTTTGTAGTTAGTTGTAACATAGTCTTCGTACATAAAGATGTGTCCGGGTTGCCAGTCTTGTAATGGTATCCAAAATCTATCTGCATTTTGTTGTTGCACAGTATGAGGATCCATATGCATCGGCATAAAGTTGCCAGGCAGCATTTTAGTAATCCACCAGTGTTGCAGTCTGCCGCATGTTGAAATATTTGGAACGTCTATTTGTAAATTGTCTTTATCAAACATTTGAAAGTACACCGCAGTAGGATCATAACCAGCATCAATTGCTTTTTGCCACTCACGTTTTCCTTTGTCTCCATCTGGAATACCGCCTTGCTTAGGACGCAACATGCCTTCTTTAGACATTACTTGCTCTACAACTTGGGTAATCCAGTTGTTATTTTCTATATTACCTAAATGTTTCATTAACAATATTTAGTTACTAGTCCTGCACTCTTATTGCCAAACTGAAGAACATAGATCGGGCCTCGGCGATAAGTACACAATAACAGGAAAACATATGTCTAAGTATTGGTACGATAAAGAAGATACAATTCTAGGGAAGTTTCAACGTGACCTAGAAACTAAATCAAGTTGCACGTTTTGTGTACTACCGTGGATACACTTAGCAACTCGTCCTAATGGCGATATGAGATTATGCTGTACTGCAAATGCAAGCGGCGCAGGAGAAAATCACACTGTTGGATTGATCAAAAACAAAGACGGCAGTCATGCTAACTTTGGAAAAGTTACTCCTATGGAAGCATGGAACAGCGACTTTATGAAAAATGTTCGTACTACTATGCTTGCAGGCGAAATACCAGCAAGTTGTACAGGATGCTTTGACGAAGAATCACAAGGCATTGTTAGTAAACGTATCTGGGAAACTTATACTTGGTTAAATGACGAAGGTGTTGACGCTGAAGAATTAATACGCCAAACAGAAGAAGATGGCACTGTGCCTGAACGCTTGCAATACCTAGATTTGCGTTTAGGACATACTTGTAATATTAAATGTGTAATGTGCAGTCCACATGATTCAAGCAAGTGGGTTGCAGACTGGCAGAAACTTGTTCCGCAGTTAGAAGATGAATCTGTAAAGAAACAGATGACATGGGATAAGAAAGAATTTAATAACAAGTGGCACGAAAAAGAATCATTCTGGAAAGAGTTGTATGCACAAATACCTAATCTAAAACAAGTCTACTTTGCTGGCGGCGAACCTTTAATGATTAAAGAACATAAAATGTTTATTCAAGAAATTGTTAGACAAGGTTATCAAGACAAAGTGTTATTACGCTATAATTCAAATGGACTTCTTGTGGACAACGAGCTAATTGAGTTGTGGAGCAAGTTCCGCAAAGTTAAATTTGCAGTTAGTGTTGATGCAAGTTTTGAACGTGACGATTACATACGCTTCCCTGGAAAGTTTGCAGAAGTAGAGCGCACTTTGCATATGTTAGACAATACTCCTGATAATATACATGTTAGTATGGCAACAGCAGTACAGATATTCAACATCAAACATATACCAGACTTTATAAAGTGGAAAGTAAACAGCAACTTTAAGAAGATGAATGTAGGACGAGTACACAATATGATGATGGGAGGTGGACTTGTTAATGCACACTTAGTTCATATACCTACATTCCTTAACATTACAATGTTACCTGAAGCAGACAAACAAGATGTACGCGAACGCTTTGCAGAACTTAAAACATGGTTATGGGACAATTATACACAAGACGATGAATTTTGGATACACAATCCTAAGGGCTGGCGACAGTGGACAGGATTATTAAAGCATATGGATAGTCGAGATAATAGTCATATGCTGCCAGGCTTTAAAGAGTATGTAAACAAACTAGATACAATACGTAAGCTAGATGCTGCATCTATATTTCCTGAACTAGCACACTTACTGTGAAATCGTTAATTAAAATCTGTTAGGATTAGTTCGGTCAAATGTAACAGGCATAACATTTACTTTTTGTATATTAGTTACATGGTAATCCCATGTTTTTACAAATTCGCTAGCAATTAAATTGTGAGTAATAGTGTTGTTTAAATAACTCAATGCTTCTGATGGTAGTGGATGTGCGTCACCATAGTTTGGTCTAGATTTGTTTTTAATAATATCATTTAACATTGGGTATTTTATATTCTTAAACATATCTTTATATAACTGTATGACTTCTACTCCTTCTATATAATCACTATCATTAATAATTCCTTGAGAAAGATTAGTTTGATAATCAGACCACTGTTGTTCAAATTCTTCAACAGTTGCAATTTTCTTTTTAATGTCTGTTTCTACTCGGTTCATATTCGGCCGTATTAGCGGCAATCCATTTAAATTTACCCAATCAACATTCCAGGCATCTAATAAGTGTTGGGTAGCGTCAATTGTTGCAAAATCTCTAATCATAAGTCCTTTGCCTTGATTTGCAAATTTCTTAGCCCATGACTTTCCGTATACTTTTTCTCGTTGTATAGTAGGAGTTAATAACCAATCATCGTTGACATATCTATCTTCTCTAGAACAGCTAGTCCACATTACTATAACTAAGTCATCTTTATTAAAGGTATTGCGCTTGTTACATTCTATAATAGAATTAAAAATATATTGATTGCCTGCACCACCGCATCCCCAGTTTTCGTATATAGGAATGTTATTTCCAACTAAGTCAGCCCAAGTAGGCCATATGTAATTAGTAAAACTGCATCCAAATGCAAAGAATCTTTTGTATTTACGAACGTCTAAATTAGTTATTTGCATTTTGTTAACGGAATATCAGCAGCGCATGTACAAAATTTACGAGAACAAGTAATAGCCTCTTGAGGAACTTCAAACGTATTATTATATATATTGCCTAAACTTCCTCCTACCCTGCAAGTTGCACGATGTACATCCCCGTCCCAATTAATCATTAAACTTTCAAGGCCTGCATTACACTTCCATCCTTTGAACTGATTTAATTTATGCTTAATAACATCGTTGGCATGCAGCATATCATTATCGTCAATGATACAGTTTGGCTTTACAGTTGCAACTTTACTTAATATCCAATCTAAGTCTGCTGTCTGATAGCGTAAATCGTCAAACCATTCTCGATTATCTGCTTCGGTCCATCTGATACGTCTGCACACATATGGAATGTTATGTCCTTCTAACAATGTAGCTGCTGCTCTAACTTCGTCCATGTGTTCGTGATGTGCCATTAGATTGACTTGGTATAGTGTAGCCATGCCTTCCATATCTAGTAGTTGCGAGTACTTAACAACGTTTTCAGCAGCTCGCCGACTGTGTTTGTTATCAAAATGTAAACTAAACACCCATTGGTTTACTGGTTGCTTAATGTACCAATCTGATGAGCGTAGCCCATTAGTTGTAACACTTAGCCAATCTAAACTATCTCTGGCACATTTTAATATTTCATTTATTTTAGGATGTACAGTTGGCTCGCCACCAGTTAAACTAAGACGTATTGGTTTATCTAATTCCGCTAATTTATATATTGCAGCAGTCATTGTATCTATATTAGTGTGCGGACTAAAGTTATCGTGTATTTCCGCAGGACAGTATCCGCAATCTAAGTTACAGCGTTTGCCTATATTCCATTCTACATGAACACTGGTATGATGTCCCCATCGACTTTCTACTTTAAACATACGGAATAAATTCTGGATTAGCTGCAAGGAAGTCTTGCCCACGAGTTTTATCTAAGCGTTTGTTAAACTCTATACAGTCTTGCCAATGTGTTTCATACATGCACTTTGCTTGTAAGAAGTTAATGTTATCTTGTATCTGTTGTAGTGTTACAGTTTCTAATAGTTTATGCTGTTTAACCATCGGGTATTCTAATACTTCTGTTTTCATTTGTTCTAAACGTGCTATTACTTTTGCTTTTAGTTCTGGCGGCAATACTTGCGCACTTAATGATTTAGGATAAGATACTCTGTGAGAATAAAACACAATTCCTAGTTCGTTAATAAAGTAATCAATAACTTTATCAATCTGCATTATGTTGTTTGATTGTACAGTAAATGCACCAACTACTCTGCTTACATTAGGAAAACTCTTAAAAACTTTAATGTTTTCTTCTATTACGCTAAATTTACCATTGCCTCTAATGTACTCGTAAACGTCATGTAAGCCGTCTATGCTTACGTTTACAGCTATGCTTTTAAACTTAGGCCAATAGTCATGGATCGTTCTGCCACCTTTAATGCCCAGCGTAGTACCGTTTGTAGCGTACTTTAGTTCAATGTTGTCACCGTACTCTGCAAGCTTGTCTAGTATCTTGTAATGGTATGGATCCATTAGAGGCTCACCGCCTGCAAACTCTACACGCCTAAAGAATGGTAATAGTTTTTCAAACGATGACCACCAGTTGTCGCTATTATCGAATGGTCCTATATACTGCCCTGGCTTAGTTACAAGTGATTCTACAATAGGAATTAATATGTTATCTTCTTTTTTATAAAACTCTGTTACTTGATCCCAGTCCTTCCAGCTAGTACTGTCTAACGGATTACACATACGGCATTTTAAGTTGCATAAGTTGTTTAGTTTAATTTCCATAGTAGGAAGTTCAAACGGCATTGTATAATCTTCTTCTAATGCATCAAGTGCATCAGGGTACAAGTTGACTCTAGCTTCAGGTATTACCCCTGCTATATGACGCTGTCGTAAGCTCTGCACCCCCTGATCTTCTAGGTCAAAGCAAGGTTTGCACACTTCTGGACGTTCGTTATTAAGAACTTGCTTGCGTACTTCGCGCATGGCATCACCATTCCACACTTCTTCTAGTGTTTCGTTTTGAATATAGCCAATAGGCGCACTACGGCAGCATATCTTAATGGCACCGTCTTCGCGGGTAGCTAGTCCTGTAAAAGGATGCATACAAAATGTACATGATTTATTATTCATAAAAGTACTTATCCATTAACTACACACATAAATAAATATATGATAGCACAGACTAACTACCTTGTCAATGATAAAATTAAAAAAGAGTTAAAGTCTGCTGATATAGATGTTAACTTTAAGTTACCTTTAAATGAGCCTACTGGGGACTTTTTCTACGATGCGTGGACTATTAAAGAAGAATACAAAGGCACAGTATGGGACAAACTAGTATCTACATTACCTAGCAACATAGGCGAAGCACGATTAATAAAACTAGAGCCTGGACAGGCATATCGCTCGCATGCAGATATGGACGATAGGTATCATTTTAATATCCAGGGCGAACGTAGCTTTGTATTATATACTGACGCTAATTTAATATACCCGCAGGTAGAATCAAACTATTGGTTTGATATGAACGCCGGTGAACTGCATAGCGCAGTAAATACAGGACGAATTGATAGAATACAATTAGTAGTTAGGAAACTACTTAATCAAAATATATTAATAGATCCTGTGCATATAACAATGACATTAACTACATTCACGCCTGATTATAGATATGTGTTTGATGAGTTTTACAGTCCCTGGCTTAATGCAGCAAATAAAAACGGAATAGTAAATAGCTTTGTGTATAACACTAACTACGTTTCGTTTAACATTGAAAGTAGTCATTTAGAAGAATTTAAATTAATCGAAACTTCGTATTTTAATTTAGCAGTAGGAACAGCAATATGAAACATTACTTAGGAAAACTACCGCCGCATTTATGTGACTCGTTAATTAACGAATGTCTACAACATACTGTGACGCCGTTTACTGGTAATAGAGATCTTGATCCTGGGCATGCATTTTACGAAGATCATTTAAAACAAAAACAACTAGCTGACAAACACGGTTATTCAAAAGGCAACAGTGTAGAATTCTTTCATTACAGACCAGGCACTCACTACGACAAAGAAGTTAACAAAATAATTGGCAAGGCATCTAATACCACAGTATTACAAAGTTTTATTAGTGAAATACGTCCTGGAAAGTGCGCTCCTTGGCATTGGGATATTCCTAGTCTAACAGAGGATGTTAACTTGGTCGGGTATACTAAAGAACAGTTAATGAGATGTATTTGTTTTATAGATAAACCTAAACCAGGACAAGCATTTATGGTCGAAGACGAATGTTTCTATATGGAACCACAAGGTACTATATATCGCTATCCGAAACTAGAAAGCTGGCATGCAGGATTTAATGCCGGGCTAGGCACTAAGTTCCTTTTTACATTTACAGCCTTAGTAAGTTCCACTTAGTTTTAATTTTTCTCTAAATGCATCAGTGAACGTTCCGTCAATACGCATACCGTATGTAGGACTCATAACACGATTCCCTCCGTGCCAATCTTGATCATTCCAAAAAGCTGCACGAGTGTTAATGCCGTGTTTCATCTTTTTGTCAGGATCCCAAATATAAAATTGATTGCGAGTGTCTGTACGGATATGTATAAACTCGTTGTTATGATCTTCGTATCTGTCTTTGGGCCATATGCCGTTTTGTGCGCCTAAGTCTCTGTGTTCAAATGGCAATCCATCTGCTTCGCAGTGAAAAAACATTACTCGACCAAATGATTTGAATATTTCATTATCCTTAAAGCCTTGTAGCCAACGCATAGTATTAGGAAAGAACTCTGATTCTTCAGTTTCTTTTTTCTCCTCAGGACGATCATCCCAGTCGCCTTCTTCGTGTAAGAAGTAATAGATATAAGGATCGTACGCTTCCATTGCCATTTTAAGATAACGTGTAATTACATTACGCTGCTTATAGTCTTTAAAGTCTGTAGGCCATATTTTCATACCCTCTACTTTAATTGGATCATCGTCGGGCAATGCTTGGAACTCTTCCATTGCAGCATATATAGGTTTCCAATTAAGCGTGTAACTCATGTCTTTAAATTCAAAGCCTGGTTTCATCCAAGTGCCTTCTTTTGCAAACCATCTTGCTTCAGCAAAGCCTCGCATAATTTCTGGCTGCAATTGTTCAAACGTTTCCATGTCTACGTGCTGTTCCATATCTAAGTATGGTCGTCCGTTAATACCTTTAATCATGCTACTTCTCTTTTTTATATACTGTTAATAAATCTAATGGTTCTTTAGTTGGATTTCTAGTAAACATATATCGTTCGATTGGACTGTCAGGAAGGGTATTGCCTTTATTTTTCCAAGCGTCTCTTCTAATAATTTGATGTAAGAAATTTGTTATACCACCTGGCACAAAATCGCACCATGGTCCAGAGCGAAGTTCTTCCATATCAATATCTGTTTCGTCACACCATTGAATAATTCTTATGTCTTTGCCGTCTATTTTAGCCATAACATGATATATATTATTGTCAGCTTCTACAATTCTTTCAAATAATTTATTATTATCCTTACACCATTGTTCGATTGCTTTGTATACGTCACTAACAAATATACGCACTTGTCCAGGATTACGACCAATATCGCTTCCGTAACGAATTCTAAAGTTTTTACTTCGCCATTCGTTGCTACATATTTCGTTCATTATAAAGTCAACTTCTCCTAGAGTCATCATAGTATAACTGATATAACTTATATGTAATCCTTCTGCATGTGCATTATGAATGGCTTCAAGTTGTTTTCTTCTAATTACTTTGTGATCATTATAACTTGGATGATTCAATCCTATGTTAACACTACTTAATCCGCTTGCAATTGCCGACTTTACATAGTTTCTATCTGAAAAACGAATACCGTTAGTCATTACAGACACAGTAATACTAGGATCTAAAGCATTAATTTGTTCAACAAGACTATTAAAGTCCTTACGTAAAGTTGGCTCTGCTCCACTAAGGATGACGCGATGTATAGCATCTTCGCCAAGGGGCCACTTTTTAATTTGTGAAATAATTTTTTCAGCTGATTGATCTGTAAGTGCATTATCAGGTTCGTGATAACAATGCGGACAGGCTAAATTGCACCTGTCAGTTACTTCTATTAGCACTCCGCCGTTAAAGTTGTATTGAGGGTTATCTTGGGTATAGTATATATTACGATAAAATTCGTAATCACTTTCAATCATGTGGTGACTTGTACCGTGTGTTTCACAATGTTTGGCTATAAATACTTGATTATTTTTGTGATAGCGTAATGCCGGAACATGATAATGACAGTGCTGGCATAGACTAACAGTGGGCAACAGTTCATTACCATCGACGTCTTCTATTGCAGAACGTATAGTATCAATTGCGTTCTGCGTAAATTGATTTATACCAACTATTTTAATTTGATCTAACAATTATTAGTTCCTTTATTGTATATTTGTTTTGCTGCATCTATAAAGTCGTCAGTATAGTTTTTTCTAAAACTTTCAAAACATAAATGTTGTAATGTATTTAACGATTCTGGCTCATCCCAACTTATGCCCATAGTCTCTATTTGTGTACGCATTATATCTTGTCTTGTACTGTATATATGACTAGCATGATCTGAAATCTTAATTGAACCTTCACTTTCGTGATAGCAGAAAAAATGATTAAAACTTTTTAATTTTCCGTCTACTATAAAGTAACTGCTAGGATGTAGGCTATATTTGTATAATCCTACATCTTTGTATGCTTGTAATATCTCAAGCATTTGTTCTCTCCAGTCTGGCAGCACACTATCGTAATTTGCTACAGTGCAGTTAGCACGATTCCAAAAGTCAATCCCGTCAACACTAAGGTATAATTTTTGTTCTTGTGCATCGACTTTAAATATGTTAGGAACATGCTGCGGATATTCTTCGGCCATTAGTTGTGAATACTTAACTTCTCGATTCCACTTTTCTGTCATTAATGCAGGATCAAGTACTTCGTTTTGTCCTTTGTGATAAACAGCATCATTGTAAAACCATTGACAAAACAACTGTCTATCTTCTCTCATAAGACTTGTGTAAATTAAATTGTTACGACATTTCCCTTCGCCTGGTATGTCATTCCAGTAGTAATCGTAGTTCATATGTATAATGCCTTGTTGTTGTACTTTTCTAAGCTACGGTTAATTAATGCGTTATGTTTATCATTATCTATAATACCAGCAGTAGTCAATATTATTTTTGGTCGATGTGTTTCTACTGCTCCATGCCATACATTGTTATTATTAAATGCAAAGCACGGACTCTGTATATTTGGATAGTGTTTTTCTCCGTTTTCTTCTTTACTAAAATAAAACGTATTATGTTTAGGGTCTGTTAAATAAATTGTATAACGTCTAGGTTCTGCCGGATTATGCGGATCGTGTGCATCTTGATGATTTGGAATGGGTCCTAATTGATAAAGCATACCACTTACTGTTAATTGCTTAAATGGCAATTGTTTGATACAGTTAGCAAGACTAGGAAATGTTTCCTCAAATCCAGGATGAAAAAATAAGCCTTCGTTTACTCCGTCAGTTCTACGATTGTCCCACATTTCTTTATCAAACCTACGCCAGTCTTTAGGTTCCTTACAAGTTGAAGTCATTGCCCATGCATGCCGGTTTGAAGTTAACTCCCAATAGTCGTTATCTAACAATTTATGATTTTCGAACCATTGCAACAGCAATTCTTCGTTAGGCCATTCTACATCAATATCTATAGGCAAGTATGCTAGATGTTTCATATAGTTCCTTCTAAAGATATTAAGTCGTTGAGTTTATCTTGTTTTAATCTAAAAATAATAGTAACTCTGTCTTCATTACTAGAATTAAATGTGTGATGCGGATTTGTAGTGTTTAACAAATAAGCACTTCCATCTGCAATTAGTTCGTATTCTTTGTCAAATGTTATTGCAGGACCGCTAGTGTGAATAGGCAACCACACAGTGTATTCGTCTTCTGCATCAGTATGCTCGGTAACCTTGCCACCTGGCGGCTGCACACTTACTGCCCAGCGATACCCAAACGGTATCTTATCTTGCAAACAACTAATTATACCAAATGCTAATTCTGTATTACGATAATCTACTGTTTCGTGTTTGCTAATATTCCAAGGAGGACACGGTATTGTAATATCTTTTAAATTACTTTGTATAGCCCAGCCGTGTGTTAATAAGTTAGCAGGATCTTCGTAAGCAGCATCTCGCCATTGTTTGACAATATCATTGCCACACTTCTCCCAACTCCAATCTAAATGTTGGTAGTCTGTGTTTAATTTGTCGTAGTATTGGCGTAGTTCGTTAATACCTAATTTAAAATTTAGTTTTGTTACAGTATCCAACATCGGACTCCTCTGAAAAATATTTATGTAAATACGTTACAATGGGATACAGATACGATTTAACAGACACGCATGTCAAAATTTATTACGAGTCTACACCTGAGTTTGAAAAAGTAAGAGATATTTGCTTAGAGGAAGATAACTGGCTTCGCAATAATTATATTAAAGATAATTTAAAAGTAGAAGAACACACAGGCTACGGTGTACTTTACCAAATCAGCACGGGCAAACCTATGGTAATGGGAGGTGTGTTTAACGACAGTAGATATCCTCCTAATGTTGCTAAACAAATTAACAGACTGTACACTTTTCCAGACTTTAGAATGACTGCTACAGATATGACAGACGGCTTTCGTTGTACCTGTAAACTAATAGATGCACTAGAAGAAGTAAATACGTATGAAGTGTACTTAATCACAATGCAAAATCGTCCTGCAAGACCTAACAGAGGATTTTGGAAAGTATGGTGTAAGCACATGGACATTGCCAGTGAAGGCGCATGGGCATTAGGAACAAATGGATATATACAAACTTGCCCGTGGCCCGTACAAAAGTGTTGGCAAAATTTTGTATGGAAAGAGACAACACAAGGTGCCTTTGACAACTGGGCACCAAAGACAATTACTCATGCTGAATGGAGTAAGTTAGAGGAAGGCAAATGAATTTAAACACCAAAGTAAGACTGTTACAAGGATTCAATCACGTAGTAACCATACCGGCAGTTGTATATGCAGTGTACACACAACAGTATTACCTATTTGCAATTGCTGCAATTTCTTGGTTAATTATTGGACCTATTAGCAGTGTTATAACTCTGCATAGATTACTAACACATAGAAGTTTTAAAACATACCCTTGGTTAGAAACTATACTAAGTTACATTAGCGTTATTAGCACAGTAGGACCTACAATGAGTTGGGTAGCTTTACACAGACAACACCATGCACAATCAGATAGAGAAGGCGATCCGCATAGTTCGTGGGCTGATGGCAAGTTTAATTTTAAAGAAGCAATTAAAGTTTGGCTAGGATACGATTGGAAAGTACCAGCTATCCCAGTAAGGTATATTAAAGACTTGATGCGTAGTCCTACACATAAGTTTATCTTTAAAAACTACTTTAAAATTATATTTGCATTTTCTGCTGTATTACTATTAATAGATCCTGCACTATGGTTATTTGCATATGTTGTTCCTGCAAGCATGACAGTGCATCTAATAGGCGTAGTTAATGTGCTTGGACACTATCATGGCTACAGAAATCACGAAACAAAGGATCATAGTTCTAATAGTTGGATTGCTAACATTGTTAGTTTAGGTGAAGGATGGCATAACAACCATCATGCAAAGCCTGCAAATTATCACACTGGAGAAAAATGGTGGGAGTGGGACTTAATGGGATCATTAATTAAATTAATTAAGATTGACTAATGGGTACATTTTATATAGAAAAGCCTGAACTAGCATATGTCCATGTTCCTAGAACTGGCATGGCAATGAAGAAGGTTATCTCAGATTGGTTACATCCTAACTTTAATGTACTATCTCACGTAGATTGGATGGTTGATCATCCGCACTTAGGCATGGTATGTGAACACTATCCAAATGCTAAGACAATAACTGTAGTACGCAACCCGTGGCAAAGAGTTTTTAGCTTATACCGCAAAGTGCGTGACGAAGGATATTGGTTAGACTGGAATGGACAAACTGTACTAGAACTAAAGCCTATCAATGAATGGGTTGCTGACTATTGCAATCCTGATATACCTTTTGAATTTCCAAGATGGTTTAATCGCTTTACGAATCAAGTAGACTTTATTAATGTAAACAACGAATGGGTTGATTATATATGTAAAGCAGAAACCCTAGAAGAAGATTTAAAAACTGTACAAGAGTACTTAGGTTGTAACTTGCCATTACCTAACATTGTAGGATACGATCATTGGGAGTTCAAAGAGCATTTCAATAGCGCAAGTATTGCAGCCATAAAAAAAGTCCACGCACGAGACGTAGACTTTTTTAATTATAAAGTTTAGTTATTAGTTTAAGTCTACCCAGGCTGATCCAGTGTAGCCTTGGAACTTAGTACCTGTTGTATTAAACACCATCATACCTGCTGTTGGAGTAGTAATTACTGCATCTCTAGCAGTGTTATCAGCATATACACCTGGCTTAATGAATGATGTAGTTTCAACTGGTTTATTTCCAGTTAGTATGTTGTTCCATCCATCTGTACCGTGATAATAACTTAATCCAGCAAGTGTAGTATCGTATACTATTGTGCCTTGTAAACCTAATCCGCCACTTACTTTAGCAAGTAGTGAATTTTTGACTGTAGTTGTTATGCCTAGTGATTGAATTGCTGGTGCAGTAAATACTCCGTTTGATTCTAAACGAGCAAACGAAGTGTTGAATGTGCCGTTGTCATCTCGTATACTAAAATCTATTCTACCTGGTGTCGCTTCCGTACCAACAGTATTTTCAGATACTCCGATATTTATAACTGCTTGTGTTTTATAAGCAGCGCCATCGTATCCTTCGCCTAATATTGACAATATTGAATCGCCAACAACAACAGTAGTAGGAGCAGCAAGTGTTCCTCTTGAAGTTGTAGTACGGTGTACTGGGCCTTGTTCAATTTCGCCCCCAACAGTTTGAGATACTAACTTTACCCCTGTTGCTGTTGTTCGTACTACGTTTGTATTGCTCTTAAGATCTAAAATGCCTTCTGCTGTAACACTATTTGTACTAGTTGTAGAAGCAAGAAGTGACTGAATAGTAATAGTATTGCCAACTCCGTCTACTATAAGTGTACTATCATCACCAAATATACTACCAGTTACGTCACCGTCAAACGTACCTGAAAAACTACCAGTTAGTGAACCGACACTATCTGCTGCTGCTTCCCACTTATTGGTTCCGCTATTAAATTTTAGTACATCGTTATTTAATGCGCCTGTTAAATCAGTATCAGTAAGCGCATCTAATGTAGTAGAACCACCGCTGCCGCCGGTAACAATTGTTCCACCAACAGTAGTACTGTCACCTACATATACTAATTTAGTATCAGTGGTGTAAATCAACTCGCCTGCTAATGGGGTTGTTAGCAAGCGCTCTGCATTTGTGCCGCGTCTTAGACGTAGTGCCATATGTAAACTCCTAAAATATCTATTATTAGTATTTATACATTTTTAAAGATATCCTAAGAACTATTTACGTTTTTTCATAAAACTTTTAGTTCTACTTTTAACATCTGCAACTACTTTAGCAGTATTTAAACGAAAATTAACATGTGATATTTCCTCATTATATTCTGCAAGAAAAGTTTCTAAACTACCTTCAACTTTAGAAACATCTCCTTTGTTTTGCAACGCTTGTCGATCTAAATCAATTTCCCAGATTTTTCCAGAATGAAAGTGTACGTGTACGCTATGAATATAATCAATCGGAACTGCTTTTATTTCAACATCGTCAAAAATCTCAGGCCACTGTTTGATTACTTCTGGGGGTAATTTGTTCTTAGGCACTTGCTGATGTCTTTTTAACAATAGCTTTCTTTACTGTAGGCATAAGCTCTTCTGCTTGTCTACGTAATACTGCTGCTTCCTTGCTTAACCGGTCTGCATCACTGCGGAATTTAGCTGCTAGTGCTTCGTCAGTTAGTACGCCATCAGTAGCTACCGCAGCGGTTCCTGCCGATTGTGCAGCCATTTCGCTAGCGGTGATCTTTGGCTCAGATTGTTGTGCTGTTGGAACTGTCGAACCGTCTCTAGTTTTTACAGCTAAGTCGTTTACGGTTACACCTTTTTGTTGTGCAATTAGTTCATTTAATTCACTTAATAGAATACTAGTGTTTCTATTAGGCATCATCTCAACATTCTTAGTTGGAACTTTAATCATTTTACCAGTGGTATGGAATCGTGCAAGCATGTTGCTGCCATCTGGTAAAGATGTACGCATCATTGCTGTTGCTAGATCTTCTGATTCTTGTCCTGCTGCTGATTCGACTAGTTTGATAAGTGTATCATGTTCGTCAGCGCCTAAATTTTCTGTAGTTACTACAATACAGTTATCAGGCTCACCCGGTACTACTTTGTATGCAACAATTACTTTGCGTTGATTATTAGCCATACGGCCTACGTGCTTTAACATATTATGCTCCTTTTGCAGGTTGCTGTTGTGCTACTGCGTTTAAAAACTGCTCTAGTTTAGTATAAGTTTGACCAACGGTCATCATTTCGTTTGGCTTAAAAGCGCCACGTTGACTAGCAACATCAATAATGCTCTTTAGTGCTTGTAAATCTTGCACAGTTAGGTCGGGACCCTGAGCAACTTCTTGTGTTACGGGTTGGGTTGCTTCAACGTTTGTATCTTCACTCATAATTATCTCCTTGTATAGTATATATGCGTACTTTATTTATTTGTACTTTAAATGTGGACACGCTAACATGAAATAACTGAGGTCTTTAATTTCTTCAAACCCTACAGTTAAAACTGGTGTTATCTTATTCTCGTCGTTCAGTGATACGTTTTTACCAATATAGAAACGATTTTTTAAGTTTTGTTTAACCCATTTTACAATACTAGCTTCGATATTGTATGTCATAGGCAAGTTAACGTATTCAAAATGAGGCGGAGCCGATTTGACTTGCCTCACTTCAAATACATTTAACGGATTAGGCGTCCTGTTTTTTATCATGCCGCCACGTCATAGTGCGCAGTAACTCCAAACGGCGCCTGCAAGTTTTTATCACGATGACTGTGAATAATAAAAACTGTATCGCAGTAATCTGAATCACCCCAGCTGTCCCAAGGATATCCATCTGTAAACATAATGAACTTCTTAGGCTGGATGTCATTCTCTTTCATATATGTCCAGTTAGCATCAAAGTCAGTGCCGCCACCGCCCATAATTTCGTAGTCTGACAAGTCATCACCGCCGTCTGCACTAAAGTCTTGCTCGTTATAGACCTTAGTATCAAAGCACCACAATTTAATGTTGTAGTCTTGATATTCGTCCATAATACCTTTAATTTCACTTAAGAAGTCTTTAGCTTGTTCATTGCCTATAGAACCTGACATGTCTAAGCTAATAGCAACATCAATTGTATCTTGAAAGTTCATGCCTGGCAAAATAGCACCGCTCATTTGTCCTTTACGGCTAGGACGACTAAACGTATAATCACTTTTAATAGTACTTTGGATCTGCTGACGCAGTAGTTCACGCCAGTTCATCTTAGGCTCAGTTAACTCTTGTATCATACGTGCAACACCTGCAGGAACATTACCTGCACCTGCTGTCTGCGCCGCTGAGATCATATTTTCTTTGATCCCATCTTTAATCTTCTTCATTTCTTCTTTTGAGTACTTAGGCTTACTCTTGCTTACATTATTTCCGTTGCCGTCTTTAGATTCGCCGGCGTCTTTACCTTCGCCGTCTTCGCCTTCCATGTCAAGGTGTTCATCTAGCATTTCGCCTAGTTGTTTTAAGTACTCTTCGCCGTTCTTTTCTGCTTCTTTAAATAGTTCATCGTACACATCTTCAGAAGTCCATCCTTCATATTTAAAGTCTTGATAGCAGTCTACAATTTTAGGCTTACAGCCGATGCGATCACGTACAAGTAAATTGTTTACAATATAGTCGGCGGCAATATTATACAACATAGGATTCCGCTCATCGCGCCGCCCAAGGTGATCAAACACCATATGTAGAATTTCGTGCGCAACAACAAACTCAATTTCTTTATTGTCCATTGCATTAAAGAACTGTGTGTTGTAGAATAAATTACGTCCGTCTACAGCGGCAGTAGGAAGCCATTCGTCTGCCGCTGCAATACGCAAGCGTGTAGCCATGTTACCAAAGAAAGGATGGCGCAACAACAGTCCTACACGAGCAGTAATAATACGGTCCATAACTTCAACACGCATTACTTCTAATGCTTGCTCAGTGATATCTGGATTAGGTTGCCAGTTTTTAAGCTTACTTGCAGTATCTTTAGTAGCCATTTGTATCACCTTTTTATTAACTTATACATATATTATAGCATCTATAGTGCATATGTCAACCGTTATTTTAATTTGAAAGAAAGGACGGGTCCAAAAGAACCCGTCCTTTCCGTTCATTAAGCGGACTGCGCAGCCTTAATATACTTACCGAATCGCTCATGAAACTCGTCAAAACACTCTACTTCATCTGGGTCAATAGGCAAAGCATACTGTGTAAGAGCAAGTTTAATACCCATAACAACTAGCTCAGTCTCAAAGTTATCCATTGCAAAGCGCAGGAAGTTATTTACTTTATCATCAAACTTCTTATCGTTTTTGTCAGCGGCTTCTTTTAGTTCGTAACAGAGTGAAATTGTCAATGAATACATAGCACTAATTTCTTTAGTCTTCATCTCTTTTACTTTACCAAGCAAAATGTCAGTAGGATTAGGCATGCTTGACGCAACTTTACGGTGCGCCATAAATTTTACAGCAAGGCCCTCGCCTACTGCGCCACTAACTAAGTCAGTAGTAGTGTTATCGTCGATGCCGTCTTCGAGCAATTCGCTAACAAAACTCCAGCTACGAGGAGTTGCAAAGCTGCGACTTGGGCTCTTAGGATCAAAGTCGTACAAGTCTTTCTTTGCAAATGTCAAGTAACCTACAACATCTTTATGGATTCTGTTATCAACTGCCCACTGAAACCAGTCGTTGAAGTCAACACGTAGTTCTAAGTGAATAAAGCGGTTAGCCAACGGAGCAGGCATACGATAAGTAACGCCTTTATCTGCTTCACGATTGCCGGCTGCAACAATAACAACGTTGTCTGGCAACTTGTAAGTGCCTACACGCCGATTCAAAATTAGTTGATATGCTGCTGCTTGTACGCTAGGAGCCGCTGAGTTCATTTCGTCTAAGAACAATACAATAGTATCGTACTGTGCTGCAAACTCTTGTGTAGGAAGTTCTGAAGGCGCACCCCATACCATAGTACCTGAGTTACTATCAAAATACGGAATACCTTTAATGTCTGTAGGTTCCCAAAGACTCAAACGAATGTCAATCAAATGCGCATTTGTAAAACTGTCAGTAATCTGACGTACAATATCTGACTTACCAATGCCCGGAGGTCCCCAAAGAAACAGCGGCCGTTTTTTAAGCATTGCATGCTTGATTGACGCTTTTGCGCTATTAGGGCTTACAGTACGTGTTCCAGTATCCATTTTGCATTCCTTTTAAGTGTGTGTTTTGTTACGCTATGTATATATTATAGCACCAATACAGGAAATGTCAAGTGTTTTATAAGAACTTAGGAACTTTTTTGTCTATTCATGGCCTTTGTAATGCCATATTTGCGAAGATCGCCGCTGAAAAGAGTAAGTTCGACTGCTTTCTTTTCGTTCGTTACTGTGATACTTTTGTGTGTAAGATAGTAAGGGCAGTCAATAAACTGATCTAAGAATATAATAACTTGCGTAGTAAGCGGCATATCCTTAGCAAAAGGTATATCGTATATTGCTAGATCTATCTGTAGGAGAACCTCAAATCCTGTGTCCGTTAGCCTTAGGCCGCCCGCACCTTTATCTCTGTTGTTTTTCCACCACAGAGGAATGTATTCTTTTATAGTTGATTCGTTTGTACTTTTATCTAGTTCTTTTAGAAAGATTTTAGTATAAGTCTCTTTCCAGTTCATTCTTCTGTAACCACCTCACCGTTAGTGAGCTTATATACTGCAAAGTCTTCACATCTAAACATTTCGTTTAATTTTTTAGAAAGATTATGTGCATGTCCGGGATTACTAAAGCTAGTTTTCTTGTACTTAGGTCCGGGATAATTTGTTAGGGCATTTGCACTTTTAAGATTGAACGGCTTACTCTGATAAAAAACTGCCCAGATAGCGTCAGCTTCTAAAACTTGTTCTGACTTATACGTTTTATTGTTTATATTTTCTAAAATAACTGTTGGCTTTGGTCTACTCATATACGTAATCCTTTAATTAACTACGTATATATTTATCTCTTTTCAACAGTTATCTGCGTACTTAAAACTTAGATCCACCATCGAGTTTAATCTCAATAATTTCATCGTTGTTATTTTTAGATTGTGCAACTAATAGTTCAAGATCGCCATGTAAACGACTCATAACAGCACCGAGTGTAAATGCCAGTGTCTTTGCTGTAGCAATGTCTAGTTTAACTTCTCTTGCACGGCTTTGTTCAGCAGCCTTTACAGCATTTAAAAACTGTTGTAAAGGAATAGTGTTTAACGGTTCAACGATTTGCAATTGATAACTCCTGACGCATTTCTAACTCAAACTTAAACGGGCCTCTAGTTTCGTATCGTTCCACTGTAATAAGTTTAGGGCAATGGCTCTTAACCCATCCTTTGTCAAACTTAATAATATAATATCCTGCACAGTATTGACTTTTTGAATTATTGCTTTTAGTAAACAATGGAAGTTTACGTTTTACATCATACAGCGTATTAAACGGATTAACACTAGTTGGGAATCCGTGTACTATAAACAGGTCAGGTGTATCGTCTACTACTTTTGGTGTAATATCACTCCAAATAATATCAGTACCAAACTTTTTCTTCATTTGTCGTTTATTGTCAAAGAAACAAGTTTCTACACGACTACTAAACATATATCGATTGTCATTCCATGTCATAGTACCGATACGTTGTTCGTTGCTTTCAACAATCCAAAATTTATCTTTTAGTACAGGTTTTGCTTTTAATGTCATACTGGATACCTCGCTTGTAATGGTTCTGCATAGCTTTGTGCTTGATCTGCAATACGTTGCATATCCCACTTGGCACAAAACTTCATAAGACGCATGCCTACTTGCGTAATTTCTTTAGGCACCGCATTTTCTGTGATAGTTGTATTAATAATTTCTCTAATGTCTGCAGGTTGTGCAGTTAAATCACATAATACTACGTTACGATTATAATCATCTAATACACGATGCTCTGCACCTTCGTGATCGGACCAACGTTGTAACATCATGTTATTCCAATTAAAGCCTTTTGAAGTCTTATCTTCGTATGCTTCTATAAGACCAACTTTGTTCTTAGTACCTTTTGTACGTACACCTGGATACGCACTGAACACATTATCGCTTGTATCGCCACGCATACATTTCTCAAACAGCATAAATGCAGGGTGCGGCGCAGGCTTTGCTTTTTTAGTTTTCTTATCAATTACTCGCTGGCCTTTGTCATCAAAATAACCTTCGTGTGTAATAGTCATGTTAGCAACGCCATTATATTGCTTTACATTAGGCGCAATAAGTTGTGCAAAGTCACCATCTGTACTAATAATAATATGAGTATCATTAGGATGCATTTGTACCCAACCAGCAATTAAGTCATCTGCTTCTAGTTGCGAATGACGCATAACAGTACAATTAGTCTTTTCAGTAACGAAGTTTTTAAACTCGTCAAAGATACCCCAGAATGCAGTATCTTCTTCTGCTTCTGTTACAGATAGTTTGCCGCGGGCAACTTGCCTGTTGCGCTTGTAGGGCTCGTAAAAGTCCTTGCGCCAGCTACGACCTTCTAAACAGAACACAACGTGATCTGCTTTAAAGTCAGTCCATGCTTTCTTTACACTGTTTAGCGTAATGTGTAGTGCCATGCCTACCTTTGTGTCGATATCGCCGCGTACTACGTGACGAGCTCTAAAGAAAGTATTAGCAGTATCTACTAGAATGTAAGTTGCCATTTGTGTAACCTTTTATTGCGTTAATTTAAATATAGTATAACATGTTTACACATAATTGTCAACTAACTTCCGACTTACCTTTAGAGATAGGAATAACATTAATATAGCCCGCGCCTCGATTTGTATCTTGACCACCTTCTTCTAACATATTGTGTACGATGTCACGGAACCAACGATCAACAATTTCTTCTTCAGGATCATTGTCAACGCCGTATCCTGCTTGAACTAGTTGCGCAATAAAGTAATCATTCCAATCAAGTTCAAAGAAGCCGTTACGCACATTCTCTGCGTTTACTTTAACATCAATAACATTTACCCAAGGCTCTTTACGTTTAGTAGCATACGCTTTAGGATCTCTTACTTTAAGTAATTCTAGTTCTTTTGCTTCTAGTGCCGCTGCTTCCTCAGCAATACGTGCTTCTACTTTATCTAAACCTGTTAATTTCTTTAAAAAGTTTTTCATTCGCTCTCCTTTGTGTATGTCACATGTTGTGTAATTTCGCCGATCAACAAATACTTAGGCTCAGTATAACTACTAGTACCTTTAATCTCTAATCTAACATACACGTCGTTTGCTTGTAATTTATTCCAGCTTACATTAAGTGCGTTAACATCTTTTTCAAACTGTTTTACAAGAGCTATCACTTTTGGGTCTTTCATATCTATTTCCTTAGTTTATCGAATTGTTCTTCTGTGGGTATGTCACGCCTAAGTGTTTTAAGCGCAGTATCATCAAGTCCCCCAGGCATTTCCGAATAAGCTAATATGGAGTCTTGGAGTGAATCGGTATCCTTTTGCCATAGCAAGTTTTGCAACTTCCTGTACGGTAAGGTTATAACCTTCTGTACGACCACCCATTGGCATAAGATAAACTGGCACATTGATTCCGATATTTCTATAAGCCTTGACAGCCCTATCAACTTCTTCAACGTCAACACTGTCAGCAACGACAAATTTAAAATACATATCAGCATTAAGTATAGAGCGGTAATTGGCAGCAACAGCAGGCTTAATAGCGTCTGCCCAAGATTCACCAGATACGGAGAGCTTGGGCGAACAACTAAACGTTGTTTTAAATCTTGCCTGATTCTTAAGGTAATCGGCAAACTCCGTGTGTAAAAATTGTGTAGTGTTTGTTTCAAATGTAACA
>Ga0222645_100167_pt1 | contig 39575 bp, 31 predicted proteins | sample AntAcemetagen292_FD_179881 | JGI IMG/M metagenome (GOLD analysis project Ga0222645, IMG submission 179881) | Saline water microbial communities from Ace Lake, Antarctica - #292 | ecosystem: Environmental > Aquatic > Non-marine Saline and Alkaline > Saline | place: Antarctica: Ace Lake | collected...
CCCCCCTTGAAACCAAATGTTCAAAATTCGGGCGGGCCCGTGTCAAAAATGCAAAGCTAGGCCAATGATATGAGGGGGTTACGCCCAGAATAAGCGACTTTGGTGCAGTTTTCCGGGCATGCCTTAATTAGCGGTAAACTTCTTCTTCCGTCGGGAATGCGCGGGATTTGACGTCTTCTGCATAGCGTTTGACCGAATCTTCGATCATCGGGCCAAGCTGGCCATAAACCTTGACAAACTTCGGGGTCCAGGGATTCAGGCCCAGCATGTCCTCCAGTACCAGAATCTGGCCGTCACAATCGACAGATGCACCGATTCCGATGGTCGGGATCTCGACCTCTTTGGTGATTCTGGCAGCCAGCGGCTCGACCATGCCTTCCAGAACGACGGCAAAGGCACCGGCGTCGGCCACGGTACGCGCGTCGGCGCTATGTGCGGCCCAGCTTTCCTCGTCGCGGCCCTGCGTTTTGAACCCGCCCATGACGTGGGACGATTGCGGGGTCAGGCCGGTGTGAGCCATCACAGGGATGCCGCGTTCCACCAAAAAGTGGATCGTCTCGGCCATGCGTGCGCCGCCCTCAAGCTTGACCGCGCCGCAGCCGGTTTCCTTCATGATCTTGGCCGCATTGCGGAAGGCCATGTTCGGCGATTCCTCGTAGGTGCCGAATGGCATGTCCACGACGATAAGCGCCTTTTGGGTGCCGCGCACTACGGCCTTGCCATGCATGATCATCAGATCCAGCGTCACACCAATGGTGCTTTCCATGCCGTGCATCACCATGCCAAGGCTGTCACCAACCAGGATAAAGTCAGCGTATTTGTCTACGATCGCCGCCGTATGCGCGTGATAGGATGTCAGCGACACGATCGGCTCGCCGCCTTTGCGGTTACGGATTTGCGGCACGGTTGTGCGGCGAACGGTAGGGGTCTGAGTGCTCATGGCGTGATTTCCTTTTGGTCGATAAGCATCACGGTCATGAACTGGACCGCGATCATAATGCCGATGGGACGGGTTGGGACGCCCGTGACAGGATTGAATGTCGCGGCGTCTACGATATCAAGTCCCACAAGTTTCGCCCCGCGTTTCGATGCGATAACCCCGCGAATGGTTTCGGCCACGACCTCGACGGTCTTGCCTTCTTTTACCATCGCCTCGGCCACGGTCAGCGACAGGTTCAGAACACGCGCATCATAGCGTTCATCCCCGATTAGCCGCACATTGCGCGATGACATCGCTAGCCCGTCTGCCTCTCGCACCGTCGGCACGCCGTGGATCGCGACGGGGATGAACAAATCAGTCACCATGCGGCGGATCACAGCCAGCTGCTGGTAATCTTTTTCACCAAAATAGGCGGCATCGGGCCCCACGATACTCAGCAGCTTTGTTACTACCGTCGCGACGCCGCAAAAATGCCCCGGACGCACCGCGCCGTGCAGGATGTTCGCCAGACGCGTGGTTTCGACAATCGTCTCGTCCCCGGGCGGGTAAATGACGTCCGGTGTGGGCATAAAGACGGCGGCGACGCCTGCGGCCTTCAGCATCGCCAGATCGGCCTCTTCCGTGCGGGGATAGTTTTCCAGATCCTTGGCATCGCCAAATTGAGTCGGATTGACGAAAATCGTCGCCACAACTGATGCATGATCGCCCGTAGCCGCCGCGACCAGCGCCATGTGGCCGGCATGCAGCGCACCCATGGTCGTCACCAGCCCGACGCTGCCGTCTTTGCGCAGATTTGCCACGGCGCTGCGCACCTCGGTCACGGTTTTGCAGATCAGCATCGAAATCCCTCGTTCCTCTTGGGCCTTTGTCTAAGACGCAGTGCGGCCCATGTCACGCGCTGCCGCTGATCCGCAGCACGACCAGATCCGCGCCCGGAATGTCGCAGCGCAGGCTGACCTCGGCCACGCGATCCGGCGTCTTGACCAGTTCCCGCGTTACCCGGTTGGTGCGAAACCTGTTCACGCTGTCCGTCGCCGGCACATAAAGCCACGGCCCCCGCCGCGCCGGACGGCGCAAAGCTGCGCCAGAGTTGATCGGAGCCAGATCCAGATGGTCCGCATATCCGTCAAACAAGGCACCCGCGTCCAGCGCTAGCACTTTCAAATCGGCCATATCGCCTAGTGCTTTGGCATAGCTGGCACGCATCTGGCGCGACCAAAAAAATACCCGCTCCTCCAGTTGCAGGGCCCAGTCGTGCAGGCTGCCGGATGACAGGAAGTCCCCCGCCTGCGATTCATCGGCCAGCAGGGGCTGCTCATGGCTCAGCGTCATCGGACCATGCCGAGCCATGATTGTTTCCGCTGTCTCGCGCAGCGCCACATCGGCGGTGGCGAACCCAGCCTGCCGCGCCGCCTCTGCCGGGCGCAGCAGGTCCCTTGCGTCGATCCCGGACAGGTTCGATGTCAGCGTGACATTAAACATGGATGGGCCGACCAGCCGGATGAATTCGTCTCGTGTCATGATGTGGGCAGGGTCCGCATACAGGAATAGAGCCACCACACTCCCCGCTTGGCCCGTGCTATGCAACGGTACAAAGCTGATCCTGTCGTATTCAAGCCGATTTGCGTCGGCTGGTTCTTTCGCCGCACGCCGCTTTGCAGCAGATTGCCAGCAACGCAGCAGGCTTCGGGGAATCGAACATGAAAACCAACGTCAAGGCACTGGTCATCGGCGGCGGCGCCGTTGGAACCTCGATCGCCTATCATCTGGCCGCCGCAGGCTGGGATGATGTCATGCTGCTGGAGCGGGACGAGCTGACGTCAGGCTCCACTTGGCATGCTGCCGGCCTGCTACCCTATTTTAATATGAGCTTTGCGACCACCCACATCCACGACTACTCTATCCGCTTTTACAAAACGCTGGAGGAAGAGACCGGCCTGAACGCAGGCTTTGCCGTTGTCGGCAACCTGCGCATGGCCCAGACGGACGCGCGGATGGAGGAATATCAGCTTTACGCCTCGACCGCCGAAACTTGCGGTGTGCCTTACCTTTTTATGACACCGGAAGAGGTGAAGGCTAAATGGCCCTTGATCGAAACCTCTGATCTGAAGGGCGCGCTCTACCACAACACCGACGGTTACATTAACCCCGCCGACGTGACGATGGCGATGGCCAAGGGCGCGCGCCAACGCGGTGTGATGATCGAACGCCGCTGGCAGGCGGATGCGTTCAACTGGAACGGCACCCACTGGGAAGTCACCGCGACCAAAATGATTGAGAAGGGCGGCAACCTTGTCCCCTCTGACGAACACATCGTCATCACCGCCGAACACGTCGTCACCGCCTCCGGCAACCACGCCCAGCGGACGGCGAAAATGCTGGGCATCAAGATCCCTGCGATCCCCGTCGAACACCAGTTCATCGTCATGGACCAAGATCCGGCCTTGGTCGAATACCGCAAAACCAACCCAGAACACCCCGTCGTGCGCGATGCCGACGCACAATCCTACGTCCGTGAAGAACGCGGCGGCTGGATCCTCGGCGTCTATGAAAAGAACGCCCCGGCGCGGTTCGAATACGGCGTGCCCGACAGCTTCCGCGCCGACCTGTTCGAACTCAATCTGGAACGGATCGAAGAGCAGTATCTGGCGATGATCCACCGCATCCCGTCTTGCGAAGACTCCGGCCTGAAAAACGATTTCAACGGCCCGATCTGCTACACCCCCGATGGCAATCCGCTTGTCGGCCCCGCGCCGGGCCTACATAACATGTGGCTGGCCGAAGGCTTCAGCTTTGGTATCACCGCCGCTGGCGGCACCGGCTACTACCTTGCCCAAATGATGGTGAAGGGAGAGGCCGAAATCGACATGGCATCGCTCGATCCCAAGCGCTACGGCCCGTGGATGACGACCGAATGGGCCGCTCGCAAAAACGAGGAAGCCTACGAACACGTCTACATCCTGCACCATCCCGACGAAGAACGCCCCGCCTGCCGCCCCCTGCGCACCACGCCCGCCTTTGATAGGCAAAAAGCGCGCGGCGCACAATTCGGCTGGGTCAACGGATGGGAGCGCCCCAACTACTTCGGCCCCGTCGATGCGCCGGAAAACTTCGACCACGATGCGCGCAGCTTCCGCCGTGGCGGCTGGTGGAAACACGCAGTAGAAGAGGCGAAATCCATCCGCGAAGGCGTCGGCCTGATCGACGCCAGCGCCTTTACCAAGCACCGCGTCAGCGGCCCCGGTGCCACCGCTTTCCTTGACTCGTTCACCACCAACAAACTGCCAAAGGTCGGCCGCATCAATCTGACCTATGCGTTGACTGCTGCAGGCACCACGCGCACCGAATACACCATCGCCCGCACCGCAGAGGACGACTACTACCTCATCTCTGCCGGCGCATGGACTGCCTACGATCAGGACTACCTCTACAAGGCAATCGCCGACAAAGAGGCCGCCTTCGGCCGCATCAACGCTCAAGAGGTCACGACCCAATGGGGCGTCTTCGCCATCGCTGGCCCCAAATCCCGCGATGTGCTGCAGTCCATCATCAAGGACGCCGACCCTGCCACCGCCTTGTCAAATAAACGCTTCCCGTGGCTGTCCGTGCGCGACATCGAACTGGGAATGTGCCCCGTCCGCGCCATCCGCGTCGCCTATACGGGTGAACTTGGTTGGGAGCTTCACCACCCGATCGAGATGCAAAACTACCTGTTCGACCTGCTGGAAAAGGCTGGCGAGGCGCATGGCATGAAGCTCGTCGGTGCCCGCGCCCAGAACTGGCTGCGGCAGGAAAAATCCTACCGCGCCTTCGGCAACGAACTCGGCCGCGACGCCACCCCGATGGAAGCGGACCTGCCGCGCTTCATCGACCTGAACAAAGACTTCCACGGCAAGGCTGAAATGCAGGCCAAGGGCATCCGCTCCACCTGCGTCACTCTTTTGCTCGACGGGCCGGACAACGCTGACCCTTGGGGCCGCGAAGTCCTGTATCACGGCGACACCCGCGTCGGCCGCCTGACCTCTGGTGGCTATTCGGTGCACTTCGGTAAATCCATCGGGATGGGCTACGTCCATCCGGACCACGCCGCCGTGGGCACCAAACTGCAGGTCAAGATGTTCGACCAGCTCTGGCCCTGCGAGATCGTAGAGGACTCCCCTTACGATCCTCAAAACGCCTTCATCCGCAAAGACGGCTGATCCACATTCATTTGGCCACATAAACTCCTGGGGAGGGTGGCACCCCCGGGGGGGCGCCCCCTCTGCCCCCCTTAACGCTCAGCCTTGTCGCGCCGCCGCTGGCGAAATTTCTCGGCCCGGCGGCGCAGGCGGATGATGGCGCCTGACACCGGGCGGCGCAGCCATGGCACATCGACAGCCAGCAGCAGCAGCCCGACCGGGATCATCCACAACCCGAACACCGGCAGGATCGCCAGCAACCCGCCCAAGATAAAGGCCACGCCCACCGGCACCCGCACCAGCGCCCATCCCGGGCGGCTGATGCGGAACAGCAGGCTGCCCATACGTGGATAGTCACGGCGCAGCCGTTCAAATTGACGGTGCAGGCGGCGGCCTTCTGGATTGATTCGGTGTCTGATCATGTGCAGGACATGGCTGTGCCGGCCCATTCATCAAGGGGCCCGCTGCCACATTCTTTCCCAAAACCCGACATGCCCGCGTCACTCATCTGATAGAAGCTAAAAGCTGTTTTATAAGACCAGAGGCCCCGATGGCATTCATCTCGGAGATCCATTATCGCAACAGCGTGGCGGCATCCACGGCTATCGCAGAGTTCGTCGAGATCTCCATCGCGCCGTCAGAGGTGTCCCACATTTCCGATTTTACCGTTGCAACCTACCAAAGCGACCGCAACGCCGCTACGGTTGTCAATCTGGGCTCGCTTACAGGCATCATCGACCCTGCAAAGGGTTGGACCATCTTTCGCACCAATGCCCCTGTCCCCGACCCCAATCACACCACCGGCCATGACGAGGCAGAGGCCGTCGCCCTGATCGACGCCGCTGCCAGCCCTGCCGTGCAAACCTTCGTCGATATCGGGGGTAGCACGTCGCAGATCAACGCCGTGGACGGTCCGGTCGCGGGGGTGACGTCCATCAATATCCCATCTGCCAGCGGTCAAAGCATTCAGTTTGACGTGCATGGCAACCGGATTGACGGACTGCTTCTGTTTGGCGAAGACGCTGTCTTTGTCCGCTAAATCCATGGCCGCCGCCTTCGAGGACGTTTTTGTTGATAGCTCCTTGTCCGAGGTCACCTATTTCCACCTCGTCTTTGACCGGCACGAAGTCATCTTTGCTGAAGGGGCCGCAACCGAAAGCTTTCATCGCGGAGAGGAGGGCGTCTTGAACCTGAGCTCAGAGGCGCAGACAGAGCTTTTCACCTTGTGGAACCAGCCATGATGCCGCCTTTACCACCCTGCGCAGCTGGGAGTTTATGGGCTGCGTCGCCTAGCAAAAGCGTGCCGATGACAGGGCGTCGGCCAGATCGGCACCCACCTGCGGCGCGCGTGCCGCAACGATATCCGCAATCAGCGCAGATGCGGCTGGCGCGGTTTGAAAGCCATAGCCGCCTTGCCCGGCACACCAGATAAAGGTCGGCGCATCCACTGCCCGCCCCAGCACCAACTGGCGATCGGGGGCGAATGTGCGTAACCCCGCCCATGTCGCGACGGGGCGCGTCACCTCTGGCGTGACGTAATCCTGATAGCGCGCCAGCCCTTCGGCCAGTGCCATGTCGTCGACAAAGGCATCGTGGGGTTCGACCAAGTCTTCCTCTTCTGGCGATACCAGCAGCGCGCCTGCATCGGGTTTTGCGTACCAGCTTTCGCCCGGCCCAAACATCATTGGCCAGTCAGTCACCGCATGTCCGCCCGGGGCGGCCAGCCGCGCTATAGATCGGCGCAGGGGTTTCAGCCCCAACGGGCGCACACCGGCCAACCCGGCGATCTGATCCGCCCAAGCTCCCGCCGCGTTCACGATCATCCGGCAGGTAACATCGCCGGCAGGTGTCTTTAGCTGCCATCCCGCCCGTGTCCGGGCAATCGCGCTGACGCGAGCCCCGGTCAGAACGATGCCACCATTGCCGCGCAATTCGCGCAGCCAGTTCTGCATCAACATGTTGGTGTCTATATCCCAGGCCGCCGTATGATAGGCCGCGCGGTCCATGTGGTCCGACAGGATCGGCACCATCGCCCGCGCCTCTGCCGCACTGATCGTATCCAGCCCCATGTTAGCCACATCGGCGGCGAAGCGATCCGCGTCGTCGCTTGCCCCCAACAGCATCAGCCCGCGCGGCGACAGCACCCCGCCATTGGCGTTCTCGTGAAATTCCCGGCTGGCGGCGTTCAGCGCACGGGTCGTCGGCTTGCCGTAATTCTCCTCGAACAGCGCCGCTGACCGGCCAGAGCTGTGGTAGCCTGTTTGCCCCTCGGCCTCGATCAAGGTGACTTCGCCCAAATGCGACAGACGTGCCGCGGCAGAGATTCCGGCAACGCCGCCGCCGATCACGACGATATCGGTCATATTTCTTCCAGACGGTCGGTCGCAGGCGGCGGGGCAGGGGTCAGGGCTGATATACGGTCATACAGGTCGTCCGACATCTTGAACGCATTAGCCGCAAGCGATGGTGCCAACTGCTCAACCGACTTGGCAGAGATGATGGGTGAGGGTGAAGTCTTGTGCGCCGCAACCCAAGCGACGGCCAAAGTCGCCGCATCGGTCCCCATGTCGTCCGCCATATCCGCCAATGCGGCCCCGGCGGCGTGCATCCAGTCGGGGCCATAACGGGAGGCATACATCTTATCTTCGCTTAGCCGCCCGGTGCCGCCGCGCGCGTATTTACCCGTCAACAGCCCGCCTCCAAGCGGAGAGTAGGAGCAGACCTGTATCCCCTGATCGGCGGTCATGGGCAGAATCTCGACCTCTGCCTGCCGCTTCACTAGGTTATACATCGGCTGCATTACATCGATGCCTGTGCCTAGCTCCGCGCAGATGGCCTGCGCCTTCATCACCTGCCAAGCGGCATAGTTGCTGACGCCGATATGCCGGATCGCTCCATCCGACTGCAGCCGCGCCAGCGTTTCGAATGTTTCATCCAAGGGCGTGTCATCGTCCCAGCGGTGCAGATATAGCAGATCGACGCTGTCCATGTTCAACTGACTGCGGCAGATGTCGAATTGCGACAGAATATTCGCCCGTCCCGCGCCGCCAGCATAGGCAACCTTGGTCGCCAGATAGATCGCATCGCGTTCTGGCGTGATCATCGGGGCCAAAAGCTTCTCGCTTTCGCCCTCGGTATAGCGGACGGCGGTATCAAAGTGGTTCAGCCCCGCCGCGCGCGCCATGTCATACATCGCGCGGCTGGCCGCCGCATCTGCGCGGCCTCCGAATTGCATGGTGCCAAAGGTGAGGTGGGACAGGGCGGTCCCATCGCGTGTGTACAGGTTTTTCATAGGATCAGACTGGCACGGCGGCCCGCGGGCCGCAACGATCACGGTAGCCATGTTAATTGCTCTACGCGAAAAGTTCCACTTTAAGTCTGTGTGAAATAAATCTGTCATATGTGCGTAAATGCAGATATCACATTAAAGTTTGCAGCTAAGTGTGCGTATTCGCAAAAAGCCGACCTATATCGTTTGGTAGAAGGGGACACAGTGTCCCGTCCCAAATGAAAGACAATACAATGACCAACTTCAAATCCTCCCTGATCGCCGCCGCCCTGGTTTCTGCATTCGGTGTCACCGCCGCGTCCGCCGCTGACTTCCAGCCCACCAAAGGCTTCAACGACCTGTCCGCTGCTGGCATCGCCGCAACCGAAGCCAACGTTGCCGTACTGGGTGTCACCACCCGCGCTGGCGACACGCTGACCACTGGCGAGCTGATCGCGATTCAGAAAATCATTCTGGACCAGTCCAACGAGGCCTCCAAAGCCACGCGCGTGAACCTGATCGTGAACGGCTCGTCCGACGGTTTTGGCCCGGGCTACTCGTTCACTTACTAAGCACAGTTTGACGGCCCTGCCGCGCCCTTGGGCCTACCTGTGATGGGTAGGCCCATATGCGTTGCGGAACTTGGTGAGCTGCATGTTACCCCCAAAGGACATTCCCTTATGCTGACCTTTGGCCGCTGCGGTAATGTCCAGCCTTGCGGCCGCCCCCCTTGCCGCTCAAATCTTAAACGAGATTGCCATTGCCACCATGCGTGCCGCGTTTGATTTGAACCTTGATCTGCTCAAAATGCGCATTGATCCGGGCAAGGGTTTCACCCTCGACAGCTATATCAAGGGCCAGCGGATCATGAACGATCGGTCCGACCCCTCGCTGAAAGCGATACGCATCGAAAATCTTGTGAGTAATGGTGGAGAGTTCCGCGTCTTCGAACGCTGATCGTAACCCTACGTGCCAATGAAAAAGGCCCGCAAATGGCGGGCCTTTCGCGTCTTGAAAAGGAACAAGGCCGCTTATTGCGGAATGTCGCCTTCGATGCCTTCAACGTAAAAGTTCATGCCCAGCAGCGTGCCGTCATCGGCAGTCTCGCCGTCGGCCAGCCAGACGGAACCGTCTTGCTTGTTGACCGGACCGGTGAAGGGGTGAACTTCGCCCGCGGCAATTGCGTCGCGCAGCGCTTCTGCGCTGGCTTTCACGTCAGCGGGGACCGCGTTGGTGATTTCGCCGATGCCGACCATGCCTGCGCTGATACCGTCCCAGGTGCTGTCAGACGTCCAAGTGCCGTCCATGACCGCCTTGGTGCGCGCGATATAATAGGGGCCCCAGTTGTCGATGATCGAGGACACGCGCGGCATCGGCGCATATTCCGACATGTCGGACGCCTGACCAAAGGTATAAACGTTGCCGGCTGCCTGCGCGGCGGCCTGCGGCGCGGTGGAATCGGTGTGCTGCAGCACCACGTCCGCGCCTTGCTCGATCAGCACATTGGCGGCTTCGGCTTCTTTTGCCGGATCGAACCACGTGTAGGCCCAGACGATTTTGAACTGCACGTCCGGGTTCACGGCCTTGGCCGCCAGATAGGCTGCGTTAATGCCGCGCACGACTTCGGGGATCGGGAAGGACCCGATATAGCCGACGATGTTCGACTTCGTCAGGTTGCCAGCGATGTGACCCTGCACGGCGCGGCCTTCATAAAAGCGGGCGGAATAGATGCCGACGTTGTCAGCGGTCTTGAAGCCGGTGGCATGCTCGAACTTTACATCGGGGAACTTGGATGCGACTTCCAGCGTCTGGTCCATGTAACCGAACGACGTTGTGAAAATCAGGTCAGCGCCGTCCAGCGCCATCTGCTGCATGACGCGCACGGCGTCCGGACCTTCGGGCACGGATTCCACGAACACAGTCTCGACCGCGTCGCCGAACTCGGCCTCAACCGCTTGGCGGCCCTTGTCGTGCTCGTACGTCCAGCCGCCATCGCCGACGGGGCCCACATAGACGAAACCGACTTTGGTCTTGTCCTGTGCCAGCGCGGGCAGGCCGACCATGGCCAGCGTTGCTGCTGCAACGCCCGAGGCGAGAAGTATTCTTCTTTTCATTGTAGTATCCCCTGTAGTCGCCGCTTATCGCGCGGCATGAAAGATTCGGCCCAGGCTTCCAGGCGCGCGTCCGGCGGACATGATGACCAGAACCGCGATGGTGGCAAGATAGGGTGACATTGAAAGATATTCGACCTTGAAGGGCACTGTGATTCCATGAAGCGCAATGCTGATGATGGCGCATAAAATAGAAAACATTAATAATTTCCAATAGTTTATATTTTGGCGCCGGAGGTTTAATACCTGCAATAGTATGACCAAAATGACCCCGACGAGCATGGTGTTCGGAATAATCTCCAAAGGAAAAACTGCTCCCGCGGCCTGCAAATTAAGCTGCAGCACGGTGACACCGCCAAAAAGATAGGCACCAAGCACCAATCTGATCGGTTTCCAGCTGGCAAAGACAACGATCGCAAGCGCAATCCAGCCTGCACCGGCCGTCATGCCTTCGGTCCATTGCGGCACGCGAACAAGGCTCAGATACGCGCCGCCAAGGCCCGCACAGGCCCCGCCGAACATGATCGCTAGCATCCGCGTGCGCCGCACATGATAGCCCAGCGCATGGGCTGCGTCGTGATTTTCGCCCACAGCCCGCAGGATCAGACCCGCGCGGGTTCGGTTCAGGAAAAACCATACCCCGGCCACGATTAAGACCCCGACATAAACCATCGGATCATGCTGAAACACGATGGGGCCAATCACGGGAATATCGCCAAGAAACGGGATGTGCCAATCGGGAAAGGCCGGCGCGCGGATGCCCAGATACCCTTGCCCCATCAGCGCCGACAGGCCCAGACCGAACAGCGTCAGCGCCAGACCCGTCGCCACCTGATTGGACAACAAAAACTGCGTCAGCAGCCCGAACAGCAGCGACAGCATGGCCCCGCCTACGGCTGCCCCTATGAACCCCAGCCAAGGCGATCCCGTCGCTACCGCAATGATGAACCCGCAGACGGCCCCGGTGATCATCATCCCCTCGACGCCCAAGTTCAGCACACCCGCACGTTCGACGACGAGCTCTCCAACTGCGGCCAGCAGGATCGGCGTGGCGGCAACCATCAGGGACGCGAGTAGCAGGATCGGGTTGATTGCACTCAGGTCCATTACGCCACCGCCTTGTTTAGAAACCGCACGCGGTAATGGGTCAGCACATCCACAGCCAGCAGGAAAAACAGCAGCATCCCCTGCAGGAGACTGATGGCGGCGGCAGGCAGGCCAAGATTGCTCTGCGCAATGCCGCCGCCGATATAAGTCAGCGCCATAACCGCCCCGGCCAGCAAGATACCAACCGGATGCAGCCGCCCCAGAAACGCGACGATAATCGCCGTAAACCCGTAGCCCACGTTGAAATCGATCGTGACCTGACCCGCCGGGCCGGACACCTCGAACATCCCGGCAAGGCCGGCCAGCGCACCGGACAGCCCCATGCAAATCAGGATCATCCGCGCTGGATTGACCCCGGCAAAGCGTGCCGCCCGCGGCGCTTGCCCCGCCAGACGGACTTGGAACCCGAATATGTGCCGCGCCAGCAGCACATAGGCAAAGATGACGGCGATCAGCGCAGCCACCACGCCCCAGTGCATCCCAGAGCCGGAAATCAGCTCTAGATTGGCGGCACTGGGATATTGCGACAGGTTGCGGCTACCCGGAAATCCCATGCCTTCAGGGTTCTTCAACGGCCCTAACGCCATCGCGGCCAACAGGCTTTCCGCGACATAAACCAGCATCAGCGATACAAGGATCTCATTGGTGCCAAACCGCACCTTTAGAATACCCGGAATTAGCCCCCATAGCCCGCCGCCAATCGCCCCGGCAACGATCATCATCGGAAAGACCAGCCACGATTCCATGGGATGAAACGCAAGTCCCACTGCCGCGCCGCACAGCGCGCCGATAATGTATTGCCCCTCGGCCCCGATATTCCAGATGCCCGCGCGAAAGCCGAAACTTAGCCCCACCGCAATCAGCACCAACGGCGCACCTTTGATCAGCAGTTGCGGGCGATAAAACCACGCATTTTTGGAAAACAACGGGTCGAGGAAGATCGTCCGGATCACCTCCACCGGGTTTTTGCCCAATGCCGCAAACAGGATGCCGCCCACCAGCATGGTCAGCACGACCGCCAGTACCGGTGCCGCATAGCTCCAGGCCCGGCTAGGCTGAGGCCGCTTGTCCAGGGCGATCATGGCTGCACCACCTGCTTCATTTGGCTAGGCAAACTCCCGCTGGAGGCATCATGCCCCTCAACATGGGCGACCTCCAGGTCATGGGCACCGCCCAGCATCAGTCCGATTTCCTCAACGCTCAGCCCCCGCGCAGGCCGCGCAGGAGACAGACGCCCGTCGGTCAATGCGCAAAAGCGATCAGAGACTTCCATCAACTCGTCCAGATCCTGCGAAATCACGATCACCGCCGCGCCCTCGTCGGCCAGCGTCAGCAAAGCTTGCCGGATCGCAACCGCAGCAGAGGCATCGACCCCCCAGGTCGGTTGATTGACCACCAGCACGCTCGGGTTTTGCATGATCTCGCGCCCGATAACGAACTTCTGCAGGTTTCCGCCAGACAACGACCGTGCCGTATTGCCCGGCCCCGGCGTGCGCACGTCAAAGGTCTTGATAATGTCCTTGGCAAAGGCAGTCGCCGCGGGCCAACGCAGGAATCCGTTCCGTTCCAGATGTTTGCGACGGGATCCCGTCAGCAGGGCATTCTCTGTCAGTGTCATGTCAGGTGCGGCGGCATGGCCCAGCCGTTCCTCTGGCGCGCACAGCAGGCCAGCGGCGCGGCGTGCATTGACCGCATCGCCGCCAATGGCCGCGCCCTCCAGTTCTACCATCCCCGGCGCGACCGGCATCTCGCCCGACAGCGCCGCAATCAGCTCGTCCTGACCGTTGCCAGCGACACCGCCAATTCCCAGCACTTCGCCTGCGCGGACTGTGATCGTGATGTCGTGCAGCACGGTTCCGAACCGATGCGGCGCAGGCGCGCTTAGGCCCTTCAGCGCCAGCAGGATAGGCCCCTCTGGCCGCGCCGTGCGCACCGGCGATTGCAGGACTGTACCGACCATCAGTTCTGCCATCTCGCGCGGCGCAGTCTGACGGGGATCGCAAGTTGCCACGACCTGCCCGTGTCGCAAGATCGTCGCATTGTCGCACAGCGCCGCGATTTCCGCCAATTTATGAGAGATATACAAAATCGAGGTTCCCTCTGCTGCCAGCTTGCGCAAGGTCAGAAACAGGATATCTACTTCTTGCGGCGTAAGCACACTGGTCGGCTCGTCCATGATCAGCAGCTTGGGGTCCTGCAACAGACAGCGAATAATCTCGACCCGCTGCCGCTCACCAGCGGACAGATCGCCCACGATACGGTCCGGGTCCAGCGGCAAACCATACAGGTGCGACACCCGCCGCACTTCGCCAGCAATCGCGTGGGGCGAGGGCGGGTTATCCATTCCCAGCATGATATTTTCCGCCACGCTCATCGCGTCGAATAGCGAAAAATGCTGGAACACCATCGCCACACCCGCCTTGCGCGCCGCTCCCGGTTCCGCGGGGGCAAAGGGGGCATAGTTCAGTGTCATCGTGCCGCTGTCGGGCTTGACCAGCCCATAGATCGTCTTGACCAGCGTGGATTTCCCCGCGCCATTTTCACCCAGCAACGCGTGAATCTCGCCCCGCCCGATGGTAAACGACACGTCCTTGTTAGCGACCACGCCCGGATAGGCCTTGGTCAGCCGGTCGAGTGTCAAAAGGGTCTCGCTCATCCCGCCGCCTCGTTTTGTCCTACTTCATTGCGGCCCAGCATCGCCATGGCGACGCCAATGGCAATGGCCTGTGGGTGTTTTCCAAGCCCCGTGTCGCCAATGGGACAGGCGATGCGTGCAATGGTTGCAGGCGCATGACCAAGGGCCGCTAAACGGGCCCGAAATCGCGCCCATTTGGTTGCCGACCCGATCAGACCCGCACTGGCAAAGGGGCGCGACAGCACCGCATGGCACAGTTCCAGATCGATGACGTGGCTATAGGTTAGGATCAAATGATGCGCGTCCGCCGGCGCATGCCGCAAGGTCAAGGCCGGGTCTGCAGCCACCAGTATGGTGGCCCGCGCATCGCTGGGAAACCGGTCCGCCGCCGTATCGACCCAGGTGATGTCCCAGTCCGGTAATGGTGACATGACATCGACCAAAGCTCGTCCTACATGCCCGGCCCCGTAAATCCACAATGGCGCGGCAGGCGCGACTTCCAGCCTCGCAGCCTTGCGCAGATCCAACGTCACCGACCCGCCGCAGCATTGCCCCAGCGCCGGCCCCAGCGGCAGGGTCATCGTGTCTGCATCGCCCCCCACGGCCAACAGCTCTCTGGCTCGTGCCATCGCGGCCCATTCCAGCGCGCCGCCACCAATTGTACCTTCCGTGCGGTCCGCCCAGACCATCATCTGCGTGCCCGCCCCGCGCGGGACGGACCCGGCGGTGCGGGTCACTGTGATTCGAATTCCCGTCATGCGCGTGCGCGCTTTACGGCGGTCAGAATAGCCTCTGGTGTTGCTGGTGCCTGCAGATCAGGCCAGTTTGGCCCGCAGGCCGCCACCGCATCCGCCAGCGCTGCAAATGCCGAAATTCCCAGAATGAACGGCGGCTCGCCCACCGCCTTGGACCGATAGATCGTCGCCGCTGGATTGGGCTGATCCCACAATGCGACGTTGAACACATCTGGACGGTCGCCACAGGCTGGGATTTTGTAAGTGCTCGGAGCATGAGTCCGCAGCCGGCCCTTATCGTCCCAAACCAGCTCTTCCGTCGTCAGCCAGCCTGCGCCTTGCACATAGCCGCCCTCGATCTGTCCGAGATCCAGGGACGGGTTCAGTGACGCTCCCGCATCATGTAGTATATCGCAGCGCAGGATCCGGTTCTCCCCGGTAAGCGTGTCGATCGCGACCTCTGTCACCGCCGCCCCTTGGGCAAAATAGAAGAACGGCCGCCCCTGACCCTTCACCCTGTCCCACGCCAGATCTGGCGTCTTGTAAAACCCGGTGGCGCTTAGCGACACGCGGTTCTGATAGGCTAGCATCACAGCCTCGGCGAAGCTCATACTCTCGCCCGCCATCGCCACACAGCCGTTCGCAAAACGCACCTGATATGCCTCAACCTGATGCAACTCGGCCAAACACTCTGCAATCCGCGCGCGAATGGTATCGCAGGCATTCGCCACCGCCATCCCGTTCAGGTCTGCCCCGGATGAGGCCGCCGTCGCCGACGTATTCGGCACCTTGCCCGTATCCGTGGCCGTGATCTTCACCGCGCTCACGTCAATTCCGAACCGCGCCGCCGCCACCTGCGCCACCTTCTGGAACAAGCCCTGTCCCATCTCAGTCCCGCCATGGTTCAAATGGACCGAGCCATCCTGATACACATGCACCAGCGCCCCCGCCTGATTAAGATGCGTCAGCGTAAAGGAAATCCCGAACTTAACTGGGCTAAACCCGATCCCCCGCTTCAAAAGTGGGTTTGGCGCATTCCATGCCGCAATCGCCGCCTTGCGCGCGTAATAATCGCTCGTCACCAGCAGGCTCTCGGTCATCCCGTCCAGAATGAAATCCGTCACCGCCATCCCATAGGGCGTCGTATTCACCGCATCCGGTGCGATCGCGACACGATCATTCGCCACAACCTGCGCGCCACGCGATGCCAGATCTTTGTCCATCATCTTGCCCGAAATACTCACGGAGGGGGGAGACAGCCCCCCTGCAATATCCGACATAGGCGCATAGTAATTGATCCGCCGCACCGCCACCGGGTCCAGCCCCAGCATATGCGCCGCGTGATCCATCACCCGCTCGATCCCTAGCACCCCCTGCGGCCCGCCAAAGCCGCGAAACGCCGTGGCGCTTTGCGTGTTGGTCTTCAACCGATGCGAGGTAATCCGGCAGGCATCCAGCAGATAGGCGTTATCGCTGTGCAGCATCGCCCGGTCTGCAACGGGCAGGGACAGGTCCATCGCCCAGCCGCAGCGGGTGTAATGGGTGAAATCCACCCCCAGCAGCCGCCCGCTGTCGTCAAATCCCGCATCATAGTCGATGCGGAAATCGTGCCGTTTGCCGGTGACGATCATGTCGTCGTCTCGGTCATAACGCATCTTGCAGGGTCGCCCCGTCGCCCGGGCAGCGACAGCGCAGGCCACAGCCAGCGCATTGCCCTGCGACTCCTTGCCGCCAAAGCCGCCGCCCATGCGCCGCACTTCAACCCGCACGGCGTGCATCGGCACACCCAGCGCCTCGGCAACCTTATGCTGAATTTCCGTCGGGTGCTGCGTGCTGGAATGGACGGTCATGTCGCCGCCCTCTTGCGGCAGAGCGAGGGCGACTTGACCCTCCAGATAAAAATGCTCCTGCCCGCCCATATCGATCCGGCCCTGCACGCGGTGCGGGGCGCGGGACAGGGCGGCGAGGGTATCGCCCTTGGTCCAGATCCGCGGCCCATCTTCGAACCGGCTGTCTGCGGCCAGCGCCTCCTCGACCGTCAGGATCGGAGTCTCTGCCGCAATCTCGATCTTGCCCAGTCGCGCCGCGCGGCGGGCGGCCAGATGGCTGTCGGCCACAACGGCAAAGATCGGCTGTCCGGCGTAATGCACCCGGTCCACAGCCAGCAAAGGCTCGTCGTGGTTGCTGGGTGATACGTCATTGGCAAAGGGCAGATCAGCGGCGGTCAGCACCATCACCACGCCAGTTGCGGCGCGCACGGCATCCAGATCCAGCAAAGTGATCGCACCGCAAGCCAACTCGCTCAGGCCAAAGGCCAGATGCAACGTGCCAGCAGGCGTTGGCAGATCATCAATATACCGCGCAGTACCAGTCACATGCAGGGTGGCGCTGTCGTGGGGCAGGGGGCTCCCTTCGCTCATGCCGAAATCCCCCGCACATCGACGCTGGCCCCGGACAGATCCGCGAAATAGCGTTGCAGCATGTTCTGCGCCGCCTCTAGCCGATAGGCCGCACTGGCGCGCATATCGTCAAGCGGTTGGAAGTCATCGGCAAAGGCGGGCAGGGCGGCGGCAATGGTTTGCGCGCTCCAAGGCTGGCCAAGCAACACGGCCTCTACCGCAGCAGCGCGTTTCGGCAACCCAGCCATGCCACCAAAGGCGATCCGCGCGGCGGTGACGATGCCGTCCGCCACGGTCACATCAAACCCGCCGCATACAGCTGAAATATCCTGATCGAACCGTTTCGACAGCTTGTAGACACGGTGCGCATCTCGCCCGCGCGGGATTGTCACGCCCGTAACAAATTCGCCGGGCGCACGGTCTTGTTTGCCGTAAGCCACAAAGTAATCCTCAAGCGCGACATCGCGCTGCACGTCGCCGCGCCGCAGGTGCAGGGTCGCCCCCAGCGCAATCAGCGCAGGCGGGTTATCCCCGATGGGACTGCCGTTGGCGATATTGCCGCCGATCGTCGCCGCATTGCGCACCTGAACCGAGCCATAGCGCCGAATCATGGCCGCATAGGATGGATAATCATCCGCCACCGCATCCAGTACCTGAGTCATCGTCACGCCCGCACCAAAGCGGATCGCGTTATCCATGACCTCAATGGTCTGCAAATCAGTGCAAGCGTGCAGAAACGCCACGTGGCCCAGATCGCGGAACTGCTTGGTCACCCAAAGTCCCACATCCGTCGCCCCGGCGATCAGCGTTCCGTCCGGGTGATCCAGATACCACGCGGCCAGACCGTCCGCGCTGGAGGGGGCCAAAGGTGTCGCGGCCGCAGGCGCGTTGTCGTGCATCCAGACCGGCACCGGCGCATCCGCCGCCGCTTGCGCGGCGCGCACGATCGGGGCATAGCCAGTGCAGCGGCACAGATTGCCTGCCAGTTGGTCGTCATGATCACTGCGCCCGTTCAGATGCGCCGTCGCCATGCTGACCACGAACCCCGGCGTGCAGAACCCGCATTGCGAGCCATGATGATCCACCATCGCCTGCTGCACGGGATGCAAGCTGCCGTCCGGGCCGGCAATCCCCTCGACCGTGCGTACGGCCTTGCCTGCCAGCTGCCCCATGAACAAAATACAGGCGTTCAGGCTGCGCGCGCCGCTGGCGTCGGTTACCATGACCGTGCAAGCGCCGCAGTCGCCTTCGTTGCAACCCTCTTTCGTACCGCGCAGCCCGCGTTCGATCCGCAACCAGTCCAGCAAGGTGACTGTAGGGGCCGCTTGGGCAGTGACAGTCTCTCCGTTCAGAAGAAACGTGATATCCATTTGAAAACCTGCCGCCTTACCAGGTCAATCGGGTCACGGCACGATGTCGATGCGGCGTAGAGATCGGCCCCCGTTTTCGTTAGCAAACCCGCTTGGAGCACAATTTGCAAGGGCGGAGAGGACTCTGCCCCCGGCTGCGCCTCCCTCGAGGTGTCTTTGACGAGAAGAAGGGGGCAGGTGCCTGTTTTAGGGGCGGCTTGCGATGTCCGCCCGTTGAGTTTTTTGTGGGGCTGTGCCGACGGGCTGGAAAGCGATCTTGCCCTATGCGGTTTGCACAGGGCGCGGGCAAAACTGAGAGCTGTCTCGTTACGTGTCGTCCTGCGCCTCGGGGTGGTTGGTTTCAGCTTCCAGCGCCAGTGCCAGCTGGTCGATGTGATCCAGCCGCGTTTCCCACAGCCGCCGCTGCCATGCCAGCCAGCCCTGCGCCGTCACCAGCGGGGTCGCATCCAGATGGCACATCCGCACGCGGCCCTTTTTGATGGTCTGCACCAACCCTGCCTTTTCCAGCACGCCCAGATGTTTCATAAAAGTCGACAGCGCCATCGGGTGCGGTGCCGCAAGGTCACTGACCGACGCCGGGCCAGACGCAAGGCGTTCGATCACGGCGCGGCGCGTGGGGTCCGACAGAGCGGAAAAGAATAGATTCAGGGGCGTGTTCATGGCGGCGAACTTGCGCCGGGCGTGGCGCTACGTCAACGCGCTTAGCCGCATGACTAAGCTTTAGTTGCTTTCCCCCATCCGCCCCGCGATCTACGATGGGGCATGATCCAATCCCCCCGATTCATTCACCTGCGCGTGCACACCGAATATTCCCTCTTGGAAGGGGCCGTTCCGGTGAAAAAGCTGTCCGGCATGGCCGAGGCCGCCGGCATGCCCGCGGTCGCCGTGACCGATACGAACAACATGTTCGCCGCCCTCGAGTTCAGCGAATACGCTTCAAAGGCGGGCATTCAGCCGATCATCGGCTGTCAGATGTCGCTGGCCTATACGGTGCCAGAGCCGGGCAAGCGTGCACCCGATCCGGCACCCATCGTGCTGCTGGCGCAGTCCGAGGCGGGTTATCTGAACCTGATGAAGCTGAATTCTGCCGCTTATCTGGATAACGAAGGCCAGCTGCCGCAGATCGATTTCGATGACCTGAGCCATCATAACGCGGGCCTGATCTGTCTGACCGGCGGCCCCGACGGACCGGTTGGCCGTCTGTTGCAGCAGGGGCAGCGCCCCCGCGCTGAGCAGGTCATGGTCACGCTGCACACCCTGTTCGATGACCGGCTTTATGTGGAACTGCAGCGTCACCCCGATGGTGGCGGTCTGCCGCAGGCCGAGGCGGCGACAGAACGTGGCTTTATTGAAATGGCCTATGCCAAGGGGCTGCCGATTGTCGCGACGAACGACGTTTATTTCCCCAAAACGGGCCTGTACGAGGCGCATGACGCCCTGCTGTGCATTTCCGAAGGGGCCTATGTAGACCAGTCAGAACCGCGTCGGCGCCTGACGCCGCAGCATTATTTCAAGTCCGAACGCGAGATGGCGACCCTGTTTGCCGACCTGCCGGAAGCGCTGGAAAACACTGTCGAGATCGCAAAACGCTGCGCCTTCAAGGTTTACAAACGCCCGCCGATCCTGCCCAAATTCGCCGATGACGAGGTCGCGGAACTGCGGCGTCAGGCGCAAGAAGGGCTGAAGTTTCGCCTGTCCATCATTCCTCATGCAGTCAGCGTCGAGGACTACGAAGCGCGGCTGGAGTTTGAGCTCGGCATCATCGAAGGTATGGGGTTTCCCGGCTATTTCCTGATCGTGGCCGACTTTATCAAGTGGGCCAAGGACAACGGCATCCCTGTCGGTCCGGGCCGTGGCTCTGGTGCTGGTTCGCTCGTTGCGTATGCTCTTTTGATCACTGACCTTGATCCGCTACGATATTCTTTGCTTTTCGAGCGTTTCTTGAATCCTGAACGGGTCTCGATGCCTGACTTCGACATCGACTTTTGCATGGACCGGCGCGAGGAGGTGATCCGCTACGTGCAGGGCAAGTATGGCCGCGACAAGGTGGGGCAGATCATCACCTTCGGTGCGCTGCTGTCCAAGGCTGCCGTGCGCGACGTGGGCCGCGTGCTGCAGATGCCTTATGGCCAGGTCGACCGCTTGTCCAAGATGATTCCAGTTGAAGGTGTCAAACCCGTCAGCATCGAAAAGGCGCTGGCCGATGAGCCGCGCTTGCGCGAAGAGGCCAAGAGCGATGAAGTCGTCGAACGCTTGCTGCGCTATGCCCAGCAGGTGGAAGGCTTGCTGCGCAACGCTTCCACGCACGCTGCCGGTGTCGTCATCGGCGACCGCCCTTTGGACGAGCTTGTGCCGCTGTATCAGGACCCCCGGTCCGACATGCCCGCAACCCAGTTCAACATGAAATGGGTCGAACAGGCGGGCCTCGTGAAGTTTGACTTTTTGGGCCTGAAAACCCTGACCGTGATTCAGAACGCCGTGGAACTGGTGCGTAAGACCGGTCGCCAGTTGAACGTCGCCGCTGACGGGACCGAACTTTACCAACCGCCTGCCGGGTTCGAATACGACATCGGTGCGATCCCGCTGGATGACGAAGCTTCCTATAAACTTTATGCCAGCGCCAAGACAGTCGCCGTGTTCCAGGTGGAATCCAGCGGCATGATGGACGCGCTAAAGCGGATGAAGCCGACCTGTATTGAAGATATCGTCGCCCTTGTCGCCCTCTATCGTCCCGGCCCGATGGAAAACATCCCGGTCTATTGCGAGGTCAAAAACGGCGTGCGAGAGATCGAATCTGTCCACGAATCCATTGATCACCTGTTGGCCGAAACCCAAGGCATCATCGTTTACCAAGAACAGGTGATGCAGATCGCGCAGGTCATGGCGGGCTACTCGCTTGGCGGTGCTGACCTGCTGCGCCGCGCCATGGGTAAGAAGATCGCCGAGGAGATGGCCAAGGAACGCCCCAAATTCGAAAAAGGGGCGATGGAGAATGGGGTCAATAAAAAGAAAGCCTCCGAGGTTTTCGACCTTCTGGAAAAGTTCGCCAACTACGGCTTTAACAAATCCCACGCCGCCGCCTATGCCGTCGTCAGCTATCAAACGGCGTGGCTGAAGGCGAACCACCCGGTCGAGTTCATGGCCGGTGTGATGAACTGCGATATCCACCTGACTGACAAGCTGGGCGTCTATTTTCAAGAGGTGAAAAAGGGTCTGGGGCTGGAATACATCCCGCCCTGCGTGAACCGATCCATGGCGACCTTTGACGTCAAGGATGGCAAACTGGTCTATGCGCTGGGCGCGCTGAAAAACGTCGGCGTTGAGGCGATGAAGCTGATCGTCGAAGGGCGGGGCGACAAGCCTTTCGTTAATCTGTTCGACGTGGCCCGCCGGGTTGACCTGAAAAAGGTCGGCAAGCGCCCGATGGAAATGCTCGCCCGTGCCGGCTCGTTTGATATTCTGGACCCAAACCGCCGCCGCGTTATGTCCTCTCTGGATGCGTTGGTCGGTTACTCTGCCGCGATCCACGACCAGAAGAACAGTAATCAGGTGTCCCTGTTTGGCGAAGCAGGCGACGACCTGCCCGAACCTCGCCTTGCGGGCGGCGAAGACTGGCTGCCAGCGGAACGTCTGGCCGAGGAATTCAAGGCCATCGGCTTCTACCTCTCCGGCCACCCGCTAGATGATTACATGGGCGCGCTGAAACGCAAGAATGTGCTGACGCTCGACGAGGTCATCGTTAAAGCTGGACGCGCCGCCTGCATTGTCAAGATGGCAGGCACCGTGTCGGGGCGGCAGGAACGCAAATCCGCGCGGGGCAATCGCTTTGCCTTTGCGCAGTTGAGCGATCCGACGGGGCAATACGAAGTGACGCTGTTCAGCGACACCCTGGAACTGGCGCGCGAACATCTGGAAACCGGCTCTCATGTCGTCATCCAGGTCGAGGCGACAATGGAATCCGATCAGCTGAAACTGCTCGGCCGCTCTGTGAGCCCGATCGACACCGCCGTTGTGGACGCGACCAGCAACGGCCTGCGCGTCTTCCTCGATTGCGCTGACGCGATCCTCTCCGTCGCCTCGATTCTGGAATCGGCGATGCGCGATAAAGTCAAAGGCGCTCGTGGGCCGGTGTTCTTCTGCCTCATGGACCCGTCTCTGCCGGGAGAGGTCGAGCTGGATCTTGGCCAAGACTTCCCCGTCAATCCTCAGATCCGCGGTGCCTTGCGCAGCCTTGGCGGCGTGATCGAGGTCGAGGACGCGTGAACCCGCTAGATCACGCAACCGGGATTGGGCGCGCCCAGTGGGGCGTGGTAAAGAACCCCAGCCAGGTGTGAGGTCCGTTATGAATTTCATGTTTCCAAGTATTATCGCCTGCCTGTACCTTGTGGGCTGCACTGGGATTGGCGCGGTCGCCACCGGCACGCCCATCATGAACAGCGATGTCGACAAGGCTCAGGCGGCCCCCGATGCTGGGCTGCCCTTTGGCAAGATTGACACGACCTGCGGGGTCACGGCCGCCAGCCTTGGAACCGCCGTCGCCACCGCCTCTGGCTATACGGTCTACGATTCAACGCCGACCAGCACCGCCCTGCGCGCCCATTACGTTGACGGTTTCACTGATGGTTGCCTGCGCCAGTTCACTGCCGCGCTGGTGCTAACTGGCGATGTGGAAACCCACGAAGGCGTCCGATATCAGGCGTCCAACACGCGTCCCTATTCGGAAACCGACACGGCCTACGAGGTCATCAAGGGTAAATACTGCGGGGTGCATTCTGGGAAGGCTTGCGGTGACCGAATCGACGCCTTGGGCCAGCGCACCGTGTTTCTGACGGCCTATCCGTCATTTTCCGACAGCGATAATTGGGTCGAATACCTGCTGCACGAAGGCGTTGTCGCCGACGCCGGTGTTGAACGCTAACGCCTGCGTTTGGCTCTCCGATTTTTCGACGAAAAATCGGAACAGAGAGTGCTCTGCCTTCTGCTGCGCGTACCCGAGATATTTTTGACCAGAAGAAACGCGGATACTACCAGTGCGGCGGGCGCTCGTCGCCGAGGGGGATCGTGCCGCCAGCGTCCGCCTCGCGGGTCGCTTCGCGCTGCATCAGCACCTCGATCCGGCGCAGGGCCGTGTCGATGGTGCGGTCCTGGCGGGCTACAACGTCGCTTAGATCCTCGACCAGGCGGGTCAGGTGGGCAATCTGTTCTTCAAGGCGCAGGATATCGGTCATGAGAGCTGTTCTAGCGCGCGTGCGGGCAGTGCGCCACAGCTTGTTGTGACCTAGTGCGTTGAGGGCGTAAATAAATTATTAATTTCAGTGGGTTATTTTGCTTAATATGTTTCGCATGCGAAACATTTGGGCTTTGAAATGTAAATTGCGCCGCCATTGCCACGCTGGCCCCTGCGGGGTATGTCGCGCAGCGATGACCGGCGGAACCGAGGATGCTATGGCCAAGGAAAAGAAGACCCCGCGCCCTAAGGCGGAAACGCCCAAGGGCTTTCGCGATTATTTCGGTGCGCAGGTGACGCAGCGCACCCAGATGTTGCGCCAAATCGCCGAGGTCTATCATCGCTATGGCTTTGATCCGCTGGAAACCTCTGGCGTCGAAACGGTCGAGGCGCTGGGCAAGTTTTTGCCCGACGTGGACCGCCCGAACGAAGGTGTATTTGCCTGGGAAGAGGACAATGACTGGCTGGCGCTGCGCTATGATCTAACCGCGCCTTTGGCGCGCGTCGCGGCGCAGTATCGCAATGATCTGCCCAGCCCCTATCGCCGCTATGCGATGGGCCCGGTCTGGCGGAACGAGAAGCCCGGACCGGGGCGTTTTCGCCAGTTCTATCAGTGCGATGCGGACACCGTCGGTGCGCCCTCTGTCGCCGCCGACGCTGAAATCTGCGCCATGCTCTCCGATACGCTGGAGGCGGTCGGCATCAAGCGCGGCGACTACGTGATCCGGGTCAACAACCGCAAGGTTTTGAACGGTGTGCTGGAAGTCGCGGGCCTGTCCGGCGGCGATAAAGAGGCCGCGCGCGGTATCGTGCTGCGTGCCGTCGACAAACTTGACCGTTTGGGCGCGGATGGCGTCCGTGCGCTGCTGGGCGAGGGCCGCAAGGACGAGAGCGGTGATTTCACTAAAGGTGCCGGTCTAGACGCGGCTGCTGCCGATGTCGTTATGGGCTTCATGGATGCGGGCCGCGAAACTGGTATCGAAACCGTCGCCCGGTTGTCCGAACTCGTTGCAGGATCGGCTGTCGGCGAGGCGGGTGTGCAGGAATTGCAGACGATCGCTGATCTGCTGGCCGCGCAAGGTTACGGCCCCGACCGTATTGTCATCGACCCTTCTGTCGTGCGCGGCCTCGGCTATTACACCGGCCCGGTTTACGAGGCAGAGCTGACCTTTGAAGTGACCGACGAAAAGGGCACCGTTCGCAACTTCGGCTCTGTTGCAGGCGGCGGGCGCTATGACGATCTGGTCAAGCGGTTTACCGGGCAAGAGGTCCCTGCGACGGGCGTGTCCATCGGCGTTGACCGTCTGCTGGCAGCGCTGCATGCGACAGGGCGGTTGCACACTACTGACATCGGGCCGGTCGTTGTTACCGTGATGGATAAGGCCCAGATGGCGGATTATCAGACCATGGTCGCCGAACTGCGCAACGCGGGTATTCGGGCTGAGGTTTACCTTGGCAACCCGAAGAACTTTGGTAACCAGCTGAAATATGCGGACAAGCGGAACAGCCCCATCGCGATCATTGCGGGCGGAGATGAGTTCGAAAATGGCATAGTACAGATCAAGGACCTGATCCTTGGCAAGCAGATGGCCGAAAACGCCACACTGGAAGAATGGAAAGACCGCCCGAGCCAGATCGAGGTCGCGCGGGGCGACCTTGTCGCGGAAGTGCAAAAGATGCTGGCCGGGCAACAGGGAACGCAATCGTGACCCTTGCCGCAACGCTGAAAGAGGCAGACCGCCTGCGCGATTTCTTTGCCGCGCGCGATGCCGTCGTTGTGCAGACCGACGTGCTGCAATCCGCGGACACGCTGCTTGATCTGTATGGCGAGGACATCCGCGGCCGGTCCTACCTGACCGCTGATCCGATCCGTGGAGAGATGGTCTTGCGGCCCGACTTCACCGTGCCGGTCGTGCAGATGCACATGCAGTCTCATGCTGACCCCGCCCGCTATACCTATGCGGGTAAGGTGTTTCGCAAGCAGGACAGCGACCCGGACCGCTCGAATGAATTTCTGCAGGTCGGGTACGAGGTATTTGACGGCATCAATCCGGCGCTTGCCGATGCAGAGGTCTTTGCCGCGATCCGCGATGCGCTGGGCGATGTCCCGCTGCGGGCTGCAACGGGGGATATCGGTATTCTGATGGCGGCCGTGGCCGGCCTGCGCACGTCGCAGCCGCGCAAGGATGCGCTGGCGCGGCACATCTGGAGGCCCCGGCGCTTTCGCAGCATGTTGGACCGTTTTGGCGGGCGGATCCCGGTGCCGCCAACGCGCGCGGCGTTGCTGGCGGCGGATGATCCCTTTGCTGGGGCGGGGGCTGATATCGGCAAACGCAGCCGTCTGGAAATCGAACGCCGCATCACGGCTCTGCGCGATGACGCCGCGACGCTGCCGATCAGCGGCGAGGAGTTGGCGCTGCTGGATACGCTGATGGGGCTGCGCGAAACCTCTGACAATGTTTTGAGCCAGCTGCGCGACATTGCCGTCGATATGCCTGCGATCGGCCCTGCCGTGATGCGCCTGAACGCCCGTCTGGACGCGCTTGAGGATTACGGCGTGGACGTATCAAAGCTGGAATTCGAGGGTAGCTATGGCCGCACCTCACTGGAATATTACGATGGGTTCGTCTTTGGCTTTTACGCGGCCGATGATCCGACCATGCCGCCCGTCGCGACGGGGGGGCGGTACGACGCGCTGACGGCGCGATTGGGTGAAGGTGTGGCCGTGCCTGCCGTAGGCGGTGTGATCCGGCCCGATCTACTGTTGCAGCTGAGGGGGCGTATCTGATGCTGAAACTGGGTGTGCCGTCCAAGGGGCGGCTAATGGAAAAGACATTTCAATGGTTTGGCCAGCGCGGCGTGACGCTACGCAAGTCAGGCAGTGACCGCGAATATGCCGGTGCAGTTGACGGGATCGACGGCGTCGAACTGGTGCTGCTAAGCGCGGGGGAAGTTCCGCGAGAGCTTGCCGCAGGCCGCATCCAGATGGGTGTGACTGGGTCTGATCTGGTCCGCGAAAAGCTGGTGAACTGGGAAAACACGGTGCGAGAGGTCGCGCTGATGGGCTTTGGCGGTGCCGACCTGATCGTCGCCGTGCCGCAGGGTTGGGTCGACGTTGATACGCTGGACGATCTGGACGCGGCGGCGGCGGCCTTTCGTGCGACCCACGGCCACCGACTGCGGATCGCGACGAAGTATCACCGGCTGGTGCGTGAATTCCTGAAGCAGGCAGGCGTTGCCGATTATGCGCTGGTCGACAGTCAGGGCGCGACCGAAGGCACGGTCAAGAACGAGACCGCCGAGGCGATTGCGGATATCACCTCGACCGGTGAAACGCTGCGGGCGAACGGGCTGAAAATCTTGAGCGATGGGATGATCCATGCATCGCAGGCGACCCTGTTCCGCACGTCCCGGCGCGACTGGACCATGCAGCAACGCGCAACCTTCAAGACGCTGGAAGAACTGTTGGGCACCTAAGCGGGCTGCGCTGATGCGCAGGCGTGATGACGGCTGGCAACCTTGCGTTGCGGTCAGGGCCGTTGGCTTGTGCCCCGGCCCGTGCGGTTGTGTCTGAGCGCTTAGTTCTTTTTCAATTTTTCCTGCAGGAGCTGTGATGCGGTCCTTTTTCTGCCTTGCCGTCTGTGCCATCGCCCTTGCAAGCTGCGGCGGACGCGCGCCTCAGGTTGGCCGGGCGGCCACGTCCAGCTATCCGGCCTTTGGCGATGCTGCGCCCCATGACAACGTCGGCCAATTGCCGTCCTACTATCCGGTGCACGGCGTTGATGTCTCCCGCTATCAAGGCGCGATTGACTGGCGTCAGGCGCGGGCAGGGGGCATCGCATTTGCCTATATGAAGGCGACAGAAGGCGGCGATGTGGCCGATCCGATGTTCCATACCTACCGCGCCGGGGCCGCTGCCGCAGGGGTGCAGCACGGGGCCTATCATTTCTATTACTTCTGCCGCACGCCGCAGGAGCAGGTAGCATGGTTTATCCGCAACGTGCCGCGCGATCCGTCCGCGCTGCCGCCGGTTCTGGATATGGAGTGGAACCACCAGTCGCGCAGTTGCAGCCGCAAGCCCGACGCCGCCACCGTGCGCGCCGAGGCAACGGTGTTCCTGGACATGCTGGAACGGCACTATGGCAAGCGGCCGCTGGTCTATACGACGCCTGATTTCTATTGGGACACGGCCCTGGGGCAGTTGCCGCGCACGCAGTTCTGGCTGCGGTCCGTCGCGGCGCATCCATCCGAGCGCTATCCCGGCGAGGGCTGGTCGTTCTGGCAATATACCGGCACCGGTATCGTGCCAGGCATCGCGCGGCCTGTGGATATTAATGCTTTTTCTGGCAGTTATGCGCAGTGGGAAAAGTGGATTGAGTAAAAGGCCGGCTGGTTTGGTGGGGATCGCCCAGGCTGCGTCGAGGCGTTCCGCGGGGGGTGCTGCCCCCGCGCGCCCCGAGGTGTTTATGACGAGAAGAAGGGGGGGGCGCGGCGCGGTTGCGGGGTTAGCCTTCGGCTTTGATTTTGTCGCGCAGGAAGCGGCGCAGGATTTTGCCTGAGGCGGATTTTGGGATTTCGGTGACGAAATCGATGCGGTGGACCTGTTTGTAGGATGACAGGGTCTTGGCCAGATGCGCCTTGATCGCGGCGGTGTCGGGGCCTGTTTCAGTGCGCACGACGAAGGCCATGGGGATCTCCCCCGCCTCTGGGTCGGGCAGGCCGATGACGGCGGCGTCGGTGATGCCATCCATGGAGACGATTATCGCCTCAAGCTCTGCCGGGGCGACCTGAAAGCCCTTGTATTTAATTAGTTCTTTCAGGCGGTCGACGATGAACATCTGGCCGTCTGCATCGATCATGGCGATGTCGCCGGTGCGCAGCCAGCCGTCCTCGACAATTGTGTCTGCTGTGGCTTTGGCGTTGTTCAGGTAGCCTTGCATCACGTTGGGGCCTTTGATCCAGAGTTCACCGTCTGCCCCGGTATCAAGGTCTTGGCCCGTTTCGATATCAACGATCCGGCAAGAGACGTTCGGGGCGGCGAGGCCTGACGATCCGGGGATCGCGGCATCAATTGGCGACAGGTGGCTGACGGGCGAGAGTTCGGTCATGCCGTAGCCCTGCAGCGAGATGCAGTTCAGGCGGGTGCCGACGGCGTTCGATAGGGCGGCACCCAGCGGGGCGGCACCGGTGAAGACCTGTTCCAGCGACGACAGGTCGAACTGATCGACCATCGGATGCTTCGCCAGCGCCAGCGCGACGGGCGGGACGATCCACATGCGTTTGGATTTTTTGTCCTGGCTGATGCGCAGGAAGAGTTCCAGATCGAAGCGGGGCAGCGTCACGAGGCCGCCGCCGCCCGCAAGGTGCAGGTTCATCAAGACGGTCATGCCGTAGATGTGGAAAAAGGGCAGGAAGGCGGCAGCGACCTCGCCCCGCTCGAAGCCGGCACCGGCGATGATCTGATCGACGTTCACGACAAGGTTGCGGTGCGACAGCATCACGCCCTTGGGCATGCCGGTGGTGCCAGAGGAGTAGGGCAGCACGACAGTGTGATGGTCCAGATCGACGAGGACCTGAGCGGACAGCGGGTCGCCCATCAGATCAGACAGTTCCAGCGTGTCCGGGGCCCGGCCGATAGTCGCGATATCGGTGACGCTGGTTTCTGAGAGCGCCTCGCGTGCGGTGTCGAGGAACATCGGGACGGTGATCAGGAATTCGGCGCGGGAATCCTGCAACTGATGGCGGACTTCCGAGGCGGTGTAGGTCGGGTTGATCGTGGTGATCGTGCCGCCACTGAAGGCCACGGCGTGGAAAATTACGCAGTATTCGGGGCAGTTCGGGGCCATCAGGGCGATGGTGTGGCCCGCGCCCATGCCGCGCGCGGTCAGGCCCCCTGCGAGCGATTCGACCTGGTCGATGAATTGTTCGGCGGTCAGGGTCCGGCCGGTGGTTCCGTCGGTCAGCACGACCTCAGAAGGGCGGTTGCGCAGACCTTCGAAAACGCGTTCGGTGATCGAGATGTCACGCAGTGCAACGTCTTCGAAACGGCTTTTGAAAATCGTCATGATGGCTCTCCTCTTAACCAAGAGCATGCATCGGCGCGGCGCGACTGTCACCGTATTTGATGTCACGTCATGCCGTTGGCTTTGTGGGGGCCTTTGGTGGGCGTTTAGCCTGCCAAGTGAGGGGTCAGCGCACGCCGAGGGCGGCGAGGGCTTTTTGCAGATCGGGGGGCAGGGTGTCCTCGGCCTGTTGACTGTCTGTCAGGTCGTGCGGCGCGTCGGCGGGGGAGAGGTAGCGCCAGCCTTGGAATGCCTTTTTCGGCGTTGAGGCGGTGCGGATGATGTCGGGGGCCAGGACAAGGCCGCAGCGGCGAATCTCGTCTTGTCCGATGATTTCGCGCAGCTCCAGAATATCTTGACGGCATTGGATTACACCCTTGATCACCCAGTAAATGCTGCCGCCGTCCAGCAGCTCTGCCTCGCGCTTGGGCCACATGCGGGTGACGTGGTAATACTGGCCGTTCTGGACCTGACCAGCGCGTTGCCGCTGCCAGCCCAGCATGTCGTCTATCGATTCGGTCCCGACGGAGAGTTTCACCAGATTTACGTGATCGGCCAAGTTTGTGCCCCAGATGTTGTGGTGTAGCGACGGTTTATCGCAAGTTGGCAACATAAAACAGGTAGTCCGGTCGTTGCCATCGGCAAGGATAATCATTATCTATGCAACTAACCATAGCGTGACTCTGAAACGCCAACTGCGGCACTTCAGGCTGAAGCTAGCCGCTGTATCGGATGATCATTTCTGTGGCGTTTCCGTACCGTTAGCATTGCAGGTATTGGTTTTCGATGGGCGCTTTGTCGCACCGGAACATCTAACCACATTTGCGCAGTGGTTTGAGCAGGTGCCCTACATATAGTGCTGGTGCGACGTTTTATCCTGATATTTGGTGATTCAAATTACCGTCTGCCGATTGCCATTCAAAAACCCGTCACCTAGAACAAGCCTCCTTAGACATATTCGATTAACACATCCCGAGGATTGCCATCATGACCCGTTTCAGTGCCCCCATTGCCGCGCAGATCTGGGATATGAAATACCGCTTTAAAGAGGCTGATGGCACGCCGAAGGATATCACGGTCGAGGATACTTGGCGGCGGATCGCCAAGTCGTTGGCCGCGGTCGAGAAGTCGCCGAAGGCCTGGGAAGACAAGTTTTACAGCGCACTGGAAGATTTCAAATATCTGCCCGCTGGCCGGATCACCGCAGGTGCGGGCACAGCGCGTAAGGTGACGTTGTTCAACTGCTTTGTCATGGGAACTGTGCCGGACAGCATGGGCGGGATCTTTGACATGCTCAAAGAGGCAGCGTTGACGATGCAGCAGGGCGGCGGAATCGGCTATGATTTCAGCACGATCCGGCCCAAGGGCGCGATTGTGCACGGTGTGGCGGCGGATGCCTCTGGCCCGCTGTCCTTTATGGATGTCTGGGATGCGATGTGCCGCACGATCATGTCCGCAGGCTCGCGCCGCGGCGCGATGATGGCGACGATGCGCTGCGACCACCCGGACATCGAGGATTTCATCACGGCGAAGCATGACGCTGCCCGTCTGCGGATGTTCAACATGTCAGTGCTGATTACCGATCCGTTCATGGCTGCGGTGAAGTCCGGCGGCGACTGGGAATTGGTTTTCAAGGGCACAGTTTACCGCACGTTGAAGGCGCAGGATCTGTGGGATGCGATCATGCGTTCCACTTACGAGGTCGCAGAGCCGGGTGTGATTTTCATCGACCGGATCAATAAGGCCAACAATCTGAGCTATTGCGAGACGATCGCGGCGACGAACCCCTGCGGCGAACAGCCTCTGCCGCCTTATGGGGCTTGCCTGCTGGGGTCGATCAACATGGCGCGGATTGTGGCGAACCCTTTTGGCGATGCCGCAGCGCTGGATATCCCGGCACTGTGCGAGTTGGTCGCGACCGCTGTGCGGATGATGGACAACGTTGTCGATGCATCGCAATTCCCGCTTGAAGCGCAGCGCCAAGAGGCGATGGCCAAGCGCCGGATCGGTCTGGGCGTAACGGGTCTTGCCGATGCGCTGCTGATGGTTGGCCTGCGCTATGGGTCTGAGGAGGCGGCGCATCAGACGGATGAGTGGATGCACGCGATCGCGCGCGCAGCGTATCTGGCGTCAGTTGATTTGGCGAAGGAGAAGGGCGCGTTTCCTCTGTTCGATGCCGAAGCCTATCTTGCGTCGGGTGCGATGCAGGACATGGACGAAGATGTGCGCGAGGCGATCCGCACCCACGGCATTCGCAACGCGCTGCTGACATCCATCGCACCGACGGGGACCATCTCGTTGTACGCGGGCAACGTGTCTTCGGGAATCGAACCGGTGTTCGCCTATGCCTACACCCGCAAGGTGTTGCAGAAGGACGGATCGCGCACCGAGGAAGAGGTCGTTGATTACGCCGTGCAGATGTGGCGCGAGATGAAGGGCGATGCCCCGCTGCCCGACTATTTCGTCAACGCCCAGACGCTTGCCCCGCTGGAGCATGTGCGCATGCAGGCGGCCGCGCAGAAGTGGGTAGACTCGTCGATTTCGAAGACGATTAACTGCCCCGAAGATATCAGCTTTGACGATTTTAAAGAAGTTTATATGGCCGCTTGGGATCAGGGCTGCAAGGGTTGCACGACTTATCGTCCCAACGATGTCACCGGATCGGTGCTGAGCGTGTCCGACGACAAGCCTGTGCCCGTGGCGCAGGAGAATGGCACCGCCGAGGTCGTCTATATGACCGAGCCGCTGGATCGTCCGACCGAGTTGGAAGGCGCGACCTACAAGCTGAAGTGGCACGACAGCGAGCACGCGATTTATATCACGGTTAACGATCTGATCGTGGGCGGGCGTCGCCGTCCGTTCGAGGTCTTTATTAACTCCAAGAACATGGAGCATTTTGCTTGGACCGTGGCGCTGACGCGGATGATCAGTGCCGTTTTCCGGCGCGGCGGGGACGTGACGTTCGTGGTCGAAGAACTGAAGGCTGTGTTCGATCCGCGTGGCGGGGCATGGATGCAGGGTAAATATGTGCCATCGATCCTGGCGGCCATCGGCGGCGTGATTGAAAAGCATATGATCGCCACGAACTTTCTGTCGGGTGAGGGTGAAGGCCTGAAGACTGACCCGCAGGCCGATGTGGTCAACCTGACCGGTGCGCCGCGCGGCAAGGCTTGCGGGTCGTGCGGTAGCTATGACCTGCGCATGGTCGAAGGTTGCATGACCTGTGGGAGCTGCGGCTATTCCAAATGCGGGTAACGGGCTGCGGCAATTTGTAAATGTAAAACACAGCATTAAATGGCCATTAGTGGCCGTTTTTTGTCCATGAAACCTAAGGTTGATGTCCACTGTCGGGGTGGAAGTTTTAGGTTTTTTATCCATTTCAATGAGCTACATGTTTCGGTGCAAGCGAAAATATGGTCGGTCTGGCGAAGCGGGAACGGCGATAGCAACCAACTCTAATTTTCGTTAGTTCAAGATCCCAGTCGACGTAAAATTGACGTGACGGGCGGAGAGTGTGAATTTGCTGCAGGTGCGAGGCGGCCATGCCGCGAAGTTAAAAGCAGACATCCAGTTAGCTCTGAAACCCGGTTTCGTTTTGCAGCGCCGCAAGTCGGCAAGGAGTTCTGAGCTACTAATGCTGCGTCTGCCTCCAATGACCGTTATTCCCGTTTGAGGCGCTGTAGGAGGCAAGCCACATGATGTTTCCCTACGATGACCCGCGATTAAACGTCCAATCTAGAATTGAGCCACTACAGCAGCGCGTGGCTATCAAGTATAGTTCTGCTTCGCCTCACTTCCGAATGCAGCCATTCCTCCAATCTTCCAAACGCTTTTGCCGCTGTGAAGTCTGCAGTTGCTAGGCGTACGAAAAAGCAGCGCGAATTCGAATTGATAAAAATCAATTCTGTAAGATTATGGTGTGCTAAGAATCACGTCATATTTTATGTAGTCATTTCAGACGCAGCTGCGCCCCTTGGCACGTTTGTCGTCGTCGGGGGGCGCGATTGCCTTCGGCAGAGATGTATTGTCGCAACAATATCTGCATCTGAAGGTACTTTGCTGACGGTCGAAAAGTTTTCCTAGGCGCTCACGCTAGAAGTCTGCCAATCATGGGCAATGGATGACGGAGGATTGACTTCAATCAACACCTTGGAGTTGATTGAAGTGCAGTAACAAGCTGAGTGAAGGGCTTGTGGACACTGCCGAGTAATCAGTGACCCTCCAGTCCTTGTCGATGCTGGCGAAGCTTTCTATCACTTGTACGCAACGCCGAGACACGGAGACCATTCTGATGGCACGAAAGTCCGCAAAGCCATCCACAGTATCCGAGGGCAAGGCAGGCTCGAAACCGACACGCAAACGGCCCACCCAAAGTCAGGCAGCCAGCGCCAAGCTGTCCGAGCCATCGACGCATCCTGCTTTGACGCCTGTTATCGGGCTGGGGGCATCTGCTGGCGGCCTGCAGGCATTCACCGATTTTTTCGAAGCCATGCCGGACAAGTCAGGTATGGCTTTTGTCGCCGTTCACCATGTGAGTCCGGACCATAAAAGCCTGATGGCCGATCTGCTTTCGAAGCACACGAACATGACCGTAGAGCTGGCGGTGGATCATACAGTGGTCAAGCCTGATCATGTCTACATTATCCCGCCCAAGGAATTCCTTCTGATCGAGAACGGCATTCTGCGTCTGATCGCGCCTTTGGAACCTCGCGGATTAAGGCTGCCGATCGACTTGTTTTTCCGCTCACTTGCTGCGGATCAGCAGCAAAAGGCCGTTGCGATTATCCTGTCCGGTACGGGTAGCGACGGTTCCGCGGGAATTCGCAGTATCAAGGAAAACGGCGGGATGGTTCTGGTGCAGGACCCCAAGGACGCCACCCATGACGGAATGCCACGCAGCGCGATTGCGACAGGGTCGGTCGATCACATATTGCCCGTCGCCAAGATGCCCGAGGTCATTTCCGACTTTATGGCGCATCCGTACATGAAAAACGCATCGACCACCAAGGTACTCGGAGAGAAGGCGCGGGGCCTGCTCTCCGAGATCATCAAGGTTTTAAAGGCCCACACGCCGATCAACTTTGAGTACTACAAAGAAGGCACGCTTTTACGCCGGATTGAACGACGCATGGCCCTGCGCCATTTGGAAAGTTCGACGGACTATCTGGCGTTGCTGAAGGATTCACCTAACGAGGCGGAAAAGCTTTGCTCGGATCTTCTGATCTGCGTCACCTCTTTCTTTCGCGACCCTGAGGCGTTTAATTATTTGGCCGATCACGTCATTCGCGATTTGGTGGTCAACTGCACGCCGGGCAAATCGATCCGCATTTGGGTGCCCGCCTGTGCGACGGGCGAGGAAGCCTATTCGCTGGCGATGCTGGTGATCGAGAAAATCGAAGCCTTGCGCAAGGACGTCAAATTGCAGGTTTTTGCATCCGACGTCGATGAACATGCGTTGTCCATCGCACGCGCGGGCATCTATCCAGAAGCCATCGGCGGAGATGTCTCGCCCGATCGTCTGAGTCGCTTTTTCGACAAGGAAGACCATTCCTATCGCGTGAAACCGGAGCTGCGCGATGCTGTCGTCTTTGCTCATCAGAACATTCTAGCAGATGCGCCATTCTCTAAGCTTGACCTGGTCTCTTGCCGGAACTTGCTGATCTACTTGAATGCGGATGCGCAGGAACGCGTTATCCAGATGTTCCACTTCGCACTGAATGACTACGGGTTCCTGTTTCTTGGATCGTCGGAGACCGCGAGTAATCACGAGATTTTCTTTCGGGCGGTTTCCAAAAAATACCGCCTTTACCAACGGATCGGCGCGGCGCGGCATGGTCGCTTGGATTTTCCCGTCACACGAAACCCTATGTTCGGGTTATCCACGCCTGCCATGCGCGGCGCTGGTGCCAGCCATGGCTTGCAGCTTGCCGAACTTAGCCAAAAGCTGTTGATCGATCAGTATGCTCCTGCCGCCGTTCTGATTAATACCCGCATGGAAACGCTGTTCGTGCAGGGGCCGGCGGATCAGTACCTTAAGGTGCCAGCTGGCGAAGCCAGTCACGATTTGCTGGACATGGCCCGCAACGGGTTGCGGGCAAAACTGGGCAATACTATTCGCGCGGCCTTTAAATCGGATAAGGGTCTGACCGCGTTCGGGACTGTGACGCGTGCGGGGCAGAACGTTCCTGTTGTGATTGCCGCCCATCCAATGGATGTGGACGGGGTCAAGCTGTTGCTTTTGACCTTTATTGATAAGCCTTCCGAAAAAATACCAGCCGTCTCTCATGAGGGCGTGAAGGACAGCGCACGCCAGTCACACCTTGAACAGGAGCTTGAGAGCACACGTCTTGAGCTTCAGAATACCTTCCGCGAATTCGAAAGCTCGACCGAGGAATTGAAGGCATCGAACGAAGAAGCGATGTCGATGAACGAAGAGTTCCAGTCGACCAATGAAGAGCTGGAAACCTCGAGGGAAGAGCTGCAGTCTCTGAACGAAGAACTGACGACGCTCAACTCTCAGCTTCAGCAAAAAGTCGAGGACGAGCGTCGCCTGACTGACGACCTGAATAACCTGTTGTCCAGTTCTGGGATCGCGACCGTGTTTCTGGACAGTGATCTAAATATCATGCGTTTCACGCCTTCGACCCGGCAGCTTTTCAACGTCATCACAAATGATGTGGGCCGCCCCTTTAGCGATATCACTGGCAAGATCGACGATCCGAAGTTGCTTGTGGATGCCGGAAAGGTTCTGAAAGATCTGGCACCAATCGAAATGGAGGTGCAGGCCATTGGTGGCAAATGGTTCATCCGACGTATCCTGCCCTACCGGACCCAAGACGGAAAAATCGACGGCGTGGTTATCACGTTCTCTGACGTCACGGACCTTAAGGCGTTGCAGCAAGCGCACGAACGCGCGCTTCGATTCGCAGAGGCTATCATTGGAACCGTGCGCGAGCCGATGCTGGTGCTCGATGAACATCTGAATGTGGTCAAGGCAAGCCGATCCTATTTGAAAACGTTCGAGACGACATCGCAGGACTTGCAGGGCAAGGGTTTGTTCGCCTTGCACGGCGGGCAATGGAACCGGCCGACGCTGCGCAAACTGCTGGAACAAGTCTTACCCGGCAAGACGACCGTCGAGAAATTTATGATCGGCGTAAAAAACTCGGATGGGTACGACAGAACTATGCTGGTCAACGCCCGCCAGCTTTCAAACGAAGTCGGAGGTAGTGACCTCATTCTTTTGGCCATTCAGGACATAACCGATCGGCAAGTTATCCAGCAGGATCTTGAAGAACGCGAGGCGCGGTTGAGTGCAATTCTGGCTGCTGCGCCAGAGGCAATTGTGACGATTGATGGGCAGGGGATCGTGTCCAGTTACAGCCCTTCTGCCCAAGCGATTTTGGGATACTCGGCAGAAGAGGTGATTGGCAATAACGTTAAAATGCTAATGCCTGAACCGCATCGGCATCAACACGACGGGTACCTCGCTCACTATCTGGAAACGGGTGAAAAAAAGGTCATTGGAATTGGCCGAGAGTTAAATGCGCTGCACAAGGACGGAACAGAGGTGCCGATCCGCTTGACCGTGGCGGAATGGTGGATCAACGGCGAACGGAATTTTACCGGCATTGTGCATGATCTGACAGAGGATATGAAACGCCGTATTGCCTTGGAGCGAGCCCGGAAAATGGAGGCTGTCGGCCAGCTTACCGGTGGCATCGCCCATGATTTCAACAACCTTCTGACCGTGATCATCGGAAATTTAGAGCTGCTTGAAATGCACCTTGGTGATTTCCCAAAGAAAGAGTTGGTGAACGAAGCGTTGGAAGCCTCTGAGCTTGGGGCAAAGCTGACGTCACAGCTGCTTGCCTTCTCTCGCAAGCAGGCCCTGGAACAGACACAGGTGCCGCTGAATGATCTGGTGAGGACGATCAAACCCCTTCTGGTCAGGACGCTGGGGGATGACATATCGGTTGAAACCCGTCTGGCCGATGATCTGCTCCTGACGTTGACCGACCCGGGCCAAGTCGAAAATGCCGTCCTGAACCTTGCCATTAACGCACGTGATGCCATGGTAGACGGCGGCTCGCTGACAATTGAGACCAAGAATGTGACGCTGGATAAGGATTACGCCGCCACGCAGGTGGATGTTGAACCCGGTGAATATGTCTCGCTTTCTGTGTCCGATACGGGCACGGGCATGCCTGCCGAAGTCGTCGCCTGCGCGTTCGAGCCGTTTTTCACGACCAAAGGCGTTGGTGCGGGATCCGGCCTTGGCCTGAGTATGATCTACGGTTTTGCAAAGCAGTCGGGTGGCCATGTTGCGATCTACAGCGAAGTGGGTTTGGGCACGACTGTCACGCTGTACCTTCCGCCCGCAGCCAAAGGCGTGGCGGTTTTGGCGACGCCAGTTGAAAATGATATTCCGAAATCCCGCAAAGAGACCGTCTTGGTGGTTGAAGATGACCCCCAAGTTAGGCGGCTGACGGTGTCTCGTCTAGAGGGGCTCGGATACATCACCATGGCCGTTGAAAACGGGCTTGCCGCGCTGGACATCCTGCGTGGTGATAACCAGATCGATCTGGTCCTTTCCGATGTCGTCATGCCCGGCGGCATCAACGGTTTCGAAGTCGCCGATCAGGCGCTTGCGATCAACCCCGCACTCAAGATTCTGCTGGCGACGGGATACGCCAACAGCGGCGAGGCGGTCGTCGGAGCGGCCGAGAATCGTTACGTCGTACTGCGCAAACCGTATAGATTGCGTGCCCTTGCGACGGCGCTCAGAGACCAGCTTGAATAAATGCGAAACGCAAATGCCAAACAGATCATTCTGCTCATAGCGATGGGGTTGGCGCGCGTCGTGCCTATACCATCCTAAATGAATGAAGATGCATGGACTCGGTGGTCCGGCAATCTGGCCCGCGGATCATCCAATTGGCCAAGGCGTCGAAACAGGTTTCGAATATTGTATCGACGCGGGGTGATATCGCCGCTCAATCCCTCGTCCCTCGTCCCTCGTCAGAGGCGTCGCGATAGGGGCAACTCACTAAGCTAAGATTAATTAACTTTAAATTGTGACGATGCGATAAATTCATTCGTAAGCGGTTTCAGGTCGCACCTAAATATTCTTATCAGCGAGACCTTTTGAAGAAAGTTTAAATTTATTAGTCAAGCATGATGATCGGCCACCGCATGTAACAATTCGCCTGAAAGGTCGCGGCTGACACAATGCGCCACGTCCCCTAGGCTCAGCATCCCTACAAGCCGTTTCTTGTCATCAAGGACGGGCAGGCGGCGGATTTTCTTCTGGTCCATTAAATGAATGGCGTCCTCTACGGTTTCGGACGTCCGGCAGTAGACGAGGCCTTTGGTCATCACATCTTCGGCTGTCGTCTTTTTTGGGTCGCGACCCGCTGCCACCACCCAGGGCAATCGCGTTTGGCTTCATGCTTCTGCCAGGCCATTGAGAACGCTGCATAAGAATGCCTCGTCCCAGCCAGCTCGCTTGAGTTTGATGCTGAGAGAGCCTTTGGATGTGTCG
>Ga0222645_100173_pt1 | contig 38706 bp, 60 predicted proteins | sample AntAcemetagen292_FD_179881 | JGI IMG/M metagenome (GOLD analysis project Ga0222645, IMG submission 179881) | Saline water microbial communities from Ace Lake, Antarctica - #292 | ecosystem: Environmental > Aquatic > Non-marine Saline and Alkaline > Saline | place: Antarctica: Ace Lake | collected...
AGGCAAAGGTGAATTGTTTGCCGTTGGTACTGATTTGCTATTACACCCAGGCGACCCAAACGGCAGCGGCAAAGAGATTATAAATTGCCGCTGTGTTGTTGGATACAGTTTGGCTTAAGGCTAAATATTATTATTAACTATTTGTATACCAATTAACATAATGCTTATAACTGCCATTGCAATTGTATATATAGAAATTGCAACCCCGACCCCCTCACAATGCCAAATAGCTACAAATAAGACTATAAATGGTAGCGCTACTAAAAATAAGCCTAAGTAAATCATAATCTACCCCAAATAAATAACAAACGGTGGAACATCATCAAAGCCAACGTTGATAATTTCGTAGCCTTGATAATTTGCCCGATTAATCACGCTTCCAATAACATCAAACGACTCGCACAAATACGCAAAGAAAGCATCGGATACATACACTATTTTAAATGTAGGTGCATTCCCTTGACTGTTTACATAGTTGTTAGCCGCAAGCATTAATTCCCGTGTAAATGTTTTTTCTGTGATTCTAATCATTTTATTCTCCACCAATACATTGCGTTAAATACCGCAAATTGAGTATTAATAACTTGCCTTGCTATAGCAAGAGATTTATTAATTCGAAACATATCTTTTGTTATGTCTTTATTGTGGTTAACGCTTTTCAACATATCCGAAATGTTTTTTGCAGCAGCAGCCGATACTACAGCAGCCATCATTCTACCGATTAAAAGCCTTTGCTTTAATATCTTAAAATATCTAGTTTTACGCCAGCTTTTTTTATTTACTTTGAAGGCTTTATTCATACTATCCCCTTAATTAAAACCACACAATAACACACTATATTTGACTATCTGGTCTTACCAGTTTAAAATACTAGTAATAAATAATTTAAGGTGTCACCAGTGGATTTTAAGCCAGTAGATTTTAAAGCCGAAACGAGCGTGTCAGAGCGTACATTCGCGGGTTATGCGTCAACATTTGATGAGGACTTAGGCGGCGATATAATTACTAGCAAGGCTTTCAATAAAACAATCCAAGAAAGAGCCGACCGAGTAAAGATACTTTTTGACCATACTACGCCAATTGGCAAGCCTTTGATTATGACCCCAGATAAAAAAGGATTGTATGTTGAGGGTCGCATTAGCAAGACCAGGCTAGGTGATGAGGTTTTAGAGTTGATGGCTGATAAGGTTATTGACCAAATGAGTATTGGCTTTAGTATCCCATTAGGTAAGAGCGCATACAATGACAAGGGCAATCGTGTAATCAGCGAAGTAAAGCTGTACGAGTTTAGCCCGGTAACATTCCCAATGAATGAAAAAGCATTTATCACCAGCGTAAAATCAATTAGTGAAAGACTAAAAAACGGCGATTGCACTCCGAACCAATTAAAAGAATTAGGCGAATTATTAGACGAATTAAAAGCACTGTTAAAAGTTGAGCCGTTGAAAGGCACTCAAATTATTACGCAGCCGCGAGATGAAGAAACCGCGTTATTATTAGCGGTCAAAAACTTTGGGCTGTAAGGCCAACTAAACATTAATCAATTATAGAGGGTTTCCAAAATGGAACTTAAAGATTTAGCAGACAAGTTGAACACTGCATCAACTGACATTAAAAATGCTCAGGTAGAAATGCAAAAAGAAATTAAAGCAAATGGCGATGTTAGCGCAGAAACCAAAGCCGCTTTTGAAAAGCACGAGGCAAACTTTGCAGAGTTAAAAACTTTGTTCGGTGCTGTTGATGCAAAGCTGATTGAGTTAGAACAGAAGTCTAAGAAGATGGAAAGCGGCTCAGAAATCCGTAAATCAATGGGTGAGTTGTTTACTGTATCAGATGCATTTACAGATATGAAATCAAACGGTCGCGGAAATAACGTCGCTGTTTCTTTCGAGCGTAAGGACATTACTTCTGGCGGCTCAAGTGCAGGCGCTTTAATTCGTCCCGATCGTGATTCTCGCGTATTTCAAGACCCGAATAGACCAATCCGTATTCGTGACTTAATCCCGACTGTGCCGACTAGCTCAAACGCTGTTGAGATTATGCGCGAAAACGTGTTTACAAATAACGCGGCTATACAAACTGCTGAGTTTGCAGCTAAAGCGGAATCCAATATAACTTATGAGTTGGTTACATATCCAATCCGCACTATTGCTCATTGGGTCCCAGCATCACGCCAGGTATTATCTGACGCACCAATGCTTCAAAACATGATTGACAATCGCTTAACTTATGGCCTTGATTTGGTATCTGACGCGCAATTGTTGTCGGGTTCTGGTACTGGTGTAAACTTAACTGGTTTACTTGTAGATTCTGGCCTAAACGATGCCGGTGAGTTACCTTCTGGCACTGCTGCTGGTGATGTGCCTAGCGCTATGATTGACCATATACGCAAGGCTATCCGTATTGAGCAACAGTCTGACTATTACAATATGAACGGTTTAGTGCTTAATCCTGTTGACTGGGAAATCCTAGAAACAGCAAAAGCAACAGACGGACATTACCTAATGGTTTCAATGCCCACTGTTCGCGCTGCTGATTCAGTATGGCGCATCCCTGTCATTGTAAGCAACGCAATGCCAGCCGATACATTCTTAATCGGTGATTGGACGCTGGGTGCTGTTATCTATGACAGAGAAAGTGTATCGGTTCGTGTTTCTGAGTCTCACGCTGATTACTTCGTCAAAAACGGTGTTGCAATCTTAGCAGAGGAGCGTTACACACTAGCAATTCCATTGCCTAAAGCATATTGCAAAGGTTCGTTTGTAGTAGCTACATAGTAAATATGTACACAGTAAAAAGCCGCTTTAATTAGCGGCTTTTTTATTAGTATATTAATATCTTACGCATCCTTAACATTACTCTGCTTATAACAAATCAAATAGATCTCATTTGCAAACTCTTTAATTGAATTATCTTGCATCTCCTTGGTTGAGTATCTTGGTCGGTCGTATGCCTCAATTGTAATAACGCTCATTATCTGCTCAAACGCTGGTTGTTGTTTGGCTATGTCTAACAAAGTGGAGATTGAGGCATTAGCTTGTCTCATGCGCATGACTACGGTTGCGATATTACTCCATTCTTTGCATTGATTTTTTTCGAACGCTAAAGCCTTGGGTGCGCTTGCTAGTGCTAATGTAATTACAAATCCAGTTAGCGCGGCCCATAGTGTTATATTTTTTACTGTAATTTTCATTTTATTACTTACCTTTAATCTATTGAATCTTAATCCTAGCACACTTTATTTGTATATCTGGTCTTACCAGTTTATAATAAGGTAATTTATTGAGGTATATAATGACAACATACGAAATATTGGTTAATTCACATTACGGCAGGGTAGGCAATACTATTCAATTTGCCGACTCAATGGAAGTTATGGAATTGCTTCAACGAGGATTTATTGGGCATGTCAAAAAGAGCAAACCAGTAAAAAAGCAAACTTATAAGCCAAATGAGAAAAAAGCATAATGAGCTTTAAAACTAATGATGGATTAATTGCGCCTGTGTCAATCTTAGAGCTATCAGAGTTCGCAAGGTTAGACATTGACGACCCTACATTGCAAGGCTCGTTATTAAGCGCGACACAGCTTGTTATTAGTTATCTAAAGCAAGACCTAATCACGCGAGAGTATTTACTAAAGCTAGTCGAGTGGCCTATTGCATCAAAGACAAATTTTTATCATCTGTCACGGCCTAGTAGCATTTACAAGTTAGATATTGACCTACCGATGGCAAACATACAGCAAGTTATTGAAGTTAAAGTTTACGACGAAGTAGAAACAGAATTCACGCTGTACAACGAAAAACAGGCGTTTATACGATTTGACACTGCATACTTAGATAATAATCTAAAGGTTAACGCAATAGAGGTTAAATACTTAGCGGGTTTCGGTTATTCGGTTAATGATATACCTGAGCCAATAAAGCAAGGCGTTCTAATGGTAGCTGGATACTTAAACTTGCACCGGGGCTGCAATGCCACTGATGCGCTTAAAATGTCTGGTGCATATCATTTATTAGTGCCATTCGCGGTAAATGCTGGGTTTGTAATTTAATGAAATGCTGCGATATAACTCCCGCAAGCCTTAATCGTAAAATAACGATTAATAGCTTAGTGGTTACAGCAACGGCAACAGGCGGACAATCCCAGTCGTTTGTTAAGCTTGCTGACGTTTGGGCAAAGATTAAGAATATGACTGGCTCAGAGTTGATGAGATATGACCAACTAGGCGCGGTTGCAATGAGCAAATTTACTATTCGCTATAGGTCAGATATAAAAGAAAGTATGACAATAATCTATCGCGGTGATGAATACAATATTAAGCACATTGATAACATCGAAGAGGCTGATAGGTTTTTGACTATCACAGCTAGACGCGGGGTTAATTCATGAGTGTTAAAGTGACTGGTGTAAATAGTTTTAGGCGCAAGATGCAATTACTTGGCGACTCATTTGATGAAGCTGTTGACGAAGGTGTTTTCGGTGCAGCCTTAGAAATTCAAGGTTACGCAAGGGAAAGCATCCAAGAGGTTTCACCAGGCTCAACAGTTGTAAGGTACAGCCAAGATGGTAACCCATATTCTCACGTTGCCGCTGACAGAGGCCAAGCGCCCAACACTGACACTGGTAACTTAGTTAATGCGATACAAGTTGAAAAGATGGCAGACAGTATTTATCGCGTTGGTGCTACAGCAAAAGCCCCATATGCAACATATTTAGAATTTACGCATCCGTGGTTGCAGCCGTCACTAGAATCTAACCGCGGAGCAGTTCGCCGGAATATAATTAGGTCGGTTAATAATGCAATTGACAGGTTGCCGGTATGAGCGAGCAAGTTCAAGTTGCTATAGGCATAATAACTAAGCTCAAATCAGATAGTAATGTAAATGCATTACTTGCAACATTTGGCGGATTACCTGCTGTTTTTACTCATACGCCGCAAGACTTTAGCGGATACCCGTACATTGTTGTCAAAGATATATTATTAAACGGTAATGATAACGATGCAGACTTAGGGTTTGAGGGTGTAATAAACATACATACTTGGTCCGACAAAAGAGATTTACTATTTGTCGGCAACTTACAAAAAGCAATTTACGATGCACTTCATCACTTTGACATGCCAATGACAGGCTATGACACTGTTGAAATGCATCAAGAGTACTCGAATATTCTGCTAGACCCCGACGGCATTACGATGCACGGAATACAGCGGTATAGAATAATTTTACAAACCACTTAAATACATTAATGAGGATATTACTATGGCTGTTGGCGTAGGTTTTGCAGGAAGAAAGGTAACACTAACAATCGGCGGCGTTGGTAATATTGCTATTACTACCAAAGGCTTGTCTGTTAACAATGAGATGATTGACGTCACAAGCGATAAATCAGACGGATGGGCGACTGCATTAGCCGAGCCTGGACAGCGTGCAATTGAGTTAACATTCTCAGGCGTGGTCGAAAATCTTAACTTGTTAATGTCAACTATTAACAATACAAGCCAGATTTATGCTTGTGTATTGACTTACCCAGATGGATCAACTGTAGATGGTGACTTTGGTTTTGGTTCGTTCTCCGATACTGGTGAATATAACGGTAGTTATACATTCGAATCCTCACTTGCTTCAAGCGGCGAAGTAACATTTACGGCGGGTACTTAATTTATGGCTGGCATACAAAGAGAAATTACAATCACATATCAAGGAAAGAAGTACGATATTCAGTTATCTATGGGTTTGATTAACAAGATAGAAATGAATGGTATAAACCTTTTAAGACTGCAATTGCTAGTCGATGAAGGTGGTATCCCTCCGACTAGCTTGCTATCCTCTTTCTATGCCTTGCTATTAAATTCTGCTGGCGTTGATGTTGATGCTGAGGATGTTTGGACTGAGTTAATTACTGCCGATCCAATCGGGCTTATTAATGCAACTAAGTCCGCTTTGTCTGCTATGTTTCCAAGCAGTAAAGAGGATGTAGCAACAAAAAAGCCAGCGCCGAAGGTGGCGAAAAAATAACCGAGTACCCATATCATACGCTTTTTGCTTTGGCAGTTTCCGATTGGGGCATACAACCGAGTGAATACTGGTTGATGTCCCCTTGCGAGGTTGGCGAAATAATGAGGTTCAACACACCGCCTGAAATGCACAACGGCAGACGAGTTGAGTTTTATGATGATTTGATAGAGCGCTCAAAAGGCGAAGGATTTATTTAGATGGCTGAGAGAATTGATGGTGTATTTGTTGAGCTTAAAGCTGATGTGGATGCATCTGGCGTAATAAAGTCAGAGCAAGCAATTACTAATTCTGCAAAGAAAATACAGAATGAATTTAAAAAAACAGATGCATCTTTAAATAGCACCGGTAAAGCACTAACCAGGCAGTCTAAACAGTCTCAAAAGTCGGCTGGCTCAATGGGTGGTATGGGTCGCTCTGCTGGTCAAGCATCTATTCAGTTACAGCAATTTACAGGACAGGTTTCCGGCGGTGTTAACCCTCTTATAGCATTCTCGCAGCAAGCGGCTGATTTGGGTATAGTGTTGGGCGCACCTTTACTTGGCTCTATTGTCGGTATCGGTGCGGCTATTGGTGTTGTTCTTCTGCCTGAGTTATTTAAATCTACCAGTGCAATAGAAGATTTAGAGAAGGCAATTGAAGCGCTAGAGGCGGTGGCAAAAAAAGGCGATGATGGAATACTTGAGTTTTCTGATAGCATAAAAGAGCTATCAAAAATAAGTAACGCATTGGTTTTGTCGCAACTAGAAGTATCAATTGATAACGCAAGAAAAGCAGTTTCAGTTGGCTTAACTGAGATACGCGACGAGTTTTCAAAGGAAATAGGCGCTGGTGTATTTGGTAGTGTTGGCGTTAGCCTTGATAGGCTTTCTCAAGCAACAAAAGATGGGGAGCAAGACCTCCTTGCTTTTAGCTCTGCATTTACCAAGATAGGCGAAAAGTTTGGGGCTACTGGTGCAAAGGCAAATGAGCTAGGAAAAGAAATATTAAATATATTCTTAGAGGCTGAAAAGGCTAAAACACCAGAAGCCATCAACGCGCTACAAATCAGACTTAACGAATTATCTTCAACCGCAAAAGATGCGCCAAAAGAATTAAAATCTTTAGTTGTTGGGCTGAATACAATATTTGAAACAGCTAGAAAAGCGGCTGTTGGCGCTCAAGAATTAGAGGCAAGAATAAAAGATGCTGGTGTATCTGCATTAGATGTTGGGTTTGACAATGAAGCTATATTTAAAACGCAGGCTCTAGTAGAAACCTTAACGCAACAACTAGCAATTACCAAGATTGAAACAGATGAGGGTGCAAACGCAGCGCGAAGAATGGCCTTAGCGTTTGAGTTAAGCGACGGAGCAAGCGCCAAACTACCAGAGAATGTAAGGCTATTAATTGCAGAGCTAGAGCGAGCAGAGGCGCAACAGAAAGACATGGCAAAGGCTGAGATGGATGATGCAAGCGCGTTTTCTAAGTTCAAAACAGACTTAGCGGCGGAAGAAGCAAAACAAAAAGGCGCGCGCGGCTCAAACCTAGAACAACTAAGAAATGAATTCAAGCTAGAAGGTGAGTTATTAGCAGAAAAAAATGCTAATGAACTTATATTACTAGAACAGTCATTGATAAATGGCGAGCTTTTGCGTGATGAATATGACGAACTAAGAAAGCAGAAAGCCGACAAGTTAGCCACTGATTTAATTGCTATCGCTGACAAGTCTAAAAAGAAAGAAACTGACTTGGAAGATAAAAAAGGCAAGGAAAAGCTGGGCGCATTATCAAAGTCAATGGGTGATTTATCGTCACTGATGAACACAGAAAGTCGCAAAATGTTTGAAATTGGCAAGGTTGCTGCATTGTCGGGAGCTATTATTGACGGTATTGCGGCGGTTCAAGGCGCTTATAAAGTCGGTAACAAATTAGGTGGTCCAATTGTAGGTGCTGCATTTGCGACGGCTGCTGGCATTGGTTCGGCTGTACAAGTTCAAAACATAGCAAAACAAAAGTTTGGTGGCGGCGGTGGTAATTCAAACTCATTTAGCGGTGGGTTACCGACAACTAGAACATCAGGCGGCGGCGGAGGCGGTCAAGATAGAAATATATCAATTGCAGGAATAGACGCAAACAGCCTAATTAGCGGCGGTCAATTGATTGATACGCTTAACCAAGCGTTAGGCGATGGCTATACTGTAAACTTTGCAGGTGGTTAACTTTTAGCATATAATCAAACAATACATATTAAGAGGTTTTACAATGGCAACGCCAATCACCCCACCGGTAACAGACACACCTACAGCCAGAACGGCCGAGGGTGTTGGCACAACCGCTACACCTACAGCAAGAACAGCGGTTACTCCTGCTACAACAGCAGTTCCGACAGCTAGAGGCGCAATAACACCTAGTACAACACCTGTTCCAACGGCTCGTACAAGTTTAACACCGGCTACAACCGCAATCCCAACTGCTAGAAGCGCTGTAACACCTAGCTCTAACCCTACACCAACAGCGGTTGGTCCATTAAGCCCTGTTGCAGCATTAAGAACCGGCGGCGATGTTGTCAATCTTGACTTTTGCGGCGAGTCTTACAATGTCGACTTTGATTATAGTCGCGCAAGCTCAGGCAGTTATATTGGTCGTAATTTAAACCAATTTAACCAATACGATTATGTTTTAAAAAATAATTTTGTTGGCGATGTTGAAAACTTAGCCTTGTATAGCGAGCAGTTTAATAATGCGGCGTGGGTAAAAGATGATGTTACTGTTTTGGCTAATTCAATTGCAGCGCCCGATAAGACTAAAACAGCTGATAAAGTAATTGATAATACTGTAAGCAGTGGTCATACATTATCATTATCAAGTCAAACGGTTGTTTCTGGGTCTATTTATAATTTAAGTGTTTACGCAAAAGCAGGGACTTCAAGTAAAATTGGTCTTTATGATATTGATAGCTCAGATGGGTATATGTTCGATTTATTAAACGGGACAATATTATCAATCTTTGAAACTCCTGTAAGCGCTTTTATGCAATACGTTGGTGATGGTTGGTATAGATGCTCTATTTCAATTACAGCAGCATCAACAGCATTAAAATTTACAGTATATTTAGAGTCTTTTGCCGCTTATGTCGGCACAGGAAAGTTTTTATATTTACATGGCGCACAAGCTACTTTAGGTATTAAAACTTTACCCTACGTCAAAACACTAGCAACAGCAGTAACAAAAGCATTTACAGCAAGTCCACGTATTGAATATGATGCGGCAACAGGTGAGTGTTTAGGGTATTTGGCAGAGGGGGCTAGTACTAATTTAGCGCAAAATAGCGAAAGCTTGGAGTTTTCAACTTGGACAAAAGCAAACTCCACAGTTATAAGTAACGAAGTAATTGCACCCGATGGTACGTTATCAGGTGACAGCATAACCAGAGCCGGTTCTGCATCAAGAGTTACAGACTCAATTGTTGTTGGTACATTAACAGACTTTACTTTTTCAGTTTATACAAAAAATAAAACTAATAATGGGACTAGATTGCTAGTGTTTTGCTCAAGAACAGGGACTATATTGTCTAAAACTTATGCTGATATTGCCACGGGTCAAAATGTTGGCAATGGCTGGTATAGAATATTTATAACAGTTTCACCCTCTGATGGCACGGAATATATATCAACAGACACGTTAACTTTTTATATTTATACAGATAGTTCAGCAGGTGAAACCGCGAATTCGAGCTTATATGTTTGGGGCGCACAAATCGAAGCTTTACCCTTTGCCACTAGCTATATAAGAACAGAAGGGTCGGCTGTTACTAGGGCGTCTGATTTTATGAGTGTTAATATTGCACCTCTTTCAAAATCTACATTGTTTATTAATGCAAAGTTTAAGAGCGATACTAACACAAGAACATCTTTATCGTTAACAGACGGTGCTTTAACAAATAGATTGCAATTATTACGGTCAAGCTCTAACTATACCGCTTCATTACTATCTAATTCCGTTCCTCAAGCTAGTATTTCTTTTGCATCAAGCGATTTTAGTCAAATAAAATTAGTAAGCTCTTTTGATACAAGCTTATTTTCTTTTTATCAAAACGGAATATTTGTAGGTCAAGATACAAGCGTCTCATTTATGAATAATGCAAATACGGTTATAATAGGCGATGTGCAAATATCAAGCGAGTTACAAAGATTTTTCGGCACAATAAAAACAGTTAAAGTTTTCAATATTGCACTAACAGCAGACGAGGTTAAAGCACTATGATGTTTATAATAGCAATACCCGAAGGTACAACGTTTGACGCTATGCCGGAAGCCTTGCAAAAAACAATTGCAAAATATAAAGGTGTTTTTGCTGATGGTCGTTTGGTTGACACAGGTGTTTATCTTGGTAAAGAATTACGTTTGATTAATGCTGATATTGATGCAACAACATTAAATGCAGTTACTAATAATGATTTATTTGACGAGGACGGCAACCAATACGGGTTTGATTTAGATTGGGATGTTTTAGCAGTTGAAAATGAAACCGTTGACCAGTCTGTATTGTTAAATTACTGGATAGACACCAACGTCTTTGACGATGAAGGCGATATTATAGGCACTGAGCCTGTAAGTGATTTAACCGGCAAGATACAAACTTGGGCTGGTAAGTCATGGGTTTATTGATACCTGTACAGGATAACGCATCAGCGCCTTTCGCATTAAACCATGCGCGTATATTGCATAGCAATTTGTTAACCGGTGCAACGGCATCGGCTGGCAGTGGTTCAAACCCTGCATTTAGCTTGTTGCCTAACACGTTTGAAAGGTTTGAATTTACCGCAACCGTTACGCTAACTTATGTATTGCCAAGCAACGTAACAATAGATACGGTTTGTTTAGGCGCTCACAATTTAGGTAATAAATATTCTGTATTGGTATCATACAAGTCGACAACTGGCGGCGCTATAGTGTCATTTGGCGCTAAAACTCCCACTACTAATGACGCTATAATGTTACATAGCGCATCAACCGCTAATATAAAAGAGTTAATAATTACATTTACGGGTAGCGGCTCTGGTTATGTCGGCGTTACTTCTGCCGGTGTTGCAATGCAAATGCCAAGGCCGTTTTTCTCTGGTCACTCGCCTTTGCCATTGTCAGCCGTCACTCAGTATTCAAACTCAATAACAGAGACGGGGCAATTTGTAGGTCGTGAAATTAAATCAAGGGGCTTCGAGACTTCGGTATCTTGGGATAATCTTCCGAGTAGCTTTATTCGCGGTGATTTTTTTGCATTTATTCAAGATGCTAAGTTGCTACCTTTTTTCTTTGCCTGGAACTTATTGCTTTATCCTGATGATGTTGGCTATGTTGCTGTTAACGAAGATATAACGCCGACACTAAACGGAAAGCGAACACTTATGAGTGTTGGGTTTAATCTGCAAGGACACGGTTAATGGCTTTTGATACATTGCGAAAACAGTACACTAAAGAACATTTTTGGTATTGTGAGGTTGAGGTTGATGGCAACACTTACCGGTTTTGCGAAGACAGATACACTCTACCTGTTGGATTCTCAGGCATTCCGACAATGACAAGTCAAACAATGTCACCGGCCAAAATAGATATGTCTGGCGGTTTAGGTGTGCGAGCTACATCGTCTGTGTCAATGAATGAGCATCAAGATTATACTATTTACGGTATTGCATCAGCCCCAGTAAGATTCTGGGCTAATTGGCGCGCGCGTAATGCCGGTTATCAAGGGGGCAGATTATCAATATTTAGCGGATACATTACTGATAATACATATGAGTTAAACAATTTTCAGCGGCGCGATTACGTTATAGAGTCGTTTTCTATGAGTGAGAAGGGCGTATCAATAACGGCAAAAGATACATTAAAGTTAGCATCTAACGACAGAGCAAAGGCTCCGCAAAAGTCGGGTGGTAGATTGTCTGCTGATTTACTGATAGGTGGAACATCAATTACATTGCTACCTACAGGCGTTGGTAATAGTGAATATCCTTCTAGCGGGTTTGGCCGCATGGGTGAAGAGGTTGTTTCATTTACTCGCTCAGGTGACACGGTTACTATTGTTCGCGGTCAATACAATACTGTAGCATCTGAACACTCAGAAGATGATGCTTTTCAATTATGCCTTCGCTATAACGCATCACTATCAGACATACTTTATGACTTACTAACCGAGTATGCCAGTGTGCCAGATTCACAAATAAATAAAGTGCAGTGGGACAATGAGAGTAGTGATTACTATCCAGGTTTGTATGACGCGCTAATCACCGAGCCTGTCGGCGTATCAGCGCTACTAAAAGAATTAGGCGAAACAGCACCGCATTACTTGTTTTGGGATGAGCGAATTAACAGTATTGTTTTAAATGCTGTAAAAGCGCCTCCTATTGGTAGTGATGTTATTTACACCCCGGAAGCTAACTTCTTAGGCGGAAGTGTATCAATAAAAGATAGAACAGATTTACGCGTTTCAACTGTAATTATTAATTTTGGACAAAAAGACCCTACTCAAGACTTAGACCAAACAAACAATTATAAACAGGGGTACATACGAATAACGCCTGATAGCGTAGCAAAGTATAATAATATACAGGCGTATAAGGTAGTGAATAGCCGATGGATAACAGATTTAAACCGAGCGGCTGCTATTAGATTAGCGGCTAGATGGGGTCGTAGGTTTGAAGATATACCAAGAGAATTTAGCTTTTCTATGGATTCAAAAGATGGCAACGTGTGGACCGGCGACTCGATATTTGTTAACAGTGATTTAATTCTTGATGATGCGACTTATAATAGATATAACATGCCCGTGCAGATTATAAGCGCTGGAGAGTCTAAAGCCTATAAGTACACTGCTATTGAGCATACTTATGGCGTTGAGCTACCAGAGGATTTAGCGAGCGATGACGAAAATCAACGATTAATTGTTATTGCTGGTGGTCAAGAAAACCTAAACTTGCGTGCAATTTATGATCTGCAATTTCCTGACGTACAAGATGATTATGACATTGTATTTGTGTTTGAATTATCATCTATTGTTGGGTCAAGCAGTTTAGCCGGTGCAATTGTTACCGGCTCTTGGCCTTCTTCGCTAGTTTTACCTATTAAGATTGATACTAGAAACTTAGTATCTGGCAAAGGCGGAAACGGCGCAAGTATTGGCGGAGCTGATGCTAGTAATGGAGGCACAGGGATAACTATGGGTGCTAATATTAGGCTGTCTAATACCGGTATAATCGGTGGAGGTGGTGCTGGTGGAGATAGAGAAATTGCACTCAATGAGGAGCTAGCCGGTGGTGGTGGTGCTGGAACTAGAGTTGGATTAGCCGGTACAGGCTCAAACAATAACGGCGGGTTTGCTCAGCCAGCAAGCGATGGAACATCCTTACTTGGTGGTTCTGGTGGTAGCATTGAAGGTGGCGCAAATGGTGAGTCTGGAGGTAATTTGGGGCAATCGACCAGTGTGGCAAGTGCCGGAAAAGCAATATCTTTAAATGGATTTACAATAACTTACTTATCACCAGTTGACGGCGGCGACATTAGAGGGGCTGTATCATAATGCTACTAATCAAACGAGACTACAAAAAACTATTCACCGGCAGCGAATTAACTCTGCCGGATGGACAGGTAATGGCGGCGCTTGAGTTGCCATGGAATAGCAATAGGGTCAATATATCTTGCATTCCAGAGGGTGATTACTTCTTTATGCGCGATATAACAGGCAGACACACCTATTTTAAGGTTTTAGGCGTTGATTCACGAACAGGTATAGAGTTTCACCCTGCTAACAATGTTAGTCAATTACTAGGTTGCATTGCACCATGTTTACGGTTAAATAGTAACGGAATTGCGGTTGCTTCTCGTACAGCTTGCGAAATAATGTTACAATTCTACAGTGAGTTAAATGTTAAATATTTGATGAGGATTTATTCATAATGTGGTCAGCCATAGTCACAGCAACATCAACTATATTCGGCGGATGGGTAGACTTAAAGAAAAGCAAATATGAAGCAGCCGCAGCAAAAGAGTTACGCGTCATTAATGGCGAGTTTGATTATGACATTATGGCTATGGAAGCGGCTAAAACATCATGGAAGGATGAAATAATTATGATGATATGGTATAGCCCTTTAGTAATAGGTTGGTACGACAAAGATACTGGCGGTCTAATTGTGGCGGAAGAATGGGTTTCATTTGTAGGTCGGTTGCCTTACTGGTGGCAAGTAGGTGCGTTTGGTATTATGGCATCTTCATTTGGTTTGAGATGGTTTTTTAAACAGCAGAATTTCAAGGTCTTAAATAAATGAGCGCAGTACGAGAAAATTGGCATATTGAAAAATCAGTAAGCGTTGGACACTTGCTAACCACTCTTATATTAGTTATTGGCGGCTTTACATACGTTAACGACCAAGACAAACGTATATCAGCCAATGCTCAATCAATCGAATTTATAAAAATTCAGCGCCAAGAAGATATACGTAGGATAGAAAAACAACTTGAAAGCATTGACCAAAAGTTAGATAAAATTATTAGTGCAAATGTAATCAAGTGATTTAGGGGTGCTGCCTTTCAAATTCCCAGTCGGATTCTGCTTCATATATTTTCTTGGTTAGCCACTTTAGCGCTTCAAGTTTGATGTAACCGTCTGTGCGCTTACCTTCTAAGCCCATCGATACAAGTTTATCGGTAAATTTAATCTCTTCGCATAGGGCTTTGTAGGCAATGTCTAGGCTAAACACTCTACTGTCATTATCGCTTAAATACGAAACAATATCACCCTTCATTGCACGTCTTATTTTTAAATCCGCTTCTCTCTTCACTTCTGCGCTGTATGTTTGCATTTTATTCCCCTTTGTAACTCTTCGGCATAAACTTCCGAGCTAATTTAATATCTAAATGACTGAGCATAGTTGGCTCAACATCATTACGCTTTAATAAATCAACTAAACCAGGTGAGCTTTTTTGTTGCTTAGTTGCATAAAAGTTATCCCACTCATCCTGGTAATGACTCATAGCAAGTCAAAGCTATTTTCTAGCCTATCCCTTTTTGCTTGCTCAATATCCTCTATGCGGCGACGTGCATCAGCTTTACTCGTTAAGACAACACGATGCTTATTGTCTGCGTAATAAGTCGGCTTGGTCTGCGTGAGTTCTTCCTGTGTGATGTTTTGCATTACTTTTCTCTCCGGCTAATCTCTCTGTCAATATACCACCGCGCTTTCTTTAAATCTTGTATTGGATTAACCTTATCATCGCAACGCCATAAATATTTAACTGCATTACCAATGCAGAAGTTCAAATGCTCGGTTACTTCTATACACTCGACTCCGCTTGGGTGCGATTTATAGTGTCTTGGGTTATTGACTGGGTCGCTTAATTCGCGTAATTCATCAATTATTTTAATATCCTTTTTACTCATAATCTTAATCCTAAAATGTAAAACATGCACTCATAATACATGGTTTTTGTTGTTATGTGGTATGACCAGTATTAAAAAGGAATGTCGTCGTCAAAGTCAAAGTCTGGCTCTGCCATTTTGTCTTTTGGCGCTTGCTGTTGTGGTGCTGGTTTGCTTTGTTGCGGCGCACTATCAGATTTACCGCCAACCAAGTCAACACTATTACAACGTAATTTTAAATACGTCTTTCCGTTGTCAGCTTCAAACGTTGATAGCTCACCACTTACCGCGACTTGTTGTCCTTTCTTTAAGTATTCAGGTAATTTACTTTCTGCTTGCTTTCCCCATAGCGCGCAATCAAACCAGATTGTCTGTTCTTTGTCGCCAAATCCAACCTTATTTGCAATCGTAAAATTGCACACTGTTGACTGTCCGAATGACTTAACTTCTGAGTCTTTGCCAAGATTGCCGGTTATTGTTAGTACGTTCATCACTTATCTTCCTTATCATTAAAAAAATCATTCACGCTTTCGTCAATTATTAAATCTGCATCACCTTTTTCGATGTCGCGGATTTGTTGTTTTTGTTCGTCGGATAAATTAGCTTTAGCATTGCATCCGTTAATTATCTGTTCTGCTGTCATCTTTTTGTTTTCAATTGCCTTTTCCCATTTAGGGAAATTAGTCATAAAGTTTGCGCCGGGGTATGCTTGCAATTCAACCAGCGTAAGTATATCAATAAGATGCTCGACTTTCTTGCCGCGCGTCTTTGATAAGCTAATCTTTAATCGCTTAGATATGTTAGACATTGCCTGAATGCGGATACCTCCAACCTCTTTACCACCATAAACTACAGTCGGGTCGCAATACAACACTAACGATTTACCAACCCACTCGCCCGTCATATTTCCCCAACCCGCGCCAATTATTCTTAGCACTGTTTTACACGGTTTAAACGGTCTACCGTTATCGCCTTCGTAATGTACTATGACGGGGTTTTCTGCATTACCCTGTGTAATGTCACTGATTTTTATAGTTCGCGGCGCTGTGACTAAATCATCAGCGTTTAACTGGTCTGATTTAGCTTGTATTGAGTTTGTTATGTCGAAGTTCATTTATTTCCCCATTTACCGTTATCATATTCAAATGTTTTCTTGTAACGCGTCCTAGATAAGTGATTGTAAGATACAATACCCTCTGCTTTATACCCTTCGGTTTCTGACATACTTAAAATAGTATCCATACAATCTTTGTAGACCCCTTCGTAAATTTCACCTTCGTAAACAACTCTTACTTTTCTTATGCAACTTGGCAAAGAGTCAATAGGCATAAATGTATTGAATATATAAAAGTACTTAGCATCTAAGTTATGAGGGTTCTTCTGTATACCTAGACCTACCCACTCACCAAAATGATGCCCATCACCAAGATTTATAATTTCCGGTGCGTTTTCCCAAACCCAGTTAGCAAATCCATAATTGTCATCTATGCATGTAATAAATCTTTTGCGAGATTGAATTCCTATTATTTTCGCATCTTTAATTATAATACAGGCGTTTGTTCCGTCCATTTTTTCACTTACAGTAATTTTTTCTTTAGATATTCTGGGCATCTTAGGCCATTCTTTAAACTCTATAGTGTCCATACTAATCCACCTCACTAATACTAATCTGCTCACTCTCAAACACTGGAAACGCCGGAAACGACTCATAACCAATCCAATTATCATCCGCTTTACATTGCTTATAACGCGCCAAGTTTGCATAAACCTCATCAAAGAAACCGTATCGCTCGCATTCTTCACGCGTGATTGTAATTACTGCAACTGGGTATTTGCCTAGTGATATTGTTTTTTGTACAACTAGGAATGTGTATGAGTCAACCTGCATATCAGATGCTTCATTTAAAACATCCATATAAAACGCCGCTGTATGTCCGTAGCCGTGCGTAAACAATGGGTTCTTCCACTTAGCAGAGTTGCGCCAATCGTCAATACTAGCTGTTGTTTTAACGTCACATAATAGACCGCCTTTAGTGATTAGGTCGGGTCTAATCTTTACTGCTACGCCTTCGAATAATGCAAATATTGACTTTTCTAAGTATGCCGCATCACGCATTATTTTAGCAAACGTCGGGTGGGCATAGGCGCTATCAACCTGGAAACGAATCTTGCTGTATTCGTCCTCAAGTAAAATTAACTTACCTTCGCTCATGTGTGCATCGTAAAACGCTTTAAACTTAACGGTCTCACGCGATTTTGTATCAGTATAAACTAACACGCTATCGTTAAACGTCTCAGGCTCAAGCAGTGCAGCATGTAAAGCCGTACCAAAGTCGAACGCGGCTGTTTTAGTGTTATCTACTGGTGCGTTTCTGGACCACTCTATTTCGCTTGGGCTGCGTGCGATTAGCTGTAACTCTGAGTTGCTGAGTGCATCAACTGCGCGGTATTCTTCTTGTGTTAGTTGTTGTATGTTCATTTTATTTCTTCCCATAGCTTATTGAATTCTATTGCTGTCTTATGCCATAAATTACAAACAAGTCCGCCATTTCTGTATAAAGTAGTTAAGTCCAACGCATTATCTATGTCAACGCTATCAAACCATATAGAAAAATCACCCGATGATATTTTGTAACCCTCTAAACCTTTTAACTTTGTAATTTCCATCTTTCTTCCCCTTATGAATTTAAAACCACTATACACAATTATTTCGTTGATGTGGTCTTACCAGTTGTTTGCATAAAATACCAACGTGCAATACAATAGGCATCCCGCATATCTTCATTGCTTGATTTAGTCCACCCGCTTAATTCGTTAAACAGCTTTGTATTATTCTTTACTGTTTTGCCTAATCCGACTGGGGCTAGTATTGGTGGGTTAATTGCATAGTGCGTAACAATATCGGTTATGATAGTGCCAGCGCCTTTACACATGCCCACGTTTTGCGCAATCGTTGTGTTGTTAGTCTTTGTGCCTCGGTTGTACATTGCTTTGATTTTGTTTACATCCTCGATTACGAAAGTGTCGTATGGGTTAGTCTCGATATGCACAATTAAACCTCTTATGCCAGTCGAGTATAAATCTATTATTTCACCATTCGCATCTAATCTACACACACCGCTTTTGCGTAGGTCGGGGTCTATTGCTGTAATAAAGTTCACTTTGCGACCTCAACAGCAACCCAATGATAATAATATGGCTCATCTTTTACTAATGTTAAAAAATTATAAGCATCTGCTACATCGCAAGATTCAAAAAGTAATTCTTTATTTTCCATGTAATAATCATAATCTGCAAAAAGTTCATATACTTTATATTTGTATTTCATAAATTCCCCTTAAATCTATACACATCAAAATTGACTTGTATATTAATTAGTATTAACTATACACAAAATACTCAACATAGTGGTCTTACCAGTCACCCTTCTTCACGGCCAGATAAAAACCGTCTACGATTAATTATCGAAAAACCTTTATCATTAACTCGATGTGTAATATGCGACGGCATACAAAACATCGCTTTATTCTTTATGATGTCATTAATTGTCGTATTTTTTCGCATTATAGCCTGGAATCCGCGCCCGTTAATGTGAGTGCTGACAAATGATTGCCATTTCTGGCGCTCGTGCGGTGCGGTGCTAAATGGTTTTAAATATTCTCTAGCAACTTCTTGCATTTCCTTTCCGTGAACCGTGTAAATACTGTTCAAACTGTACTCGACACAAACACCGTCTTTGTTTGCTGTTGGCTTCATACTCATACTGCCAAATACAACTTCTTTCCAGTTGGCATCCGTATACGCTTTATTCTTTAACGCCTTTGCAGGGTCAATCATAATCGCGTCACAGTTGCGGCAAGTGCGAGCGGTCGGAGCATTCATTGTATCGCAACGTAAGCACATCGAACCTTTAAAGTAGTAATCACAACGTCCGTCTGAATTAGTCGCTGCACCGATGCATCTGACCGCATGAATACTGTTTACCGCGTTACATGTCGGGCAATCTTGCGTCTCACTAATAAATTTACCTTTTGCGGCTCTTGCATTGTCGAGCATAGGGTCGTCGTATATGTCACCGAATGACTCAAAAGTATCGGTATAGTCAAGCACCAATCCATCTATCTTAGTAAATCCACGCTCTAAATCTTCATCTTCTAGCGTGCGCAATATGCGACCGATAAGTTGCGTTAACAATGTAAGCGACCCAATGCGGCGCAATATTACTGATGTAGATAACGGCGGGATATTTATACCAGTCGTTAAACACCCAATTTGTAATATGTATTTAATCTTGCCCGTGCGTACATCTGTTAATGATTGAGATCGGGCTTTTGTGCTTGTAGAGTCAACAATAATGGCCCAGCTATCCTCTGGCAAAAACTCTGCAACCTGTTCACAGTGCTTTTTACCGGCACAAGTAATCATTACACCACCGCTGCGAGCTTCGCATATTCCTACAACCTCTTCCATAATTATTTGCGTAAGCTGTTTGTCCTTTGTAATTTTACGCTGCATCGCTTGTAATTCTTTGGCGCCGTAATCACTCGCACCTTTGTCAGCATCCTTAGGCGTCCATTCTGCTAAATCATATTTGTGCGCATCATCACCAAAGCCAAACACTGGCGGCACTAGATAACCAAGACTAACTAAGTACATTGTTGGCACTTCATATAGTTTCTTTTGCCAAAAATCGCCGATGATAGTTTCTTTTCCGCGGTAAGGTGAGCCAGTGTAGCCAATGATACGCAATTTAGGATTGAGTTTTAGTAGGTGCATTATGATTTTTGTGTATTGGGTTGGTTCGGTTTGCGTTATACATGAATCATCAGACTGTTTAGTGGTTCTTTTACGGCTATTATTTTTAATTGACAGCGTTGTATCCTGGTGGTCAACGTGGTGGCATTCATCAATTAGTAATAAATCATACTTAGTTGTCGCAAAATCACCATCTAACGCGCCCGCAATTGTTCCCTCAGTACCAAAAACAACAGGATAAAATGTTGACTTACTGCCACATGATGCAGAATAAATACTGTTCTTTAATCCGCATTTCCATGCCATTTCACTATTTTGTTTAACTAGTTCGCCTTGCCTAGCTAAGATTAAAACACGGCCGCCTTTTTCTTGTGTGTGTTTAGCAATAGCCGCAATATTTAGGGTTTTACCAGCGCCAACAGACGCATCAATAAACGCTGGTTTAGCATCTTTTGTGCGTAAGTGTTCGAGTGTCGCGTTGTGTATTGGTAATTGGTATTCTTCGCGGAGTTTGAATTTGTTTAGGTTAATCATTTTTATCCCCATCAAACAAATCAAATTGAGCCTCACATGACTCCCCACATGAACCACTATCTAATGATTTTGTTTTGTGGATGCTGTTTTTAATTTCATTATTAGAAAAGTCGCTAAACATTTGAATAATAGAACCTAAACTTTGACCGTTTCTGTAAATAACCCCTTTCGGGTATTTATTTGCCGGTAATACTCGCGTTTCTTTATCCGTAAAACACTCTTCCCACAACTTCGCTAGTTCTGGGTCTTCCCTTTGCGCCAGGGCAATCTTCTTAGCTGATTTTTTTACACAAAAAACACAGTTACCTAAATGCTCTCCTATTTCTAAATCAAATGGCATTTTTAGCCAAAAATCCAAAATATCCTCTTTTATAAAATCACTGATTTGAGCTAAGTATCTAACGTTAGGATTAACATGTAGCTTTTTACCAAACATATCAGGCGTAACTTCCATATTTTTCAATCTTTTAGGTTCATCAATGCGCATACCTAGCCAATTCACATAATTGCCTTTACCGAATTTATCGTTACAAAACTTATTTAAAGAGGTGGTTTTTAATCTTTCTGTGCAATAAGGGTTCATTATTGAAAATGTGCTGTATTTTCTTATATTTTCCTTTATGGTTGTTAAATCAAAACCAATTCCATTTACGCCCACATCTTTGTAAGTATTGCCAACCCCTGACTCTTGATTTACCAAGGCTTTAATGCAATGTAAATTGATACCAAAATGCTCAACACACTTTCTTATAAACTCATAAGTCTTTGGATGCTCTGCGCCAGTATCACAAAAGACATACTCAACATCCCACCCGTGATTTTTTCTTTTATCTTCCATCAAATAAACCATGTATGCTGAAGTTCTACCCCCGCTAAAGCTGACTATATTAATCATAAAAATCATCCCCACTCATTCGCTTACTTAACTTACCAGTCAATTTCCTATACTCAGACCACACACCTTTATCCATTAACGAATGCGCCAACGTATCGTCCTCAGTCAACACAGGAATGCGCGTAATAGGCATATCACACTCGGCTAATAGCTTTGTATTGTATGCTGAGTGACTAACTAAAATGTTGACGTTTTTATGCTTGTTAAATATTTTAATTGCATCATCGTATTCAGTGACTATTAGATAAGTGTCAATTTGTTCGTCTCGTATTAATGGTGTGTATGCTAAATGTGATACACTACCAACAACAAAATGCCCTGTTACTATGTCGTATAAGTTTGCTATTAAGCCTTGCAAATCAATAACTGGTGCGTAAAAGTGCAAGCCAACATCAAATATTACAACGCCGTTTATTGTTGTGACATTGTGATTCTGTAGCAATTCAACACACAAATCATGGTCGCGTCTATAATAACCATGCATCGTGCTAATTACCCTATTCATATTCTTCTTAAATTGTTCACTCGGTGTTGCTGCTACGTTTGCGCCTAGCATTTCACATGCCTTTCTAAACTCTACTTTCTCAAAGTTCATTACAAAACCAATCGCATTTCCAGTTGCGCCGCAACCGAAACAATAATAAAACTGCTTGGCCTCATTAACTTTAAATGAAGGTGACTTTTCGGCATGAAAAGGGCAACACATTACGTAATTACCACCCTCTTTCTTTAGCTTTAAACCAGTGTTATTGATTACGTCAACTATGTTTAGTTTTGCGAGTAGTGCGTCTGTGTCGATTTTCATATATTCTTCCCCTTTAAATTTAAACCGATTGTATTCTATTTTTTGTGTTGTACATATCCGACCAGTTAAATATCGCAAAACCTACAGCCCGAGCTAGAATCATCAAACATATCAGTCTGGTCTGGGTTATTTCGCTGTAATGCTCCTTTGCTTGTAAATACAGATTTATTAATTGCTTCCTCTACAACTGCCACTTTTATTCTTTGTTCTTGCCCAAACTTATCAAATGCAAATGCTTTTTCTTTCCATCTATCACCACCCGCCAAACAAGGAAAGCAACCAACACGGTCAAAGCCTGAATCATATAAAGAATTATGCTCACCATTCAAGAAGTTAAATACCTGTTTGTTCGTCCACTCTATAATTGGAAGTTTAAATCTAACACCTAGTTTTCCTAGGTATTTAGGATAATTAGATATTACCTCATGTGGTTCATATATTTCATCAGCCATTTTTAATTTGTATCGCTTGGCTCTTTCTGCTGATTCTTCTGAGCGCATACCATAATACACAATAAAACCTTCGCCTTGCTCTTCGGCTAGTGCTTTGTAAAACTTTTTACTTGGTATAATTTTTAATTCATTGGTGCAATGTCTAGCTGTGCCACTTGGAAATCTTTTATGATGCGTGCATTTATCTTCAACACTCCCAGCATTAACCGTTCTTATTTCTACACCATACATTTTAGATATGTCTTTAACATGTTGATACGTTAAAGGATGCTCAAACTTAGTATCGCAAAATAAACCTATAATTTCAGATTTATCAAATTCAGTAATTGCTAATTTTAAACAGCTTTGGCTATCTTTGCCGCCGCTTATTGGAACTATGCATTTAATCATCACTTCAACCTAGGATTTATATAAACAGTATTATCAGCAATAACTACATAATTGCGTTCGACCAATATTGGTAATATTTTATTCTTAATTCTTGATGTTAGTTTTGGCGTTCCTTTGAATGGTTTTGAGCCAGACAAGTTGCTAACGAGTATAGGTATTGTTATTTTTAATTTTCCCTTCTCTGCCTTTTCTGTAAAATAACTGATTAGCTTTTCGACTTCTGATGTTTCGCCGCTGTAACCGTGACTATCAACAGCATGTAAAAACCGCTCGGCTAATTCCATAAATTGCGCAGTTGCACGCATTACCATTTGTATTTGCACCTCTTTACTGCGCGCGCCACCTTCGCGCCAATTCTCAATGCAATGCAGAACCGCTGCAATCTTTCTTATATGTTTGTCGGCTTTACCCATAAACCCGCCTACCAGGTCGTTACTATATTCGCCATCATCAGCCATTTTCGGTTCAATATCGCGCTTTTTCATGCGTAAAAACTTTTCAGCATCACGGCTAAAATCAATTACAATATCTTCTTCTGCAATAATGTTATTTATTAGCGCGTCATATTCGGCAAGTATTTTAGGAAAAGCAACTTTGTCATAAACTGGGTCGCCCCGAGTGCCTAACATTGTTGGCTCAGACAATAACAAAAATCGTTCTGTTATGCCCGTGCCAGTCGCGCCCGCTGCCAATATTGTATCAACCGCGTCGCTTTGTGACAGTACTGCAATTGAAGCTCTTACATGGCAATCTATGCCTTCGCGCCCGATACGCGCAGTACTTACATGCTCGCCGTCCCACGCTGACAATAATAACCCTAAATTTTTCTTTGCCTTTGCGTCAGTATAAACACCGCCAGTAATTACGCTGATTGCATTTGCCTCTGCTGATATGACATTAAACAAACCACCTTGCGCCCCGGCAATACCCTCTGCTGCTTCAACCGTTGCATCGCTTAAATTGCATCGCCACAACGGTACTTTTGCTAACGCAGTTTTACAGTCAACTATCTTTTGTAGGTAATTGTCTATATTGCCTTGCTCAGTTTCTTTCGCCATGTCTTTCTCATTAGTTGCCAATTCACGTTCTAACTTATTACGTAACGGCGCGGTCCTTTCTGATTCCTTTGCATATGCTTTTTGTACTGCTGTAAAAAAGAATTGATTGATACCAGACTTGCCCGTTGACGGTCTTTGCGCGGTAATCACATACAGGTTTAGCGGTATCGTTCCGTGATGATACTGGATACGAAACCCTTTATTTAATGCCGCGCTGATTACACCTAAACCATGCAGATATGCTGTTGACGGCGGGAACTGCACGACATCTGTAATTGCAATTGTAAAGCGACTCAGTAAGTCCGTTGACTCTCTTGATACTAGCGTAGCAAACTTGGCCGGTTGCGCTTCATCTATGCCTATGGGTAAGTCCCACATATCAACATGCGTTATCTTTGGCGACTTAAATACAGCGCACGCAAATGACATAGTTGTATTGTAATCGTGCGCGTAAATCTCTATCGCGTCACTGATGTTGACTACGTTATTCATTGGCTAACCCCTTGCAATACATTTCTGCAATGGATATTAGACCGCGATTTTTTGAATTAACAGCTGTAATATAGAATGCAAACTCATTTACCGCGTCAATCTTTGCGGTTTTTAGTTGCTCAATTAACTCTTTAACTTTAGCCTCTAACACATAAACCTCTTTTGGTGTCCAATCAACACCGCAAGCGCATTCGCCCTCGCTTCTAGCATAACATTTACAACCTTTGCCTTCGTAGTAATCTTCTAAATTATCCATAGCTTCCACCTACTCAATAAACTCAATTATATCTGGTCTCAAATCAGCCGCCTTTACTAATCCGTTTGTGACTCGTTCAGCAGTTACCGCGCCTTGCTTGCTGATACGCTTACGTGAAAACCACATGTAGACGACTGATGCATCTACTCCTAGCTTTTCTGCCATGTCAGAGCGGTTATAGTCGAAGTATTTTGATAAGCGTCGTAGATTTCTGAGTTGTTTTGTTTGTAATTCAATCATTCTATTTCCTTAAATTCAGACAATGGCAAGGGGCAAAGGTCAGTAACATATCTAGTCATATCATCACCTATAAAATCAGAAGGTTTTCTAGCGGCACAAAAAGGATAAAATTCCCCTCCAAACTCAACCCAAAATCTATTTCCTTTTTTATCTATCGCATATTTCATAAATCATCAACTCAATTAAACCGAACCGCAAATCTACCAAAAACAGTAAACAACGTCAAACACTATCTAACAACAATCTAACTGTTTAGACCAGTGTACAAAAAGTAAACACAAGCAATCGATAGGTTTACAAAAGGTTAACAATTAGATTAACCAGTTGGCTACCAGTATTTAGCCAACAAAACTAAAAAACTAGGGTAATAAAACAAAAATAGGGTAGTTCTGCGGAAAAACTACCCAAGACCTTAGCCCTTTATCCACGCGGATTTATGGCAAAACTGGGTAAAATGGGGTAGTACCTCTGTGAGTGTATATGTGTAAGAGTAAATATATAAAATTATATATAATTAAAAATAGATAGAAAAATATAGTATATATATTACCTTATTACCCTATTTATATCTTAATCCCTTTATGCATAAGGGCTGTGGTCTGGGGTAATAATTCCATAAACTACCCTATTTCTCCCAAGTTTTACCCAAGTTTTGCTTATTATGTATGCAAATCAAAGACTTATGGGTTACCCTATTTTTAGCGGTGATAACTAAGCGTATTACATTTTATTGATTACTATCCTTGCAACTCAAATAGGCAGCATTAAATCAATTACAACCTACCAAACAAGAACACACACAAACTATATGCGCGCATTCGACAAAACGTACAGGGTAAAAACAAGTGTCGTGAGGATTACGCACAAGCCCATTTACGGCGTATTTAACATAATGTGTGTTTTTATGCTGAAATGGTTGCTTTGCCAGGTTGCAAACGATTAAGTTTTACCACTGGCCCGACCAGTCAAATAGACGTTGCATAACATGGGTATATTGGTATGCTTATGGTTCAATTAATTAGGGGGATGATATGTACGGAATAGATTTAGAAGTTCAGGAAAAGAATTGGAATGGTGAAGGGTTGATAAAGGTTGGCAATATAATGGATGTTTTTGGACCTTCTGGACTCCATCGTGCAACCGTTAAGGTGAATTATGTAGGCGAAAAATTAATTATTGGAACAGATTTAAACAACGAAGAATCTTGTTTTAATATAAAAGTCTGCACATTTAAACCAGTTAACCAAGCAGAAACCGCAAAGCAAAAAGCGATTGATGAAATTCAAAAGCTTGCTATTGCGCATTTCGGTGAAATACAGCAAGGCATGATTATCTTTTGTAAAATACTTTACGAAGCTGGCTATACAAAATCCAAAGTTAAGCCGTTGAGTTGTGAAGTTTTTCAGTGTTTAGCTGATGCCAATGATACTCATCAGGAAGATTATGAATCTCTTATCGAAAACGGCTATTGCATAGGGAGTGCAGACTGATGACAACGGTAATCGTGGGTAAAGCTTCAGTTACGGATGAGTTATCTGGTGGCTATAGTTATGAAATAACAATTCCAAACACTGCGAGAGAAAGAAACAAGGCATTGCCGGAATCAATGAAGTTACTTCTTGAGAAAGAAAATGAAATTAAAAGATTACGTGACCAGTTAGACGCATGGGCACAGAAATACGCAGATTTAAAAATTAAATCAGACGCTAATCAATGGGCGCACGATAATATGCAAGATCAGTTAGCTAGTGCAAATTCTAAATTAAAAAGCTCAAATTGGTACTTAACACATTTATTAGAGCAAGATTGCATTAGTGATTGTAGTTTGGTTCGTGAAGTCGAAACATTGTTAAGCAAGCAACTAGAGGGTAAAGGATAATGAATTTTATCAAAAAACTATTTCACAGAAAAGCACATACAGGAATACCAACATATTTTGGTCTGTCAGTTGTTGGGTATGAATGCTTAGATTGCGGATATAAATATTATGTAAAAAAACATCAATTACACGCTGATACAGTACTTGATGTAGTTGAAAAACTAGAGGATAAAGACTAATGAAAGACTCATTCACAAAAGAATTAATAGAACTAGCGGCACAATCCGCAACAATAGAGCAGTTGAATGTAGTTATTAAGGCTAGAGACATGCGAATTTCAGAGCTTGAAGATGAATTAGCTAATGCACATGGATTGTTTAACGAGCTAAAAAGTATTGTTTCAAAGTGCCAACCTGACGAAGTATGTATAGATAATGCTTTACTATATCTGGAACAACTAGAGGGTAAGACCAGTGAATAAACAACTCACAACACAACAACTAGCAGACAAATTCAAAGTAAAGCGCACCACAGTAAGCGACACATACTCAAAGTTTGGCAGCTTTAAAGGTTATGAGCAAGTTGGTAAGATTGCGCGTAATGTACGAATATGGGAATTTAAGGGTTTGTAATTACTACCGATGTAGTTTACAGTCTATTTTTTACACAAAGGGGAATAAGCATGGCAGCACTTAAAATTACACACGAACAGTTACGCGATGAACTAGAATCTGGTAATACCAAGGAATCTATTGCTAAAAAGTTTGGCATGAGTGTCCGAGTGTTGCATCGACGTGTTGCCAGGCTTAAAGCCACTGGATACGACCCAGATAATGAGCGATACCACAAAAACCCCGAAGAGCATAGTGTTAAGGGTTATTCTACACTCGTTAGACTTAAGAATAAAGAAGATGATTCAACAGGTAGAGTGCTTGAATGGGTTAAGACTAACACGACTATTGAACAGCTTTATTGCGCCTTAAGTGAAGCAATTGAGTCACTATCTAAGCCTATTACTAAGGTATCCAAGCCTAAGCTAAACCAGAAAGCGGATGACTATACAGATATTATTCCGTGGTTTAACATTGGCGACGGGCATTTCGGCATGCTTGCGTATGATAAAGAGGTGGGACAAAACTTTAACTTAGACATTGCAGAACGTGAACTATGCGCTGCAATGTGGTCGCTGATAGAATCTAATGGGGGTTATGAGCGGTGTGTTATTCAAGACATGGGTGACATGACGCATTACGAAAACTTGGCTGGTGTAACTGAGGGCCATGGACATAACTTGGATTGCGATAATCGATACAGTAAGATGATTAAAATGTATCTGCGCGTGATGCACTTCCTGATTGATAAAGCACTGGCACACTTTAAATATGTTGACGTTATTATCAACCAGGGAAATCATTCGCGCAAAAATGACATGTGGATGAATGCGCACTTAAAGATTGCTTATGGGAAGATTAACCGGGTTAAAATACTCGACAATGATAACGTGTTTATTCCGTATCGAATGGGTAATACATTTGTTATGTCTCATCACTCAGATAAATGTAGACCGCCTAAGTTGGGCCAAGTAATGATGCATGATTATCGACAGGACTTTGGCGAAACTAAATATCATTATATTGACATCGGGCATATACATCATAATATGGTCCGTAAAGAGCATGAGAATATGACAATTGAATCATTTAATCAGTTGGCGACTTCCGATGCTTATGCTCACGATGGCGGTTGGCGCTCTCGTAGCTGTCTGATTGTGATTAAACGGTCAAAGACTTATGGAGAGAAGGGGCGCGAGACTTTAACGCTAGAAGAAGTGCGCGACAGGCTTGAAAGTGTTGAGCCTGGTACTAATGCGCAGAAACGAACTGAGGTTTATACGGTTTAACTGGTCGGAGCAGTCAACCCAGTATTATGGTGTAATATTGGGTTAACTTAATAAGCGGATGAATAATATGAATAATGTAAAAGTAGGTTATTGGATTGTTAATTTGAGTGATGATGATAAGAATTTGACTATAGGTAAGGAGTATAAAGTAATTGAAGATGGTATTTTCGAGGGTAACTTTAACGTTATTGATGACATTGGGCATAAAAATGTAATTTGTAAGGGTAATTATGAATAACTACCCCGACAACATACGCCAATTCGACAACGACCCGCGCAGCCAATTTTATATCGAAGGTCCAATATGCCCAGACTGTGAAGAACACTTAGAATGTGACTCCCAAGATGAATTCGGTATACCAGAATCATATTGTCCTAAATGCATTGGTGATGAAAATTACCTTGACGATGACGACGAAGAGGAATAAGATAAACCTAATTACTCCGTAGACCAGGCAGTTAGTTGCCATTTAAGCCTAAAATGCACAGTTACTTCCCTGACTGATGTATTTACCTTGAGCCACTTTGCATTTTGCTTAGTGGCTTTTTTTTGCCTAATGGTTTAAAATGTAGGAAATACTATAAGGCTGATACACATGAGATTTATCGCGCGCATAATACTAATGCTTATCGGCATTCCTTTGCTTGTTATACCTACACTGTGGGCTACTTATAAAAACCTCAACGAATTACCTTGGGGTCTCAATAAAATATGGGGTAATGCGGAGGATGGCTGGAATGGTAACGGCACACAACGCCGACACTGGAATATTGACGGCTCAATAAGTGTCAACAAAGGTGATTATGGTTGGTGGCCTGATTATTTGCGCCAACAGGGTATTATCTGGCGTAACCTTTCTTTCACTAGTCTTTGGTGGCAATCATACAAATGGTGCGCACTAAGAAACCCCGCTTGGAATGCTCGTTATTTGCCATTCGTATCAACCAGTGTAGATGTAAAAGATATAACCGCATCGTATCACAAGGGCAATGCTACAAACGCCAATAAGGCCAGCACAGTCAACTTATGGTATGATTTCCAGTTTATAAATAAAGACGGATATTTCAGGGCAAAATACAGGCATACTAGACTATTTAAAAATTACTTCTTGCATAGACGATGGGGTTGGAAAGTTTACCCTGATTTATTTAACAATAAGTCAACCCCAGCATTTAAAGATAGGTCTGTTTATGTGTTTCAGATTAAATTAATTAAGGTGGATTGAAATATGTTACTCAAAGACTTTGCAACACTAGCAGATGCAAGAAATCACACTGAGCCTCATGAGCGCATGTTAAGCCCCGACATGGTCATTAACTTTCTTACTGTATACAACTCACTTGATATGTTGCTTGCAAGTACTGACGAGAAAGCTAAGGGTTTGGTATTTGCGTTACAATCTGGCGTTACTGAATTTAACTTGATGAACTCTCATCCTAACGGAATAGGCAGGATTCAACAGCAGCTTATAGGATACCTTGTTAGTATTGGAGCATTAACTCAAGAGTGCTTTAATGCTTGTGTAGGCTATGCAAACACAACACAAAAGCCTTACAAGTCTATAACTAAGCAAGATTTTAACAATGCAAAGGGCATAATAAGCTTAAAACCCGTAACCGTTGAGCAAGGATTTTGCACAATAGTATTAAGCGCAGACGCCGAAGAGAAACACAACCCACAGGTTTACCGCAAAGTTACTTTTAATGATGGGTCTTTCGAGTATGTCAGAGTTGCAGGGTTTCGTGATGTAGAACTAGCAAAGACTTACCGTATTCAATGCCCCAGCTTTCCTGATATGTATGTTGATAATGCGTATGGTGTGGTGAGCTAGTAATGGCTTATTACCTACAGTTCCCTACAGCCAGAAGCAGCACTTTTGCAACCGTATACGGCGTAACTGGTAATGCAATTATAGAGCTAGAATTCAAGCAAGCTATTACAGCATCAAGTTCTGGCGACTCTTACTTGTTTGATGGTCGAGTTGGAGGGGGGGACGGTTATCTTTTAAAACGGAACTCGGGCACTTTAGACTTCAGGGTGGATACTTTTGAGAAAAACGGGACTACCGTTTCCGCTGTTGACCTATTTACTGCAAGTGTAGATGATGTGATTTCCTTTAGGAGTACAGATACAGGGAGTTCATTTGTTTTAGGTGCTAGATTTACAGGGCGTGATAGTTGGTCTGATTTTAATTATTCTTACATTAAAGTTACTGACGACAACGGCGTACACATCATAGACATGTCAGATAGCGGTGGTACGGGAACTTCCGTAACTAGCGACACTGGCACGCTAACAATGACGCTTTCTAATTTTAACGGCACAACAAATAGCTGGTGGGTATTTTACGATGATGGCGGCTCAATATCCGCATCGGTAGCCCAAACAATAAGCAAGCCAGTATTCTCAATTGCATCTAGCTTTGTTGCGCCAGTAACAATAAGCGCAGATATTGCCTACACAATTGCAAAACCAATATTTGCAACGGCAGCATCTAAAGTAGTACCAACATTTACATCTGATTTAGCTTTTAATGTAGCTAAACCATTATTTGCAACAGCCGCATCAACAACCGTGCCAGTATTTACATCGGCGTTAACTGTTGATATAAGCAAGCCAATATTTGCAGTAATCGCAGAGAATGGGCAGTTAGTAATAACATCTGCTGTTGCGACATCAATATCTAAACCAGTGTTCAGTGTTGCCGCAGATAATCAAGTATTAATTATTAATTCTGCAATTGCATTATCAGTATCTAAACCCGCGTTTAGTATTGCCTTATCAAATAGCGTGCCAATATTTACGGTTAACACTGCCTTTGATATTACTAAGCCAATATTTAGCATTGCAAGTACTACAACTGAGCCGGGTAATGCATCGGCATTAATAGCCGTTTTAGTTGATGCGCCAATATTTAGTGTAAGCACATCATTAATTAACCCGCTATTATCTACAATTGATTTTAGTATTGATGCACCTGTGTTTAGCGTATTAAACAGCGCGACAAGACCTACACTAAGCGCAGAGATTACAGTTGACGTAACAGCACCGACATTCAGCGTTATTGCTAACAATGGCATACAGGTGTATTATTATAGGTCTGGAACTCAGGTAATTACATACAGCCAAAATACACAAATTAAAATCCGTACTTTAAACACAAATCAGCCGCTATATACTAGCGCACGACACAGGAAAATATAAAATGTCAACAGCAAACACAGCGGCAAGAAATGCAAGAGCATCAGACTTCTCTGCTGACTTTACTACAGCATCATTGGTTATTTTAGATGGTGGAACTACAGTAGTCACTCATACATTAGCGGGGTTCGGCGCTCCATCTACCGGCGTTATTACAGGCAACGCTATTGCCGATGCAACCATAGCGGCAACTGGAACAGTAGACGGCGCAACATTAACAGCAGGCGGCTTAGTTTATACGCTTACTGTCGGCTTGGGCGGTTCTGGTGCTGACGTTATCGTAAGCGGTGCAACACTTGATTATGTATCAGGCGGCACAAGCTCAATCGCATCACTTACAGTTACATTCCCTGCATGATTACGTTTCAAGAGCCGCTTAATGTTGGCAAGGTGGAGAGGTACAGCATCGATGTATCTAGTTTCACTACTGGCCAAGCATTAATTAGCGGAACAGTTGCAAGCTCGAGCGGTTTAATTACCGTTGGCTCGACTGTTATTGACGGCGATATAATTAGCGCATTAATTACGGGTGTTACTGTTGGTCGCGCGGTTGTTGAATTTAACTATGCAACAGCGACAAGGACAGAATGCTCAAAAGTTCAATTGCTAGTATCGGAGTGTTAAATGGGTGTTCATGCAGTGTACAACTCTGGCTCGATTCTTTCTGAGTTTGATAAGTTTTTAGAGCATCATCACGAACGCGGCTGCATAATTGAAAATAAGCCGCATGTCGTTAATGGTCAAATCGAATACTCAGAAGTGCTAAAACCTAGAGCAATGACATTTGAGTCTTTATATAACTTCCTTGGTATTGGAGCCACTACATTTAAACGCTACCAAGTAAGCAAAGACGAGGCTATGGTTAATGCAACCGAGTACATGCGTAATTATATATTTGCGCATAACTTTGAGTACGCAGCCGCTAACCAGACAAATTCAACATTGATGGCCCGGTATCTAGGTATTGTTGACAAACAACAACTTGAAGTCACCGAGAAGATTGTTGATAGCGGCGAGGATGAGTGGTAGACCTTGCTAAGTTTAGGCGTCACGTACAAGATAAATCTCCCGCGTTTGTGCCTTTATTTCAAGACCAGTCGCGCTATCAGATAGCATGGGGCGGCGCGGGTTGTGTGCATCCAGAAACAAAGATACACACAGAACACGGGGTTATGCGTATTTGTGATATAGACCGTCCAATGCGAGTGTTAAGCTGGAGCGAGAAAAGTCAACAATTCCAGCTTTCGTTAAGTGGTGGTGCGTTCCCAAAAGGTAAGGACTATCTATACCAAGTTTCAACGCCGAACGGAGTATTTCAATCAAGCGGGCATCACCTTGTCTTACTTTCAACAGGTGAGTATCAACGGGTTGATATGCTAGTGAGCGGCGACGAGTTAAGTCAAGCGCAACCTTGCCAGAATCAGACCATTTCGGAATACTGCCAGACAGCGTTAAACGAAGATGCTCAGCATTACTCGGAAACAAACGAAGATTTAATGGGTCGTTATGCAGACGAATGCCGTCGATATGATCCACTACCTCAAGAGTTAGGAGATTACGCTTTATTTTCTGAGCAACAACAAGACGATGTTCAAGTATTCGACCGTTTAAATTTGCCATTAAAATCCACTTTTTCGGACAAATTACAGACGCATAACCATCCTTATTTATGTGACGACCAACTTTATAAAAACCATTTCGATGAGATGGGACAGCAGATTGAACTCGACGAGGGAGGTCAAACTTTAGCATCATCTTTTGTACATATTTCGCATTCTCATTTAGTGCCTCAGCAATCTCAGTTGAGGAGCGAATACCGTCGCACATCGGGACTATCTTTTGAAATCGAGCAAGAGCCGTCGGATTATTTGGTTGATTCATATATACCTCCAAGCATTGTTAAATCAACCGTATTATTCAGCGCCTCCCCTGTATTGTCAATAGTTAAATCTGAGGTTTCAAAGTATTGGTGTATGCAAGTACTAGACACTAATAATTACGTATCTGAGGACGGTACAATACATCATAATAGCGGCAAATCGCACATAGTCGCACGTAAAATGTTATACCGAATACTCAAAGAAAGCGACCAAAAGCATAACTTCCTAATCATCCGAAAAGTTGACCGAACTATAAAACGCTCGGTCTTTACGCTTATACGCAACATCATTTCAGTGTGGGGATTAAATGAAGAGTTCAATGTAAACCTTACAGACAAGACTATTGTATACAAAAAGAATGGCTCACAGTTTATGTTTAGCGGCCTTGATGATGTTGAGAAGATGAAGTCAATTGAGGGCGTAAGCTCAATATGGATAGAAGAGGCTACCGAGCTAACACAAGAGGATTTTGAGCAACTTGATTTACGATTACGTGGGCAAACTAAATACATTAAACAGATAATAATGACGTTTAACCCAATTAGTGAGCAACATTGGACCAAGCGAGTTTTCTTTGACGACCCAATAAAAGACGTCTTTACGCTTAAAACTACTTACCTAGATAATTATTTTATTGATTCAGCATACAAAATGGTTATGGAAAACAAGAAGAAAACAAACCCGCGTTATTATACTATTTATGCGCTTGGCAATTGGGGTACTGCTGACGGACTGGTATTTAACAATGTATCTACTAGGCTAATTAGGCAAGAAGAAATAGACGGGCTTGAGTATGTTCAAGGGCTAGACTTCGGATATACTAACGACCCCAGCGCATTCAATCAAACATACATTGATGTTAAGAATAAAAAGATATTTGTTTATGATGGATTTTATGAAAAGGGTTTAAGTAACTCAGACATAGCCGTCAACATTAAAAAGCTGTTAGCGCATAGACATATGACAACAGCGGATAGCTCAGAGCCTAAGTCAATTGACTACCTAAAGACAAAGGGTGTAATTGTTAGAGGTGCAATGAAAGGTGCTGGGTCAATCAGCACCGGATTAGACTTCTTGCTTGAGTTTGACATTGTGGTAAACGCTCACCTAGTCGAGTTTATGGTCGAATTTGACAACTATTGCTGGGCTGTAGATAAGAATAATAAGCAACTAAATAAACCGGTCGATGATTTTAACCACTTCATTGATTCACTTCGTTATGCGTGCGAGCATCACACAAGAAACAAGAGTTTTGTTTTTGCTTGCTAATCAGTATATAATTAAACTAATTAAATAAGAGTATTAAAAATGTGGCCGTTTAAAGACAAACTAATACAGCATCCTAAAACGAATATAGGTCGGCAAGTTGCGGCGGTCATAAAGTCGGTTTCACTGCCGGAGGTTTCTGCTACATGGAGACTATTTGCAAAGCACGACCACAACTGGGATGCAGAAGTAGCTATTAATGAGGGCTATAATGCATCTGCTGTTGTTTATGCGTGTGTTGAAAAGAGGGCCAAGTTAATATCATCAGTGCCTTTTAAGGCATACAGAAAGTTATCAGACGGCACGACAGAGTATGCACCCGGCACACCATTACAAATGTTACTTGATAACCCCAATCCAGAACAATCAATGCTTGAATTGTTGTATTATATCAGTCAAATGATGGATTTGTCTGGCAGTGCTTTTGTATCAGAGGTTAAAGCGGGTGCTCGTAACTTACCAACTCAACTTTGGGTGCTACCTAGTCAGTTTATGAAAATAAAGCCCGGCAAGGTAAAATTGATTGACCAGTTTGAATACCAAGAGTATAGCGCGCAAAAATACACTATTGAATCTGACGACATGATCCAATTGAAAAATCCTAATCCAAATAGTCGTTATTTTGGTATGCCTGTTCTAATGTCAGCGGGTCGAGCAACCGACATTGACCGCGAGGCTGGCGAATGGCAAAAGCGCTCCTTTGAGAATAGGGGCGTTACAGACTTACACGTTGAAGTACCAGCAGAAACAAGCTCAGAAGATGCGGCGGCAATTCAACAGGCTATTATAGACCGAAACGGCGGGAATGATAACGCACGCAAGCCATTAGTAACAAGTGGCAAGGTCAACATATTAAACACAACTGCTGTTGAGATGGATTTTGCAAATAGTAAAAGCAAGATATGGTCAGAAATAACAGCCGCGTTTGGTATGTCACTAAGCGACTTGGGGTTAACTGAAAATGTCAATCTGTCGAACGCAGAGACAATGCTCAAGCAATTGTGGACAAACACTATAATTCCGCAACTAGACTTAATATGTGCGCAGTTAAACAAGCAACTAGCGGGTGAGTTTGGCCCAGAGTTTTGCATTGAATACGACCTTTCAAACATTAGGGCATTACAAGAAAACTACGGCGAAAAGCTAGACAATGCGGTTAAATTAAAGGCAATTGGGTTTGATGCCAAATCAATAAACGACAGGCTTAAACTAGGCTTTGATGATGACCAGTTGCCAGAAATTCAACAGGAAGAACAGACCGATGTTGTTACTGAGGACGAGGTTGTTAATAACGCGGTTAAAAAGTTAATGGGTACGATTACATATGGAAATTAAATTGTGAATAAACCAAATCAATACTACGGTACAAATGGCAATGGGTATCAACCATTACCTTTACCAATAAAACGGCATTACAAAGACAGAAAAAGCATACCATTGCCGCCTCCGCCGCCGCCATGCAGGGTAATTACCGACTCAAAAACTGAAACAATCTGTATTTATTTTATTTTTAATGTTGTGGTTTTATTGATTTTTTGTAGCGGCTACATTTTAGGTGGTATATAAATGGACCGTAAACTAATTACGGGATATACCCCAATACAAGAACAGCGTATTTTAGAAGCTGGAATACTTGACCTAGCTAACAAAAGCGAAACCGCATTTAGTCGTGAAATATTGCGAGCAATGAAATCAATTGCAAATACTAACGATGAAGACTTACCGCAAATGATGGAAATACATCAAACCAGATTGCACAAGCTGTTAATTAAGTTATATACAGTATCGTACAATATATTTGGTCAACGAATGCTTGATGCACTGGCAGAGAATGAAATTAAAAAAGTGCCTATGACTCCCTATTTTGACACGCAAATGGCATTGTGGTTGCGATGGGTTGCCGGGTTAAGAGTTACGCAAATATCAAATACAACTAGTGTCCAAGCGCTTGAAATAATCAGGATTGCACTGCAGGACTCAGTTAAAGAAGGATTAGACGAGCGAGGAACTGGCATACTAATACAACAAAGAATAGCCGAGCAAGGCGGCAATCTGTCACGCTTTAGGGGTCGAATGATTGCACGCACAGAATCGCACAGCGCGGCAAATGCAAGCGCTGAAAAGGCTGTCAGTACTGTTAGGAGTAATATAAAGAAAGAGTGGATTAGTGCGCTAACCGAGCGCACAAGGTTAACGCATTTAGCATCTAACGGTCAGAAGGTAGGCAAGGGTGAATTGTTTTCCGTTGGTACTGATTTACTATTGCATCCAGGCGACCCAAACGGCAGCGGCAAAGAGATTATAAATTGCCGCTGTGTTGTTGGATACAGTTTGGCTTAAGGCTAAATATTATTATTAACTATTTGTATACCAATTAACATAATGCTTATAACTGCCATTGCAATTGTATATATAGAAATTGCAACCCCGACCCCCTCACAATGCCAAATAGCTACAAATAAGACTATAAATGGTAGAGCTACTAAAAATAAGCCTAAGTAAATCATAGCAAATTCCCTTCAATTAAAAATGAACAATCACGTTGTTTCTTTATAATTGCATCGCTTATAGAGTACCTAGTAAAAACTTTAACGTAACGCGGTTGCTTACTTTTAGTTTTTACTATTCTTTCATAAACTATTTCAATGTCATTTGTAGGGTTAAATGACACCTTGTTAGCATTAGAAGATGCCATATCAATACTAACTGGGTTGTTACCTGCAATGCCAGAAAAATACTTACTATCATCAATAAAACCCGAGTGAATAGTTTTCCCGCCAACGCTAAAATCTAAATTTTTCATAGTATAAATCATAATCTACCCCAAATAAATAACAAACGGTGGAACATCATCAAAGCCAACATTTATGACTTCGTAGCCTTGATAATTTGCCCGATTAATCACGCTTCCAATAACATCAAACGACTCGCACAAATACGCAAAGAAAGCATCGGATACATACACTATCTTAAGCACAGGTGCATTCCCTTGACTGTTTACATAGTTGTTAGCCGCAAGCATTAGCTCCCGCGTAAATGTTTTTTCTGTGATTCTAATCATTATTCTTTCCACCAATACATTGCTTTAATTATCGCCGCTTGAGTGTCAATAACATGCCTTGCTATAGAAAGAGATTTATTAACTGTAAACATCTTTTTTGTTATGTCTTTGTTGCGGTTAACGCTTTTCGATATATCCGAAATGTTTTTTGCAGAGTTAGCCGCCAATCCAGCAGCCATCATTCTACCGATTAAAAGCCTTTGCTTTAATATCTTAAAATATCTAGTTTTACGCCAGCTTTTTTTATTTACTTTGAAGGCTTTATTCATACTATCCCCTTAATTAAAACC
>Ga0222645_100178_pt1 | contig 37872 bp, 28 predicted proteins | sample AntAcemetagen292_FD_179881 | JGI IMG/M metagenome (GOLD analysis project Ga0222645, IMG submission 179881) | Saline water microbial communities from Ace Lake, Antarctica - #292 | ecosystem: Environmental > Aquatic > Non-marine Saline and Alkaline > Saline | place: Antarctica: Ace Lake | collected...
TGGTATTTTTTATCACTGAGCTCTACAAAAACTAAATCAACTTACGCTGTTAAGCTATCACCTTAGTTCATGATGAAAAAAGTAAGAATTAATACTTAATACTTAATACTTAATACTTAATACTTAATACTTAATACTTAATACTTAATACTTTAAAGGCCCTAGTTTAAAAAAAGTGGCTCTCGACCTAGGCTGCGTGAAAGCTAAAAAATAACTTTGTATGTCGAGTTTTAAGACTCAAGAAATTATGAGCCATCTATTTGGCTAGCTAATACCTGTTCTGGTCAACTCCAACCAGACACTTTGTTTTGAGATATTTCATATTTAATCGGTGACATATTGCCATTCGCTGTATGTAATCTATCTTGATTGTAATACTTCATATAGCCAGCGACATCTTGCTTCATATGTTCACAAGTGGGCCGAGCTATTTTAAATATGCAATCGTGCTTTAGACTGCCGAAGAATCTTTCAACAACAGCGTTATCCCAACACGCACCCACATCCCCGATCGAAGCACGTACACCATATCTAAGTAACTTGCTAAACCGTTTGTTCGTGTATTGTGAGCCTCGATCACTATGAAACACGAGTCCAGCTCTGGGTTGTCTCAGATTCACGGCTTTGATGAGTGCTTTGCTTATTAAGTCAGTGGTCATGTATTTTTCTATTTGCCATCCCACAATACGGTGAGAGTATAAATCCATCACGATGGCTAGGTACATCCAGCCTTCTGCTGTTTTTAAATAGGTTATGTCACCCGCCCAAACTCCGTCAGCGCCTAACGGGTTAAAGTTTTGGTTCAAAAAATTACTAACGGCCTTATCGCTATGTTTACGTTTGGTTGTGACCTTGTAAGCGATGTGCTGTTTAACCAGGACATTAGCTAGCGGGTAATTATTAAGACATGTAACGCTTCGCATTAACAGTGGAGTCAAGTTGGATGCGTCTGTTATGCACGTTTAAATACAGCCTCATACATTTTAAACAAAAAGTATGAACCAGCACCGGCGCAAAATGAATAAAAAAGTGCTGCTATTGGGACAAATATATAACCTAATGCTGACGTAGAAGAAGCATGTTCAGCTGTATATAAAGGACTAGTTATTGACCAATAACCATTGAATATAACGAGTATGGCAACTATCAAACTTAAATATAAAGAGAAGCTCCCCTTAAATGAGGCAAGAGTCTTTGTGTAAGCAGCGCATAAAATAATTGGAACAAAAGGTATTAAGCGGTAAGAGCCTGCTAACAAGGCTCCTTCAAGGTTTGAGCGTCCAAATGCCTTTTGAGCAGCCTGTTCCAGTTCAAAACCAGCCACTTTCAAAAGAACAAAGAAGTGATTCAAATCTTCATAAAGAAATATGAATGAGACTATACAAGCTAAAATAAATCCTTTTTTCACGATATCCCCCTAAAGTGCATAACGCCTCATTAAGAGGCTAAAAATTGTGGACTAAAATGGAGCGAAGCAAACAGCCCGCTGTTTTTAGTCCTACTTTAATGACTTATTATGAATTTTTTTACCTGCTCAGTATTTTGATAATTCTATTATTTACAATTTCTGATAAATTCCAATTGTACAGTTTAGGATCAGTTGTGCTGTAGAACTGGATAACAACAACATCAAGATCTTTGTGATATTTTGCAAAACTCTGGTATCCAGGAACCCAACCGGTGTGTTCATACTCATAAATGGAAGAGTATATTTCCTGCTCTCCCTCATCAAAAACGGACCCGTCATTCAATGCTCTTAAGAAAACACCAACATCTTCTGCTGTAGCTAACATGCCATGTTCGTCTGCCTTTAAATCAAAAGGATGTCCTACATGATAACCACTCATCACATCCTCTATATTCACATCATTGAGCGAAGCGAAGGTGTTGTTAAGGTTTAGTGGTATTAGAATTCGTTCCTGAATGAATTGGAAGTTACCATAACCTAGTACATCATCCATTATCTTATTGATTAAAAGATAATTCGTATTGCAATATTCATAATCTTCATCGGGTTCAAAGTTAGCTGGCTTGTCCTGAATCAAGGCAAGACTTTCTTCGTAGGTCTCTGTTGGAGCTTCCCAGAAATTCGGAGCGTTCGTAAAATTTGGAATACCACTTCTATGCTGTATCATCAATCTTAAGGTAATTTTATCTGCGTGTTCAATTCTTCCCACAAGTTCAGGTAAATAATCAGTAATGGTTTTATCTAGTGAAAGCCGCCCGTCGCTTACCAGTTTGGTAACAGCCACAGCATCATATAGCTTGTTAATGCTGGCAAGCTTAAATAGGGCTTGAGGTTTGGCAGGTATCCTAGCTTCTCGATCATGCCAGCCGGAAGCAAAATATTGAGCAGGCTGACCAGATTTGTCTATGTAAACTACCATTCCATCGAAACCATGAGCAATAGCTTCATCTAACTGTTCTTGGATCGTACTTGGTAGCGGAAGTATCCATGCTTTTACTAATAGCCAAGGTACAAAGAATAAAGAACAAATTGACGCGACTATAAGTGCTAGTCTAAGTACTCGTTTTGTGTTTTTTTGTTCAAAACCCACCTCTGTGAAACTAAAATTGCTCATAACACTTAATATATGGGGATTTTAAGCGAGTAAAATTCCCACCGTGACGTTTTGTTATATTTACTTGAAATACGGTATTGCAACTTGAATTATACTAACCAAAACAAGTACTACAGTTAGCCAATTAAGAGAAAACGCAGCTTTACCTGATGATTTTTAGCACATCTGATCTAAGCAATTGCAAGCTAGCGACCTTAAGAGGTCTCGAATTATCAGACTATACTAATTCAAAAACCATTATACGATTGAATAAACTTAACTGGCGGCAGTGGGCGATCAGCCGCCGTTCGCCCCTAACTAGTTTAGTAAACTGTTTAACTCTTTTTCAGACGTTATGAAACTCTCACTTTGAGGTATAACGCTGACCATTTTTCGAACTGAACCATAACCTGAGTATTAGAGACGTTTGGTCTGAAATCCATCGATCGCATTACTAGCTGATGGCGTAAACTTACTTGAAATCCGCAGGTATATTTTCAGCCACATGGTTCATCGTTTGCCCAAGTGGGATTTCAGTTGCTGGGTAATATTTGGGTGTTCCTTGAGCCTATAAAGCTGCTTTTGAGATCTTCAAAACTGTGATTACATTCATAGTAATGAGCGGCTTTGATTTTTTTGTCATCTGATATTTCAATATAAACCTGGTATAGACCAATCGTACTTTGAGTAACTTTTATATTTTTTACATTGCTCAGTTTAGATTCATCAAAAAAAATATCGCTATTTTCAGGAGTAATTTCAATTTTATTAGGAGAGCGTAGTACGAGGATTAATGAATATGTAAAGAAACAGAAAGAAAATGGCATTCCTATAATTCCCATGGTTCTTTTGAAATCTCCATCAAATGTTGGTAATTCAGTAAACCACTCAGTGTAACCTCCCGCTATCAATACAAAGAGAGCCCAAAAAAATATTACAACGGCCATATATTGGTATCTTGGAGCAGTAAAAGTTATTTTTTTATTCATAATATTATCCTTGAGCTCTCTGAGCAAAAAAAGCATCTGCAACGTTCTTTCTAGAAAGCTTACAGACTAAAAATCAAATTTGTAGTGCACCACTAAAGTCTACAAGGTGAAAACTGAAAGGTTTGTTATCACGCCATTCATCCGATATTAATCGAACATGGTACTATTGACTGACAGCTTATGGCGCTTTTGCGACGATCATAAATTAAAGGCTTACGTCAGCAATGTCAGTAGAACCGTCTGTAAGATTTGGTAAAGTGCAATATCTATAAAATATACAATTGAGCCCTGACTAATTTATAAATAAGCTTCTTAGCACCAAGTGACCACTCCAAAAGTAAATCGCTTTTAGTTGTGAACTTCATTGTGGATAACACGTTTAGCCCAGTAGCAAACTCCCTATGAAATCGCATACATTATTTAACAACGACAACAAAAATGGTGGTGTGATCCAAGTAGCTTTAGTTCGAATTTTGTCACAAAACGCACTAATGTATAAAGTAAACAACGCAGTGCTGGACAAAAGAAACGGAACAGAAACTTGGTAAAGACAACAACGAGTATAAAAGTTGTCGTGATCAAGTTACCAAAGAAAACCTGTTATCTTGTGCCGTATTAGGCAGCATATTAAGTTATATCGATTATGTAGGTATTGGTTATGGTTACGGTTATGTTAATAGCTCTTTGCTTACAGCTCTAGAAGACGTGTCAACTTAGCCCAACTTAATACAAGGTCTATTAAACTGCGGTGACAACGATGGAAATATTATCCAAATTCTTAGTAGTAGCCTTACACGGGTATGAAAAGCAAACAAAGTATACGCAGCGAAAAGAGTAGCGACATCACCACACAATCCAAAATATGCCTTAGCTCACGCTCCAACACTGTTTCTATTTGACGATTTTTTATCGTGCTAAGGCTAGTGTTGCTTCAAGCTAATAGTACCTAAAACTTATTAAGAATTTAATTCGATGTGATGAGACAATATTAATTCTCAATATTTAGATAAATAGTACTCCCCCCACACACCTTTAGCTAATAAGGTCGTTTTTTATTTTTGATAATCTACGTAAATATATTTCTGATTGTCCATGGTAATCTCAACAATTTGTAGTGTTTTTTCAACCTTTATTATCTTAATCCTAATGTCACGCTACTATATTTTACCTGAGGAAGTTAGAGTTTTAGAGCGCTCAAAATTTAAGTGAAAAAAGACCGTTCTAAGACTGATTATTATATGAATTTTGATTATAATATCAATAACTTATCAGGGCTGATTTGATACCACAATCGTTGTATTTAGTCCTAACCTTAACTTTTTATTTGGGATGTTTAAATGAACGTAATTTGCGTAGGTGAAATGCTGATTGATTTTGTATGCACAGACACCAACATGGGTCTCGTTAAGGGTGTTAATTATCTTAAAAAATCTGGTGGCGCGCCTGCTAATGTGGCTGCCTGTATAGCTAAATTGGGCGGTTCGGCTGTACTAGTTGGTGCGGTTGGCAATGACCCTTTTGGTGAATTCCTTATCCAAGAAGTAAAAAGTTATCAAGTGAATACTGACCATGTCGCAACTTTGCCATTGTCCACTACATTTGCCTTTGTGTCTTTAGCCGACGATGGCGAACGAGAGTTCGCATTTAACCGTGGGGCAGACGAACAATTGACACTAGATAATGCGGCAATAAAATCTTTAAGCCATGACAGTATTTTACATCTGGGATCAGCTACTGCCCTGCTAGGCGGTAAACTCGGTGAGAGTTATTTGCAGTTAGCAAAAGTCGCTAAATCTAAAGGTAACTTGATCTGTTTTGATCCTAACTTCAGAATAGATTTATGGAAAAATCGAGAAGATGATTTTAGACAAGCTTGTGTGCCTTATTTTAAAATGGCAGATATTGTAAAAGTCAGCGATGAAGAACTAATTCTGCTGTCAAAGCAAGAAAGTATGGAAACTGGCTGCCAGTATTTTCATGATTTAGGTGTAAAAGTAGTTCTGGTGACCTTAGGCGGTGATGGATGTTTAATTTCTCAGAATGGTCAGCAGCTTCGTGTTCCTGCCTATGAGATAAATGCGGTAGATACAACAGGTGCTGGTGATTCATTTATTGGAGCTATATTGTTCAAAATGTCACAGGCACCTCTTGGAGTAGATCTTTATCAACATGACATCTACGATTTTGTTGCCTTTGCTGGAAAAGTAAGTGGTTTGGTGTGTTCCAAAATTGGGGCGATGTCTGCACTGCCAACTTTACATGAAGTAGAAGCGATGACGTTTACAGTGAAAAACACATAGCCATAAAAACAAAAAAGGGACATAAACATCCCTTTTTATATTGTCAGTTATTCACTACTTAGAAGCCGCTCAGCAGTGTATTCATTAGTGATTAAACCATTTATCATTTTTGATCTTAATGCGCCCAAAATTGCATCAACTTTTTCTTCACCCGCAGCAATAGCATATACCGCTTTGTCGGGGCCAACTTTTAATGGCGTACTGGCAACTCTTTGATTAACCGCGCAATTAAGCAAGTTACCTTGTCGGTCAAATACCCAACTAATTATCTCGCCAACGGCACCCTTTTTTTCCAACTCGTCGAGCTCTTCGCTGGTAATAAATCCATCTAAGTGCAAGGGCGAATATGTACCTAGATTACCCACGCCTACAAAAGTGACATCAGCATTTTCAGACAGTTTCAAATTATTTGCTACATAAGATTGAGCATGTAATTGTTCTTTTTCTTTTTTACTACTAGGCAATACGGGCAGAGGCATGGGGTAATGTTTGGCGTTGATGTGCTCAGCCATACGCACTACAACATCATATTTTGAGGCCGAACCATCTGAGGCTATATTACCTAAAAGTGCGACTATTTTATGTTGCTCGCAATCCAATGATGAAAGCTCATCGACGCAGGCCCGTAGCACTCTGCCTGTTCCTATAGCTAATACTTTAGGCTCTGTAGATCTTAAATGCCGCTCAATTTCAGCTGCACCCGCTTGTGCAAGACCTAAAGTTGACGATGCATCAGAGCCATCACTAGGCACGACTTCGCAAGATAATAAACCAAAGCGACTTTTCAGTTTCACAGCTAAATCCATACATTTTGCCACAGGATGGTCGAGTCGTACTTTAATCAAACCTTGGCTAACCGACAAAGCCACCATGCGCTGCGCTGATTGACGGGATATGTTGAGCTTTTTAGCAATTTCATCTTGGGTTTGACCGGCAACATAGTAGAGCCAGCCTGCTCTTGCCGCATCGTCTAGTTTTCTAATCTCGGCATTAGATAGCTTTGCCACTTTATACTCTCTCCTTAATTTACTGAACTAAATATCGGACTTAAGTGTTGCACACACCTCAAACAATCGATTCCAATGTTTTATTGTGCATACACCACGTAATATATCTGAACCTGATGCCTCACTATCAATCAAGTGACTAGCACCTGCATATTTAACAACCCGCATATTTGCCGCTAGTGCTCCTTGAATACCTGCAGCGGAATCTTCTATAACTAAGCAGTCTTTAGCAGCAAAACCCATTTTTGCCGCCGCATGTAAAAATATATCGGGCGCAGGCTTACCTTTTTTGACTTCAGAGCAAGTAAATATACGCCCCTCGAAGAAATGCATCAATCCCGCTACTGTGAGTGCATGTGCCACTCTTGTTGGACTGCTACTAGTTGCTACACAATATGGAACATTTAACTGCTGTAACATCTGCTCTAATTCTAAAGTTGGCTGAAGCTCTGCTTTAAAAGTCCTCATTAGAGCTTGTTGATAATCTTCTCGAAATTGCTCAGGAAGCATAACTCCAAAATCGTCCAAAATTTTAGTACTAACATGCTCATAGCTGCGCCCTAAAAAGTGTGCTTCAAAGTATTCATTCGATACTTCGACACCCAGTGTGATGAGTTGCAACAACAATGTTTGTCTGCTGAGTGTTTCACTATCAATTAAGACGCCATCACAATCGAAAATGATTAAATCAATAGGAGTATCAAATAATGATATTGTTTGTTGCATGTTAGCGCCGCCGATTTGCTGCTTCTAGGAGTTTACTATCTATAATAAATAGTCTTCAAGGGTAGACTCTACACCTTTTTTCCAGAGCGAAACTAACCAAGTGCTGAAGTATTTGGTAAATTGCTTATTTTCACAAAGCATGCCAAATATATCATTCATTTGTAAAAATTCTGAAGGATTTTCCTTAGCTAGTAAAGCTTGTTTAATTAAACGTGTGGCTTGCGGATCGTCAAGAACTATACCTTTGACAGGGTTTTCACCCTCAGCACACAGCCTACACCACAACGCAACCACTAGTGCTAAGCCTTTGCAATCAGCCCCCATCTGTAAATTCGCAGATATAATCGGTAAAATAAACTTAGGTAAACGATTGGAAGCGTCTTGGCAGAGCCTTGGCACCGTGTCGCGTACCTCAGGGTTTGCAAAACGAGATTCAATTAATTCAAAGTATTCAGCAAAATCAACACCTGGAACTTTGTCTAGCGTAGGAATAATCTCTTCAGTTACCAACTTTTTGAGATAATTGACAATCAACTTGTTTGCCATCACGTCATGCACAAAATCGATAGCCATTAACGCCGCAGGGTAAGCAATGGCGGCATGCCCTCCATTTAAGATGCGTAGTTTCATCAACTCATATGGTGCAACATCCTTAACGAATTCGACACCTACTCGTTCAAGAGGCGGACGGCCAATGCTAAAGTTGTCTTCCAGTACCCATTGGCGAAAAGGCTCACAAAAAACGGGGGCTTGGTCCTCAATATCAAATAGAGTCAGCAAACGTTTACGCTCAGTATTCGAGGTAGCAGGCGTAATACAATCAACCATAGAATTTGGAAAAGTCACATGTTCTTTTATCCATGTTGCCAACTGTATGTCAATGGCAGCAGCCATTTCTAACACAACACGCTGAGTCACATTGCCGTTATGTGGAATATTGTCGCAAGACATGATTGTAAAGGCTGGGATGTTGTTGTCACGACGGAACTTAAGCGCGGCAATCAACACACCAAATACAGTTGTTGGGCTACTAATATTGGCGATATCGGTTTGAATTTCAGGATGTGCTAGATTAAAACCACCGGTTTTATCATCCATAAAATAGCCACCTTCAGTGATAGTCAATGAAGCAATCCGAATATCATCATGACTTAAGGCTGTAATTAAACTTTGTTCATCATTTTCAATAAAATCGATCATTGCTGCACAAACTTGTGCTCTAAGTCCGTTTTTATCTAATTCAACTACGGTTGTAAGCCAGTCTTGTTGCTGAAGCTTATTGCGCATAACCACATCATAATTTTTAGTACCCGCCCCACGAATTGCCCAATCATGGGCATACCCAGCATTAAATAGTTGATGTAAATAAATAGCTTGATGCGCACGATGAAAGTTACCTACGCCAATATGAACAATCCCAGCTGACAAAGAGTCCCTTGAATAAAGGGGTTTATCGACATTATTTGGCAACGTATTGAGCGTGCCATAGTGTAATTTTATTGACATAACAGTTTACTCACTACTATTTTGATTCTGTACCAAGCGATGCTGGTGCAGATTGATTTGTGAAAGGTTTACTGAATTGTTCTTTAACTGGCATTGGCGGCAGTGTTAGTCCGTTTTTATCAAAACGTAAAGTCTTGTCTGGTGTTACGTTCAAATACACATCATCACCATACTCCAATGGACAGTCCCCTCCAGCCTTAACAGTCAGAGTACCCACCTTGTCGACATGCACGTGCAAGAAGGTCTCTGAGCCTAAATGTTCAATTACACCGACTCTACCTAGCCATTTTCCAGAATTTTCAGATAGGCTTATATGTTCTGGGCGCACGCCTATAGAACTGACAGAATCATCACCAGCTTCAACATCAATAAAGTTCATTTTGGGTGAACCAATAAAGCCAGCAACAAAGCGATTAACAGGGCGTTGATACAGCTCCAAAGGAGTACCCACCTGTTCAATAACGCCCGCGTTAAACACTGCTATGCGGTCAGCCATAGTCATCGCTTCTACTTGGTCGTGCGTCACATACACCATGGTAGTGGCGAGGCTTTTATGTAGTTCAGATATTTCCAGACGCATATTCACCCGTAATGATGCATCAAGATTGGATAATGGCTCATCAAACAAAAACGCCGAAGGTTGACGCACAATCGCCCGGCCAATTGCAACACGTTGACGTTGACCGCCTGACAATTGCCCTGGCTTACGATCTAGATAATCGCCTAAATTAAGAATTTTTGCCGCAGAAGCAATTTTTTCTGCAATTTCCTTAGGGCTGACCTTCGCTCGCTTTAAGGGAAAAGCAATGTTGTTACGCACCGACATGTGCGGATACAAAGCATAAGATTGAAATACCATAGCTAAGCCGCGCTTTGCAGGAGGCGTGTGCGTAGCGTCTTGCCCGTCTATATCAATATTGCCACTGGTGGTATCTTCTAAACCTGCGATCATCCGCAGCAAAGTTGATTTACCACAACCTGATGGACCAACAAATACGATGAACTCGCCATCATGTATTTGTAAATCTAAAGGTTTAATTACATTCACATCGCCAAAGTTTTTTGTAACCTGTTTTAAAGTAATACTTCCCATGATAAATCTCCTATTTCACAGCGCCGAAGCTTAAGCCGCGTACTAATTGTTTCTGACTAAACCAACCAAGTATCAATATGGGTACAATAGCCATGACTGATGCAGCTGATAACTTAGCGTAAAATAACCCCTCTGGACTTGAATAACTGGCAATAAAGGCAGTTAACGGTGCGGCATCGGCCGCAGTCAGTATTAGCGTCCAAAAAGCCTCATTCCAGGCTAAAATAACGTTTAGCAGCAGTGTTGAAGCAATACCGGGTAACGCTAAAGGTAATAACACATGAAATATTTCTTCACTAATAGTGCAGCCGTCCATACGTGACGCTTCTAAGATCTCATGAGGAATTTCTCTGAAATAGGTGTAAAGCATCCACACCATAATTGGTAAGTTGACGAGTGTCATAACGATGACTAATCCTAATTTGGTATCAAGCAAACCAAAATCGCGAAATATCAAATAAATAGGAATAAGTACACCTACTGGCGGTAACATTTTTGTCGATAACATCCACATTAGTAAATGTTTAGTTCGTTTAGTTTGTACAAACGCCATCGACCAAGCTGCAGGTACTGCTATGAGTAAACCAAGTAAACTAGAACCGATAGAAATGACTACAGAATTCCAGAAATGGTTAAAGTAGGATGAACGTGCTAACACATCTGAATAATTTTCAAGTGTCCAATCAAACATGAATAGGCTGGGACTGGCTGATATCGCCTCTGCCTCTGTTTTAAAACTGGTTAGCAAGGTCCATAAAATAGGGAAAAAGATCATTCCACTTATGCTCCAAGCTAAAGCGGTATAAATAATTTTAGATTTATTACTGTTATTGATCGCCATAACTAACCCTCCAGGTTTTTGCCAATTAGTCGCATAAGAAAAATAGCGACTATGTTTGCAATAATGACTGCGACAATCCCCCCTGCTGAACCTCCGCCAACGTCAAATTGAAGCAATGATTGGGTATATATCAAGTACGTAAGATTAGTCGAGGCATAGCCTGGACCACCGCTTGTAGTGACAAGTATTTCAGCAAAAATCGATAGCAAAAATATGGTTTCAATCAAAATTACTGCAGTTATTGCGCGTGATAAATGCGGCATTACGATATAAATAAACTGACTAAACGGACCTGCACCATCTAAATCTGCAGCCTCTAATTGCTCACGATCGAGCGACTGAATAGAAGTCAGCAATATCAATGTTGCAAAAGGTAGCCATTGCCATGACACAATGATAATGATCGACAACAACGGAATTTGTGCAAAGAAATCAACAGGTTCAACACCAATCCACAAAGCAAAGTGTGCAAATAAACCATTCACTGGATTCATCAACATATTTTTCCATACCAAAGCGGAAACTGTTGGCATAACAAAAAAAGGAGCCAAGACCATTATGCGTACATAGTTCCTACCCCAAATAGCTTGATCCAACAAAATCGCCAAACCTATGCCGCCACAAATGGTGATCAACAGCACACCGCCGACCAGCAATAAGGTATTAAAAAAGGAAGCTACAAACGCGGGATCTGTCAGAAAGAATTCATAATTTAAGAAACCAATGAATTCTTCATTTCCTGGGGTGAGTAGATTGTAATCCAAAAATGAGAAATACAATGTCATGCACAGCGGTACTATCATCCATGCCAACAACAATATAACTGATGGAAATAGCATCATTCTAGCTAAGTTACGAGATTGAGCCGTCGCCATAATCCAGACCTCCTGCAAATAAAAAAATGGGTAAGTGAGTGTCACCTACCCGCCAATTAAAAAATTAACTATTTTGGATAACGTGCTTTGCGCATTGCGCGCTCAACTAAGCGTTGTGAGTTCTTTAAAGATTTTGTGACCGTCATTTGCCCAGTAAGCGCCGCTGCAAACTGTTGACCTACAGCAGTACCAATTCCTTGAAATTCAGGGATTGCAACAAATTGCACACCCACGTAAGGAACAGGCTTAACCGTTGGGTTGACTGGGTCTGCCGATTGAATTGACTCCAGAGTAATTTGTGCGAAAGGCGCCGCTTTCATATACTCAGGGTTGTTATATAAAGAAGTACGAGTACCCGGTGGTACTTTTGCCCAACCTTTTTTCGAAGCCACTAAGGCCGAATATTCCTTAGACGTTGCCCAGCTAATAAATTTCATTGCTGCGTCAGATTTTTTGCTACTTGACGGTATAGCTAATGTCCAAGCCCACAACCAATTTCCACGCTTACCAAGACCGTTATCTGGTGCTAAAGCAAAGCCAACTTTATCGGCTACTGCAGAATCTTGTTGATTGGTAACAAAAGCACCTGCAACTGTTGCATCAATCCACATACCGCACTTACCGGTTTGAAATAAAGCTAAGTTCTCATTAAAACCGTTCGCAGATGAACCTGGAGGGCCATACTTGTTCATTATGTTTACGTAATATTGTAAAGTGTCGTGCCACTCTTGAGTATCAAATTGGGGCTTCCAATCTTCATCAAACCAACGTGCACCGAACGAATTTGACATGGCCGTGATTAAGGCGATATTTTCACCCCAACCGGCTTTGCCACGTAAGCATATTCCATATATACCGGCTTCTTTATCTGTCATAGCTTTTGCAGCCTTGAGGATGAAGTCCCAGCTTGGCGCTTTTGGCATCTCTAGACCGGCTTTTTTAATAAGGTCGGTACGATACATAACCATAGAGCTTTCACCATAAAACGGTGCAGCAAATAGTTTTTCATCTACCGATAAACCATTTTTTATTGCGGGTAAAAGGTCGCCCACGTCGTAAGAAGCACCAAGATTGTCTAACTCACGTAACCAGCCTTGTTTAGCCCAGATAGGTACTTCATATGTACCGATTGTCATAACATCGTACTGGCCGCCTTTAGTGGCGACATCAGTAGTAACACGTTGCCGCAAAATATTTTCTTCGAGGGTGACCCACTTGAGTTCAACATCAGGGTTTTTATCTTCAAAATCGCTGCTAAGCTCTTTCATAGTTATCATGTCGCCATTGTTAACGGTGGCGATGGTAATCGTTTTTGTTTCTGCGGCTGCAGTAGTGCTCATAGCTAAAGCAGCATAAGCTAGCATAGTCAATTTTTTTAACATCGGGTATTCCCCTTGTATTCAAAGTTAATGTCTCACCTAACGGCGTTACATGAGACCATTATTGTAATTTATCGTTTGATAGAAAAAAGTAAAGTTGAGTGGAGACTTAGAACTTAACAGATATCTCTGACGTGAAACCGTCAAACCCTGCACCAATTTGGCCGCCTGAGTTAGCACCTTCTTCTTGATCAACATATTCAAATTTCAAAAGTGTTTTGTCATTGAACCAATAACCTGCTGCTATTTGAATACGCTCGACAGTATTGTCAGTCTGTGCGGTCAAATCTGAAGTGTTTTCAGCATCTGAGTAACGAGCAGCTACATAGAATTTATTAGGCAGTATGTAATGCTGTGCTTCAATAGTGTAGTACTGCACGGAAGACTCGCTTTTAATAACACTAATTGAATCGAAAGTTGTTCCTTCAGTATCCGCGACTCCATCTACGCCGAAGTAAGTAATGCCAGCTACAGGGTTACCTGCGGCATCTGCAAAAGTATAATCATCGCTAGATTGACCAAGCATTAGGATCACACTAGTTTCAGGCGTAGGCTGGTATGCTAAATCTAACTGAATAATCGACTGATCAAGTCCTGGCATAATACCAACGTGTGTATCACGCTCACTTGAAGCTGAAGCTGAGAAGTTGTAGTTTTCACCATCACCAAAGCGATAGTTAGTGGTTGTCACACCGGCAAGGTTTGCCATACCGTTTCCATCAAAGCGTAATTGATCACCTTGGTTAGCCTGAAAAAAACTCAAGCCTGCTTTGAAGCTACTAGCAAATTCGACCTTACCTTGAAGTCGGAAATTAAAGCCTCTGTCCTCTTGAAAAGCTTCACCAAAACTTGAAGTCGTGATGTGACCAGAAACATTGTAGCTACGAATTAAGCCGCTATCCAATGATTTACTATAGCTTAGTTGGGCTCCATTTTCTGCGGTTGCGTAATCTGTTATACCGTTGCCAATGAGTGCATTACCTTGGTTGTCAGCGCCATCTTGGAAACCCTTAAATTGAAAAGGGGATGCGCCGATATTTCCTACTCGAAGTGTTAAGTCAGAGTCGCTGCTAGCGATACCAGAAAGGCCAAGCAGCTCAAACTCAATACCTGCGAAATCTTGATGGAATGAGAAATCTCGATCACCATTGTTGCCGAAGTCATTCGGCTCTTCTGCGATGTCTACATCGGCTGTGATGTGTTCGTTAATATAGAATTTAAGTTGTAAGTTAACCCTAATACGACCGGCACCTGAAGACTGCTTCTCGTCTACTGGACGGAATGCACCTTCTTTCGCTTGAATTGCTTGGTAATTTTGCAGTGCTAGAAAGTTAATTTCTCCGAAACCATCAAGAAATTCATAAGCTTGAACTTGAGCTGGTGCTAACACAGCCACGACTGCTACCGCTAAAACTCTTAGCTTAGCAAATCTAGCTACCGGTTGAACATTATCACAATTTTTGTGACTTTTTGAGCTAGACGTACTAAGCCCTCTTCTGATGGTTGACAAAACGCGTATTTTTTGTGTGCTCTTTAACATAATTCACTCTTTAAATAGGTGTGTATTGGTTAACAAAATTTATTGGGTTGAACAACTTTTGAATAGTAAAAGCTATGTCATTTTGTCAACATCGAAGTGGGCATATAAAAATTTAATTACATATAATTCATTAATGGTCATATGCCCAAAGCATGAACATAATCCCTAATTAATGTTATATAGTCAACTATTTGTTAACAAAAAACGTTTAAAAAATTAACTTATAGTTCTATTAATTTACTAAATAGAGTAATTTAAATATTAATTGGATTAAAAAATCACTCTAAAACACTGTGGATCCGAGGAATTAGTCCAGTAATAATAAAAAATGATAGTCTTCAGAGGAGGAGTTTTTAATTAAAAAAATGTTGGCTCTAAGCCATGAATTGTAAAATTTGAGAGTGACCTTTCATAAAATCAATACTTGTTACATAGCTTTTAGTTACTCATTTTTACAAGTAAAGCCGTGTTGCAGAGACAGAATTTATTCTTAGTGATTTAAGTTATGCACTTACTGATTGAATCCAAGAATCATTTAAAAGTTAGTTTTGTTAACTAAGATTTTATAGGGGAATAAAAAAGAAATTAGTGTAAAAAGGATATAATATTTAACGAGGGTTTTAGTGATGAACATAGTCATTAAATGAAGCCAAAACCTAAAATTTTAAGACCTAATCGGCTCTGGAATTATATTCAATTTGTTTGAAGCATTGTCTCTATTTGAATAATAATTCAAACAGAGACAATGATCGGTTTGCTGTTTCGTTCACTCTATTTACATATTTTAGCTGACAATATTTTTTGCTTAATGCCAACAAGTAATAATTTATAGCCTTATGCAGTGGCGGTATAGCTAAGTACTTACTCATTTGAAACTTAGAACACCCCAACGTATTCTAATTTATTCCAACGTTGTCTAGAGTGGAATCTAACGCACCTAAGCAACTCACTTTTTTCACTTTTCTCACTTTTCTCACTTTTCTCACTTTTCTCACTTTTTTGAAAGTAAAGATCGAGCTGAGATTACTTGGCTCCTCAAAATCAACCGAACGAATGTTAACAAACGGTAACCAATTATTTATTAGATGGCGCGCCAGTGCTGGATGCTAAAAAAACTAAATAACAACCTTGCCTTTTATCTATAAGACAGCGAGAGCAACTATCAAATTTTTTTAACAAATAAAGTCAAAATACCAAGGGAAGTCCCTTAGCTGGTGAAACTATCTATGAACAATTCCAGATCCGTTGCCATCCTAATGTAGTGCACAAGCAACTTTGCAGACTAAAATTCAGTTGGGTAACCAGTGGGTTAAAACATCCGAAGTAGTCCTCGCACCGTGAAGCAGAAATTTGAATATGCGGGGCATCCCATGCGGGGCATCCCATGCATATACATTTGAAGTAATATGCCCGATGACGCTTGAAACAGAAGCATTGATAGCTCCGCGTGTTGATAAAAACATCATGACGTATCACCTCAAATAGGTATCAGCAAAAACACAGATAGGGAAGCATGTTGTTATTATCATGGATGGATAGTGCAGGCTGCCACCAAGCCTCGTTTGTAGAGGACATAAGCGATGTGAGTATCATAGAATTACCTCCTTATTCTCTTAAGCTTAATTCTACCGAGCAGGTATGGAGTTGGCTACGCCAACATCATTAAACTAACAGGTGCTTCAGCTGTTACGAGGATATCGTTGATGCATGTTCAGTCGAATAGAATGACTTTATTAGTGATGCCCAACGCGTTACCCAAATGTGTCATTGAGACTGGCTTGATGTAGTCAACCATTAAGGCGGGATCGGATAAATAGAGGTCAATAGGTGTAAATAGATGTCAATGTGCACTTTCAAAATTTCATACCTATCTTTTGAATTTATACTCATAATATTTTCTAGTAATTATAAAGTGGTACAAAATTACTAGAAACACCTGCAACAGGTCGTCGGCCGACCTTTTAGCCATTAGTAAAAGTCACAACTTATCAGAAAAATAAGTTCAACTTAAGCATGTCCCCCAGGTATTAGTACATAGCCGACGTTCTTAAAGATGGATCTTAATAGTAAAATTCACCCATAAAATGCCTAGCGCTAATGACCCGTTCGCCGTCTTAGTTGCCATTAGGATAACAACTGATAACAGCAACAAAGATTAAGAACAAGGATCTGAGTAGTCAGATCCTACATCCTGTATCAGCCCAACACTTGTCTGAACTTTTTTATATATCATTATTTTTTTAAGGCTGTTCTGTATAACTGTCGTTGTACCTAGTTATTTATGTATGACTAGGCGGCTTCAATTGTCACAGGTACACCATTTAAAACAGCATTGCCTGACAACTCGTCTAATACCATTTCATCAGTTAGGTCGTTAACACTCACTCCTGCATGTTGCTCAGCCGTTTGCCACTGACTGCCTTTTTTGTTGTGACCCCAGCCATGAGGAATCGAAATAACGCCAGGCATAATTTTTTCGGTGATTTCTGCAGGTAATAATATTTGCCCTACCCTAGATGTGACCTTGATCATCTGTTGATTTTGGATATCGTATTTACTGGCATCTTCAGGATGAATTTGAGCCGTACACCTAGACCAACCGTTGTTAGTGCCTTTCACCATACGTTTGCTATTATGCAGCCAAGAGTTGTTGGTTTTAAGGTGGCGACGACCTATCAATTGCAAGCTATCTCCATGAGACTCTTCACAAGTAAAAAAGTGGGCTTCTAGGCGGGTTAAATCAGCCATAAAATAATCAAAACTCAAATTAATCTTTCTATCGTTATGATAAATGGCTTCAGGTAGGCCGGACTGAAGTGGACCTAAATCAATGCCGTGTGGTTTTTTTAATAGTAGCTCAATGCTTAGCACTTCGTTTTCATGGCGATAATGGCTACTTTTTAATAGCTCATCTACTACACCTTTAGGCTCTTTTTGCCAAAGTGTTTGATACTTATCTGTGGGTAAATCGTTTAACTTATCTAGGCGTTCGGCTAGTCCAAGGTATATTTGCCAATCAGTTTTACTAGACTCAGCAGGGGTAAAAATTGCAGGTGAAAACTTGGTGCTATTTCTTACCGCAAAGTTATGGAAAACAATATCGTAATGGTCGCGTTCTAATGCCGTTACGGGTGGTAATATGATATCCGCGTGGCGTGAAGTTTCAGTAATATAAAAATCAACGGCCACAACAAAGTCTAAATTCTCAAAAGCCTTATCTAATTGCTGACCATTGGGTGTGGTTAAAATGGGATTACCTGCTCCAACTACCATCGCTTTGATTTGCCCTGCACCTTCAGTGATCATTTCTTCTGCTAGAGCAGATACTGGAAACTCACCAGCAAAAGCGGGTAAATTACGCACTCTTGTATAAAAGTTTGCGATCGAGCCTCTGCCTGAATGTGGTAAAAAATCAGCAGCCGGTTGGGTAAACATCATGCCACCTTGCCGGTCTAGGTTACCTGTAAGCATGTTGAACAGCATGATCAAGTATTGAGTGAGGGTTCCAAATGCTTGCACACTGGCGCCCATTCGCCCATAACAAACGGCGGGTCCTGCAGTACAAAATGATTCAACCAAAGCAACAATCTGAGTTTCACTCATGCCTATTAGTTTTGCGACCCGTTTAGCGGGATAATCCGTAACGTATTTTTCAACCGCTAGCAAGTCAGGTGCAAAATCCAGTAGTTTATCGGCGGCGACCCATCGTTTCTCAAACAAGGTATGCAGCATCGCTAACATCAATAGGGCGTCGCTACCCGGTTTGATAAAGTGATGTTCACTACTCATATCTGCCGTTTCAGATTTTTTAGGATCAATGACCACTACTTTGCCGCCGCGGGCTTGAATCGCTTTTAATCTGCGTTTGATATGTGGCACCGTCATTATGCTGCCATTCGACGCTAATGGATTGCCGCCGATGATCATAAAATGTTGAGTGTGATCAATATCTGGAATAGGAATTTGTGACTGATGACCGAATAGTTGACGACTAACAATATGATGCGGCAGTTGGTCAACTGATGTAGCTGAATATCGATTATGTGATTTTAGTGCGCGGTAAAAATAAGGTCCAAATAAAATAGAGCCCATGTTGTGAGCATTGGGGTTACCTAGGTAGGTAGCAACTGATTCAGCTCCATGCTTTTGTTGCACGTTAAACAAGCTACTTGCCACTTTGTCTAAGGCATAATCCCAAGATACTTGCTGCCATCCCTTTCCATCAGCAGTTTTCTCGATTGGAGTACGAATGCGTTCAGGATCATCGTATAAATCTTTAAGTGCCATTGCTTTAGGACAAACATGTCCCTCACTGAAAGGATTTAATTTATCACCTACGATGGATAATATTTCTCTATCTTGAGTGGTCACTTCGATACCACACATGGCTTCACATAAGGTGCACGTTGAATAATGTTTTTGTTCTGTAGTTGGCATAATCGATGTCATAAAATTGTTAATAGACAAAATTTATCGATTAACGTCGTTATACACAAGCATCACTTTTATTTATGTTTTGTTGCCGCTCCATTTTACATACTTAACTTTATATTCGCTTCTCTTTCGTTCATGAAGTATGCGGTCACAGATCCATTTTTTTCTGAAGGATCATTTTTAATAGTTCTGCAGCGGCTTCAGCATCACACAGTGCACGATGATGACTTTCCAAAGGAATGTCAAAATTGTCACACAGATTACCTAATGAATATGACTTAAGTCCAGGAAAGTACTTTCTCGTTTCTCTTACTGTACATAATTTAGGCATCGTAAAATGACGGTTAATACGTTGATACTCTTGTTTGAAAAACCCGTAATCAAAGTTGACATTATGAGCCACAAATATGCAGTTTTGCATAAACCCACTAAGGCTATCTGCTACTTCACTAAATAAAGGTGCATCTTGCACCATACTATTACTTATGCCCGTAAATTTAGTAATAAACTTAGAAATATGTCTTTGTGGGTTAATCAAACTACTCCAAGTATCAACAATTTCACCATTAATCATTTTCACTGCACCAATTTCGGTGATGCGATGTTGTGGCTGTTTACCGCCAGTAGTTTCGACATCAACTACTACATAAGGCTGCATAGGATCGACATACCACTTAACCCTACACACTCGCACATCAAATCCCGCATCTTGAAGTGCATTCATGCTAATGAACTGGTTTGGCCGAATACTGTCTCCAGGTGCTTTGACCTCTTCAAATCGCAACTGACCATTTTCTATGATCATCAAGTCTGGATAGCCGTCGTTCAGGCCTTGATGATTTTGAGCCATAGCTCTTAAATGAGTGACAACGGACTGCGCCGGAGCTGCCTTTAGAAACATTGATATAATCTGTATAATCTGAGTATTCCAACGGAACATGCCGTTAGGTTGACCATAATACTGGGCTGCTATTTTTGTTAAGTAAGTAATCGTGTTTTGTGGCTCAGAAAACATCAATAAACGTTGCTCGATAGCCTCTCCTAACACTTCGTAAATCGTGTTTTCTTTGACCACCCTAGGCCTGCGATCAAACTCTGTTGCAACTGAGTCAGGGTGTTGATTAAACAACTCTTGCCAAAATGTTAGGCCAAACAAAGCATTAAATAAGCGATTTTCGGTCCTCAACGCAATCGCTCCCAAATTCTGATAATAGTATTTAACACCTTTTTCTACTTGAGCTTTATGTATCTCATCAATGATTAAGCAGTGGCTGTCATCTCGTAATTTTTGAGTTAATTTACTGACTTTTACCTGATGAAACTTTCTTTCATAAAAATCTTCGGCAAAAAGTAGTAATGTATCATTCAAGGAATTGTCGATGATACTTTCTAATTCTATTTTAACTTTGTCTTTTTCACCCAGTTTGTACAGTTCTCTTAGCCATTTTTCTTGTGCTTTATGATGAGCGGAAGCACTGAAGTATTGCAATGCTAATGTAGGGTATTCAGGCAATAATTGTTTACCTAGTAAATAAAAATACTCATCCCTAAATTGTTTAGATTGTGTGCAGTTGATGCTGGGTTCAGGGTAATTTGCTATTCCTAAGTGATTAGCGACATACTCTTTAACGTTCAATGTATTTTGTACCAGTTGCTCAAGTCTAAAGCTGTAGTAAAAAACGCTTTGTGCCTGTTCCAAGTTATCAAATCTTGCATTAGGTTTTGGGCTATTAGCCCGTGTTTTTAACATTCCAAGATCGCGCATCGAAAACTTATCTAAGCCACTATTGGTATCCCCAAAAAAAAGAAATAATAAATATGCTAAACAATGCTCAAAATTCTTGGCTAAATATTGTTGGGCCAGCTCTGATGACAGGCATTGATTATTTGAAAAAGATTGTAGCAGTTGTTCAAATAAGATTGATTTTGCGGCACTTTTATTAACTTTACCGACACTTGTTAGACTGGCCCCAAACTGCTCGAAAATATCCAGTAATTGAATTTTAGTTAATTCTTGCAACCAAGCGTTGACATCGTTCAAGCTTAAATAGCTTAATAAACCGACTTTTTGTAACGTCATTAACTGATGAGGGCCATCGTTAATTTCTTGGTAAACCATCTTATTTAAGTTGATAAAACGACTTTGTCGATTGATCACTCTGACAAACATACACTGTGAATCATGACTTAATTGTTGATAACAACTTACAAATTCTTGATGCTCTTTGTTTAATAAATGTGCACACTGCTGCGAGATAAAATCGATAAATTCATTAAAATGATCGAGATAATATTTTTCTGGTAATTTCTTGCGAAACCTAGGCATAAAGAATACTGACAGCAAATCGTACAAACATTATATACAGTCGTTCATACAGTTGTAAAACAGAAACCTATAGTGGCTAACAAAACACCAGGAGTGCCTTGTTGTATATCTTGTTGTGTATCTTAGTATGCAACAAACCTAGTTGCTAAAGCGTATGATTTTTTTTTCATAAAGTACCTTGCAACTAATTGCGTATTCAATATTTTCACGCAACTATAGTGCTAGTATTTATGTTGGATAAAATAATGAAACTATGCCGGATAAAAATGATGAAACTGCTTCTTAATATAATTCTTATTTTACTACTTATGCCAATCAATGCCTTTGCTGATGGCCATTTAACCAGTCCCAGCACACGAGAAATGGATCGTGTAAACTGGATGGAGTTTCAAGAATGGATCCCTAGCAAAATTAACACAGTGTTACTTCCTACAGGCACCTTAGAGCCTCACGGTGTTGCTAACAATGGCGCAGACAACACCGCCCCATTTGCAATTTCTACCACTATAGCAAAACGAACTAATGCGATGGTAGCTCCCACACTTGCTTATGGTATGACCGGCAGCTTAGCGGCTTATCCAGGGGCCTTTAGAATGAGCGCCGGGGTATATAAGCCTTTTATAAAAGAAATTTTACAAGGATTGGTTAAAAACAAGTTTAGAAATATCATTATTATCAATGGCCACGGTGGCGAACAAACAGCAATTCTAAAAGAAGTGGCAGCTGGAGTCGCAAATGAACATGGAGTGAGAACACTGGTGATAAATTGGTGGTCATTTGCCGCTGATATTACCCAGCAGGTATTTAATGAAAATGGTGGTCACGCAGCTTGGAACGAAAACGCATTTATACAGGCTATCGACCCTTCGCTTATACAGCAAGACCGATATAGTGATGATCTAGCAACCCCTTTTCCTCAAAACGGCAGCTGGTCGGCAACGCCCTTTCCTTCGTCCATTGGTCTTTATCAAGAAGGAGAGGGGTACATCAAATTTGATCAGCAAAAAGCCGACGAATATTATAAAAAGGTCACAGACAAAATAGCAGCGTTCATCATTGAGATAAGAGCTAAGTGGAATAAAGCTGGGTTATAAAAGGACTGCTAAAGCCCTTCTGAGTCACTTACCTTAACTTAAAATCTGCGGGGTCAAAAAAACCTACAAAGTTCACTGAAATGCGTGATTACAACAAAAATTTCTATTTACGGTGTTAATTACGAACTCTGTAAATTCGCCCATAAAGAGCGAATTTACAGAGTTCGTAAGGGCCACTATTATTACAAATTTAGTGTCGTATTAGCTGCTGGTCATTCCCAAAAATAATTCAAGTCTGCCTTAAACACGCAGATATCATTACATCTAAGATAGGTTTATAAATGAAACTTAAGTCATTTAATTGCGTAACTTAATCGTGTAGTTTAATTATATGGTTTAACTGTGTGGTTTGATCGCATAATTTATTCAACTTGCCAGAATTAAGCTATCGGAATAGTTTTACCAGTTCAGATCGTCAGGAATATCATAATCTGCATACCAATCATCGTCTTCACTACTTTTTTGATCCGCCTCACTAATCTTGTCAGCACGATAAACAATACATGCTTCATCTCGTTCTGCAATTTTATCAGCTACAGGGGTCGGTACTAGCTCATAACCATCATTTAACTTAACGATTACGAGCTTGCCTTGAGTGATTTGTTTTTGAGTCGACGCACTGACGTACATGCGCTTGATCACAGTGCCGTCAGTAAAGTTACAGGCCACTTCTTCTTTGCGACCAGAGCCAGAAAATTTTGGCTGTTTGTTGGTTTCAATTAGTTGCCTAATCTGCCCCACCAAGGCTTTTTTCTCAGCTTCTTGTTTTGTTTTTTGGTTGAGCTGCCTATCTTTTGTTTTTTTAGCCTCGACCAATTCCGCAGCGGCTAACTTTGCTTCGTTTGTTGTCACCACATTGTGATTTTTTTGGGCTTTTACTTGTTTATTTTTTTGTTGCCGAACTTGGTTAGCTTTTTTCTTATTGGTGAGTCCAGCTTGAAGTAATTGCTCTTGTAAAGAGAGGGCCATAATTGGATACCGTTTTAATTAAATTAGGTTTATTTTGAAATAGTACGGCAGCCAGGAGCTGCCGTAAAATACTAAATACTAAATATTAAACGTTAAATACTAAACGTTAAATACTAAGACTATGAATTATTTTTTAGGGCTCTTACGTTTATCTTCCACGATCCATTTGTCGTCAGTGCACCATGCAGACCAGCCTGTGGCTTTACTTTCTTCATTTTCTGACATTACGTACTGCTGTTTAGTCTTTCTGCTATAACGTACGATTGCTGGACTGCCATCAGGATCTTTTGCAGGTGCATCAGCCAAGTAGTAAAACTTAGGCGAAATCCTATCTCTAAACCTAGCTAGTTCTTCTACTTTAGGGGCGCGAGTTTCTCTGGATTTAGGGAAATTATGCGCGGCTAAAAATATCCCAGATGCGCCATCTCTGAGTACAAAATGAGCATCAGATTTTACACATTCTAATTCAGGTAAATCGGTAGGATCTTCTTTAGGTGGCGCAGCTTCACCATTTCTGAGTAATTTACGCGTATTTTTGCATTCTTCGTTAGTACATCCAAAATATTTACCAAAGCGTCCACTTTTCAATTCCATATTAGATTGGCACTTATCACATTCTAGAAGCGGTCCTTCATAACCTTTGATCTTAAAGGTGCCTTTTTCGACGTATATTCCTTCACATGTTGGTGTATTGCCGCATACGTGTAGCTTACGAGACTCGTCCACCAAGTAACTATCCATAGCCGTACCGCACGCATCACAACGACGTTTAGAGCGTAATACTTCAGTTTCTAACTCTTCTTCGTCCTCAACCTTGATGACTTCATCACCAGAAGTTAAATTCATGGTGCCAGTGCATCGCTCTTTAGGAGGTAAACTGTAACCAGAACAACCTAAAAACACCCCCGTACTTGCGGTGCGAACGTTCATTGGACGCTCACATTTTGCACAGCTAATATCTGTAGGTACTGCTTGATTTAAACGCATCCCGCCTTCTTCAGGCGATTTTTCAGCGATAACGAGCTTTTTCTCAAAGTCTTCATAAAACTCGTTTAATACACCTTTCCATGAGGCTTTGCCTAGTGCAACTGCATCTAGCTGCTGTTCCATATTGGCGGTAAAGTCATAACCAATCAGGTCATCAAAATTTTCTAAGAGTCGATCGTTTACGATCTCACCCATTTTTTCAGCATAGAAACGTTTACTTTCAATCCGCGCATAACCTCTATCTTGAATAGTGGAGATGATGCTGGCGTAGGTGGATGGGCGACCAATACCACGTTTTTCTAACTCTTTCACCAAAGATGCTTCATTGAAGCGCGCAACTGGTTTTGTAAAGTGCTGTTTGGGCTCAAGGGTTTTAAGTACTAAATTTTCACCTTCTTTTACATCAGGTAGCAATAAGTCTTCTTCGCCTTTTTTACGCTGCGGGTTTTGTACTTTAGTCCAACCATCAAACTTTAATACGCGCCCTTTTGCAGTTAATTCAAATTCACCTGCTTTAACCCTTATGGTACTCGCATCGTATTTAGCTGGGGTCATTTGACATGCAACAAACTGACGCCAAATCAATTCATACAGACGTTGGGCATCACGTTCTACTTCACTAATTGATTCAGATTTAAGTAGCACATTAGAAGGACGAATGGCCTCGTGCGCTTCTTGTGCGCCTTCTTTGCTACCATACTTTATGGGGTTTTCTGGTAAGTATTCATTTCCGAAATTATCACTAATATAATCGCGACAACTATCCACTGCTTCTTGACCTAAATGGGTCGAGTCAGTTCGCATATAGGTTATATGCCCTGCTTCATATAAACGCTGTGCCATCATCATGGTTTTCTTCACACCAAAGCCTAAACGAGTACTTGCAGCTTGTTGTAAAGTAGAGGTAATAAGGGGTGCCGATGGTTTACTTTGGGTCGGCTTAGACTCGCGACTCACCACTTGATAACTGGCGCTTTCTAAAAAGTTTACAGCCTTGTCAGTTTGCGCTTGATTAACGGGTTTAAATGCTACGCCACTTTCTTTGGCAACTTGCATTCGCAAACTACTTTGTTTAGTCGTATCTAAGTCTGCATGTAAGTCCCAAAATTCTTCAGGTACAAAGGCTTTGATTTCTCTTTCGCGTTCGACCACTAGACGCGCCGCTACAGATTGAACTCGCCCTGCAGATAATCCCCGTGCCACTTTTTTCCATAGTAAAGGTGACACCATGAAACCTACAACACGATCCAAAAAGCGCCTAGCTTGTTGTGCGTTCACCATCTCGATATTTAATTTTCCGGGATGGGCGAAGGCTTCTTGAATAGCGTTTTTGGTGATTTCGTTGAACACCACGCGCTGGAAATTTTTGCCAGGTTCGTCAATTAATTCACGTAAATGCCAAGCAATAGCTTCTCCTTCCCTATCCAAATCCGTTGCAAGGTAAACAGTGTCAGCATTTTTAGCTAATTTTTTAAGTTCATTAACAACTTTTTCTTTACCTTCCAATACATCGTAATGCACTTGCCAATCGTTTTTAGGATCGATACCCATACGGTCGACTAGTTTTTTGTATTCGTAATCACGCAGATAGTTTGCACGCTTTTTTTCGGAGAGAAGTTTGAGCTCTTTTGCTGGTTTTTTAGGCGCAACTTTGCCCACAGCCTTATGCGGAAGATCTCGAACGTGGCCGACACTAGATTTAACAATAAAATCTTTGCCGAGATATTTATTAATCGTTTTTGCCTTTGCCGGTGATTCGACAATGACTAGATGTTTTGCCATATATTGGGTCTAACCTTTGATTTTAATAGGTTTTTATTAGTTAGGTACGCGCCAAGTGGCAGTTACCTCTCAAAAATGCTTTTTAACATATATCGACAAAATGAATAGAAAACAAGTTCTTCTTCATACTTATCTAATATTCTTTTTTTTAAGAGACGTTTACTGTTCACTTTTCGAGCAGCCCGATTGGCAGCGCAAACAAAAACAGTATAATGCACCTCTAATCACTTTTTGTATGTGATTTTAGGTAATAAACATCTGGTATAAATCGCCTAATTGCCACAGCTAAATAATAACAACCGAGGTTTAGATGAAACAGTTTGAAGCCAATTTTGATGGACTAGTAGGACCGACTCATAATTATGCTGGATTATCATACGGCAATGTAGCGTCGTTAAATAATGCGAGTGCTTCAAGCAGTCCTAAACAGGCTGCTAAGCAAGGATTAACTAAAATGAAAGCCTTGGCTGAACTTGGTATGGTTCAAGGTGTTCTAGCGCCTCAGGAGCGCCCTGACATTGCTTCACTACGTCGCTTAGGCTTTGGAGGAACCGATGCCAACGTTTTAGCCACAGCTGCTGAACAGGCTCCTGCCATATTTAATGCTTGTTGTTCAGCTTCTAGCATGTGGACAGCTAACGCAGCGACTGTTTCACCTAGTGCAGACACCCATGATGGAAAAATTCATTTTACCCCTGCTAACTTAACTAATAAATATCATCGTTCGTTAGAGCCTCTTGTTACAGGTAAAATTCTACAAGCAACGTTTGCTGATCAACAGCACTTCTCTCATCACACTCATCTGCCAGACAACGAACACTTTGGTGATGAAGGCGCTGCTAACCACACACGCTTATGTAACGAGTATGGTGAAGCTGGTTTAGAAATTTTTGTTTATGGGCGCCATGCTTTTGACGCCAGTAAAACGGCGCCTAAAAAGTTCCCAGCTCGCCAAACACTAGAAGCGAGTCAGGCAGTGGTAAGGTTACACGGATTAAGTAGTGACAATGTGGTGTATATTCAGCAAAATCCAGATTTAATCGATCAAGGTGTGTTTCATAATGATGTTATCGCCGTGGGCAATCAAAATGTATTGTTTTATCACGAGCAAGCTTTTTATCACTCATCTCAAGCGATAGCTCAGATACAACAAAAATTTGTTGGCGATGAATTACACTTTATTTGCGTAAAGACCGATGAAGTCAGTGTTGCAGACGCTATTAATAGTTACTTATTCAATACCCAAATTATTACTCTTGCTAATGGTGACATGGCTATTATTGCACCCACCAACTGCCAAGAAAATCCTGCTGTGTCGAGCTATTTAACCAGTCTAGTTAAACAAAACACGCCCATTAAACATGTGTATTACCATGATGTTAAGGAGAGTATGCGTAACGGTGGGGGTCCAGCTTGCTTGCGTTTGCGCGTTGCTATGACTGAAATAGAGCATGCTGCTGTGAATCAAAATACCTTGATCAACGATACTCAGTTTGGGCGTTTGAATACTTGGGTTGATAAACATTATCGCGATACTTTACATGTCAGTGACCTATGTGATCCGCAGTTGTTGATTGAGTCTAGAACGGCTTTGGATGAGTTGACCCAACTGTTGCAGCTTGGCTCTATTTACCCCTTTCAACAGGGGTGATGTTTTAACGTCATTCTATTGATGAGGTCGATATAAAAAAGCCCTGAATCAGGGCTTTTTTATAGTTGAAACAGCGGCACTGATACCATATAAATTTTTAGGTGGCGGTGAATTTTCAATCTCTGGATCAAGCGCCCCCACCTTTAATCTGAATGCTCAGCGGTCTGATGATTCACTAATAGCCGATTCCGCATTAGCCGAAATATATACATCTACCCAAGTACCAAACTACTTTGCAGCGTCATATAGTAATCAAGGTCTGAGCATTAGTACCTGAGGAAAGAATACTTACGACGTTTTTAGATGTTAACATCCGTCATTGCTATAATTCACTGCTGGTTGTCCTGCAACTGGTCTTTCAATTAAGAGCACGGGATTGGGATTGGTATCGCTTAATTGTCTGTTAATTGTTAGTCGTTAATTATTAGTCGTACTTGAGTTGACTGTTTTATTTACGATTTTGTTACCGTCCGAGTTAACTTAGCGAGTAGTTATGGGAATCGCTACATTTGAAGTTGTGGATGGTCTAAGTATTGGCTGTCGCTTCAATTGTAAGGTTCTCTTAGTTATTGGAAGCAATCACAGTGGCTATAAGCGCTAGAGAAGCAGGTTCATTGAACACTGTTGATGCTTGTCCGTCAGTATCAGCGAACACCAATTGTATGTTTCTAGTGATAATAATTGCGTGGGTTTATGTAATCGTTCTAACATAAGCGCTAGCATCGCGTGACAGACTTACTCCGCCTCCGCGTGAGAAAAGACTCAGTAAAACTAAAAATCCAAATGATTTTCTTAAATGTTATTAAATCTTCTTAAACGTGAAATCATAAATATTCCCTATACCTATGAGCTAAATTGTAATGTCAAATTCACTTTAACAGTTCAGCTTGAACAACAATCTTGCTAACCTAGGAACAGGTTAAAGCATATAACCAAATTCAATAGCAATAATACTCACGATTTTTAACAATAATAAAGCTTAGGATTTCCATGACCACAACAACACCCCTGCCATCACAGAAACCCGTTTCACCAAAACTTGGACTAACCGTTAGGATTTTTATCGGCATGATAGCCGGAATAATCATAGGAGCTTTATTACAATGGTTATTTGATGATAGTGGAGATTTTTCTTTTAGTGTATTTGGCTTGCAAGTTTCAACGTACGCACTGTTAGTCGATGGTGTGTTTAACGTGGTGGGCAGTATCTTTATTGCCAGTTTAAAGATGCTGGTAGTACCTTTGGTCTTTGTCTCTTTAGTGTGTGGCACGTCTAGTTTGTCTGATCCTTCAAAGTTAGGTCGTTTAGGCGGCAAATCAATCTTACTTTATATTAGCACTACCGCCATAGCTATCACCTTAGCCGTCAGCTTTGCTTTGTTAGTTGCACCTGGCGAAGGATTGAATCTGACCACTGAAGCATCGTTTGTAGCAAAAGAGGCGCCTTCCTTAGGACAAGTTATCATCAATATGATGCCAACTAATCCCATTAATGCCATGGCCGAAGGCAATATGTTACAAATCATTGTGTTTGCTGTGTTTTTTGGCATTGCTATGGCAATGACAGGAGATACAGGTAAAAGACTGACCGCAGTATTTGAAGACTTCAGTACTGTTATTATGAAACTTGTGACTATTTTGATGAACCTTGCACCTTACGGTGTGTTTGTTTTGATGGCGAAGCTTTTTGCCACTATCGGCTTTGACACGATTGCTAGCCTACTAAAATATTTTTTACTGGTGGTGTTTGTGCTGTTGTTACATGCATTTGTCTCTTATCCAATAATCTTAAAGGTTCTGAGTGGCTTAAGCCCTGTCGTATTGATCAGAAAAATGCGTGATGCTGCGTTATTTGCGTTCAGCACCTCAAGCAGTAGCGCCACGTTACCAATCACCATGGAAACAGCGATTAAAAAGTTGGGCGTCAAACGCTCTGTTGCTTCTTTTACTGTTCCTCTTGGCTCTACCATCAACATGGATGGCACCGCTATTATGCAAGGTGTTGCTACTGTGTTTATTGCACAGGTGTATGCTGTCGATTTGAGTTTGGGGGATTATATGATGGTCATACTCACCGCCACCTTAGCTTCTATTGGTACAGCTGGAGTGCCAGGAGTAGGTCTTATCATGCTTGCTATGGTGCTGCAGCAAGTCAATTTACCCGTAGAAGGTATTGCACTGATTATTGGTGTAGATAGATTACTGGATATGACCCGAACAGCCGTAAACGTGACTGGTGACTGCATGGTGGCGTGTATTGTAGCCAAAAGTGAAAACGAATTAGACATTGAGGTATTTAACGATCCTAATGCCGGTTTAAAAGACGAAGAAGTCGACTTTGAGCATTTAGATAAGAACGCTTAAGGGTAAACGCCAGCACGTTTTAGACACATCAACAGTGTCATTCTGTTGATGTGTCTAGTAACAGCTTACTCTTGTAAAAAGGGCGATTGAGCGCGTTATGTAGCTCAATTTTTTAATTGATAAATAGGCAACCTCAAGGTACACAGTTTTAACCTTGCGCCTTGTACTTTACAGCTCATATCTTGTAGCTTAAAGAGCCTAATCCAAATCCTGCATCGGCCAAAGTGTAATATAGTCCTCAAACAGCTCTAAATCGACATCGTGATCAGCAACCGTTTTCCCTCTTACAGACATACCTACTTTATGCATAACTGACTTTTTGCCTTTGTTGAGCAGCGGATGCCAACTAGGCAATCCTCTGTCTTCGTAAAGCCTGCGATAGCTGCAACTGTGAGGCATAAAAAAGATATCTTGCAGGTTATCTTTGGTCAGTTTGACACATTCTGGCACTAAAGTGGTTCGCTCAGAGTACTGTGTACATGCACACGTTTTAGTATTTAACAATCCACAGGCGATGTTGGTATAGTGAATTTTTTCACCCTGTTGAATATGGTTTGTTGGCGCAGCCTCAATGACTTCTTCATCATCAATGAATTTATGCAAACAACATTTAGCACAACCATCACAAATGCCTTCCCACTGTTTTTCAGTCATATCTTCAAGGGAAGTCGTTTCCCAGTATTTATCTATGGCAGTACCCATATTTATTATTCCTCAACGTGCTGCACGTGCCTCACGCTGTTCACGTAGTTTATCAAATAACAACCAAAGCATCGCTTCACTGGGTGTTCCGAAATTTTTAATCAACAAAGATAACTTTACAATCGTTGCCAAAACTCTCATTAAAATTATCATCAAAAGCCCCACCAAAAAATTCATAAATTGATAATTTATTGGCGGGCTCTACTGTACATTTAAAATATTATTTATTACTTACACAACATATGTCCTGACTGAAAAGTGCTCATTTAACTCTATTAATAACTGATCATCAGCAGATAAAGCTGCCACACCTTGTGGTGTACCTGTCAGCACAATATCCCCCGGTAAAAGAGTAAAGGCATGAGAAATATTCACTAGCAATTCTAATATGGGAAACAACATGTTGCGACTGTTGCCATGTTGTCTGACTTGATTATTGATACTCAAGCTAAAATCTAGAGCGGATAATGTCGCAATCTGCCCTATGCCAATAAATGGTGACATAGGGCAGCTGGCGTCAAACGATTTTGCACGTTCCCATGGATGACCTTGCTTTTTTAATGCACTTTGTACATCGCGTAAAGTCAGGTCTAAACCCAAACCTACGCCCCATATCCCAGCCTCAGCAGTTTTAATCGAAGATTGGCTCAGTCGGGTGTTGATCAATATCGCTATTTCTAACTCATGGTGACAAGAACCTAAACCTTTAGGTAAAACTATAGGTTTACTTAGCGCAGTTAAAGCGGTTGAGGGTTTATTAAACAACAGCGGTTCGCTAGGTACTGAGTTTTTTAACTCTTTTATATGTTGCAGATAATTACGTCCTACACAAACAACTTTTCCTACTGGTAACTCAATGTTGTTACCATCGCCATCAAGATGTTTATATTCGAACAATGCTTTAAGATCCTTTTTTTATACGATCTGACAGGTAGCTTACCGATACCCCGAAATAACTCGAACGATTCCACTTCATTAGCGTATGAAAATTATTATAAACCAAGTAAATTCGCCCTGTTCCACCGTCAGGCGCTATTAGTGAACCCTTAATAGGTAACTGCGGTAGGTCGCTGCCATCATAACGTCTAACCTGCAGTGCTTGCCAATCTGCTAACAAACGCTTTGAGGATGATTTAAGGCCAGCCAGACTAAAATCAAAATTGTCAGGCACTATCACTTGGCGTCCCCATGTTAGTTGATTGCTCCAACCTTCAGATTTTAAAAAATTAGCAATAGAGGCAAATACATCTGCTTTACTATTCCATATATCTTTTCGACCATCGTTATCAAAATCAACTGCATAGTCTAAAAATGAGGTGGGCATAAATTGACTTTGCCCCACAGCACCAGCCCATGAACCCACAAAATCTTTTAGCTCAACATGCCCTTGTTTAAGAATTTTCAAAGCAGCAAACAATTGTTTTTTGAATAACGCTTCTCGTCTACCTTCATATGCCAAAGTCACCAATGAATTGATCACTGAATGTCTGCCCATAATATTACCAAAATTGCTCTCATTGCCCCATAGCGCCACAATAAAACGCTTTTGGACACCAAACTGTTGTTCCACTTGGTCTAACAGCACTTGGTGTTGTGCCATCAAATCGATAGCTTTTTTAACTTTCCAATCAGGTACACGGGTAGCCAAATACTTGTCTAAGGTCAGCTTTGTCTCGGGTTGGTTTTTGTCAGCTACCACCGTTTTTTGGCGATAGCTGACGCCGCTAAATACTTGCTCAACAAAATCAGCACTGTAGCCTTGCTCAATACTCTGTAACTTTAAATCAGCTAAGTATTGTTCAAAAGACGGTTTAGCATTTAAAGTTTGGCTGAGTAAAAGTAATAAAATCGAGAAATTGAAAAGGGTACATTTCATAGATCAGTCTGTGTCCTGTTGTTGTAAGTGAATTTTAAGTAAATTTTCAGGAGGCGGTGGTAATTGTAAATAATATCCCTTTATTTTGAGATCAGAACGTAACTTATCAATATGTACTCTGGCCATTTCACGGTCTTTTTTAAGGGGCATAATCATCATAAAAACTGGCTTACCGAATGTCTTTAGTAATGCTTCAGGGACCTTAGAAAAATCGTCTCTGCCAGGCACGTACAAATAGGTTTCTTGCTTTTTACTACTTTTATAAACTGCGCACAACATTATGTGTTCCCCTTAAGCAGTTCATCCGATAAATTTAGCGCCTTAATATTGATTAATTCTTTAATAAAGAAAGCGCGGCGCCAGCTACTTAGTAAATCTGGTTGTAGCCCCATATCTCGAGTCTCGTCTTGATCCAACCAACACCACTTAAGTAATTGGTTAATCTGTTTTTTAGAACCTACTAATTCAGGGGGGATCACATGTTGTTCTGCAATACTAAGACATAATTTTTTAACACTAGCAGCAGTGTTTTTATATTCTTCTATATCATTTAAACGTTTTACCTTTGGTGGATAAGCATCTTCACTGACTTTTTGGCAGTCCGCTACGATCGCCAATAATGCATCACCATGGATCCGCACTTCATGAGAGTTCATGCCTTGAATAGTGCGTAGTTCGTTTTTATTGGATGGTTGTAATGTAGCAATGGCGACTAGGTTTTCTTCTCGCACCACAAAATTTAGTGCCATGTCTCGCTGCCTTGCAGTGGTTGTGCGCCAAGCGGCCAGTTTTTTTAAAATCAGTGTCGCTTTGTTAGATAACTTCCAATTATTTTTAATTGTTAAATAAACAGAATCCAGTGGTATAGGTGTTTGTTTCTTAGCCGACAAGTGGGCTATTTCAGCATACACCCAAGGTAATTTATGTTGCTCTTCCACACGTAACTTAAGCTCTGGATAAAGTTCAAACAAATACAGCACATCTTTGGCTGCATAATCGCACTGTTCGTCACGTAAAGGTCGAGCTAACCAATCGGTTCGCGACTCACCTTTATCAACTACGACGCCCAACATAACTTCTACTAACTTGGCGTAACCTAAAGCCGACCCCATACCAACGATGCTAGCGGCAAACTGGCTATCAAAAATAGGACTGGGCATAACGTTGAAGGCATGCCAAAACGTTTCTAAATCTTCAGAACAAGAGTGCAACACTTTGACTACATTAGGGTTGGTTAACAATGCGCTCAAACTTGAAAAATCATCAATTGCTAAGGGATCAACCAAAACCAATTGTTTACCATCATAAATTTGAATAAGCCCCAGTTGAGGATATAAAGTGCGTGTTCGAACAAACTCGGTATCTACTGCTATTGCTTCTACTTGGCTGGCTTGCTGACAAAAATCTGCGAGTGCTTGATTACTGGTTATAAAGTTGTATTGCATGGATTTCCAAATTAGTGGTCACAAGACCCATAAAAAAACCGGCTAACGCCGGCTTTTGTAATAAACATAAAGCGTTAAGTTATTTGTCTCTTAATTCTCTGCGCAGTATCTTACCAACATTACTTTTAGGAAGCTCGTGTGTAAACTCAACTTTTTTCGGTACCTTATAACCGGTAAGGTATTTTCGACAGTGTTCAATCAAGTCTTTTTCAGACAAATTTGGGTTTTTACGTACTACCACCAGCTTTACAATTTCACCAGAAACCTCGTGTGGTACACCTATAGCGGCTGCTTCTACAACGCCCTCGTGCATCGCCGCTATTTCTTCAATCTCATTTGGAAACACATTAAAACCTGAAACTAGGATCATGTCTTTCTTGCGATCAACGATATAAAAGTAACCTTCTGCATCACATGTCGCTATATCACCTGTGGCTAACCAACCGTCTACTATCATTTCGTCCGTTGCATCTGGGCGATTAAGATAGCCTTTCATCACCTGTGGACCCTTAACCAGCATTTCACCCGCTTCTCCCATAGGCACTTCGCTGCCTTCATCATCGACCAGTTTTATGTCGGTCGAGGGTACGGGCATACCAATTGAGCCTTTATAGGCTTTGAGTTGCGGCGGGTTAACGGTCACTGTTGGGCAACACTCAGTTAATCCATAACCTTCAAGCAACACGTGTCCCGTTGCTTTTTGCCAGCGCTCAGCAACAGAGCGCTGCACCGCAGCTCCCCCACCTAAAGCAAATTTTAAGCGACTAAAGTCGAGGTCAGCAAAGCCGGGAGTGTTGAGCAGGCCGTTAAATAACGTATTAACACCAGTGATAACAGTGAATGGATACTTAGCCATTTCGGCTACAAAACCCAGCATATCACGAGGATTAGTGATCAATAAATTGGGGCAGCCAAATTTAACAAAGGTTAGGCAGTTACCTTGCAATGCAAATATATGGTATAGAGGTAAAGCGGTCACCACTAACTCTTTACCTGGTTCAACTATGCTTTCTAGGATATTCGAGGTTTGTTCTAAATTGGCGACGATATTTCTATGGGTCAGCATTGCACCTTTAGATAGGCCTGTTGTCCCACCGGTGTATTGCAAAAACGCTAAATCTTCACCGCCTACTTCAGGGCGCTGATATGTATGACTGCGACCTTGCTTAAGTGCTTCTAAGAAACTTATCGCATTAGGTAAGTTATAAGTAGGGATCATTTTTTTAACGTGTTTAATCATCACGTTAGTAATGATTTTTTTAAGCGGCGATAGCATGTCGCCAATAGACGTTAACAATACAGTTTCTATGGCAGTATTGTTAATAACGTCGCTCAACGTACAAGCAAAATTTTCAACAATAACAATGCCTTTAGCGTGTGAGTCTAGTAACTGATGCTGTAACTCCCTAGGGGTATACAGTGGATTGACATTAACCACTGTCATTCCTGCGCGAAGTATGCCGAATAGCGCCACTGGGTATTGGATGAGGTTAGGCATCATAATTGCCACCGCATCCCCTTTTTTAAGCCCGTTATTTTGCAAGTAAGCCGCGAAATCCCGTGAAAGCCCATCTAACTCGGCAAAAGTGATACTTTTGCCCATATTGATGTAACTCACATTAGATGAATACTTTTCGATGGATTGTTCAAAAATATCTACTATTGATGAGTAACGATCAGGGTCGATCTCGGCAGGAACTTTTGAGTCGTAGTGCTTTAACCAAATTTTTTCCACTGTGCCTCCAGGCGGTTGTGTTTAAGCTATACCTTTATTAATACCTTTATTAATTATTTTGTTAAAGGTGCAAAAACCAACTTATTATTATTTTTTATAAAAGCGTTAACTGAATTTTTATTCTACCTAAACCTTTAACAAAAATAAATCAACTAATGATTAACAGCTAAGACCAGTTAAGATTCAGCTTAAAAATTTGATGATTTTTGCGGCGACCGGCTGAGGATTATCCATGTGTAAATGATGATGCCCTTCACACTCAGCCACAATTAAGTCATCAATCCAATGTAACCTTTTTTGTAGCAAAGTTCGCATTGACTCATACCCTTGAACTCCTATTATCACCAACGTGGGGCACTGAATATTTCTGACAAAGGCTTCGGCTTGGGGCTCGGTCATTCTTAGGGATGAAGCGGTACGCAAACGTCTATCTGTAGTAAAAAAAAGCTGTTCATTTTCCTTACGAATATTTCGGGTTATTAATAATCTAGCTGATTCTAATTTGATATCCCCCACCTTTGCTCTGGCTGCAACCGTTCGCTCGATACTGCTGGGATGTTTTGCAGCACTTTGCTGGGCTTGTAGCCTACTTAGAATAGACTCTCTGAGCTGAATTGGGCTACTTTGTGTATCTTTGGTCATAGGCCCAAAAGACTCAATTGAAATAAGCTTACTGATATGCTCGGGAAAGCAACTGGCATAAATAGTCGATATGATCCCTCCCATAGAATGCCCCATTAATATAAAAGATTGCCAACCTTGTGACTTTACTAATTCATATAAATCATAAGCAAAATCAATTAGATGGTAATGAGCACCATTACTTCGATGCGAAGACAACCCATGACCGGTGATATCCAGTGCAATAATATAATAATGAGTAAGGTACTCGGCAATGGGTTGAAAACTTAGAGCGTTATCCAACCAACCATGTAATGCCAAGATCACTGGCTTATTAGGATCGCCGTATCCAATGCCGCGAAGGGTGATGTGGGCAAGGGGGAATTCGAGTTCTTGTTGCACGTATTTTCCTTTTTCAGATACAAAAAAGCGGCAATATTTTGCCGCCTCACTAACGTTAATTCATCCTTTTGGCAAACAATTACCGCTATCTTTCAACTCTTTTCGTGCTCACAGGTTTTGGATAACTTGCCGCACCACCTGCACCCGTCGACTTACTATTATGCTTACTGTTACCAGTTGAGCCACGAATAAATACGTTTCTGCGATAGTGACGCGGGTAATACCAGTTGTTGAACCCTGAGTTCCAATATTGATGTGGAAATGCATACGCGCCGTTTATATTGATGCGCTGTACGTCTTTCCACAAGTAGTAGGCCTCAACCGTTGCTACTGGAAACACATATTCGTGCTCACCCACTAAACCTGTCTCTAGGCCATCTAGCTGCGCAGTAAATGTCATCAAGCGTCCAACCTTATAGACCATAGGATCCACAAAGCCGTTAACTCTGATGCGAAAACGTCCCATACTGTCATCGCCTGAGATGGGCTTGCCGTAACCATTCAATGGGTAGTAAACCATTTCAAAAATAGTAGCATCGGGCTTATTTTCAACTTTTGCGATGGTTCCGCCCCAGCGCAACATCTTGCCTTTGACTTGTTCAGATTTTGAAGCCGCGTCTTCATAAGTAGTTAACTGGGCGTTATCATCAAGCTGCAGCTTGTCTGG